>Ga0307990_1000484_pt1 | contig 35409 bp, 30 predicted proteins | sample EllFjometagen129_FD_203168 | JGI IMG/M metagenome (GOLD analysis project Ga0307990, IMG submission 203168) | Marine microbial communities from Ellis Fjord, Antarctic Ocean - #129 | ecosystem: Environmental > Aquatic > Marine > Unclassified | place: Southern Ocean | collected 2014-10-08
ATTTTTTAAATGATGGTTATGGTTACTTGATGAAAGAGCCTATGCTATCTGTTTCGAATAAGGATACACTTTCCATTTCTGCCGAAAAGATTGAGTATTTTAAAAATTATAAAAAGGTTGTTGCTACTTTCAATGTGAGAACTTTTTCAAAAGACTTTGTTATGTCGAGTGATTTTCTGTTATATTTTGCAGATGAAGAAAAAGCTGTATACTTGGGAGAGCCTGAATTTACTTCCGATTTTTCAGATGCTTCTGCCTTAGAATTTCGTATTTTCTTTGAAGAACAAAAAATAAAAAAAGCAATACTGCAAGATTCATGCTATGTACAATTTTCCGATTCCAAAAATGGTCCTAAAAAGAATTGGGCTGTTGGTGATCAAATGGAATTTGATTTTATTAAGGGAGATATAACTTCTTGCGAAGCGTTTGGAAATGTTAGATCCTATTTTGAAAATGAAGGTGAAGAAATAGAAGACTACTCAGCAAATAATTCAGTAGGTGAATATCTCATATTAAAAATGGGTTATAAAAATAAGATAAAAAGGATATCACTAAAAGAAAATGCACACGGGATTTATAAGTTTATGCATAAGAATTGGTAATAATTAAATAAACAAATACAAGACAGATTCACTAGATTGCATATTCTATTCCAAAGATGAAAATTAATTGTAGTATTCGCTTGACAATAAAATAGAATTAATTAAATTTATTTAATATGAAGAGCATAAAAACTGAGAATTTAATAAAAATTTATGGTAAGAGAAAAGTTGTAAATAATGTTAGTATTAATTTGCAGCAAGGTGAAGTTGTTGGGATTCTTGGACCCAATGGAGCTGGGAAATCAACAACTTTCTACATGATCCTGGGATTAATTAAAGTTAACAGTGGGAATGTTTATTTTGATGAAAAACAGATCACAAATCTACCCATGTACAAACGTGCACAACTGGGGATTGGTTATCTGGCTCAAGAACCATCTATATTCCATAAATTAACCGTTGAACAGAATATAATGGCGATCCTTGAAACACTGAATATATCAAAAAAAGAGAGAAAAATAAGATTAGAAGAACATCTTGAAGAGCTTAACCTGACAAAATTAGCAAAGCAGAAAGCCTATACATTATCTGGAGGAGAACGTAGAAAACTTGAAATAACACGTTCACTTGTAACTTCTCCCTCTTTTTTGTTGATGGATGAACCGTTTGCCGGAGTTGATCCTCTTGCAGTTGCAGACATTCAAGATATCATCAGGAAACTAAAAAAGAAGAGTATAGGAATTTTAATTACCGATCATAATGTACTTGAAACTTTGAAAATCACTGAAAGAGCTTATATTATTTTTGAAGGAGAAATTTTATTCAGTGGAACTTCAAGAGAACTTGTTAAAGATGATAAAGCGCGTGAAGTATATCTTGGTGATAGATTTACAAATCCTTTTATTAATGAATAATTATTAAGAGTTAATAATGGCTAAATTCAAACAGACATTAGTTCAAAAACAAACGCAGAATTTATTATTGAAGCCTAAAATGCTTCAATCTTTAGAAATGCTTGCTATGCCATTAATGCAATTAGAAACACATTTAAAACAAGAGATGATAAGTAATCCAATGCTGGAACTTGCCGAACTTCACGAAGATGATGAATTACCAGTTTTAAAAAATGAAGAAATTAAAGAAAAAATTGAAGATGAGATCAAAAAGGAAGCTGAAAATGAAGAACTGAAGAAAACTCTGGAAGAGACGAAAGAGTTAAGTGAAATATTAGATTCATATTCAGAGTACTATCAGGGAAGTTCCGGCTTATCAAGTGCACCTGAAGGAATAAACTTCGATCAAGTAGCAAAAGAATCACATAATAAGAAGGATGAATTTGTATTCAAAATTGAAAAGTTAGACCTTACTGAAGAAGAACTGGAATTTGCAAACGAATTATTTGATAGCATAGATGCACACGGTTTTTTACCAAAAGATTTTAGCATGGAAAAAGTTGCAGAAGAATTTGATATTGATATTCTCAGAGCTGAAGAGATTCATCTAATGATCCTTCATTTAGAGCCATGTGGCATCACTGCCAGAAATATACAGGAGTGTTTATTAGCTCAACTCAATCCCGAAAATTGTAATGAAAATATCTTAAATCTTGTTTCAGATCATTTTGTTGATCTTATTCATAAAAGGTATAAAATCATAGCATCACAGTTTGGTACTTCTATTACAACTATTTTAAATTGGAAGAAACAAATAGCAAAATTAGATCCAAAACCTGGATTACGTCTACTAACAAATCATTCTAACTATATTATCCCTGATGTGATTATTAAGAGGATAGGAAATGAATACGAAGTTGTGATAAACGACTATTCATTCCCTAGAATAAGACTAAGTAGAAGATATAATAAAATCCTTCAACAGGTTAAGACAGATAAAGAAGCTCTAGATTACGTTAGAAGTAAGATAAACTCTGCAAAATTTCTAATAAAATCCATTTATTTAAGAGGAAGGACGCTTGAACGCGTAACAAAATCTATTTTGCATCATCAACCGGATTTCTTTTATGGAGAGAATAGAGTTCTGAGACCACTCACATATTCAGAGATCGCTCAGGAACTTCAGGTTAATGAGTCTACGATTTCTCGTGTTGTTCGTATAAAATATGCCGATACACCTTTTGGTGTTATGTGTCTGAAAGACTTCTTTACCAGTAAAGCCGGTAAGGATAATAATTATAATTCCATTTCCAGGCATAATGTGGAACAGAAAATAACCCAAATGATTGATAAAGAAGATACTACGAATCCACTTAGTGATCAGGATATTGCAGAAAAACTTGTAGGGATGAATATTAATGTTTCACGCCGGGTAATAGCAAAATATAGAAAAGCAAAGGGCATTCTTAATAGTAGATTGAGGAGAAAAGAGTGAAGAGATTCAAAGTTGTAATTATTGGTGGTGGTCCGGGTGGATATGTCTCAGCGATCCGGCTTCAGCAATATGGTATTGAAGTTGCAGTATTTGAAAAGGAAAGATTGGGCGGTGTATGTCTAAATCATGGATGTATACCAACAAAATCTCTTGTTAAGGTTGCTGAACTATATTCAGAGATCAAGGAATCAGAAAATTTTGGAATCTCAGTAGAAAATGTAAATATTAATTATAATGAAATCTGGCAAAGAAAGAATAAAGTTGTAGAAAAACTGGTATCCGGTGTTGAGTTTATGTTCCAAAAAAGGAAGATCCAAGTTTTTAAAGAAGTTGTTACAAAAATTGAGAAAATTAATTCAGAATATAAGATAATTGCGAACAATGAAGAGTATTTTGCTGATTATGTAATTCTTGCAACCGGTTCAAAACCCAAAGAGTTGCCATTTATTAAATTTAACAACAGCAATATCCTATCTTCGAAAGAAATCTTAAAAATGGAAGAACTTCCCAAAAAACTGGTTGTTATTGGCGGCGGAGTAATAGGTTGTGAATTTGCTTCGATTTATAATCAATTAGGTGTGGATGTAGAAATTGTTGAATTTTTACCGTCATTGATCAATCTGGAAGATTCTGAAATATCAAAAAGATTGGGAATGTCGCTAAAGCGAAGTGGAATTAAATTACATCTCAAAACAGCTGTTGAAGATTATCAGGAAATCTCTAATGGAATAATTCTGAAATTATCAAATGGTAAAGAAATTGAAGCAGAAAAAGTGCTTGTAAGCATCGGAAGAGAACCTGTAATGAATATTACTTTTGAAAATTGTGAACTTAATATTGAAAAAGAATTTGTGAATATTGATAATTTTATGAGAACGAATCTGGAAAATGTATTTGCCATCGGAGATGTAACTGGTAAACTTATGCTTGCTCACACTGCAAGTAAGCAGGGATTGATCGTAGCAGATATTATTCAGAATGAATTAAATGAGAAGAATATAGATGTAATTGAGCTTGATTATAAAAAAATACCTGCCTGTACTTTTACAAGTCCAGAGATAGCTTCAGTAGGCTATTCACAAAAAGAAGCTGAAGAAAGATTTGGAGAGATAATTGTCGGGAAATTTCCCTACTCAGCAAATGGGAAAGCATTGGGAATGGGAGCAACTTTCGGATTTGTAAAAGTAATTGCTTCTGAGATATCAAAGAAAATAATAGGCGTTCATATTATTGGACTGCAAGCGACGGAATTAATAGCACAAGCAGGAGTATTAATTGGTTTAGAAGCAACAGTTGATGATGTAAAAAAAGTAATTTTTGCTCATCCGACTTTATCGGAAATTGTAATGGAAGCAGTTGAAGATCTTGAGAAACTTGCTATCCACAAATTATAAAGTGTAAAAATAAATTTTAGGGAAATTATGGAAGTAATAAGAAAGCCAAATTGGTTAAAATCAAAAAAGTTAGGTGCTAGAAAAGCACGTGAGATAATTAACAAGTTAAGAAAATACAATTTGCATACTGTATGTGAAAGTGCAAAATGTCCGAATCAGGGTGAGTGCTTTGAAAATGGTACTGCTACTTTTATGATCCTGGGTGAAACTTGTACTCGGAACTGTACGTTTTGTGCAATAGATAAAACCAGAAAAAAACTTGATCCACCTGATAAAAATGAACCAAAAGCTATTGCAGAATTATCAAAAGAACTTGGATTGAAATATGTCGTTATCACTACTGTAACAAGAGATGATCTCCCTGATGGGGGTGCTTCTCAATTTATTGAAGTTATAAAACAGATCAGGTCAATTTGTGATCCTGATATATCAATTGAATTATTAATTTCGGATCTTAATGGTGATCTGGAACAGGTGAAGAAAATTGTTAATGCTAGTCCGGATGTTTTGAATCATAATGTCGAGACCATTCCTCGTCTCTACCATTTAGTACGCCCAATGGCAGACTTTGAACGGTCGTTAAAAGTTCTTCAAACAGCCAAAAAAGTTGATAGTTCCATACTTACAAAAAGTGGTTTCATGGTTGGACTTGGAGAAACTAAAGATGAAGTGCTTGATCTGCTGGCCGAATTACGTAAGATAGATGTGGATATAATTACAATTGGACAATATATAGCTCCTTCAAAAACGCATTTTCCAGTTGTAGAATATGTACATCCAGACACTTTTGAATTTTATAAAAAAGAGGGAGAAAGAATGGGCTTTAAATTAGTGGAATCTGCCCCTCTTGTTCGCAGTTCATATCATGCAGAAAAGGCAAAAAAAATCTTAAACAAGAAGCCATAGGATGTTTTTAATCCTATGGTATTAAAAGGAGATAATTATGCAAATTACAATTACTGCTCGTCATTTTGATTTGACGAACGCGATCAGAGATCATATCTATGGATCATGTTCAAAATTAGAGAGGTATTTTGAAAATATTATCACAGCAAATTTTATTCTTTCATTTGAAAAAAATGGGAATAAGGTTGAACTTATTGTTCATGCGCCAAAGCATAACTTGAAATGTGAAACTGTTGAAAAAGATATGTATTTGGCAATTGATAATGCTGTAGATAAAATGGAGCAGCAAATCAAGAAAATGAAGGATAAATGGTCTGATCATAATAAGAAAAGTTTAAAAGAAAACCTTCATTTTGTTTATGCCGACCTAATTGAAAGAAATGAAGGCAAAAAGAGAGTTAAAATTAAAAGAATTTTAGCAGAGAATTTGACAGTTGAAGAAGCACTGGAAAAATTCGATAATATAAACGATATGTATTTGGTATTCAAGAATTTAGAAACGGATAAAGTTAATGTTTTAGTAAGAAAAGATGAGGAACATTATAAGTTAATTGAAGCATAAAAGAAGTTGTAATGAACCCGTTCCTCTTGACGGGAACGGGTTCACAATTAAAAGTAGGAAATATGAAAAAAATTAGTGTAAAAGTGTTATACGAGCTAAAGAAAAAAGATCTTTCACTTACGTTGATAACAAATCCCGATACAATGCAAGGTGAGATCACTACTTCATTTTTAAATAGACCAGGACTTGCTTTAACCGGATATTTTGAGAGATTTGATTATAATCGTATTCAAATTCTCGGTGAAACTGAGATAAGTTATTTACAATCATTAAAAGAGGAAGACCTTTATAATAACGTCAAAGAAACCCTTGTTTATGATATCCCGGCTATTATTATTACTAAAGGATTAACTATTCCCAAGCAGATCGAATTCTTGGCTAATGAAATGAAAATCCCAATATTTTCTTCCCGATTATCTACTGATAAGCTATTTAATTCTCTCAGGATTTTTTTACAAAGTTTCTTTGCACAATCGAAAACAATTCATGGTACTCTAATTGATGTTTTCGGAGTTGGAATTCTTCTTACCGGTAAAAGTGGTATAGGTAAAAGTGAGTGTGCATTGGAATTGGTTGAACGTGGTCAGAGACTAATAACTGATGATGTTGTTAAAATTACTTCAAAAGAAGATATTTTAGTTGGTAGCGCTACAAATAATTATGGTCATTTTATGGAAGTTAGAGGGATCGGTCTTATTGATGTGGCAAAGATGTTTGGGATACAGGCAGTACGAATTAAAAAAAGGATCGATGTCCAGATCGAACTGATGCCATGGAAAGATAATATGGATTATGAGAGGATTGGGCTAAGTAATAACAATGTAGAGATCCTGGGAAATAGTATCCCGATAATTTACCTTCCTATTTCACCTGGGAAAAATATCGCTGTAATAGTCGAGGTCGTGGCAATGAATCATATATCAAAATTATTTGGCTATGATGCAGCAAAAGAGTATACTGATAAATTGCAGGAAGACCTGAAGAGAAAAGCAAAAATACGCGAAAAGCATATTGCTGATAAAGGATAAAATGTAATTATATGATAAGAAAAAAAATAAAGATCGTTAATAAACTTGGAATGCATGCACGTCCTGCTACTTTGATCGTAAAAACTGCAACGAAGTTCAGATCAGAATTCAAGATAATAAAATCTGATATGGAAATAAACGGTAAAAGTATAATGGGAGTAATGACATTAGCAGCAGAATTTGGTTCAGAATTAGAGTTAGTAGCTGATGGTGTTGACGAAAAATTTTTAATAAAAGAGATCACTGAATTATTTGCTGCTAAATTTGGAGAAGATTAGATAAGTGAAAAAAATACAAGGTAATTCGGTTTCATCAGGAGTTGCGATCGGTAAAGCAAAGATCATAAGAAAGAGAGATCTGTATATCGAACGCAGGAAGATCCATAAAGATGAAGTAAAAGTTGAACTTTCCAGATTCAAAAAAGACGTAAAATTTGTAAGTAATGAATTAGATAAACTTATACAGGATTTCTCCTATTCACAGGAAAACAGAGATATTCTAGAATCCCACAAAATGATCTTACAGGATCCTGAATTTGATAAGAAAGTATCAAAATTAATTACTAAGGATCTAAATAGTTTAGAACATGCTGTAAGTTCATATTTCTCCGAAGCAGTTGAAGTTTTTAACAGCATGAATGATATGTATCTTTCTCATCGGGTGAACGATCTGGAAGATGTATCTTATAGATTGCTGAGTCATATTCTCGGTGTTAAAAAGGATGTCTTGGAAGATATCGAAGAAAATTCGATCTTGATCATGGAAAATATAACACCATCTTTCGTAACTAAAGTTTTTAAGAAAAACATTCATGGATTATGTACTGAACGAGGAAGTAAAAATTCTCATAGCAGTATAATTGCAAGATCTATGAATCTTCCAATGCTGGTTAACACCATGGGTTTGATGGGAAATATTAAAGATGGCGGAGATATTATTGTTGATGGTAACAATGGTTATTTAATAATAGATCCTACCAAAAAAATATTAGAAAAATATAAAACAATATACTCAAAAGAGCAAAACGTAAGAACAAAATTACTGAAATTGATTGATGTTGAGCCTGTCACAATTGATGGCAAAAAAATTAAGTTGATGAGTAATATTGAAATCCCACAGGAGATAGATCAAGTCATAAAATTTCATAGTGCAGGAATTGGACTTTTCCGCACTGAATTTCTATTCATAGATTTCGAAGATCTGCCATCTGAAGAGGAACAGTATAAAATATATAAAAATATAGCAGAACAATCAAATCCCAATTCAGTTGTGATAAGAACGATTGATGTTGGAGGTGATAAGCTTTCACGGGTTTTAAATATTGCTTCAGAAGATAATCCTAATCTTGGATGTCGTGGAATTAGAATATCACTGAAGAATATCCCGATATTTAAACAGCAAATTCGCGCTATCTTACGAGCAAACACGCAGGGAAATATAAAGATCATGTTCCCAATGATATCAGGAGTTAATGAGATCATTGAATGTAAGAAAATTATTAAAACATGTAGTGAAGAACTAAGTAAAGCTGGAATTCCATATAATTCTGAGATTGAACTTGGCGCTATGATCGAAATTCCATCTGCTGCAGTTGTTTCAGATTCTATAGCTGAAGTTTGTGACTTCTTAAGCATTGGAACTAATGACCTTATACAATATACTTTAGCTGTTGACAGGAATAACCAAGCTATATCAGATTACTATAAACCGACTCATCCGGCTGTGTTAAAATTAATAAAATTAACTGTAGATAATGCGCATCAACTGGGAAAGAAAGTTGCAGTTTGTGGTGAGATGGCTTCTGAAAATAAATATATTAAATTATTGCTGGCTCTTGGTGTAGATGAGCTTAGTGTAAGCCCGGGAAGATTATTAGCGATTAAAAAAGAAATTATTAATTGCGATATTAGTAAAATTAAACCAAAATTAGATAAAATTCTTGCTTGTAAAACTTCGGAAGAAGTTGATAAATTAATAAAATAGGGATAAAATATGAAAAACGAGAAACATTTATTTACATCTGAATCTGTAACAGAAGGTCATCCAGATAAAATGGCTGATCAGATCTCAGATGCTATCTTAGATGCCATTTTAGAAAAAGATCCTGATGGTAGAGTTGCTTGTGAAACTTTTCTCACAACCGGAATGGCTGTGATCGCCGGTGAGATTACAACTGATTGTTATGTTGATATTCCCAGTATTGTACGGAATACAATTAAAGATATAGGTTATACCAATGTGGATTATGGAATTGGTTATAAAACTTGTGCTGTACTCACATCAATAGATAAGCAGTCAACAGATATTGCTCTGGGAGTTGATAAGCATAAAGATCACGAACAAGGAGCTGGTGATCAGGGTATGATGTTTGGTTATGCCTGCGATGAAACCCCTGAATTAATGCCGATGACGATTGCTTTTGCTCACAAACTTTCACAAAGATTAGCAGAAGTTAGAAAAAACAAAACACTCTCGTATCTTCGACCTGACGGTAAAACTCAGGTTACAATAGAGTATATTGACAACAAACCCAGAAGGGTTGATGCAGTTGTTGTATCTACTCAACATGCACCGGAAATTCAACAAGATCAGATCAAGAAGGATATTATTGAAAATGTGATCAAACCAATTATCCCAGAAGAACTTATCGATAACAATACGAAATTTTATGTAAACCCAACCGGCAGATTTGTAACCGGTGGACCACAAGCTGATACTGGTCTTACAGGTAGGAAGATCATTGTTGATACTTATGGTGGAAAGGGAAGTCATGGTGGTGGTGCATTCAGCGGGAAAGATCCTTCCAAAGTTGATAGAAGTGCATCTTATATGGCAAGATACATTGCTAAAAATATAGTAGCTTCCGGGCTTGCAAATGAGTGTGAAGTACAGCTTGCCTACGCAATTGGTGTGGCAGATCCTATCTCTGTAATGGTAGACACTTTCAATACTGGAAAACTCTCTGATCCTCAATTGATCAAGATCATTAGAGATATCTTCCCACTAAAACCTCAGCAGATAATTGAACATTTACAGCTTAAAAGACCAATCTATAAAAAAACTGCAGCTTATGGTCATTTTGGCAGGGAACTCCCGGAATTTACGTGGGAGAAAATTGACATGATAGAAAAATTAAAAGAAGTATCAAAAAAATATTTATAATTAAATAAAATCATATAAACCGCTATTAAAGGCGGTTTATTTTTTTTGTATAAAAATAAACCTATTAAGTAAGATAAAATAATTGACCAATAATCACGATAACTTTTTTTAGTAAAGCAAGTCAGAGGTAAATATTTCACGAAAAAATTTAAAACATAAGTATCTCGAACTGGAAAATTCTAAACGGAAAGGGAATGCAGAAAAGTTTGAAAACTAAGTTTTTAGGTCACACAATAAACTCGCCGCTTGTTTTACCGGCAGGTGTAATAGGTATGGCATTTTCCGGTTTTAATATTTCTATTGAAAATGGCGCAGGAATAGTTACCAGTAAATCACTAACTATGAAACCAAGAACTGGACATAGAGGACCGATAATTGCCGAATTCGAGGGTGGTTTCTTAAATTGTATGGGATTGTGTAATCCCGGCATTGTCGATGGTCTTGCTGAAATAGATCAATTTAAAGAACGCTCCGATATTCCAGTCATTGCGAGCGTTTTTGCTACAAATACAGAAAACTTTCTTAAACTAACAAATTATGTAAATAAATCTCAAGCTAACTTTTTGGAATTAAATCTTTCCTGCCCAAATGTATTTGATGAATTTGGAATTCCTATAGCTGCGTCTCAAGAAGAAGTCTATAAAATTATTAAAGCTGTTAAGCAGATTTCAACACTTCCAGTTATTGCCAAACTCTCACCAAATGTTTATGATATTGTATCTATAGCAAAAGCCGTGGAATCAGCTGGAGCTGATGCATTATGTATGATAAATACTGTTGGACCTGGAATGCTGATAGATACAAAGATGATCAAGCCTGTTCTCTTTAATAAATTTGGGGGTCTCTCAGGTCCTTGTGTAAAACCTATTGCACTTAAACTTATTTACCAAACCTATTCTGCTGTGAATATTCCCATACTAGGAATGGGTGGAGTAACATATGGTGAAGATGCCATAGAGATGTTGATGGCTGGAGCTGAACTTATTGGTGTTGGAACAGCTGTGCATTACCGGGGAATTGAAGTTTTCAACAAGATAAATAGTGAAATTATGGAATTTATGGCAGAGAATGGATATGACTCTTTGCGAGAAATTCCGAAGTTAGAAAAATTAGAAATGTGAAATGAGAAATTAGAAATGGAAAAAAGAATAACTTTAAAAATTGCAAAAATAGTTGATGAAACAAGAGATATCAAAACATTCACGTTTAATCATTCTCTTGGTGCAAAGCCGGGTCAATTTATCATGCTCACGGATTTCGAAGGTGGAGAAAAACCCTTCTCTATATCAGATTGTAGTAAAAATGAATTTTCTATTACAGTAAAAAGAATAGGAGATTTTACTACACGACTTTTCCAAAAATGCGTTGGAGATTATGTTTCAATAAGAGGTGCTTATGGCTCCTCTTTTTTTGTGTCTAATAAAAAAGTTTTGCTGGTTGGTGGTGGTTATGCAGTTCCAACTTTTAATTTCTTAGCTAAAGTATTGCTGGAAACTGGAGCTGATATAACATTGATAAACGGAGCGTGCACAAGAGCAGAACATGTTTTTGACAATAGTTTTAAAAATCTAAATATCAATGTTATAAATACAACCGATGATGGCACATTGGGTGAAGCAGGAACAGCTGTTGAGATTGCTCAGAAGATCATAGCACAAGGGAAATTTGATTTTGTATATGCCTCCGGACCTGAATTGATGATGAAAGCTTTACAGAATGTGATAGGTGATCTGGAATACGAATTCCTGTTTGAGAGATATATGAAATGTGCAGTTGGTATTTGCGGAAGCTGCACAATGGATCCAAGTGGGATCAGGCTTTGTGTGGAAGGACCTGTACTTTCTAAAAGGAAAGTAGAAAAGTTAACTGAATTCGGGAAATATCATAGAGATGCATCAGGGAAGAGGATTAAATTTTGAGTTTATTAGCATCGAACAAACTCGAACAAAATAAACCTTGCAAATGGTCAAAGACCTTCGCAGTGGTTGAGTATAAGAAATAATGAAAATACTATTACTGAATTGTCAAACTTCTGAAGGAATCAAGAACATCCTGTTAAAGGATGAGCTGATTGAATATATTGGATCAAAGCAACCAGCACATGATGAAATGTTAGATTGCTCAGGATTGCTGGTTATACCTGGTATGATTGATCCTCATGTTCATGTACGTGATATGGAAATGGTTCATAAAGAAACATGGGAAACTGTATCAAAAGCAGCAATTGCAGGTGGAGTGACAACAATTATAGATATGCCAAATACAAAACCTGCAACAACAAACTTACATGGATTAAATGCTAAAAGAGAAGCTGCAAAAAAAGCAAAAATAAATTACAAATTCCACCTGGGAGCTACTGAAAATAATTTGCAGGAATTAGAACAAATTCTTGCTAGTGATCCAACTGATGTTGCAGGAATAAAGATTTTTTTAGCTGGCTCCAGTTCAAATGAAGTAATTACTGATGAGAATAAACTAAAAGAGATTTTTAAATTAGCAAAAAAATATGATAAAGTCGTTCTTGTTCACACTGAACTGCAGAGCTGTCTAGATAAATGGCAGCAGAAAATTGCTGAGAAATCTATTCAAATTCATAACATTTTACGTAACAGAGAATGCGCAATTAAAGGAACCGAACTTGTTTTGAAAATAGCAAATGAAATTGGTAATAAGCTTTATATTTGTCACGTATCCACTAAAGAAGAGATAGTTTTGATAAGAGATGCGAAAGAAAGTAATAAGAATATTTACTGCGAAGTAACACCACACCATCTCATTTTGGATGAGACAATTTTAAAGCAGGTTGGAAACTTTGGGAAAGTAAATCCGCCACTTAGAACCAAAGATGATAATAACGCTTTACTTGAAGCAGTAATTGATGGCACAATTGATTGTGTAGGAAGTGACCATGCTCCGCATACAATTGATGAAAAGATTGAGGATTACTCAATTGCTCCATCCGGTTTTCCCGGACTTGAAACAACTTTACCAATTCTTATAACCAAATTTATTGAACGTGAAATTCCTATTATGAGATTAGTCGAACTAACAAGTGCTAAATCAGCAGAAATCTTTGACTTCAAGAAGCGAGGAAAACTTGAGAAAGGGTTTTATGCTGATCTTGCAGTTATTGTTGCAGAGCATGCATCTCCCATTATTGCGGCAAAGTTTAACAGCAAAGCAAAATATTCTCCGTTTGATGGGAATATGGTTAAAGCAAAAATAATACGAGTGTTTGTTAATGGAGATTCTAAGCTCCCCTTCCAAAGGGGGATGTAATGAATATCCAATATTTAAATGGAATCGTTTTCTTTCGAAAACCGATTCTTTGAATATGGAATGTCGAATGATGATGTAAAAAAATGGAAATAATTAATAAGGAAGTGAATTATGGAATTTTTTAGCGATAGTACAGGATTGTATTTATTCTCTGCATTATTACAAGCAAATGGAGCCATTATTGCTATAATTGGTGTTTTTGGTATTTTCCGAATTCAGAATCTATATCAAAGAATTGATTATATTAAGCAGATTATCACACAACCTGTTAGACATATTAGTTATAGAGGAATGAGTCCTTTTGATGTGGACAAATTTGAGGATATGACAGTAAATAGTAAGGAAAAAGAATGTAAAAATCATATTAATAGCAAAAGATTGTTAGAAAGTTGGATTCTTACTGAAAAGAAAATTTTAGTATTAAAACCAATTATTATCAATTCCACAGTTTGGCTTAGTCTTGGAGTTATTGTAAATGCACTATGTTTGATTTTTTCTAACCCTATTCACAAGATACAATATGTTGAATGTATTGTTTTTGGAGTGATATTTGTTTATCAAATTATATTAATGATAATAATATTTGTTAATATTCGAAGAATTTTATAAGATTAGAATAGTAAAACAAAGGAGAATTTTATATGACAAAAGAGCAATTTGTTCTGGAACTGGAAAAGATTGGAGCTATCAAATTCGGCAGTTTCACACTAAAGAGCGGACTTACATCACCATTCTATTTTGATCTGCGTGATATGATCAGTTTTCCTTACATTTTAGAAGGGATTGCAGATCTTTTAATAGAGAAAATTAAAGGTATGGAATTTGATGTGATAACGGGGATTCCTTACACAGCTCTACCAATCGCTTCACTTGTTGCTTCTAAAATGAAGAAACCTCTGGTGTATATGCGTAAGGAAGAGAAAGCTTATGGAACCGGTAATAACGTGATCGGAAAATTTGAGAAATGTGCAAAATGCCTGGTGATTGATGATCTGATAACAACCGGAGCAAGTAAAATTGAAACTGCAGAAAAATATGAAAAAGAGGGAATTGTAATTGAAGATTTTGTAGTTGTGATAGACAGAAGTTCCAACGGAACAGAGGAACTTGCCAAAGATGGTTATAAGCTTCATAGCTTAATCTCGCTTGATGAAATTGTTCAGTTATTAAAAGATAAAGATCTGATCACTGCTGAAAAAGTAAAAGAGGTTGAAGAATTTACATCCAGCCTGACAAAACCTGCAAAGAAAGAAAAATATGTAAATCCTCTCACAAAAAAACTATTAGATAAAATGAATGAAAAAGAATCTAATCTAGTTCTTTCGCTTGATGTAACAACTCAAAATGAATTTTTTGATATGCTAGATAAGGTTGGTGATCAGATCGTGATGCTGAAAACACACGTAGATATTATTAATGATTATGATGAAAAATTCGTTCCCAAACTGCAGGAATATGCAAAACGACAGAATTTCCTTATTTTTGAAGATCGCAAATTTGCTGACATAGGTAACACGGTTCGACATCAATTTAGAAATGGTGTTTATAAAATTGCGGACTGGGCAGAGTACGTTACAGTCCACATGGTGGCAGGTGAATTGATCTTAAAAGGATTGTTCGAAGGCATTGAAGGACATGCGGGATTCGTGTTGGCTCGCATGAGTTCCAAGGGTAATCTGTTAAATGAAACCTACACACGTAAATGTTTCGAGGCAGCTAAGAAGAATCCGCAATGGGTAGCTGGTTTTATCGGACATGGTAGCAGTGTGGATGACATCAAAAGATTCAAAGCCAAATTTCCGGGAAGTGAACTTCTTATGATGCCGGGAGTGAAAAAAGAAGCAGGTTCGGACGCAATGGGACAGCAGTATATTACAATCGAAGACGCAGTTAGAGGTGGCGCTGATTGCATAATTGTAGGTAGAGGAATTCTACAAGCTGAAGATCCAAAAGCTGAAGCAAAACTTTACCGGGAAAGAGCCTGGAAAGCTTATCAAGACTGAATAAATAATAATTAGGAGGAATAAATGAAAAATCTGATTTCAATGCGAGATTTAAGCAAAGAAGATATTTTACATTTAATGGATGTAGCGGCTAAGATCGAGAAGGGTGAGATCGTTCCCAATATGCAGAGAAAACTTGCTGCTCTGTTATTTTTTGAACCTTCCACCAGAACGATGTTCTCATTTGATACAGCCATGAAACGAATGAATGGTGATACGATCATCATGAGTGGAACTGGAAATACTTCTGCAAAAAAAGGTGAAACTTTCGCTGATACTTTACAAACAATTGCTCAATATTCAGATATCATTATCATGAGAAGTCCAATAGAAGGATCTGCACGGTATGCTGCAGAAGTTGTTGATCTTCCTGTCGTAAATGCCGGTGATGGTGCAAATCAGCATCCAACACAAGCTTTACTGGATATGTATTCAATTATTAAAACTCAGGGTAAATTAGAAAATTTAAAGATCGGACTTGCCGGAGACCTTCGTTTTGGCAGGACTGTGCATTCTTTGGCTCAAGCGATGGCAGTTTTTGGAACAGAATTTAAATTCTTCTCTCCTTCTTTCCTGCAGATGCCTGAATACATAAAAGATGATCTTATAGAACAAAATATTAAATTTGAAGAGTTCAAAGAGATGGAAGGAAACATTGATGATCTGGACATCCTATATGTAACCAGGATTCAAAAAGAACGCTTTGCTGATCCGGAAGATTATGAAAAAGTAAAGGGCTCTTATATTCTTAATAAAACAATGTTGAAAAGTGTGAAAAGTAACTTCAAAGTATTACATCCACTGCCGAGAGTCGATGAGATTCATACAGATGTTGATGATACGGAATATGCTTACTATTTCCCACAAGCAAAGAATGGAGTTTATACCAGACAAGCAATAATTTCAATTCTGTTAGGGGAGGTGTAGGATGGCTCAAAATAAAATAATTAAAGTAAATGCCATTAAACATGGAACAGTGATTGACCACATAGCAGCCGGGAAAATATTAAAAGTTATCGATATCTTAAATCTAACGGGAGATAATTCGGTTATGGTTGGGATGAATCTAACCAGTAACAAGATTGGTAAGAAGGACATCATCAAAATTGAGAATCGTGAGCTTTCAAAGCAAGAAGTAAATAGTATAGCTCTCATCGCACCCAGTGCAACTCTTATCATTATCAAAGATTTTGAAGTAGTACAGAAATCTTCCTTGGATATGCCTGAATATATTGAAGAACATATAATTTGTCCCAATCCTAAATGTATAACAAATAGTGAAGAAATTCCTTCTAAATATTATATACACAATGCGAAAATTGCTACTGCTCGTTGTTTATATTGTGAGAAGAAATATTTAGTTGAGGATCTGAAGATAAAAATTTAGGAATAATTATTAAGTAGGAGTATCAATGGCAAAAAGAATTATAACCGAATCATCCAGAACTTTAATGGAATATAGATTACTACCTGGATATACTTCAGTTGATTGCAGTCCTGATAGCATATCATTGCGAACACCACTTGTATATTCAGAAGATAAGAAGAAAAAATATTATTTGAATGTCCCGCTTGTTTCTGCTGCAATGCAGTCAGTATCTGGTGCTAAGATGGGAATTGAACTTGCTAAACTTGGTGGTACAGCATTTTTATTTTGTTCGCAGGCTATTGAATCCGAAGCAAAAATGGTAAAAAAGGTAAAAAAACATAAAGCAGGTTTTGTAAAACCGCAAAAAATGAAGATTGACATGAAGGTAAAAGAGATGTTTGAGATCCGAAAAAGATCAGGACATTCTACCTTCCCGGTTGTTGATGATAATGAATTATTTCTGGGACTTATTTCCAAATGGGATTACGATATCTCTCTCCATTCTGATTGTTTAATTAAAGAGAGGATGATCAATAAAGAAAATATTGAAGTTGGAATTAATATCACAGATCTAAAAGAGGCTAATAATGCACTTTTAGAGAGTCATAAATCAATATTACCAATATTGGATGATCAGGGAAAATTAATATCAATGGTATTCCGTAAAGATATCAATGATCAACTTGATTTCCCTTTAGAAGTTCATGATGAAAATAAAAGGCTGGTCTCAGTTGCTGCGATAAATACTCATGATCATAAAGAACGTGTTGAAGCTTTAGTTAAGTCCGGTGTAGATGTTTTGGCAATTGATTCTTCCGATGGATATACACAATATCAGGCTGATGCAATAAAATGGATAAATGAAAATTATCCTGCCATCCCGGTAATTGGTGGGAATATTATTACTAAGGAAGGTTTCCGCTTCCTGGTGGAAGCAGGAGCAAAGGCCATAAAAGTTGGGATGGGAGGCGGTTCGATCTGCATTACTCAGGAGCAGAAAGGTACTGGGCGCGGTCTTGCCACAACTATTATCGATGTAGTGGAAGAGAGAGATAAATATTTCGGCGAGACAGGAAAATATATTCCTATTGCAGCTGATGGTGGTGTAACAAGTACTAAAGATGTTACTATAGCTTTAGCTCTTGGAGCAGATTATGTAATGATGGGTCGCTATTTTGCCAGGATGGATGAATCACCAACTGATAAGATCGTTGTTAATAATCGTGTGATGAAACCATATTGGGGAGAAGGCTCAGCTAGAGCTCAAAACTGGAAAGCAAGGCGTTATAACCAGGGGAAATTTGTGGAAGGTGTTGAAGGTCTGGTAGAATATGCTGGTCATTTACGTGATAATCTGGAAGAGACCCTGGCAAAGATCAAATCTTCTATGGGAACATGTGGTGCCATGAATATTCCTGAATTTCATCAATTAGCTGAACTCGAGGTTGTATCTGCTCTTTCTATAAGAGAAGGTAAACCTCATGATATATTTGTAGGTACAGAAAACACAGATAATAATGAGTATAACTCATCAGAATAGAATTATTAAATTTATATGGAGTAATAATGGCTGATTATAAACAAGCTGGTGTAGACATTAATATGGGCAATAAGGCATCTAGAATAGCATATCGTTTTGCTAGATCGACCTTTTCTTCAAGAAAAGGAATGATAGGTGAACCGGTCACTGATGAAGGGTCTTTTGCAGGGATGCTTGATATGGGTGATTTCTATATTGTTCAAGGTGATGATGGAGTTGGTACAAAAATGGAAGTTGCTCATAAGATCGGGAAATTTGATACTCTTGGTTATGATCTGCTGGCAATGGTAGCAGATGATGCTATCTGCTTAGGTGCTGAAACAATTTCTATAACCAACACACTTGATACTAACAAAGTTGATCCCGACATTACGTATGATCTGATGAAAGGACTGGCAAAAGCTTGTAATGAACAAAAAGTTGTAATTCCGGGTGGTGAGATTGCAGAAGTGGGGAAATCAGTTAATGGTAATGTCTGGAATGCAACTGCAGTTGGAGTGCTAGAAAAAGGAAAAATCATATCAGGAAATAATATTAGAGCTGGTAATGTTATCATAGCTTTGCAGGAAAAGGGATTTCGCTCTAATGGTTTTTCACTAGTTAGATATATCCTCGAAAAAGAATTTGACGAAAATATCTATAACGAACCATCTCCTTTTAATAAGAGTTGGGGAGAGATGATACTTAAACCATCAAAAATTTATTCTTCAGCTCTTTTAGAATTGCTAGGAAGATTTGGTGAAGAGCGTAAGTACAATATTCTGGGAATTGCTCATATTACTGGTGGTGGAATTCCCGGAAATGTTAACAGGATACTTAAAAATACAGGTTTAGGTGCAGAATTCAATGATCTGTTTTCTCCATCACCAATGGTAAAAGAGATCCAGAAAATCGGTAATGTCTCTGAAATAGAAGCATATAAAACATGGAATATGGGTAATGGAATGGTAATCGTAGTAGAAAAGGATGATGCTGATCAAATCGTGGATGCATTATCTGTAAAAGCTAAAATTGTCGGTTCTGTAATTGAAAATAAAAAGATAATTATTAATTCGAAAGGTGCTAATGCGCAAAAATTGATTTTAAAAATTAACTAGGAGGAATTCAAATGAAAAAAAAGATGATTTATTTATTTTTTGTATTTATGTTTTGCATCAGTACTTTATATTCAAATGAAGTACGTGGATTAACAAACACAATTTCTACTGAAAACAAAATGGATGTTGTTGGGAAAGCAAAAGAATATTATCCATCAACATTTCAGACTGAGAAACCAACTGTAATTGCAGATCGAGAGAACTGGGTACTGGTAGATTCGGTTAATTTTGATTCGTTTATACAGCCAGGAAACTATGTAGGTGTATCATTTGATAATGCTATAAATGAGATTGAATTCTGCTCTAATTTTTTTGATTCATTTTGCCTTGAGGCTATTGCTGCATTGGAAAAATCTCCTAAATGGTTAAGACCGGATCTGGAAAATATCTTCCTGCAACTTGAACCTGATATACAACTAGAATGGGCTGAAGTGATCAATAGTACAGATGATCCATATATTGATGAAGTTGCTTTTTCCATTGCAAATACTTCTGCAGAATATTTGTCCTCTCCTTATTCTTATCCTGAGATTTTCACTGAGAATGCATTTTATTTATATATGGCTGATATATTTCTTAATTATGTGGAGATCGTTGATTATGGAAATTCTATTACAGATGAGGATTATTATTCAACAACAGTATACTGGAAAATTGATGAAAACGGTGATCAAGTTCAAGTCGAGGTTCCAAGAGATATTTACTATATGTATTTAGTACATCCAAAAATTACGGATGAAATACCAGCTTTTATTGATCCTGATATTATTGAGAATAATACAGCTCACAGTAATAATATTGTTTCTCCGGATGAAGGTATTTTCTGGAGAAATTATATTTTCAATTATCAAGATACAGGATATCCAATATTACGAGATGCATTATCAAATAGTTCTGTGGTATGGGATATTACAGGAAATACGCCCGATGATGCTATTCATAAAGTAACTAATTGGATCAATGCTTCCATGGATTTTACTTCAAACGCAGAACGTCCGCATCAACCTGTTCGTATTTACAAAAAACATATAGGAAGATGTGGTGAGTATGCAGATATTTCAGCTGCAGCTAGTAGATGTGCTTTGATCCCATGTACAAGTATTTTAGCAATTTCCAGCGATCATACTTGGAATGAATTCTGGGATGAAGAATGGATACAGTGGGAACCGGTAAATGGATACATCAATAATCCTCTAGTCTATGAGAATGGATGGGGAAAGGTCTTTTGGTCTGTTTTTGAAATTAAAAGTAATGGGTTTCTTACGCCCGTAACAGCTACTTATTCAGAAGAAACTGCAACGATAATTATTTATGCACTAGATAATAATGGTGATCCAATTGATGGTGCGAAGATCACACTTAAAACACCAGGTTGGGATAATTGGGGCTATACAGATAATGAAGGAAAATATACTTTTATTGTTGGTGACGGGAGAACCTTTTATGCAAGAATGGATTCTGAAATTGGAAATGATCCAATAAATGCAAATGAGGTTTATGAAGTTGCAACTAATACAGTTAATGGCCAGACATATACATATTCAATGAATGCTGCAGGAATCATGCCGGAAATTCAATATAACTCCATTTCAATACCGGAAGATGATGTTGATGATTATAAACTGGTAGTTGATTTTAATGTACCGGAACAAGTAATAACCGGTTCGATCATTATGGATGATCTGGATAATACAGAATTTTACAATAAAATTGATGAAGGAATTATTAATTTCTTTATGACTGATTGGATGAACTATTTCTACTATACTGACGAGCAATTATTTAATACATTCAACGAGTATATTGGCATTCCGGAAGGTGAAATAGAGTTTAGTATTCCTGCTGATGAAATTTGGTATGCATTTTTTGATAATCAGAATCATTTGAATAATCCCCAATATATCCAGGGAAGTGCGCTTCTGTATGAATATAACGAGAGTTCGGTTGATGACGATGTAATTTCCAATAATAATAAATTGCTTGGTAACTATCCAAATCCATTTAATCCTACAACAACAATTAGCTATGATCTGAATAATAATTCTAAAGTGAAATTGGGAATATTCAATATTAAAGGTCAGAAAGTACTAACACTTGAAGATGGTGAGAAAATTGCTGGTCATCATAATATTGTATGGAATGGTAAAGATTCAGAGGGCAGTTCGGTTTCCAGCGGAGTTTACTTCTATAAGCTAGATACTGAAGATTATTCATCTGTGAAGAAAATGGTTTTGATGAAATAATAAGAATTAACTTTGGAGAGAATTTGAAACACCAGATTCAACTTGTTCTGAAAGAGAAAATTAGGGATGTGCAGGGAGAAAAGATCCGGCAATCTGCTGCAGATTTCCTGGGAATTACAACTGGTAAGGTAAGGACGGGGAAGATTTTCAATATCAGGTATGACCTATCTCGAAAAGAGATTGAAAAATTTGCTAACCTTGGTTTGAAAGATGAAATAATTCATGATTCATATATAAATTCTTTTTACCAGAATCCAGGCTTTAGCTCATTTGTGCAGGTAGCTAAAATGCCCGGTGTTACTGATGATGAAGGAATATCTGCTCAAAAAACCTTAATCGATATTCTTGATCTTGATCTGGATGTAAATACACAGCATATCTACACTGAGGATATTTATCTTTTTGAGAATGAATTAAGTGATCCTGAGTTGAAGGAATTAGCTGAAAAGCAGCTGGGTAATAAACTCATCCATCATTTTGAATACGGCAAGTATAAGGGAATGGTTGATTATATCCCTGAAGTAAAAATTGCTTATGATAATAGTGTAAAGATCATTTCTTTAGAATTGGAAGATGAAAAATTATTAAAACTTTCCAAAGAGATGCTGCTTTCATTGAACTTAGAAGAAATGCTTGAGATCAAAGCTCATTTTGCAGATAAAAAAGTACAAAAGTATCGTGCTGAAAAATGGCTTTCACCAGAACCTACTGACTGTGAACTTGAAATACTGGCACAAACCTGGAGTGAACATTGTAAACATAAGGAATTTTCAGCAATTATCAAATACATTAATAAAGAAACCGGGGAAGAAAAAACTATTGATTCACTCTTTAAAACATACATTCGAAGATCAACTGAGATCATTCGGGAAAGATTGAAGAAAGCAGGAAATAACTGGTTGTTGAAGATATTTACCGATAATGCCGGAGTTGTTAAGATAGATGATGAATCAGTTTTCGTGTGGAAAGTGGAAACTCATAATTCACCTTCTGCTATTGATCCTTACGGTGGGGCTATTACCGGGATTCTGGGTAATAATCGGGATCCACTGGGAACAGGAATTGGTGGTGCAAAATTGTTATTTAATACCAATGTCCTCTGTTTTGGCCCTCCATTCTATGATAAAAAATTATTACCCGGGCAGCTTCATCCGCGTAGAATTATGGAAGGTGTACGACACGGAATAGAAGATGGAGGCAATAAATCTGGTATCCCAACTGTGAACGGCTCGATCATCTTTGATGACCGATACAGTGGTAAACCACTGGTATGTTGTGGTACAGGCGGTGTGATGCCATATACACTCAATGGAATGAATTCTTGGCTGAAACCAATTGATACTGGAGATTTGATCATTATGGCAGGTGGCCGTGTGGGGAAAGACGGAATTCATGGTGCTACTTTCTCATCAGCAGAAATTGATGAAAATTCACCACAATCAGCCGTTCAGATAGGCAGCCCGATCACACAAAAACTTCTGGGTGATTTTATGCAGGAAGCTGTGAAAAAGGGTTTGATTAAAAGTTCCACTGATAACGGTGCCGGTGGGCTTTCATCCTCTGTAGGAGAACTTGCCACGATTTCGGGTGGTGCGATTGTAAACTTGGAAAAAGTTCCTCTGAAATATGCCAATCTTAAACCCTGGGAGATCTTCATTTCCGAATCACAGGAACGTATGACTTTTGTTGTAACAAAAGATAAAAAAGGTGAACTTTATCAACTTGCGAATATGCGAGAAGTGGAACTTTCCGATATTGGAATCTTTACAGATGATGGATTTATTGATGTTCGATATGATAACAAATCTGTAGCGTTTCTTGATATGGAATTCCTGCACGAAGGTGTGCCAAAGAAATATATGGAAGCTGTGTGGGAAAAGCCTGATTTGCAAGAACCACAACTTCCAGAAAACTTGAATTACAACGATATCTTAGAGAAATTAATGGGAAGTTTGAATATCTGCTCACGTGAAAATGTGATCCGCCAATACGACCATGAAGTGAAAGGTAAAACAACCATCAAACCGTTGATGGGCCCAACTGGAAAAGCCCCTCAGGATGCTGCTGTGATGCGACTGAACTTTGACAGTTTTGCTGGAGTTGCTGTTTCCAATGGAATAATTCCACGTTATAGTGATATTGATGCTTACCAGATGAGTGCCGGAGCTTTTGATGAAGCGATACGGCAGATAATTGCGGTTGGTGGAAAACTTCCTGATCCTAGAGATAAAACAAATCGTTTCTGGACTGTTAATGATAATTTCTGTGTTCCAGATTCGCTATACGACCCGGTTGCAAATCCTGATGGAAAATTGAAATTAGCAAAACTGGTGCAGATGAACCAGGCTCTTTTTGATATGTCCACTTTTTATAACATCCCGATGACTTCCGGCAAAGACAGCATGAAAAATGATTTCAAAGCTGGAAATATCAAAATCTCTGTTCCTCCAACAATCCTTTATTCAATGGTTGCCAAGGTGGATGATATTCGTAAAACAATAACAAGCGATTTCAAAGCTGACGGTGATCTGATCTATCAAATTGGGAAAACATATAATGAACTAGGAGCTTCTGAATTTTATAGATTATTCGATGAACTTGGGGCAAATGTTCCAAAAGTTCGAAAAGAAGATTCTAAGCGGATTTATGATAAAGTGATTGAAGCAAATCAGCAAAATCTGATTGAATCTAACCATGACATTTCCGATGGCGGTTTGGCAGTTGCACTTACTGAATCAGCTTTCGGTGGTGGATTTGGTGCGGAAACGAATTTAGAAAAATTTGAAAATTTAACACTAAATGCTATTCTCTTTGCTGAGTCACATTCGCGTTTTGTTTGTAGCATCAAACCTGAAAATCAAAAAGAGTTTGAGAAGATATTTGAAGGTGATGCAATTCTGTTGGGAAAAGTAACTTTCAACCAAAACTTAATAGTTAAATCAAAAAATGAAGAAGCTATCAATATAGAAATAAGTAAGTTGAGAAAAGCTTGGGAAGATGGATTGGAGAACTCAGCTCCAACTCCTCTCTTTGACAAAAAGAGAGGAATTAGTAGAAACAGGTAGATTTTGTTCGTTTTTGTTCGTTGCAAAAAAAAAGGAAATTATGAAAAAAGTTAAAGCATTAGTAATTACAGGTTTTGGTATAAACTGTGAAGAAGAGATGGCCGCAGCATATAAATTAGTTGGAGCCGAAGCAGAGATCTATCATCTCAATGATATTTTTAATGGCATTACCAGTATTCATGATTTTGATGTTTTAAATTTTCCAGGCGGTTTTTCCTTTGGTGATGACCTGGGTTCTGGTAAAGTTTTAGCTAATAAGATGAAATATAAGAAAATGAATTCTAGTAAAACACTTTTGGAAGAGATCAATATTTTTCTGAATAAGGGTAAATTCATTTTAGGTATTTGTAATGGTTTTCAATTCCTTGTGAAGATGGGACTTCTTCCAAATACTAAAGGGAATTTTGACCAAGAAGTAACACTTACAAGAAATAATTCAGCAAAATATGAAGATCGATGGATCTATCTGAAGAAAAATCCTAACTGTAAAACTCCATTTTTAAAAGATATCGACGTAATACCCTGCCCGGTGCGTCATGGAGAAGGAAAACTCATCATCAAAGATAAAGGTATAAAAACTGAAATATTAAATCAAAATATGAATGCTTTGAGTTATTGCGATTCGAAGGGGAAAATAACATCAGAATATCCATTGAATCCCAATGGGGCAGATCTTGATTGCGCAGCTCTCACTGATCCCAGCGGACAGGTACTGGGCATGATGCCGCATCCGGAAGCTTACCTTAGTTTATACAATCATCCTAACTGGGGACAATTAAAAAGGCAGAATCCCAATATCAGTGAAGATGGTTATGGATTGAAGATCTTCATGAATATTGTAAAATACATTAAAATTTCATAGAAGGAGTATATTATGAAAAAAATAATTTCAACTGATAATGCACCCAAAGCTGTGGGACCATATTCTCAAGCAGTGTGGACAAACGATCTGCTCTTTATTTCAGGGCAGATTCCAATTGATCCTGAAACAGGAAAATTTGTATCGGAAGACATAAAAGAACAAACAAAACAGGTTTTTAAAAACTTGGGAGCAATCCTAACAGAAGCTGGCTTGGATTATGAGAACATTGTAAAAGCAACTGTTTACCTGACAGATATGAATGATTTCGCTATAATGAATGAAGTTTATGCAACTTACTTTGATAAGGATTTTCCTGCCCGTGCTGCCTTTCAGGTTGTTAAGTTACCTTTGGGAGCGAAAGTGGAGATTGAAGCGATTGCAGTAAGAGAAATTTAGTATAAGGAATAAGATATGAATGTTAAAGAAAAAATCAAGAATTTAAACTGGTTAAGAGAAAACATAATCGGACGGAATATGCTGTTCGAAACATGTTATGGCAAAAAACCACTTGTTTATGCAGACTACACAGCCAGTGGTAGAGCGGTATATTTCATTGAAAACTACTTAACAGATCTCTACAAGTATTACGCCAATACTCACACCGATGATGATTTTACAGGCAAAACTATGACCACTTTGTTACATGATGCGGAGAAAGAGATTAAACGAATGGTTAATGCCGGATCATCAGGTAAGATCATTTTCAATGGTACAGGTGCAACAGGAGGAATTTCCAAGTTTCAGCAGATTATTGGTGTTTACTGGCCTCCAGCTACAAAAAAACGTATTAATGATTATTTACGAGAACCACTGAAAGATGCAGATGAACAAAAGAAAAAATGCCATACCAGTTTCTTGAAAAAATTTAAAAGTAAGCGACCTATGATCTTTGTTGGTCCGTATGAACATCATTCCAACGAGTTGATGTGGCGGGAAACACATTGTGATGTAGTGGAAATTCCACTGAATACTGATGGCTATATTGATCTTAATGTCTTAGATAGAGAATTAGTTGATCCCAAATATGCGAATCGCGAAAAGATTGGTTCTTTCAGTGCTGCCTCAAATGTTTCGGGTGTGCGTACCAATGTATACGAAGTTGCTCGCATTCTACACAAACATGGTGCTATTGCCTGTTTTGATTTTGCAGCCTGCGCTCCCTACGTAGAAATCGATATGAATCGCAATGATGAAAGCTATTTCGATGCGATCTATCTTTCTCCCCATAAATTTCTGGGAGGTCCCGGATCGAGTGGTATCCTTGTTTTTAATGAGAGAATCTATAAAAAAGATCTACCTCCCACAGTTGCTGCCGGGGGAACAGTTGATTTTGTTACGCTTGATCGCGAACACTATGTTGAGGATATTGAAACGAGAGAAAAACCAGGAACTCCTGGGATAATGCAAGCAATCAAAGTTGCTTTAGCCTTCCAACTAAAAGAAAAAGTAGGTGTGAAAACTATCGAAGAGATAGAACACTACTATCTTAAGAAATTCTATGATTATTATGAAAGTAATGATAAAATCCAATTTTATGGTCCCACTGATCCGGATAAAAAGTTAAATATCATTCCCTTCAATATTGTTCATAAAGATCGAGTTTTTCACCATAAATTTATAACTAAGTTAATTAATGATCTATTTGGAATTCAAACACGGGCTGGCTGTTCCTGCGCAGGTCCATACGGGCATAGATTGTTACATATTTCCCAGGAGATTTCCCGTTATTATCAGTGTGCGATTGGAGTGGATAAACACCGTGGTGTTAAGCCTGGTTGGGTTCGTCTCAATTTCCATTACACACTCTCGGAAGCAGAATTTGATTATATCATTTCTGCAATTGATTTTGTGATTGAACATGCCGAGAAATTCATTCCGGAATATAATTTCGATTTTTCTACAGGTGATTGGTATCATTTATGCGATGATCCTAATAAAAAATTATTATCTCTTAATATGGAATCTGTGATGAATACACCACAATACGACCATCAGGATTGTGGAGACTGTACCAAGCTTTTTGCCGAAAAACTGCAATATGCTGAAGATAAAGCTGCTGAACTAAAACCAGCAGAATACTATCCAACCTTTAATGGATCTTTGGAAGATCTTATGTTCTTCTATGTAAAAAATTATTACAATTTAAAAGGATTTAGTTGTGATCAAAGTTAAACGAGCCTTATTAAGTGTTTCAGATAAGACGGGAATAGTAAATTTGGCAAAAACACTGAAAGAAATTGGATGTGAGATCATCTCGACAGGTGGCACTAAAAAAATATTGGAAGAAACTGGAATTGAAGTAACAGAAATTTCAAAAGTAACAGGCAATCCGGAAGCATTTAGCGGTAGAATGAAAACGATTTCTTTCAACATAGAATCAGCTATATTATTTAATCGAGAAAAAGATGCTGAAGAAGCCGCAAAACTAAGCATTAAACCTATTGATCTGGTTGTGTGTAATTTATATCCTTTTCATAAAGTAAAAGAGTCAGGTGCGGATTTTGACACTCTCATCGAAAATATAGACATTGGTGGACCAACCATGGTTCGGGCAGCAGCTAAGAATTTTAAATTTGTTGGAGTTGTTACTGATGTGAATGATTATGCGAAAATTATATCTGAACTTAAAGAAAATAACGGAATAATCTCAACCGAAACGCGATTTAAATTAATGAGAAAGGCTTTCAATCACACAGCAGATTACGATTCTCTCATTTCCACAACGATGGATGGACAAGCAGATGAGAAGAGTATTCGTCTTCATTTTACTGGTGGTAAGAAACTACGTTATGGTGAAAATTCTCACCAGCAAGGATTCTTCTACCGGGAAGCAGGGAAAGCTGAATCTTTATATGATATGAAAGTTTTGCATGGTAAGGAAATATCTTATAATAATCTAAATGACATTCAGGGAGCTATTGATTCTGTGAAAGACTTAGATCGTTTTGGTGTTGGCGTAATCAAACATAGTAATCCCTGTGGACTGGCTGAAGCAGATCATCAATTAACAGCGCTGAAATATGCCTGGGCAGGTGACCCTGTATCAGCATTCGGATCTATAATTGCATTTAATAAACCGGTTAAATTAAAATCAGTTGAATTCTTCGAATTGAATAATGAAGATAAAAGTAAACGCAAGTTTGTAGAAGTGGTGGTTGCTCCTGGATTTAGTGAAGAAGCACTGAAATATCTGGAATTCCATAAAAACCTTAGAATTGTTCAATTTGATCCAAATACTTGTCGAAGTAAAATTGATATGAAATATCTGCATAACTCATTACTTATGCAAAATACTGATGTGAAACTCTACGAAAAAATGGAAGTTGTTACCAATAAACAAATTGATGTGAAAGCGAAGAAAGAATTGATTGAATTTGGACTGAAAGCAATGCGACAGGTAAAATCTAACTCTATAGTTTTGGTTAGAGAAGTAGGTGAAGGAATATTCCAGCTTCTGGGAATGGGAGCGGGTCAACCAAATCGCTTGATCTCAACCAGACTGGCAATTGATAAAGCTTCCGAGAATTTAACAATGGATTATAATGGAGAAAATATTATAGCGCATTTGGCTCAGGAGTTTGGAAATATGTTACTGGTTTCTGATGCATTCTTTCCTTTCCCGGATAATGTTGTGACGGCATCGCAAGCTGGAATAAAAACCATCGTACAACCAGGTGGTTCAATGCGTGATAAAAAAGTAATCAAAGCTTGTGATGATCTGGGAATAGCTATGATCTTTACAGGTATAAGGCATTTTAAACATTAAAAAATTATAAGAGGTTATAATGAATTGTTTAGATAAACTCTACACACCGCAGATAAAAAAGATCCACAGCGGAAAAGTAAGGGAGAGTTTTCGAATCGACGATAAGACACGAATGATAGTTGTCTCGGATCGTGTTTCAAGTTTTGACAGCGTATTGAATAATCTGATTCCCAATAAGGGTGCGGTGCTGAATGCAATCACAAATTACTGGTTTGAAAAAACTAGAGATATTGTTGAGAATCATCTTATTATAGCTGTTGATCCGAATATAAGCCTGGTAAAGGAAGCCCAGCCGATCAAAGTAGAAATGATAGTTCGAGGTTATTTGACAGGTTCCATGTGGCGTGGTTATAAGAATGGGAAAAGAATATTTTCCGGTGTTGAAGCTGTTAATGGATTAGTTCAGAATCAGAAATTTCCTACTCCAATATTAACTCCAACAACCAAAGAAGAACACGATCGAGAAATTACTCCAGAAGATATTGTGCAAGAAGGCTGTACTACCAAAGAAATATACGATCAAATGGCAGAGATTTCTCTAAAACTATTTGAACTTGGCACTAACGAACTAGCTGAAAAAGGTATTATCCTTGTCGATACGAAATACGAATTTGGCCTGATTGATGGTAAAGTGATTTTGATCGACGAAATCCATACACCCGATTCTTCCAGATTTTGGGATAAAGCTGCTTACGATAAGGATCCAGCTAATGTTGATTCCATGGACAAAGAGTATATAAGACAATGGCTGTTGAACAATAAAGTTGATGATAAAGTACCTGATATACTACCACAGGAAGTGATTGAAGCAGCCTCTAAAAAGTACATAGACATCTACGAAAGAATTCTTGGAGAAAAGTTCATTGAATGTGAATTGGAGTTGAATACACGTATGTATAACCGTTTGCTTAATGCAGATCTAATTAAGGATGGTTATGTGATCATTATTATGGGCTCTCCGGCTGATCTGGAACATTGCAAGAAAATAAAATCGCATATGGAAAAATATGATATTTACGTAGATATGAGAGTTACCTCCGCTCACAAAAATGGTGAACGTCTTCCCGAAATAGCTGAAGTATATAACAACTCTATTGAACCGGGATGTGTAATAGCTGTGGCGGGTAGATCAAATGGACTTGGTGGAGCGCTGGCTGCAAACCTGACAATTCCACTAATTAATTGTCCTCCTTTCAAAGATAAGATAGATATGATGGTGAATATAAATTCATCTTTAATAATGCCTTCTAGAACACCTGCTTCCACTGTTATCGACGTAAGTTCTGCTGCACTGGCTGCTCTGCGCAGCTTAAATCTGCAAAGACTTAAGGAAGTGTTCCGTCAGGAGATCGCAGATGTGAAAGAATCACTCATTGAAGCTGATGATGAAATTAGGAATAGTTAGCATCGAACAAAACTAACTAAACGAACTTTCAAATTATAGTTCCTTTTGTTCGAGTTGTTAGTTGCAATAGAATTAGGAGAAATATGAATATTGCAGTAATTGGTTCAGGTGGTAGGGAACATGCTGTTGCCTGGAAATTATCACGAAGTAAATTAGCTGATGAAGTTTTTGTTCTTCCTGGAAATGGTGGAACTGAGAATAATATCAATAAAAATATCAATGATTTCGAAGGTATCCTGAATTTTTGCAGAAGCAGAACAATTGAATTGATCTTTGTTGGTCCGGAAGATCCTTTAGCAAATGGAATTGTTGATTATTTTACTGATACTCCCGTAAAAGTTTTTGGACCGGATAAATCAGGTGCCAGACTGGAAGGATCTAAGATCTTTGCTAAGAAATTCATGCAGAAATATGAAGTTGCTACTGCTGGATATTGGGAGTTTGATAATTGTTGTGAAGATGTACTAAATGAAGCAAAAGGTGTAGTTGAAAAGCTTAGCGGAAATTGTGTAATTAAATATGATGGGCTTGCAGCTGGAAAAGGTGTTTTCGTTTGCTCTACAGAAGAAGAAGCACTTACAGCTCTGAAAGATATCCAACAGAAATATGGAGAAGATGCATCTTACTTAATCGAAGAGAAATTGATTGGAGATGAACTTTCCATTTTGGCTTTTACAGATGGAGAAAATTATCAACTCCTTCAACCTTCCCAGGATCACAAGCAATTGCTTGATGGTGATGAAGGACCAAATACAGGTGGGATGGGCGCATTTTGCCCTGTTCCATTTTATAACACGGGATTAAAAAAGCAGATTGAAACCGATATAATTAAACCAACAATAAGTGGAATTAAATCAGAAGGATTCAATTACAAAGGAATTGTTTATTTCGGTTTGATGATAACGCAAACAGGACCGAAGTTACTGGAATACAATGTTCGCCTGGGTGATCCGGAAACTGAAGTTGTATTACCTGCAATGAAAAGTGATCTGGTTGAATTATTACTTTCCTGTTTTGACGGTACATTGAAAGATTATAAAATGGAATTTAATAATGGATATTTCGTGGATGTGGTACTTGCATCAGGCGGGTATCCTAATGAATATAAAAAGGGAATCCATATATGCGGGATTAAAGAAGATCAAGAGTTGATCTTCCATGCCGGAACAAAAAAGAACAACTTAAATATTGAAACATCAGGTGGACGAGTTCTAAACGTGGTTGCACAAGGTGAAATACTTGATGAAGCAATCGAAAATGCTTATGAGCGAGTTAATGAATTCTATTTTGAGGATATGTACTTTAGAAAAGATATTGGTCGGAGAAATACTTAATAATACATGAAAAAAATTATTATCATGATAAGTGGTCGCGGCAGTAATATGCTGGCAATTGCTAAAGAAACAAAATTTGGTAAACTGAAAGAGATTTGTGAGATACAAGCTGTTTTTTCCAATAGGGAAGATGCTGTTGGATTACAGAAAGCATCTGAACTAGGTATTTTGACACATGTTATCGCATCGAAAGGGAATAAGAGGATTTACTATAATTCATTACTGTTAGATTGGTTAAGATCACAAAATCCAGATTACGTTATTCTTGCCGGTTACATGAAAATCCTTTCACCTGAAGTAATTCGAGAATTTCCCGGAAGAATTATCAATATTCATCCTGCTGATACAGCTGAACATAAAGGATTACACGGTTATGAATGGGCTTGGGAAAATAAACTTGAAACTACAAAAGTTACAGTTCATTTTGTTGATGAAGGTTTGGACACAGGTGAGATCATCGGACAGAAAATTGTTGATCTGACTGAGGTTAATTCTTTGGAAGAAGTTGAAAGTCGTGGCTTGAAAGTAGAACACGAATTCTATAGTGAATGTTTGAGAAAAGTATTAACCGGAGAGGACGGAAAGACGCAAAGAGATTGATTAGTTTTTTTTGAACCTAGCGCCTTCGCGAAATTAGCGGTGAAAGATTGAGGATAAATGAAGAAAATAGCGATAATTGATTTTGGTGGTCAATACACCCACCTTATTGCACGCCGAATAAGAAACTTAGGTATATACAGTGAGATATTTAATCCCGAAGACTTTATCATAACAGATGATTTTGTGGGGATCATTTTTTCGGGTGGACCTCAATCGGTGAATGCTAAAGATGCTTTTCGTATCAATATTAATATTGAGAAACTGGAAATTCCCATCTTAGGGATCTGTTACGGACATCAAATCCTGGCTTCCATGCTGGGCGGTACGATCGAGAGTGGAGAGAGCAAAGAATACGGTTTCACTAATATTTCCATTAAGGAAGATTCTTTACTTTTTTCAGAGCTTGAATCCGGACAATCAGTATGGATGAGTCATGGAGATCACGTCTCCGAATTACCTGAAACATGCAAAATAACTGCTTCATCCGATTCAATACAAATAGCTTCCTATGAATCATTAGATCAAAAATTTTTTGGTGTACAGTTCCATCCTGAAGTTACTCATACTGCCAATGGTTTGAAAATGCTGGATAATTTTATTTCAGTTTGCACTGATAAAAGAGATTGGAATCCACAGAATTTTAAAGATACATTAATTCAACAAATTCGGGATGAAGCCAAAGGCAGAAAAATTGTGCTATTGCTTTCCGGTGGAGTGGATTCTTTAGTTGCTCTGGAATTGTGTATTCAGGCACTTGGTAATGAAAATGTATATTCTATTCATATTGATACTGGATTTATGCGTCAAAATGAATCATCTGAAATCATGGAACATTTTGCAAAACTGGGTTTTAAGAACATCAATATCATAAATGCAGAAGAATTGTATTTAAAAGAATTGAAAGGCATTGTTGAACCGGAAGCTAAAAGGTTAATAATCGGAAAATTATTTGTTGATATTGCTAATGAAGAAATATCAGCTATGGGAAAAGATGAAGAACTGATGCTTGTGCAGGGAACTATTTACCCCGATACAATTGAAAGTGGTTCCACAGACAAAGCTGCCAAAATAAAAACTCATCATAACCGTGTAAGTGAGATTGAGAAACTGATAGAAGAAGGTCGCGTAATCGAACCGATCAAGGAATTGTATAAAGATGAAGTCCGTAAACTGGGAGATGAACTGGGGTTACCTGAAAAATTGGTTTATCGCCATCCCTTCCCCGGCCCCGGTTTAGCAATTAGAGTGATCTGCTCAGATATAGAAAAAAATAATAATGATCTTCAAATTGACAATAAACATTTAAGTAAAATATTAACAGATTTTGGTTTGTCAGGGAATATCCTGCCAATAAAGAGTGTTGGTGTGCAAGGTGATTTCCGCACTTATCACCATCCTGCAGTTATCTGGTTTAATGAAGGTATTGAACCAACTTGGGAAGATTTGAAAACTGCAGCAACTCATGCAATCAATAAAATCCAATCTGTAAATCGGATTGTCTACAGCAACCAGCCAATTGATCTAAAATTGAAAAAAATGTTTCTAGAAAAAACTGTGATGAATAAACTGCGGGAAGTAGATGCAGTATTACGTAATGAAACCGACCATATCCCTGAGATCTGGCAAATGCCGGTTGTTGCTCTTCCACTTTTTCAAGATGATAAACAGGCTTTCGTAATGCGTCCGGTTTGCTCTACTGATGCAATGACGGCTAGTGTTTACGAAATGGATTTTACAGAAATTAAAAGACTCTCAAAACTTATACATAAGATTGATAGAGTTGGGAATCTATTATATGATATAACAACAAAACCACCTGGAACTATTGAGTGGGAGTGACATCTATCAGTATTATTTTAGTAATTGGATAAAAAAAAAGCTCGATCTGATGATCGAGCTTTTCTGTTTTTTAGATTTTTAGAGTTAAACTCTTGTAACGTTTATGGCTCTTGGGCCTTTATCGCTTTCTTCAATGTCAAAAGTTACTTTATCGCCTTCGTTAAGTGTTTTGAATCCATCACCACTAATGTTTGAATGATGACAAAAATAATCGATACCATCTTCACATGATAAGAAACCAAAACCTTTGTTCTCGTTAAACCATTTTACTGTGCCGTTTTTCATTTTTTTTCTCCTACTAATTTTGCGGGATTTATCCCAGTGAAATTATTTTAATACTACACATTTAATTCCATAAAACTATGGGGTAAAATTTTTACGTATTAGAATTTCTACTCACAAGGAACCAAAAAAAATACGTCGATTAACTTGTCAACATCATTTCTTTTAAATATCTTAACATTAATCCTTAAACCTTATTTGTCACTAAGTCGCGGTTTTCGCGACAAAAGCCACTGTTGAAAAAATTGTTTTAGAGTTGATGCGTCCGGTATGTTCTTCAGATGCTATGACAGCCAGTGTTTATGAAATGGATTTAAATGAATTTAAAAGATTATCTGAATTAATTCAAAAGGTCGATGGAGTTGGAAATCTGCTTTATGATGTGACTACAAAACCACAAGGAACAATTGAGTGGGAATAAAAAAAATGAGGAATCAATAATTTCAAATTCCTCATTTCAAATTTCAAATTGCTATTTTATTTCTCTTTTTTCTTTAATATTTCTTCCTCAATGTTTTTCGGTACGGCTTTATATTCACTGAATTCCATCGTAAAATCTGCTTTACCCTGTGTTACGGAACGGAATTGGGTAGCAAGGCCGAAAGTCTCAGCAAGTGGCATATTGGCTTCTACACGGGTGAAATTGTCATCAATTACTGCATCTAAAACAAGTCCCCTGTTCTGATTGATTATAGCCATAATATTGCCTCGGAATTCAGAAGGTGTCTCCACAGAAACTTTCA
>Ga0307990_1000486_pt1 | contig 35279 bp, 20 predicted proteins | sample EllFjometagen129_FD_203168 | JGI IMG/M metagenome (GOLD analysis project Ga0307990, IMG submission 203168) | Marine microbial communities from Ellis Fjord, Antarctic Ocean - #129 | ecosystem: Environmental > Aquatic > Marine > Unclassified | place: Southern Ocean | collected 2014-10-08
GTTAGTGGGGCTCAGGCTGCCGAAGGTCGGCGGGACCTCATCGGGACCAGCTAGGACATCATAGTTATCCAGAATTTCCAAAGCGGAGAGGGCCTTGCCACCCCACACACGGAAGACAGAGATATCTCCCGTAAATTCTCCGTCGGAGGGGATATTCTCGGCTAGACTGCTGTTGGTGTCGCCCAGTCCCGTGCCGTCGCCACCGCAGTAGTCGCTGATATCGGTGTTGTCATTGTCGTTGCCGAGGTCGTCGCCGGTCGTCGCGGAGAGATTGTCATCAACGAGGGCTCCGTCGACGTAGATCTGCATGAGGTCGATCGTGCCACCATCGGTGTCCTTCTCGTAGACAAGAGTGATGTGCCGAAACTCCGTGGTGTCGATGACAGCTCTGACGGTTTCAATCTGTGCGTCATTCCCGCCATCAAGCGTTAAACTGATTGTGCCGCTGCCGTCGCTGGCGGTGCCCGGCGCGTACCAGATCGCAAAGCCGGTGCCAGCGCCGCCGCTTTCGTAGATGGTCTGAGCGGAATCGCCGGTATCCGCGGGTTTTATCCAAAATTCCCAGCTCGTGGCAACGCCTTCTCCGTATTTACCGTCCCAGGTGGCATTGTCAGAATCGCCTGCGCCGCCGGCGAAGCGGTAGGCCTTGGAAATGTCGCTCAGGCCAGTCGAAACGCTCTGGAGTGAGACGTCACCACCGAAGTCGAAGTCCTGAGTGCTGTCGCCGGTGGTCGAGTTCCAGTTCGCGGAATCGATTCCGCTGGCCACATCCTGAGCATCGAAGTTCAAACTAACACCCGAAGCAATTGCGGCATTTGCCGCGTGGGGCATGGTCAGCCCCGACAACATCGCCACTGCACTAAGGGCAACAACGCACTTTTTAACAACTTTACTACTCATAACAACATCTCCATATTTGGATGTTTTGTAACCAGACCACAAATAAACATACATTTGTACTAGTGGTTTTAATTATACAAAAATACACAAAGATTAAAAGCCTATTTTGAAAAAAAGTGAAAATCGTATTTTGCGCCATGACAAATACCACGATCTTACAAGGGGCGCGAAGATCCCGGATTGCCGCAAGAATCTCGAATGAAGTGGATCGTTTGAGCCGCTACCCGCTGGCACCGGCCATCAGGGGGAGGGGTTATAATGGGGTGGAACTTAAGCGAAAATAGTCGAAAGAACACATACTTTTACACGCCACGAGCATACGCACGATATCGGCGAGGCAGCTCTTGCCCTCGGTGGCTTCCTGGGTGCACTTGACCTGCCGCCTGTAGTGCAACGGTTCGTACGTAACCGATAAACCTAAAAAAAGCAGTTGACCAAGCAGACAAAGGTAAAGAATAAGGTAAAGACGAGAGGGTATGGATCTCCCTCTTAATCTTTATCCTAATCTTTTTCTTAATCTCTCTTAATCTACGCCCAGAATATCTTGTTACTAAGTGCCTACCTTTCGAAACCCTTTTAGGATAGGCTCTAGCTAAAAAGGTGTTAGATTCTCATCATTGCTTTCTTCTTCGTGACGAAACAGTTTAACCTTGTGAACTGCAACTTCTTCAAGCACTACATTTTCGACCAGGCCATATGGCTTATCCGGGAAATTGAGTCTAAATTCATCACCATTTAAGACCCTTCCTTTTTGCCATTTGCCATCAACAAACGAACCTTCTTCTATCGATAAAAGTTGGGCATTGGGTTTATTTGTATCGGTGGATTCAAACGATAACTTAAATGCATTGCCTGCGACAATGAATTCATCCCGGCCTGTTTGAATAACCATACCAAATCCTTTTATGTGCGGTGCTTTTCTAAGGCTATACCTGACAGTAAATTTGTAATCCCCTAAAACAAATGATGATGGCGATGATGAATCGACTTCCATAAAGGCATTAATTTTATTCTCAACCTGTGCATTGGTAATTAACGGCATTAACTCATTAAGCGCCTTGTAGGCACTTTTTATTGGATGATTGTCATGGTAAACATCATGATCAATTCCAAAGGGAGCAAAACAAATTGCATGGTGATGTCCTATGGTATAAAACGCTTTTGCACCAGCACCAAGTCTATCATTCTGCCAAATAGCACATGCTTCAGGAATAAAAAGTGGATTACCCTGATGAATGAAATCTTTACACTTTGCACCAAAATTCTTAAGGTAATTATCAACTGCCAGAATATCAATGTCTGGTGCTCCGGCCTGCCAAACATCTAACATTCTGTAATTTGGTCCACCGCTTGGCCAATTGCCAGGGTTTTCATTTTCGTCTGCAACCCAGGCATTTACCAGCGTAGGGATATTATGAACGGCCTTACCCGCATGTGCAATCTCGTTGATATAAGTGGCGTAGTTCCAGGCCATAAAAACTTCATCGGCCAGGAGCGATGCACCAAAAACTTCAGCCCATGATCCCTGTTTTTTTGAACCATTATTTTGATATGCCTCGCGAATAACCAATTTTATCTTATTGATATTTTGATTGATATGCTCAATTAACTTTGCCGGGACTTGTTGTTCAAATAATTCTGTAGCTGCAGGTGAAAAATCTCGTGAACCACCCAATAGGCCAACTTCATTCTCAATCTGCATCATTATAACAGTGTTGTGCTTGTCTACCTGTGCAATACGCTCCATGAGTTTTAAATAAGCTGTTTTATCGGCCTTTAAGCATTCTTCATTAATATTGGAAATTGTATGGGTTATTTTTTGATCTTTGTGCCGCATTCGTGGAAACCGATTCAAATCAGTTTTAACCCAATCCGGCGTGTAATGAGATCCTCCATTTTTCCAGCTGCCAAACCATAAAATGATCAGACGTAAACCATTTTCATGCGCCTTTTTAATGTGATTATCAATAAGTGAATAATCAAATTCACCTTCTACCGATTCAAACTGCTGCCAGTTTACGGGTAACAGAATCGTATTGACATGGAGCGATTTTACTCTGGGCCAGATAGGCGCCATGTATTCAATACTTGAGGCCGATGAGTTTAATAATTCTCCGCCAAGAATGGCAAAGGAGACATCATCCACAATTAACTGTTTTACCCCATTTGTTGCTTTAATATAGGGTAAAGAAGAAGAGATCTGCTCTTCTTGGTTTTCCTGATTTTCATCTGAATAAATACAGCCAGTAATCAGTAAAAACAAGAGTATTACCAAGGGCGTTGTAAATAATTTGCCAGCAATCTTTTCCATTTTATTATTGATTCTCTTTGTTCGATTTATCGTGATTGTATTTAGAAACAAATGCAAAATGTCCAGAAGCGACAGTCAATACGGCTCGGCCACTTTCCATTCTCAAGAATGTAACGCCGGGTGCCTTGGTGATATTCTTGCCGTTTTCCATGATATCGGCGACTGATGCGGCTGGCATATAGAGGGTCGCTGTTGAATTGGCTGGTATGGTGACATCCATCGAGAGTTTGTTGCCCTCAAGCTTCCAGTTGCTGACGATCCGTCCGTAAGGGGAGTCGTGATGGGCCTTCACCCAGGTCAGGTCCCCGACGATGGCTGGTTTGATGATGACGTTCTTGAAGCCCGGCGCTACAGGATCGGCCTGTATACCGGCAGGCCCCTGATAAAGCCAGTTGTCAGGTGACGTAAAACAGGAATGAATGCGCGACGCATGTCCGTTCCACTGTTCCCAGAAGGTGGTCGCGCCCTCGGCCAGCATATGGCCCCATCCTGGATAGGTGGCCTGGTTGAACATCGTGAAAACGAGATCACTTCGCCCGATCTCACGTAGATACTCCATCATGAAATAGGTGCCCAGCATGCCGGTATCAAGGTGGCCGCTATTCTTTTCAAGAATGTTCTTCTCGAGTTTTTTCAGCATCATCGGGCGCAGGGCCTCGGGCGTGACACCGGTCATGAGAGGCATCACGTAATAGGACTGTTCATCGATAACGTACTGCTTCTTTTCGGCATCATAGAATGCCGCGTGCACCTTCGGCCGTATCTCCACCAGGAGTTTGCGATATTTTTCTGCATCGCCGGTTTTGCCCAGAACGTCCGCCATCTTCGTCAGCAGATCGATCTGATTGATTCGGTAGCAATTGTTGAACAATTCGGCGCACTCTTTACTGGGCCAACGACTTGTATCCATCCCCCGTCGTGGCGGCACCCAATCGCCAATAAAGTCCCACTTGCCTCCGAACTTCTGCATAACTCCCTGCTTGCAGATCGACTCCAGATAATCGACATAACGACGGATGGCATTGTAGTTCTCATCCAACACGCGCTTGTCGCTGTAGTAGAGGTAATGCCGCCAGGTGATTGCCGAGAGAAGCCCACCCCATCCTGGACCTCCGCCACCTCGTCTAAGAGGTGCCACGTGGGGCATGTCGCCATTACTCTTCTGTCTGCCTCGCCAGTCTTTCAACCATTTCCGGTAATAAGCATCGGCGCGAAAATTGGTCATGAATCCTTCGGATGCCACCTGCCCATCTCCGTAACCCAAACGCTCGCGATGTGGACAATCCACGTAATAGCCGCCAAGGTTCAGGCAGCGCTGCGTCCATTGGTTGACATGGTGGATACGATTGAGAAGATCATTGGAGCACTCAAATGAACCAGTTTTTTCCAGGCCAGACTCAACCAATAAGGCCGTAGCATCCTCTTTTGCCGGAGCAGAGGGCAACCCCGAGACCACAACGTAGCGGAAACCCGCGTAGTTGAATTTATGCTCAAAGGTTTCATCAGGCGTACCGGCTGATACAAATTCGCTGAGCTGATTGAAAGTCTGGTATCTGTTTTTGCTGAATTTACGATCGGCAAAGCTCATTTTGACGACATGACCGGGTGCAAGTGCGGGCATTTTCAACCGAATCCAGCCGGTCAATGAGACTCCGAAATCAATAGCATACTTATTTTCACCCAAAGGAGTAACCGCGACAGCCGGAATCACTTTGCCTATACGGTTAAGGGGGCAGGACTGTGATGAGACAACGCCAGAGGGTGGGTCGACGGTAGCCGCAGAGCACCATGAATCGGCATCCAGCTCAGGCTGACTCCAATCCGCCACTTGTTTGCCGGCATCGAGTCGTTCTCCCCCGAAGTGTTTATGTCTACGTCCGCCAATTCTGGACAACCCGCTTTTTCGACTTTTCCAGGACGTATCGGTACCCACTGTGACGGGTTCGCCTGCCACGGTGGCATTCAGTTGGGCACGAACGGCATAGTCATCGGCCCACCCCTCGCCCAGCCAGATACCGATGCAGTTGTTGCCGGGACGCAGATGACGGCCGACGTCGTAGGTTACGCTAAAGGTCTGCTTTTTCAGATCCGAGATAGCGGGAGTCAGGACATCTTTCCCGATTTTGGTGCCGTTGAGGTACAATTCAAAGTACCCGGGCGAGTGTACCGTGACGAACGCTGAGTCCGGAGCGGCCTTGAGCGTAAATTCCTTTCGGAACAACAGCGTTGGTCTGACTGAACCTCCGATGAGATTGGGGCTCCCGAAAAGACCGAGGTAAGAGAAATCTTTGGCGGAAGCAGTGCCGGAGTTCCCGTTGATGGTATACTCCACCACCAACTCCTTCACCTTTCCATGCGCAGGGTCTCCTTTAAGTACTTTCGGATCAACTTTGAGCGGCTTCCTTTTTGCGAGCACCTTCTGCACGGTTTCAGTAACGTCCACCGCCACCTTGCCGTCGATGGTCCTGTAAGTTGCTTTTTTGACGACCAAAGAGCCTTCGGGATTATACGGCACTCCATAACTGATCCACTGCGCCTGCCAGTCACCCTCCTTCAGCAACCCCATGGTCCAACGGGATGGATTGCTCCACGCGCTGGATTTGTCGTCCTTGTCCCCTTCGCTCAGGGCAGGCCAGATCCGGACTTTCCAATAGCACTCCATGTTCGAGGTCAGCGACTTGCCATCATAAGGGACGTACATAGACTGGTCGGAGTCAACTTTTCCTGAATCCCACAAATCACCGACTCCCTTGTCCACGGCAGCAAGCGAACTTGCGACCAGTATCTGGTAGGCCGTCTGGGCGGCGCCATTGTTGTCCGAGCGCATCTGCCAGCTCAATTGCGGCTTGACGACCTCGATACCAACCGGATCAACCCGGTATTCGCATCGAAGGTTAACAACGCTTGCGACACCAGGTGAAACGTTCTCATCCGCCATACTGGTAGAAGTATTCAGCAATACGCAAAAAACGGTTGCGACTTTCCCGATACAAAACTTCGATAACTTTTTCTTCATATTTATTCCTTTGTTTGTAATCTATTTCTTTTTGTCACAAAAGAGTAGCTCCCCGATTCAACGCTCAAAACAACTCGATCCTTCTCTGTTCTTAGGAAGGTGACCCCCTCGGCCTGCTTGACGGATTTGCTGTTTTCTGTGACATCCGCATCCCTTGCGGCTGGTAGATAGAGGGTAGCTGTTGTGTTAGGAGGAACGGTAATTTTCCATCGGAATGTGTCTTCATCCAGCTTCCAGTCACTGGCGATTTTTCCATAGATGGAGTCATAATGGCCTTTGGCCCAGCTGATACCTCCTTCGCCTTCGACTTCGCCCAGGACAGGCAGTTCAGGTTTCATAACAATCGTTTTGAAGCCGACGCCATCGGTGTCGATGCCGAGCATACTTCGAAACATCCATTCGTTGCAGGATCCGTATGCGTAATGGTTAAACGAGTTCATGCCTGCGTTTCCGAAGCCACCCTTTTTTGTGTAACTGTTCCAGCGTTCCCAAATGGTCGTAGCGCCTTGTTCGATAGAGTAGCCCCATGACGGATAGGTTTTGTTCTGAATCAACCGGTAGGCCAGATCGCTGCGGCTGATCTCGGTGAGGGTTGGCAGGAGAATCGACACACCGACAAAGCCGACGGAGAGGTGATAGTTCTTCGCCTTGATCCTGTCGACAAGATGGGCCGCAGCCTGCTCGCGTTGTTTGTCGGTGAGCAGATTGTAATGGAGAGCCAGACAATAAGCAGTTTGGGAGTTGCCCGCGATTGTGCCATCGGCTTTGACAAAACTCTTCTGGAAGTTGGCGCGGATATCTTCGAACAGCTTTCTGTATTTCGCGGCATCCTCTTTCTTGCCAAGAGCGTCGGCAATCTCGATCATCAGGCTGGTGGAGTAACCAAAATAGGCTGCCGAGATGAGGTCCTTGGGTGTCTTCGAACCGACCGCAAGCCAGTCGCCGAACCCACCGCCCGGCCCTTTCAGTCCTTTCTTCCGGCAGTAATCAATGAATCGCGCCATTGCATCATAGTATTTCTCTACCATGCGGACGTCGCCGTAGACCTTGTAGATCGTCCAGGGGCAGATGACACCGGCATCCGCCCACGCCGGACTGCCGTGGCCATGGAATACCGGTGCTTGCTGGCCAAACGTGCCGGCACTATTCTGCGTATCCATCAGGTCGATCACCCATTTGGTAAAGAAGGAGGCAACGTCCTGATTGTAGCAACCGGAACGAATGAAGACCTGGGTGTCCCCCGTCCAACCCAGTCGCTCGTCACGCTGCGGACAATCGGTGGGTACCTCAAGATAATTGGAACGCTGGCCCCAGACGATATTGCTGTAAAGCTTATTCAGCATGGGGTCCGAGCATGAGAAGGAGCTTGTCATGGGCGCGTCGGAATGAATGACAATGCCCGTCACCGTATCAGTGGAAGGCTTGGTGCTCAGTCCGGTGATCTGGATGTAGCGAAACCCGTGAAACGTGAAGTGCGGTTCCCACACTTCATCGCCGCCGCCTTTGAGGACATAGGTGTCCGTCGCCCGCGCAGAGCGCAGATTCGCCGTATAGACCGTGCCATCGGCATTGAGCATCTCGGCAAAGCGCATGGCCACCTTGTCACCAGCTTTTCCGTTGACCTTCAGGCGAATCCAACCGGAGAAATTCTGACCCAGATCAAACACGTAGGTTTGGGGTTTGGGTTCCGTCAGCTTGACCGTGGGCAACTCCTGCGTTTTGCGAATGGGGACACCCGGATAGGCTTGAATGACGGGCTTGATCTCGGAACCTGTGTCGACGGCCGACCAACCTCTGTCATCAAAGCCGGGACGATCCCAGCCGGGAATCTCTCGACGTGCATCATAGGTTTCACCCGCCTGCATATCCGACTCCAGGATCGGACCGAACGATGCCTTCCACGTCGGATCGGAGCTAATGACTTCCGTCTTCCCATCGGCATAATCAACGTGAAGTTGAGTTTTGAGGCGAATAGTCGTGCCATACTTGTTCTGCCCAATGTTGCTGATATTTCCTCGGAACCAGCCATCCCCGAGAATGCCGCCGATGGCGTTGACTCCGGGCTTGAGCATGGACGTTACGTCATAAGCGCGGTAGTAAATGCGCTTGCGATAGTCGGTCCAGCCGGGCATGAAAAATTCATCTCCTACTCGCTTGCCATTGAGATGGAGTTCGAAGAAACCTTGCGCGGTGACGTAGACCACCGCCCGTTTAACGGGAGCGGCCACATTGAATTCCTTCCGCAGAAACGGTGTCGGCAGGTACTGTTTCTTCTTCTTCTTCTTCTTCTTCTTCTCCGCAGTTTTGCCGGTGGATAAATCCAACACGGCATTCTCTGGGATAGTTATCTTCCTAGTCACTCCCGCAACCGTGTATTCAAGCTCCAGCTTCTTTGTTGTTCTGTATGCAGGATCCTTGCCCGCCAGCTTGTTCGTACCACTGACCTTCAATTGACCAGCGGCAACCTGTTTTTGAAGCTTCGCAGTCACGTCAACCTGCCTTGCCGAGTCACCCGGCACGCCATAGAGAGCACTCGTTAAGATAATCGTTGATGGCTTCCCGCCGGACTTGACGCTGAGCGGGAGGTCCACTTCTGGTTTCGTGTCCAGACCAATCCATTTCGCCTGCCAATCCGCGGGGTCCAGCAAGCCCATGGACCAGTGAGCGGATGGGCTCCACGCAGAGGGGTGACCATCTTTATCCCAGACCATAACCTTCCAGAAGTATTGAGCTCGCGACATTAGCGGTATGTTGGTACACGCTATCTGGACAGACTGATCTGATCGAACCTTGTCTGTGTCCCAGAGATCACCAACGTTTGCGTTCAGTTTAGCACGCGAACTCGCAACAAGTATGTGATATGCGGTTTGTTTCTGTCCACGTATCCCGGATTCGATGCGCCAGCTCAAACGGGGTTGAATAACATCAAGTCCAATAGGGTTCTCGAGATATTCACAACGCAAAGAGACCGGACTGACAGGTTCGGCTCCTGATAAATGAGCACATCCGCAGAGAAACATGCTGATCGCAACGGGAATTACTAATGATGACTTTTTCATACGTCTTAATTTATCAAAATACGTGCCGTTCTGGCAAACGCATTTTTGGACGCATGGAGACCGTATAAGTTGGTCGGTTAGGTTCTTCATCGATTTTTATGGAATGCGTCCAGGTTTGGTTCTTCCGACTTTTGTATGGGTAACCCTTCCGAGGTCAAGGTCCTCAGCTACAGCAAAGGCTTTGATCTCTGTAAAGCTGTAGGGCGGGGGCCTAATGGGGTGGAACTTAAACGGTTTTTCTGACAGAATTACATGATTAACATGATTAAGAGGATAAGGAATCGGTAGACATGAAAAATGATGAATTGAATTGAAAAAGCTCATGAAGTGCAATACTGAACCACTTAATTGCAACAGGTAAAGATATCGGGCTGGCTATTAACTTTGGTCCTGGATATGTAGAAATCAAAAGGAAGCCGAAGGCTCTTGTAAAATAATCATGTTAATCATGTAATCCTGTCAAAAAAATGCGTCGCAAAGACACACTACGCATCCCATTTTTCTACCCCTCTATTTTTCTACCTCAAAAAAAACGCTTAAGTTTCATCCCATTAGGCGGGGGCCGTGACCCCGCCACGCAACTTCCGAAATATTTCTTTGCCCCATAAAAATCCGTGAAGAGTCATTTAACCTTGCAATCCTGCAACCGTGTAAGTTGGTCGGTTAGTGGATACTGCATGACAACCGGGAGTTGCGCTGATGGGAGCATAGCAAAGTATATCCGCCGCTATTTACGCAAAGCAGAGCTTGCCGTCAGCTACAGTCACACTGACCGTAGCGCCGGGCAGGTATTCCCCTGCCACGATCTTGCGGGCCAACGGGGTTTCCAGCTCGCGCTGCAATGCCCGCTTAACTGGACGTGCCCCGTAAACAGGATCATAGCCCCGCTCAGCCAGCAGTTTGATTGCGGCATCATCAACCGTGAGTCCCAACTCCTGTTCCTTGAGTCTACCACGCAGGTCTTCAAGTTGAATTTTCACGATCTGGCCAATCTGCGCTTTGTCCAACATGCTGAAGAGCACCACCTCATCCAGCCGATTCAGAAACTCCGGCCGGAAATGAGCCTTGAGACGCTCCATAATCTGCTCGCGCACACTCTCGGAAACCTCCATTGAAGCTCCCTCTCCAACGGGCTCCGCCAGCAGATCTGAACCGACATTGCCGGTCATGATAATGACCGCATTGCTGAAGTTGACCGTACGACCGCGATTATCAGTCAAGCGCCCATCATCCAGCATCTGCAACAGAATATTAAATACATCATGATGCGCCTTTTCAATCTCATCCAGCAGAATCACGCTATATGGTTTACGCCGCACCGCTTCAGTCAGCTGCCCACCCTCCTCATAACCAACATATCCGGGGGGCGCACCGACCAGACGTGAAACGGTATGCTTCTCCATATACTCGGACATATCAATCCGCACCAAGGCATGCTCGGAGTCAAACAGTTCAATTGCCAATGCCTTAGCCAGCTCCGTTTTGCCGACACCGGTTGGACCAAGGAAGAGAAATGCCCCCACCGGACGCTGCCGATTCTTGATACCCGCCCGCGAACGCAGGACTGCATCTGCCACGGCGTCAACCGCTTCATTCTGTCCAATCACCTGCTTATGAAGATCATCAGAAAGATGCAGCAACTTCGAACGCTCGCCTTCCAGCAACTTTGTGACAGGAATGCCCGACCAGCGCGCGACAGCACAGGCAATCTCCTCGGGTGTCACCTCCTCACGCAGCATCGAACTCTCTTCATTCTGATGCAGCCGCTGCTGTGCCTCCTCCAACCGCTTCTCCAACTCCGGAATTTTACCGTATTTCAGCTCTGCTGCTCTATTGTGGTCTGAGGCACGTTCTGCCTGGTCGTATGCAATCCTGGCTTCATTCAGCTCATCCCGCACCTTGCTTGTCTGCTCCAGAACATCTTTTTCTGACTTCCAGCGCGAGACCATCTCGTCCGAGCGACTCTTAAACTCCGCCAGCTCCTTGCGCAACTCCTTCAAGCGCTGTTTGGAGGCCTGGTCCTTCTCCTTCTTAAGAGCAGCCTCCTCAATTTCGAGGCGCATCACCTTACGGGTAATCTGATCCAGCTCCGCCGGCATGGAGTCCATCTCCGTCCGGATTGAGGCACAGGCCTCATCCAGCAGATCAATGGCTTTATCCGGCAGAAAGCGGTCCTGTACATAACGATCCGAAAGAATCGCCGCCGAAACAAGCGCTGCATCAAGAATACGCACATTGTGATGACTCTCAAAGCGCTCCTTCAGACCACGCAGGATAGAGATGGTATCCTCCACCCCGGGAGCCTCGACTTTTATCGGCTGGAAGCGACGTTCCAGAGCGGCATCCTTCTCCATATACTTGCGATACTCATCCAGGGTGGTCGCACCGATACAGTGCAACTCACCACGCGCCAGCATCGGCTTGAGCATATTGCCGGCATCAGAAGATCCCTCGGTCTTGCCAGCCCCTACAATCGTGTGGATTTCATCAATAAAGAGCAGGATGCGTCCCTCAGCGGCCTTAATCTCGTTCAACACCGCCTTGAGCCGTTCTTCAAAATCTCCTCTGAACTTTGCGCCTGCCATTAAAGAGGTCATATCCAGGGAAAAGATAGTACGGTCCTTAAGCCCCTCGGGCACATCGCCACGTACAATCCGCTGGGCCAGCCCCTCAACAATCGCAGTTTTGCCGACACCCGGTTCTCCAATCAGAACCGGATTGTTCTTGGTTTTGCGTGAAAGAATACGGACCACATCGCGAATCTCGGTGTCGCGACCAATCACAGGATCAAGCTTACCGGAGCGGGCCAGTTCCACCAGGTCGCTGCCATACTTTGTCAGTGCCTCATATTGGCCCTCGGGGTTGTTGCTGGTCACCCGCTGGTTGCCACGCACATCTTTGAGCGCCTCGAGGAACGTTTTGGTATTAACCCCCGCCTCATGTAGCAATTTTCCAACTCCACTTTTTTTACTGACCGCAGTCATAGCAAGCAGCAGATGCTCAACGGATAGATATTCATCGTTCAGTCGTTTGGCATAATCACCCGCCTTTACAATCAGGGCATTAAAATCCTGAGTCACATAGATCTTACCGACCTCGACATCACCGCTGACAGCAGGACGCTTGGCGAGCGCCTCCTCAACTCGGGATGTCAGCGCAGGAATGGAGATCCCCATGCGCTGCAGCAGCGATGACACCAAGCCCTCGGGCAACGAGAGCAGCGCAAAGAGCAAATGCTCCGCATCAACCTGCTGATGCGAACGCCTTACCGCCTCCCCCTGAGCACTTTTCAGCACTTCCTGCGCCTTTTTCGTCCATTTATTCAAATCCATCATAGTGTAAATCCTCCCTGTAGCACCTAAATGTTGTGCGGAAATATCATTTTATTGGTCTGTTAGTTTGCTTTTCGTAAATTATATACGCATTACATGTGCCACATGTTATACAGATCTATAACTATATTTCTGGCAACACTTTAAGCCATTCAGACACAACACGTCACTGAGACATTATGTCGCAAACAGACACGCGTTATGCGACACCAACGGCAACAGCCAACAAAAATAGTTCATCTCTCATAAGTCTCTCTTCAATCATCATAAAAATCATTTCTCACTGGGCCCCTAACTGGTATCGTGACTGGTGTGGTGACTGGTGTAGTCCAGTTTGCACCTACGCCCCTCAATAATTTTTTGACAGGATAACAGGATTTTCAGGATTTACCTGCTACTCTGTTAATCTTGTCTCAAAGTTTGGATCTTCACCGTTTTTCGTGGGTACGAGAAACACTTAGTAAATTATGTGGCGGGGTCACGGCCCCCTCCCTACAGTATTTACAGCATAAAAAGTTATTTTCTGTAGCCGAGTTCCTTGCATGCCAAGCCGTAGCGCCGCCTTGCGGGGCGAAGGCTGGAGCTCGGACGAACTACCCACGAAATTCTTCGAATAACCCAAAGTTTTTTCCTACGGGAGATTTCTGCCCACTTTTCTGCCCACTTCAGCCCCGGCAGAGCGTTCCTCAACTGATATTAACTGGGTCGATAACTGGATCGATAACTGAGTCGATGACTCTGGCCCCGACTTGGTCCCGGCAACCGGTACCGTGACTTGCGGGGCGACTTGCGGGGTTGCTGCTCTTCAAATGGTCGTGACAAAATCATCGGTCAGGGCAAACTCGGGCTCGGACAGACCTGCCGCCACACACTTCTTAATCATATCGCGTGTTCCAGTACCCATGCGTTCAATGTATTTGGTCAGGTACAACGTTTCAGCAAAAAGCATCACCTGCACTCCCGCCTTGGAGGAATAACTGCGGTGAGCGATGGCATTCACAATAGCCTCACGTACCGCCCTAAAAGGAATTTCATATTGAACCTCACTTGCCACAGCACTGGAAGAAGGCTCCACGTTACGTACTAACCTATTCATCACAAAGTCAACAGAGGCATCCACCATCTCAAAGAGTGTACCGCGATACACCTGCTGGCTGGCAATAGGTTTGGCCACCACCTTCCCATGGTAATGAAGACAATTAATGTCGGCAGATGACACATAGCGGTATGGATCTTCGCCAAACAATAGTATTGCCCCTTTGGAGGGTTGGTCATCTACCAACAGATTCAAATGCGCAAGAACCTCTTTAACGGGAGTATCAACGGCCAAAACAAAACTTCGTTCATCACGGGCCTTCCCGAGAAACCATTTCAACTTTCTGGCAGAAATATCATCAATCGTTGCACTGTCACAACGCTGTGTGTCGAAATCACCGGTATTAATTACTCCTTCACCCCGTAAATAGTCAACCATGCTGCCGTACAAAAGCCGCAACAACTCTTCGGTATCTTCAAAACGCTTACGTACAAGTTCATTACCCGCACGTTTAATAAGCGTCTTTATTTTCGGAACCGGATTATTGTTTTTTTTAATAGATATCAACCTGCGCTTCTTTAATTTAGAAGCACGATTGAATTCTTTTTCCGTGGGGGACAAGCCGGTATCATCCTGCCAGCCATATTCATTGCCAAACAGTCCCACGCAGATAGGACTTTTCTGAACCTCAGCAAGGTAAACCTCATCCGGCCTCTGATCCCGCAGAGCCTTATTCTCCAAATTGCAAAATTATGATATCACACTATCTTCAATAAATGCTATAATTACAAATGTAACAAGAAGACGGTTTTAACAAACCATCCTCAAAGATAAGACACCTCTCGGTGTCATGATTTTGAGGCAACCAGCGTCCCTATTTCGGTTAGTCTTCGGTGTGCATCTATTTTTAGGCAACGCGCAGATGGTCAGACCCCGCTGCGCCTGCAACGCGCTACCAAAAAAGGACTTTATCGCAGAGGGGTGAGATACACTGAGATTTCAATTATTAGTTGGAGTCTATTATTGGAGGATAGCCACGTTGGTACGCCGGTAAGCAGTACGATGACGACATCGGCAACGCAAAAAAGGTCCTGGCCAACTTGGATAAGTATTACCCGGGCGCAAAAGGATATGAGGTTGCCGGCTTCTTCTGGTGGCAGGGAGACAAGGATTTCCGAAATCCTGCCCGCGCTGCAAACTACGAGAAGAACCTCGTCCAGCTTATCGCGGCACTGCGCAAAGACTTCAATGCACCGAATTCAAGGGGAACGTGAAGACCTTCTACTCGAACCCTGTCTTCAAAGGCGGCAGCTCAAGCGGCCATTACAACAAGCATGCTGAGACCTACATGAATGTGAGTGAAGGCATGGGCAAAACAATGGCCGACCTGATTACTAAGTAAGCGGCAGACTCTTGCGGAATTGAACAGATGCCCGAATGCTGCCTGCAGGCACATTCGGGCATCATTTTTTTGGGGTGCGTGCGCATGGCTGCAATACGGCGAAGCAGCTCACGAGAGGAGTCGCTGCGCTCTGTGAGTTGTGGAATATGGGTGACAAAAAATATGAGGGGAGCGGGTAGGTAAAAAATTGGGGGTAAAAAATGTATAAAAAACTAGTGCCTGCCAATAATTATTCTGCCTAAATATGCGAAGCAAAGACACACTACGCACTCCATTTTCTTGCCTCCCTCCTAATGGAGTGGAACTTAAGCAAAATCACTAGCATCCCACAGGATGCCGGAGTTTAAGTGTTTAGGATTTTGCGAAAAAAGACATTCTTTTAGCAATAAAGGCAATCTTTTCTCTTTGAGAGAAAATGCCGTTTGCTTATAGAATCACACAAGTAATGTGCATTTGACCTAATAGCCTACAGCCTAAAAACCTAACAGCCTATGCGTCCTATGGGACACTAATGAAGTAAAATTACTTTTTAAGAACCACAATCCATACCCGGAAACAATCGACTCGGGCAAGTAGAGGGTTCCCACCCGCTTTAATGATCATCTTTAGCACGGTTGCCGGAGATTTGAAATGACTCCGCATGAGAAACAACTTTTCCAGCAGAGCCACGACTTTGACAATCAGGTGTCTCACGTCGGGCTCCTCAATCACCAGTCGGCCAGAAGGTTTCAGAACGCGAAGCAATTCGCGCAGCGCGGCGGGTTGATCTCTGACATGATGGAAGGCATCGACCAACAGAATGCGGTCGAAGGTTGCATCTGCAAACGGGAGATTCTCTACCTCAGCCTGGATGGTTTCAAAACCCTTATTCCTGGCCAGATCCAGCATACGTGACGAGGTGTCGCACACGATGGCATGCGCAATCGATGCGACAAATAACCCGGCAACTCGTCCCGTTCCACCGGCCGCATCCAGTAAAACATGCTCTGGCTTCAGTTCGAGCAAGCCTCTAAGAACCTTCGCATCCGGCGGAGGAATCAGCCGTTCGTAAATTGGTGCAAGCTGGTCGAAGTGATCGAACATCAGAGGGTGACCACAAGGCGGTTCTTATCGGCCATACCGATTGCGGCGATAATGCCTCTTCGAGTCATTTTATTCATTGTTATATTCCTTTCGCGTGGGCTCTTAGTTGCTTTAAAGGGCAAGCAGGTAATCAGCAGCCGCACGGTACAAAGTGCTGACAGCCAGAATGGCACAGTGCCTTCCTTCCGCAGGACGACACTCTCCCGAGCGAATCAATTCGCCAGCACTGATAGATAAAGCATCTGTGAGGTTCCGGCCCAATGCACGCCGGGCAATCGCACGCCCGCAGGAACGCGTGTTGCCACATCCATCAGTATGGTATTTAATTTCTTGGATAATATCATCTTTCACTACGAGATACACCTCCATAGTGTCGCCGCAAGGACCGGTGATCGAGGCGACGGATGTCGGATCATTTATCCGCCCGAAGAACGCATCTTCAGTTTCCGGCTGCACCTCCTGGTTTTCATTTAGCTTCATTTCAGCAAAAGCTCCTTTATTGGCAAAATCATTATTTTTGCTTCGCAGTTTTTTTATCCACAGATTTTCAAGATTTAACAAGATTAAGATTGCTGCTTCGTGATTATGCCAAAAATCATAGCAGGTGGGCTATCATAAAACATATCTTTTATACTACCAACTGTGCATCGCAAGTTTTATCCTCAGAGTCACTGTGCGAGATTTTGACGATTAGCAGCGATATCTTATTGAAACTTTTGACAGTACCTACTTCAGCCTCTTGATTTTGATGTTTCTGTAGTGAACCTCTGCGCCATGGTCCTGAAAGCCTATATATCCGTCGCGGACGTAGTCCTTGATGGGGCGTTTATATTTGTTCTTACTGCCATCAGGATTCTTTTTGGCTTCTGTCCATTTGTTAACGTCCATCTCGTTGACCTTTTCCCCGTCTACTGTAACAGAGAGAATGTTGTCCTTACAGGTGAGTGTCACATGATGCCATTTGTCAAAGCCGGCTGATACTTCTTTTGATGGCGCCTGCAGGTCATAAAATGCAGCGAAGTTCTTATTTTGTCCAGGGGCTCCCTTGGGCAGAATCTGCAGCTCCATGCCGGTCTGAACCGGATCTTTCGGCTTGTCGGTGCGGAAGAATATGCCGCTGTTGCCTTTGGTTTTAACTTCGAGATCGAGGATGAAGTTGCTGTAACATTCCTGGCTCCAGAGGTAACCTCCACCTTTATTTTTCAATATCAGAGTATTGTCTTCAACACTCCAAGTGACCTTTTTTGTCTTAGGGTTCAGGATCTCTTTAGTGCCGTCAAGTTTTGTGCCGCCGGTATTCATCCAGCCGGAGAGGTCTTTACTCAGAATTAATCTAAAGTCCTTCGTGTCAGGATGACCCGCGAAAGTTGTGGATAATGTCAGTAATAAAACGATTAGCGGCAGTATTTTCAATTTGTTCTCCTTTCGATCCCCAAACACCTGTAAAAGGCAGGGCAGATCCAGTTGCTGTTACAATCTAATAGGCGAATACTATATCAGAATGGTCCATATATCCCCATCTTCTATTTCAAAGGAGGATGCGATTCAATTTAGTTGAAACGATTAACGGCGTACAATCAGTATCTCTGGAACCAGCCCGCAGTGAAGGGCACGCGAGCATCCATCTCGTAGCGATGGACGTACTGGGGAAAACCCAAGAAACTGCTTATCTTCGTGCTTTATGTTGCGCGCAACATAACATGCCAGTCAGGGTTGACCCTGAAGCCCCCGGGAATTTCACCAAACGGTTGTCACTCTTTTCGACTGCCTTAATTTACGATCTTTGGTTATAAGTGCCGCGCCAAGGTAAACCGATGTGGCGGAAATAAAACGGCTGATCCTTCTTGACCGACTTCCGGATCACATCCCGCCCGAATGCGCCATAGGACAAGGTGGAGTGCGGGTATTCCTTCGCATATTTTTCCATCGACTTGTTGCTAGCGATCTCATATTTAGTCTGATCGGGACTGCCTCCCCAGAAATCAAAATCACTTTCACAGAGCCCCTTTCCTTTAACCAGAATGCCGAACTTACCCGCAAAGGCGGTCAGATAGCCCGCCTTACGCAGCAATACCGGATAGGATTTGCTCCAGACCTCAGGATGCATGTTTCCATGAGAAAAATTGCAGCCGGTTTTATACTCATACATCCCGGTGAACACCGAAGCGCGGCTGGCCATGCAGATCGCAGTCGTATCATAATGCCTGTCGAAGATCACTCCGTCATGGCCCAACCTATCCATATTGGAAGTCTTGACATCCCTGTTACCATAGCACCCGACCGAATAGGTGCACTGGTCATCTGCCATCAGAAAGATGATGTTTGGTTTCTGAGTACTTAATGCAGTTTTTTTTCCTGCCTTCTGGCACCAACCGGTGGCCGAAAGGAAAAACAGTAAAGTAAAAATACCAATGAGTGTGTTGCGGGTTTTCTGTATTTTCATAAATCTCCTAATGCGGAACTACCACTGAATATAAAGTAGCATGCCACACCTTACGAGCGCAATAGAAAAAAATTCGAGATTTTTGCTCGTAAAACAGGGTTTGGAGCTTCAGTGCAGAGAAGCGTGGTTTTCCGAGGTTTTGAAGGGACGGGCTCTGTCCCGTCCGCGTGGGACAGGACTTTTTCAGCAGAATCAAAAGAACACATACTCGTACACGCTAATCTCCAAACCGGGGGTGGGGATAGAGGAAAAAGAGATCTGAGTGTACGAATACGGAAAAATATAACCCGAAGAATTGGGTTCTTCCTCGATTTTTATGGAGCGAGCCTAAGTTTAGGTTAAACGAAGAATTTTATAGAGAGGGAGGCAGAGGAATATTTTGACCTGTCTACGCCCGCAGGCGGGGCTACGCCGTGGCACAACATAACTACATAGCTCGAAGTCAAAACAGAGCGTCAATACAGAAATCCAAACAGGTACAACGGAATTGTATTACCAGACGGGTAGAGAAGATCATCTTTTACAAGAAATAAACTCTCTAAATAATCCTTTATCTGCTTTCTGCTTTTTCCTTTTCCGCCCACCTCAAAATTATACCCAGTACAAATTAGAGTTATCAAGAAGTCTTCTATAGACAGCTTTTAACTTTCCCTTCATTAAACCACATTCCAACTTTAAGTTGTTATTTTTGGAGTATCCTCCAACTATGCTCGTTTAGCAAGCATAGAGAATAACACAGCAACACACGCGCACGCAACGCACCCCATCATTCTGCCCATAATTATTCTGCCCAGCCCGGTCTGATCCACAAACTTAGGAGAGGCCGCCGCGGACTCCGGCATGCAGCACTCTCTCTGGAAACAACTGCAAGCAAGATCTATGAGATTGGCCGCTCAGATCAGCTCTCCGAGATAATTATCACTAACCTTGATTCTACTATTGACTAACAACACAAAAAGTAATTACAATGTAATTCTAATGAAAGCAAGTATTATAAAGATTGGAAACTCAAGAGGCATCAGAATTCCAAAACCGGTTTTTGAACAATGCGGCTTTGAGGATGAGGTGGAACTGGCGGTCCAAGACAAAGAACTGGTGATTCGTTCCCCGCGGATACCACGCGAGGGATGGGAGGTGGCATTTAAATCCATGGCTGAGAGTGGTGATGATGTTCTGCCTTTGTCTGTAGCCGAGGAGATGCCGCCATGGGATGATCAAGAGTGGGAGTGGAAATGAAGCGCTTTGATGTATATCTCATCGCTCTTGATCCAACTAAAGGCCATGAGATCAGGAAAACCCGACTTTGTGTCATAATTTCTCCTGATGTCATGAACAATAATATCTCCACTATCATCATAGCGCCAATGACCAGCAAGGGCAGAGCTTATCCCACCCGGATTTCATGCACATTTCAAGGAATTAAGGGGCAGGTCGTACTTGATCAAATTCGAACCGTGGACAAAGTACGTTTTGTCAAGAGGCTTGGCAAGCTCTCTAAAAAAACGCAGGATCAGATTTTCAACACCCTTGCAGATTTATTTGCTCCGTAAACGATCCATTACGGCAACGCACCCCATCATTCTGCCCAAAACCTACAACGCAATGACACGCAGCAAATCCAAAATCACCAATCCAAAATCCAAACTGGTGACGGAGTCACCGCTCCCTATTCCACAGCATTTCCATCCGCATCCAAAAACTTGACCTGACCCCATTTCAACTCGCGGATGCCCTTCTCTATCTTGACGCGGTCGCCGACAATCACCCACGTCATACTCTCCGGCAGGATCACCCTCTTCGCCATCCTGACAACGTCAGACAGCTCCAACGCTGTGAACTCCCCGGCATATTTCTGGTAATAATCTTCCGGCAGACCGAAGCGTTCCATTTTAATCAGGCTGCCGGCCACAGCCGCCATGGTCTCCCAGCTTCCAGCAAGCTGCAGAGATTTTTGCGTAACTGTTTTCTGGAGCTCGGCCTCAACCGGCGGTTTAGCCCCCGTAATCCAGCGGAACTCCTTGTCGATTTCCTGCATTGCGGCCTTTGTTTTGTCGCCCTGCACCGACCCAACACAGAGAAACGGACGCGGCCCGCGAGCATCCACTATCTTGGTCCGCACGCCGTAACTCCAGTGCTTGTCCTCCCGGATATTCATGTTAACACGGCTGGTGAAGGTTCCGCCTAGGATGGCATTCAGTGCCTCTATTGCAATCTCGTCAGGGTTGGCCTTGGGCAGCGTAACAAGCCCGGCGCAGATCACCGACTGCGATGCACCGGGACGATCCATGATGTAGACAGCAGGCTTTGCAGGAGAAACAACCGCAGCCAGGTTCTTCTGCGGCACGTCCCCCGGCTTCCAGTCTTTGAAAAGACGCTCAAGTTTCGGCTGCAGCTCAACCAAAGAGATATCTCCCACAACAACCAGTGTGGCATTGTTCGGTTTGAACCACGTTTGATAGAATTTTCGCATATTTGCCGGGGTCATACTGGAGACGGCAGCCTCGGTCCCGCTTCCGCTAAAAGGGTTGCAATAGGCATGGTCTTTACCGTAAAGGAGTTGCGGCAGCACGCGCATTGCCATTGCGTTCGGAGCCACCTTCTCACGCTGGATACCAGCCAACCTCTGTTTCTGGAGGCGACCGAAATCCTCCTCCCTGAATGCAGGATGGAGAATCACATCCGCATATATATCGAGAGCCTTGTCCAGATACGTCCTCAGAGTATTCAGAGAAACCACTGCGGTGTCGAGATTGCAGTCCACACCAAGTTTCGCTCCGATGTTATCAAGTTCTGTACTGATCTCGATCGAGTTGCGTTTCCGCGTGCCCTCGTCCAGCATGCTCATAGACAAGCTGGCTGTACCGGGGGCAGTCAGCTGGTCGGCCGCAAACCCCGCATCAACCATGAGATTAAACTGGATAACCGGTATGGAATGCCGCTCCGCCAGCACAACCTTCAATCCGTTCGCCAGCTTGATTCTCTGGACTTCGGGAAACCGCGCATCCGCCTTCAGATCAGGAATCGGAAGCTTGCTCCTGTCGACACCGTCCGGCGCTGTGCTATAAGCTGGAAACGGGTGAATCTCCAGGACGAACTGCCCGTCACTAAGCCATTTCCTCGCGCTCACCATCACCTTCCCGGCTGTGGCCTCACGAATCTCCTTAAGCATGGTCTTGTAGTACTCGGGATCTCCGGTATATACAAAATTTCGCGCTAGAGTATCAGCCTTGCCCCCGATACGTTCGATACCCCTGACAAACCCGGCTTCGTTTAAAACCTTTACCCTCTTGAGTTCAGCCTGCATCGGTCCGAGCTTCAGAAACCGCTCTAGTTCCTCGTCGATAACCCTCTCCACCTGCGCCAGGTCGACGCCCGGCTTGGCCGTCGCCACGATCATAAACTGACCTGCTATCTCCCTGAGCCACGCGTACGCGCTGACATCGGTGGCAATCTGCTCATCAAAAACCAGCCGTTTATAGAGGCGGGACGACTTACCGCGGGCAAGAACATCACTGGCAAGGTTCAGGTAATTGCCAGCCGTGGTGCCGAACTGAGGAATATTCCAAACCTTGTAAATACGGGGTTGCGGCACATTGTCCTGTGCCTTCATCCGGTGCATGCCAGTCCTCTTGGCCACAAACGCCGCATGGCTGGAGACCGGTGGTCCCGACGGAATATCGCCGAAATACTTCTTCACCTTCGCCAGCGTCTGCTCAGGATTCACATCGCCGGTCACCACAAGCGTCGCATTGGCCGCACCATAATAGCTCTTGAACCACTCCTTCACATCATCAAGCGATGCTGCATTCAAATCCTCCATCGAACCGATCACCTGCCAGGAATAGGGATGCCCCGCCGGCCATGTATTCTCCGTCAGCAATCGATACGCAATTGAATAAGGCATATTTTCATGCTGCCTCTTCTCATTTTTAACCACCCCCAGCTGTTCATCCAGCTTCGCCTGCGTTATCGCACCCAGCAGGTGCCCCATCCGGTCCGACTCCATCCAGAGCGCGTAATCCTCCGCATCCCTGGGCACATCCTGGAAGTAGTTGGTGCGATCTGAGCTGGTGCTCCCGTTTAGTCCGGTGGCTCCTACCTTCTCCATCGCCTTGAAATAATCGTCATCGAAATTTTCACTGCCATTGAACATCAGATGCTCAAACAGGTGGGCGAAACCAGTCCTGCCGAACTTTTCATTTTTGGACCCGACATGATACCAGATATTAACCGCCAAGATCGGTGCCTTATGATCCTCATGAATAATAAGTGTCAGCCCATTATCGAGCACATATTTACGGTATGGAATATCGATAGCACTGACAGTTTTTCCCAGTGCAGCCCAGGACAACGACAAAACCATCATCAACCCGAAAACAATCTTCTTCATACTCATATTTAATTTCCTCATTTTTATTATTATGACCACAGACCCATTCAGCCTCCAAGGTCAAGGCACAGACCTTAGCGAAAAAATCAACCTCCATATTAAGCTTATGGTAGGCCAAAAGGAAATAGAAAAGTTGAATTTATCGCAAATAGGCAAACAGTGACATCGGGGTCTTAATGTATAGCGGGTTCCGTTAAAAAAGTTTCACGTTGCGGTCGGGACGGAGCCCGACCTTTCAGAATATTCAAGTAACGCTTATTTTCTGAGACTGAAGGGATGCCCCCCGTGTCGTCTCGCCCGAATTTTTCAGCGAAACCCACGGCCTCTGGAATACACATCCAATTTAATTGCTCTTCAACAACTTCTTCTCCTAGTAATGCCATAACTTATCTTATTTTTCTAAAGCTGCGGCATTTTACACACAATCAGACATTTTGAGAAAATGGGCCCGTACATCACTAAGTCAGTGCCAGGCCCGAAGCACTGAAATAATTTTAGTTGCCGCGCCGCTTTCATAGTTCCGCTCCTGGTTTGCAGTGGGCTTCAATCCTGGCGGCATTTTCCGGGTTGGCGGTTTTCCAGGCATCAACCTTTTCCTCCGACGGTGTTCGAAAAAGGAAGTAGATGACGGACGCTACCAGCATCACGACGAAGGAGAGGAACTTGTAGTTCAGCAAACCCTTTGCTCCGGGGATACGCAGCGGAGTCATCGGTGAGTCCCAGACCAATTTCAGGTTTTCCTCTGTGTTGGTGTCTTTATCCAGCAACGAGATAATGATGATCAGTAAAATGCAGATTCCGCAGAGAATGCCGGCAGAGTGCATGGATCCGAGAATCCAATGGGTAACCGTGCTGAACTTTTCGAGCGCAAATACAACCATCCCTAAGGCAAAGCCTGTCCATAAGGTGATATTTGCGGCTTTGGCGGTAGCGCGTTTCCAGAATATTCCTACCAGGAACGCAGCCGTGATGGGGGGCGCAATGTAGCTGATAAGAGAGACAATCGCCCCGTAAATTGACCCGAAGCCGGCGATGACCGGCGACCAGATGATGGCAACAATCACACTTACAATCGTGGCAATTCGTCCGATATGAACAAGCTGTTTATCCGATGTTTCCGGTTTAAAACGTTTGTATAGATCAAACGAAAACAGGGTGGCAATCGAATTGAGCGCTCCGGCAATGGTTCCCATCAGAGCGGCAAGCAGTGCCGCCACAACCAATCCGCGCAGTCCGGAGGGCAACAGATTCAGCACCATATGCGAAAAAACCTCTTTCGAGTCAGTAAGTGCAGGGATTTTTCCGGTGTTGATCAGTGCAAGACAGAGCAGGCCGGGCAGTACAAACAGGAACATCGGCAGCAGTTTCAGGAAGCCGGCAAACAGCACGCCGGCCTTTCCTTGGTCTTCGTTCTTTGCGCCGAGAACGCGTTGAACGATCGTCTGGTCCGTGCACCAGTACCAGATGCCGATAACAGGATAACCCACCAGCACGGCATGCCAGGGCAATTCACTGAAATCGCCGGAGGGACGAAGCACAGAAAGCATTTGCGGTCCAACGGTGTTATACAGAGTCTGCCAGTCGCCGAGTTTATAAAAGGCAAAGAAGGTTATAATGGCGGAGCCAATCAGCAGCGTGGTGGTTTGGATGGCATCGGTCAGGGTAACGGCCAGCAGACCACCGACGACCACATAGATGCCGGTGACGAAGGCAATCGTTATCATCGTCGGCATGAGCGTGTTAATTTCCAAGCTGAATCCGAGCATGGAATTAATCACGGCGGCTCCTGCATAGAGAGAAATGCCGATATGAATAAAGATGGCGGAAATGATGGAGATGACGGCCAGGAAATCCCTGCAGTTCCGGTTGTACCGTTTTTCCAGGAAATCCGGCAGGGTGGTCACATTGGAGCGCAGATAGAAGGGAACAAAAAACACCGCGAGAATGACCAGAGTAAAGATGGCCGCGAGTTCGAAATTGGCGTATGCCAGTCCGGTTTTAAAGCCCTGTTCCGCCAGCCCGATAATATGCAGCGTCGAAATGTTTGTGGAAAAGAGCGACAGCCCAATGATTGGCCACTTCAGTGTGTGCGCCGCCAGAAAGTAGGCGCCGTCATCCTGTGGACTTCCCTGTTGCGCGGCTTTGCGCTTTTGAATCCAGGCCGCGCCGCAGCCGACCGAGATAATCATCAGAACGTAGCCAATCAAAATTCCATAATCCAGTATGTTCAACATAAGGCTCCTCCTCTCAATTAATTGCTATAACTTCAACTTATCTCAAACAGCCGTCGCCCCGCAGAGTAACAGCTATGGCCGTCAAGAAAACAAGAAATTATTCACCGGATACCTGTGGATATACTACGTATCCAACATTGTTCAATTTCCGTTATCGGACAGCATCATTGGGCCATTCTCCCTTTTAGAATGACGCATTCCTGTCCGAGTCCGCTATGAGAACAAGCTGATTTCAACAAAGACTCACCCTCGGTGCGCAATACCAGCGGGGCATCTTCCATGCTCCAGACACCCCCGAGCCGACGATATTTCTCCGCGCAAAGATTGTTGAAGGTGCAGAGTTCCCATTGTTCTACAACACCGGATAGATTATCCCGGATAAAGTTTCCGATTGCCTCGATGTTTTTCGTTGTGGCTGTGGCGCCGGGGATTAGAGGTGTACGAATCCAGAGTCTTTGTCTGCTGCCGGAGCGGATGTGATCAGCTATGGCGCGCAGGGTTTCCAATATCTGGAAGTTATCCTGTCCCGTCCATTTTTTATGCACGGAGGAATTCATAATTTTCAGGTCGAACAGGATCAGGTCGCAGGAAGAAAGCAGTGCATCAAACGCTTTTGATGGCCATGCTCCACAGGTGTCCAGCGCGGTATGGAGGCCTTCTTTTTGGCAGCGTTCCAGTAATGTGCTCACAAAAAGCCATTGCATCGCCGGTTCTCCACCGCTCACAGTCACGCCGCCGCCGTTCATCAGGAACGCACGGTCTCGATTAATGGCACCAAACAACGCATCAACCGTCCAGTCTGTGCGCAATGGCTCAATGGCCTTGGCAGGACACACCTCGACGCAGGCCGCGCATACGTTGCATTTAGCCCGGTCGATCTGAATGCCGTCATCGACGCGGATGGCACCCTCGGTGCAGGCTGCGACGCACTGGCCGCAGGCAATGCAACGGTCGGCCTGCCACCACACCTCCTGTTCCATGGAAAAACTCTCCGGATTATGACACCACGCACATCGCAAAGGGCAACCCTTCATGAATACGGTTGTGCGGATTCCAGGACCGTCATGAGTCTGCATATGGCGCACATCGAAGCTATGTCCAACAGTTTCCATTTGTTTATAGCGACTTGTAGTTTACGCGGGTGATGAATTCTTTCTGGAACTGTCTATCCATCTTGGTGAAGTGCGAGCAATACCCGGTCACCTTTACGACGATGTGATCGTATTCTGTTTTTTTCGGATGTTCGTAAGCATCCTTTAAGTCGTTGAGATCAAAGACATTCAGGTTGATCTGCACGCCGCCCTGCGAAAAAAAGACCCCGGCGAATTTTGCCATCAGCTCGCCTCGGCGACACTCTTCCGGGAAGTAACTCGGATGCAGCTCAATTTGGAACGATCCGCCCTGATATTTCTTGAAGTCCAGCTTGCAAAGAGAATTAGCCGTAGCGATCAGACCGTTGGAATTGCGACCGTGCATGGGATTCATGCCGTGGGCCAGCGGCTCGCTGCGTTTGCGTCCGTCCGGCGTGGCACCCAGATAGGGGCCTGCCACGGTATGTCCCTGGAACTGGAAGAGCGATACCCGGAAGTGCCCGCCCTTGATGCAATATTTCGCTTCCATGATTTCGCGTACTTGTTCCGCTACCTGTACAGCCATAGAATCGACATCATCGAGGTCGTTTCCAAATTTTGGAAGATTAAGGAAATACTGACGAAGCACCTCCTCACCCTCACCGGTCCAGTCGCATTTGCAGGCATCGCGCAGTTGTTTGAGCGAACACTTCTTCTCTTCAAATACACCGCGTTTGATGGCATACATGGAGTCTGCCACGTTCGGAACACCCAGCATGTTTACGGAGGGATAGTTATAGTCAACGGCATCGAAATCCGTCAGGTCGCGACCTTTCTCTATCGGGCCGTACGAACAGAGCGAGGTAATCATTTCAGGCCACAGCTGCGCATGGTATTTATAAGCTTCGTTTTTAAAATCGACAAACGCATCTCCTGTGCGATCGACCTCGTGAGAGTAAATTCCCCAAAAGGTATCCCAATCATCAATGCCCTGTTCAATAGCCATATCCATAGCACGCTGCATCGGCGCAATCAGCACGATACAGTTCACATCCTGGTCCTGATATTCGCGGCCCGGCACGCAGTACCACTGGCATCCGCTGTAGGAGGTTTCCCTCGCATGCACCTCATCGAAGCCGGTCCGCAGCTGGCTGCCGACCATCACATCGTTGTTCAACAGGGCGGGTACGCCGCAACCGTGCCGGGCGACGACATCGTTGCAATAAATCCAGAATTCCTGATCCATATCGGCATGCCACTGCACGCCGAACTGGTTGTAGCCGCCGACCAGGTCGTAGGCTTCGAGTCCGATCCAGCTCATTTCGTTGGTGGCATCGGATCCATCCTGCAGACGGCCACCATAAGAGAGATGAGGACCATATTTAAGGTACCATTCGGCCAGCAGTTCCCGGGCACGTTCCCGATTTATAAGACCATCGGTCTTATCTTTTTGATAGAATGGATTAAGAAGCTGATCGAAACGGCCATAACCGTTGCCGTGTCCATTGATTCGTTCGACAATCATATAGAGCATGATCCATTGCAATGCTTCATGGTAGCTCTTTGGAGGATCGTAGATAATGTTCGAACAATTTCGGGCTACAATTTGATAACTTTCCTTCAGATCAGGATCTTCAGCTTTAGCTGCCTGTTGTGCAGCTTTATCAGCATGGCGTGAAATATAGTCAATAACGGAAAGAACGATCTGCTCGCTGGCATCCAGATATCTAACCGATTTGAGATTGTTGTTTTTGACATGCCTGTCTCGGGAGACACGGACTTTTTTCAGTAAGCCGCCCCAACCAAGTTTCAGCCCGATGGAAAGATCCGGGCAGGTATGCGCCAGACTGAATCCGCCTGCGCCCAACTCACGGGCCTTGAGTCCCAATTCCGCGTGTGAGTCGGGATACTTATAGGAACGCGCTTCGTCAAGCTGCCAGTGAAATTCGCCGACTATTTGTTCGTGAGGATGGACTTCTGCCTCGCTGTGTCGAAGAAAAAAGGCATAGTCAGCAGCCCAATTAGTCACCGTGGGTTCATATCCATTCACTTTGGAGGGCATCCGGGCCAGATAAGGAAACGGCCCGCCAATATCGACGCGACAGGAATGGTCTCCAATATTGATACGCTCTTCCACCGGAGCTGCGTTGTCGCCGGTGGCTGCGGCAAAAGTTTCTGAATTTCCAGACCAGTGGTAAATCAAAAATTCGGCATTGTCGCAATAAAGATCCCTAGCGTGGTTACCAGCCATTTCATCGCGCCGGTTGCGAAGCATGTTTAGCCGGTCATCGGGGTGAAAACGGGAGCCATGCTCCATGTCTATTTTAATTTCAGGTTTATTTTGATATGCTGTTTTCATTTTGCGGTTTATTCAATCTAAATTTAATTATCAAACGACTTTTCGAAAAAGAAGGTTCATCTGATATCAAAGTATAAACCAATACCAGCGATTGTTCCATGCACAAAAGTTATGAGTGTATGAACAAAAGTCCGGTCTACTGGCAAGTATCCGGAGCTTGACCTGCTCGAAAAGCGGAAGGGGAACGGCCGGTCATTTTTTTAAAAAGCCGGGAAAAGTGGCATCCTGAAACAGGTCTGTTTGCCAGGAGATGCTCAACTTCGAGCGGTAAGCGCAGAACACATGTATGCGGATTTGGGAGATCAGGTCGTCCCGCGCGAACTCCAGCCACTTCGCATTCGAGTCTTGCTGTATAGCCCGTTGTGTAATAAGAGCATCTTTCATGATCAGAGCATAGGCCCTTATGCGTTTGTGGTCAAGAGGATTTGAGGATTTTTCGGTATTCGTAACTAAAAAACTATGGAAAATTATACAAAATGACATAAGCAAAGAGGCGCGGAAGCACAGGAATATTGAGATATTTCCAGCTTCCGCAACGATGTCAGGCGTGATGCATTCGCCACCGAAATGTGAAGTTATTTTCGCGTGGGCACTTAGAGTCAAAGTACCTTTCTAAGGATTTCCAGATCGCGCTGGCTGGTTACCGGCAAGGACTGAAGGTCCTTGTCTTTGTCAATCACGTCAACAGCCCTCCTGACGGCAGCCATATCACCCCGCTTCAGAGCAATCAGCCCATCGATGATAAGGAGTCGCTTGTCACTTTTATTGATTGTGGTTGCCTTGATAAGAGCTTTAGAGGCACCATCCAGATCGTCATTTTCCTGCAATACATAGGCAAGAGTGGACCAGACTTCATATCTTTCAGGCGCAAGCTTGGCTGAGCGTCTCGCAACCTTGACAGCCTTAGTGGTTCTTTTGATTCGGCACAAAAGCTGAGCATAGTTATTCAAGGCCTCAACAGTTGGATTCTCACCCTCCACTGAACGTTTAAGATAGTCCTCCGCCCGGCCATAATCTCCGCTCTCCAGCGCAACCGACCCCATGAAAAAATTAGCTAATGCATGTGATGGATTAGCTCGCAGTATCTCAATTGCGTGTACCTCAGCAGCGCGAAGATCCTCCATCGCGATATCCAGTCTGAAGATAACTTCGCGCAAAGCAACAACATCAGGTCGAATAACCTGCGCCCTTAAAAACTTTTTACGAGCAAAGGCATACCATTTTTTACCTTTCCTCTGATAAAGACGACCCTGTATCACATTCACAAAGTAGTTATCTCTGCTTTTAGCCATCTTGGATAAACGTGGCAATACCTTAGATTCAACACCGGCAAAATCGCCCTGTTCAATCATTACCATAGCAAGCATCGCAACAGTCATTGTATTTGCACTGTCTTCATCAGCCATTGCCTGCAAAATGGTTCGTGCTTTGGGAATATCTCCCGTCATAAGATATAATGCCGCCCAGTCCTTACGGAGTGAGAGCGAGGATACCCCACTGCTCTGTCCTCTTTCCAAAACCATCCTGGCATCCTCAATGCCGCCACTCTGAAGTGAAAGGCGCACAAGACCCGAGATCGCCTGCAAATCATGCGGATTATTTGCCACAAGTTTCTCATAGGAACTACGACTTTGATCAATATCCCCCTGCATTTCATAGACTGCTGCCATAACAGCCATCAGGTTATCACGACGCTGTGCATCCTGTTCCACCTTATAGGTTCTGCGCAAACCGGCAATAACAGATCCTGGAGAACTAGAGACGGCCCACTCCCAACCCATGTTCACAAAAAGTTCATAATTACGTATATATCCAAAATGACGGTTTAACGCCCATAACGGATAACGATCTTTCATATTCGCAACTTTTGCCTTAACCTTTTTTTCAACCAGATCGCGTTTCTCTGAATGCACCCCGCGCGAGACCATCTCAAACTGATTCAAAAGAGCACTTATGTTATCAGGATAAAGAACAAGTGTATCCTGATAAACCTGATAGGCGGACTCCTCCATCCCCATTTCATCCAGGCTGACACCAAGATTATTTGAGACAAATGCAAGGTGATGTAATAAAGCATCCCTATATGACTGTGTAAGTTTACTGAACTTAGCCGCATCAGATTTTATCAACACAAGAGATTCTAAAAACTGATCATGATTCTTTTTAAGGACTTCTCCGTCAACTGCTGATATAGATTCAGCCCCACCGTAAAACACAATCTCAGGAACCGGCACTTTTTTGGATTCATACCATATATCAGGCAACCCCATACAAACAGCAATATCAGATATATCTTTACGCGAAATAAAGAAGTCATTGACAAACAAATGCAGATTGTAATTCAACAGACTTAAGGCCCAATCGCGCTCTTTATCTGTAAAAGAGGGTTCTCTTTCAATCAAATGTGAAAGTCGCTTACAATAACGCCTATCGCGCACCCTATATGGAGCAAGTAGAATAATCTCCCGCTTAAGTTGATCCGCCATAATCAATATATGATGATCCATCAAACCATTAGAGACCACCCATTTCCGTTGACCAACTCCTTTTACAAGCTGCTGCGCAGCCTCATCCATAAAAGAGCCATCATCTTTTAAGATCGACCGTAAATTAAGAATACCGCCAACACAGACAAGCACCATTAATGCAGGTGCAATAAATACTCCACAAACTCGTAAGCAGTTAAACGAAGTAGACTTGGGAGTAAATTCAGCAGACTCAATTATAGGGTCATCCATTAATGCCTGCGCTCTCCAGGATGCTGCCAAAAGCCCTATGGCTGAACAGGCAAAAAGATATGAAACAACAGGAATCATCCCTCTTGCAGAATATATAGCCCAGGCTGAATAAGAAAAATTAAAAATAATAACCAAAACCAGGAAACTAAGTGCAACCTTAACAACAAAGAGCATCCATGATCTGCGATTATCTAGCGAGCGCATTGTAGTACAGATGGTTATAAATGCGAAGCCAACACCAAATGCTATGATCAAAAACCAAGACAAACGAGGCAGCAGATTTGCCATAAAACCAATATGCTCTCTCAAGACAGATACAACAACCGATAAAACGGAACTCTTAACAGGAGTTTCACCGCAGGCTATCAAAAAAGAGCGAGCCGAGAGCCAGTGGGTCAGCAAAAATGATACAAAAGAGAAAAAAAACGACAAAGAGAGTCTACTAATCCTGTACCAGCTCTGTTTCCACTCCGTAACAACAGCAATATAAATCAACAATGGTGCCACAACAATAAATAAGGGTGATTCAGCAGCACTGACACCTGAGATAACTCCAAACAAGAGCAACCAGAATATATTGGAACTTCGCCCATATACACATAAAAGATGAGTGCACCCAAGAATCAAGGCAACATCAAAAATACCAGAATTAAAACGCGTAGAAGCATACAAAAAAGGGAGGCTCAATCCTAGCGCTAAAACAGAGCTGAAAGCCGCAAATCGTGATATCCGGGAAGCTTGTGTAACCGAGGAATCCTCTCGCATTTTTTCAAAAACAAAGAACCAAATAATTTTATATAACCAGCCAAGCGACAAAGCAGCTGCCACGGTGCTACACATATTCAAACGAAAGGTGAGAGTAGAAAAAGAGAGGGAGGAGATATATCCGCCAAAGATTCGCAGCATAGGCCTGGATGGGACCTCCATCACATCCAACCCGGAAACAAAAGTTATTAACGCAGCAGAACGCCCGGGAAAAGCATAATCAATAGCAAAGAGGCCATAGACAATCAATGCGGCAAAAAATACAACAGCAGAAGCAATACGAGCCCGTCTCAACCTTCCAATAGTTATTGGACGAAACGGCAACAACATAAACATAACGGCACTTCCTTTCCCATAAAAAAAAGGCGGTCATCAATGATGCCGCCTTTTTTATATCACTTAGATTCTGTTAGATACAGCGTTCACACCCTCTTCTTACGGCGCAATGCCATAGCAGCCACACCCAATGCAAGCAATGCCATACTCCCCGGCTCTGGAACTGCTGTCCAGTCGGAGAACGCTCCTGGATCAAAGTAGACCGTGGCAGGGTTTGATTCATTCACTGTAATTGACTCTGAATTATTCCAAAGCAACGTAGTTGTACAGTATTTGTAGTTAGCACTGTTATTATCAAACAGAACCACATAATACCCACCTGCAGTCGGATCAGGAGTATAATCGGTGTTTTGTTCACCAATTCCCGAAGGTGTTATAGCCAAACCCGTAACAGGATCACCAATAGCACCTGTTACAATATCACTCGCATCAGGAAATGCTGCATCAGAAACATAGACCAGCTGCGCAGAGATCACATCTGTAAGCAACCCAGGATTTGTGACCGCCCAGTGAATCACAACTGCTTTAGCGGAGACCGCTGCAAGCATAACGAACAAAAACGTAAAGCATAATACTTTTTTCATTTAAAAACTCCTCTAATTAGTTACTACCGTCAGGCTCAAAATTAAATACATCAACACCACGACGAAGATACCAAAAACCCTGTCCAGCAGGAATAGTCACATCAGTAATAACGTAGTCCTCAGTGATCCAGTTACTGCCCGCAGGATAAGCGTCCCAGCCTGTATCCGGTCTGGTAAAGTAATAGTAGTATGAGAGCGAACCGTCATTCTCAACAACAATAATCTTGTCTGATGTGGTGGTTAATCCGTTACCGCCATCAGCACCAGTTTCGCTAACTGCATTAGTCCAGTTTACACTGTTAAGCTTCATGGTTGCTGCAGTACCGTATCCAACAAGGTTGAGACCATTAACGATCTCTGTTGATGGATTGGAGGTTGATAGTTCACCTTTGACATAGACATCACCGGTGCTGCCTGCTACACGTTTCAGCCAGAAACCCATACCGCGGGCAACATCAAAGTCACTTGCAGGGTCAGGCGTTACGTCAGATTCAGTGCCGTTAAGATTCTTGGCTGTTGTACCAATGGCAGTCCAACCACTCCCACTATCAAGATAATAGTAGTAGTATACCAACTCAGCGTTTGTATTAGTCGTCATAACAATCAACTGATCGGCGGCACCGGCATTAGCCTCACCATTGGCAGATACAAGACCATTTATTGAAACCAGATCCGACAAGAAAATAGCACTATCATTTGTCATGCAACCAACATACGGAACTGTAATAATCTGGTTAGTACCGAGATTCGCAGGCACAGCTGAGAACCCGACCACGTTCGTGCCTTCAAGCGGTTGAATAGCTGCATTAGCTAAACCGACCACAGAAAGAGCCAAAGTAATAATTAAAATTTTCTTCATTATCATACCCCTTAGTTAGAACCGTTAACAACGACCCGGAAAAAACGAACTTTGTCATCCTGCGGAACCTGCAGTATGGCAGGTGCTTCAGCCCCGACACTCTGAGGAGAGAGTTGCAAATGTTTGCCGATTGAAGCATTTTCCCATTTACCTGAACTCAGATCAGTTCTGCTCTGCACCTCATAAACAGCTCCAGCACTCAAATTGCCAACCTTAAGTTCAACACTTTTGCCGGCACCCTTCACGGATGTGATAACAGGAGGCGGTGTTCCAGCAGGAGCTTTCGAGGTAACCGAAGCAACCATAGCAGGCTTATCACCCTTTGTTGCCGGGACGCTGACTGAATTCAGTGCGATGGAGCTGCCTGAGGCAGCCCCCTTGGCTTCGCTTGTGCCAATCTGTGCAACAAGACCGCCAACAGCACCTTCAGCATCACGTGTGTCAAGCAACACGATTATAAAAGTTCCACTGGCTGGATACATTGCCGGCGGATACTGAATTGCTTTGAAACCGCATTTGGCGCCCTCAGCAGCAACAGCGTCCGTTACAATCTTGTTACCAACAGTATCGATAAGAGTTCCATCTGAATTAAGTCCAGCGAACGTAGCTCCGTCGCTGACATAAACCAGCAGATATTTTTCGCCGACCTGCACCGCAGTATTGTCAGCATAATAATCCGGGCCCTGAGTTGAGATAGAAAGCGTCAACTGTGAAAGCTCAGCTTCAGCTCCCATAGCGCTTATCCCAAGAACGAGCAGTGTTAATATAGAAATTGATTTTTTCATGTTAATCTCCTTTAAGGAATAATTGTTGATTTAAAGAATTTGTAACCGCCAGCAGGAATGGTGTAGTCATAAACAGCCTCACCATTTGCGTCAAAATCTATACCAACTGGAGTAATAGCACTACCCAGCACATCCCAGCTACCATCCTTAGTAGTTGTGCCTTTCAACTGAATACGTCCATTAATCGGTTCACTCTTAGCTGTGCCGTCAAGAGTAAGCTTGACTGTAATTCTCAAGTTTGTCACCGTAATCAAGTCAATCGCTGAGATTCCGAAGTCGATCACAACAGAACCAGCATCGCCTGATATAGTGGCATCCACAAGATAGGCTTCACCCAGTTCATCCTGAGTCATGCTCAAAGCGGTTAATCCAGACTGATCCGAAAGCCACTTATTAATCTTTGTCTGCTCTACATCGGTAGGCTCGCTGCCTCCGGTCGGCAATGTGGCTGCGATGCCATTGGTTGGTCCCAAAACCGCATAATCCGGTGCACCGCGACTCACATACAGCTCATCAACATAACCGGTACCCTCGAAGCCAACGTCAACCAGCTTATTATCTGGAGCTGAACTCGGTA
>Ga0307990_1000487_pt1 | contig 35083 bp, 26 predicted proteins | sample EllFjometagen129_FD_203168 | JGI IMG/M metagenome (GOLD analysis project Ga0307990, IMG submission 203168) | Marine microbial communities from Ellis Fjord, Antarctic Ocean - #129 | ecosystem: Environmental > Aquatic > Marine > Unclassified | place: Southern Ocean | collected 2014-10-08
GGGCCTACCTCCTATTAGATGATGAGTTGTCTACTAGGAAATATAGCCTGAGAGTCTATTATTGGAATGGGTCAGAGTGTGAAACTTCGCCTGCTTTTCCCCCTGCGCGAAGCGCTTAGTTCAACTACACTTATCGAAACAATAGAATTGTAGTTTTTAATTATTAAAACCTCAAACCATTATTGAGTATAGCATGAGGTTTTTTCTGTTTTTATCAGCTAACAAAGCTGATATCGATCTACTTGCTGCAGACCATAACGTTTATCGTTTGATTCTTTTGCATGATTGAGATATTCAATAAATCCATTACGTTCTATCAACCATAGTTGCCCTATCCTTTTTGATTTGAGAATGTTCTCTCTCAACAATCGTCTTAAGTATTGTTGGTTATATCCGCTAATATCTACAGCTGTTCTCACAGTAATAAAATTATTTGAGTAATCTGAATTTAGAGTGTTAAATGAAAAACCCATCCCAACCTCACTTGAGGACTTCTGAGAGCTTTTCTACCTTGCTTTTATGCTCAAATCTGAGCATGGCTAGGAATTGCTCTACAGCCTCACTATGAGGTTCGAGATGGGACCAAGATTGTGGGCAGTATTGGACTCGAACCAACGACCCCCTCCTTGTAAAGGAGGTGCTCTAACCAACTGAGCTAACCGCCCAAGTTCAATTTTCATTATACCAAGTGGGCAATAGTTTAGGAAGGGATTGTGTTTGTGTATGTGGTAAGCCGTAAGTAGTAAGTCGATTTAAGATCAGTAGGAGTTCATCCGCTTTCTATTTATTAGTTACGACTTACGTCCTGAGAATTGCCAAACCCAAGTGCTCTATGATAAACTCATTCTGAATGAAAATCATCCGATACAGAACAAAAAACCGGAAACCCGGTTACGGCTGGCTGCTGGATAATAAGGTTGGACCCATCAAGGGCGATATCTTCGGCACGTACCAGCGCGGAGAAGCTAAAACCTCTCTTGATAAGGTCCAGCTATTGGCTCCCGTTGTGCCAGGTAAGATCATTTGCGTGGCCCGCAATTATGCCGCCCACGCCAAAGAACATAATGCTGTAGTTCCTGAGGTACCAGCTTTATTCTTTAAGCCTCCCACAGCCGTGATCGGGCCGGATCAAGCGATCGTTTTACCCCCTCAATCCCAGCACGTTGAACAGGAAGCTGAGTTGGCTGTTGTGATTGGAAAAGCAGGACGCTGGATCGATCTCGCTGACGCTAATAAACATATCCTGGGATATACCATCGCAAACGACGTTACCGATCGAGTTTTCCAGCGCGAGGACCTGCTCTGGACCCGGGGCAAGGGTTTTGATACATTTGCTCCTATTGGCCCCTGGATCGAAACCGACTTTAACACTGCCGATGCTATTATTTCTTGCCGGATCAACGGTGACCTGCGCCAGATGGCATCCACTCGCGATATGGTATTCCTGGTGGAACAATTGATCGCTTTTGCTTCATCCTTTATGACCCTTCTACCAGGTGATATTCTGCTGACCGGCACACCGGAAGGTGTCTCTAAACTGGAAGCCGGCGATATAGTGGAAATCGAAATCGAAGGTATTGGAAAACTCACCAACCCGGTGATCCAGTCGGAGCGTGTACAGTGAATCTAGATATCCGCGCAGGTGTGATCGCAGCAACTGTCCTGACCGGGATATTTTTCCTGATCAGCATTATCACCGGTGCTCAAACTGTTCTGACCAGCCGCAAGATAAAATTTTTCAATCTCAGTCAGGACCAAAAAAGACGCGGTTGGTGGTTGATCGTTTTGGCTTTATTCTGGGCTATCCTGGGCATCCTGGTTTATTTTTACGGCGAGCCAGTAGCGTATACCATCATCAGCCCCTCGCCTACCCGGCCTGCCAGCTTGACCCCATCCATCTCCCCCTCAGTATCGGTATCACCTACCATCACAGATACACCCACCATCACGCTTACGCCTGCCGAATCCTATACGCCTCTACCCAGTTCAACACCCCATATACCACTGGCTGTGGAAGCCCGATTTGAGGGAAAACTCACACCACCAGCGGAAGCTGCATTCAGCCCATTGATCTTATCCAATATCGGATTAGATGCCGAGTACAATCCCATCGGCCCTGGGATCCAGTTCACGAACCCGGTGGGTCACTTATATGCTGTGTTCAGCTACGCCCTATTGGAGGATGATATCCAGTGGAGTGCACTGTGGTACAGAGGAGATGAGCTGGTACATTATGAAAGCCTGCCCTGGAATGGTGGCAGCGGCGGAATAGGTTACACAGATTGGGATCCAGCACCGGATTTGTGGCTGCCTGGTGATTATCAAATTCAAATCTTCCTGGGTCTGGATTTTTACATCTCAGGGAGCTTTAGTGTAGCTGGAGACCCCCCCATTCCCTCCGTGACTTTCACCCCCTCAATTACCCCCTCACCAACCTACACGATCCTCCCTACTGTGACAGTATCGCCCACTCCCTGATTTTTTTCTACCCGTAGATCTTTGACAACGCCACAGCCACCCTCGCTGCAATCCTGGCGTTATTCAACAATAATCCTAGGTTAGCTTTCATACTCGATTTTCCAGTCAAGTCACTGACCCGATTCAACAGGAAAGGCGTTACATCTTGCCCCTGAATTTTGTGTTCCGCAGCGTCTATGAGAGCTTGATCCACAGCATCTTGCATCGCTTTATCCGGGAGGGCATCTTCCAAAGGAGCGGGCACTGCCAGCAAGACTGCAGAGTTGATCCCCATCTCCCAGTGAGCTTTGGCCAATACAGCTGCATCTTCCGGATCCTCCACCTGGGCAGTGACTGCCAAACCGCTGGAACGGGCATAAAAAGCCGGGAAAGTAGAGGTTTGATAACCTACCACGGGAACCGAAAGGGTTTCCAGAGTTTCCAGGGTAGCGGGTAGATCAAGGATTGACTTGGCCCCAGCACATACCACGATCACCGGAGTTTGAGCCAGGGTGTACAAGTCAGCGGAAACATCATTAGGTGCGTTGCGGTGCACACCACCGATTCCGCCGGTCGCAAAGACCTGGATCCCGGCCATGTGCAAGGCAGTAATAGTGCCAGCTACTGTCGTTCCCCCGTTCATTTTTTTCTGAGCAGCCCTGGAAAAATCTCGCCGGCTGACCTTAATGACATCCTGATCCTGAGCCAGGAGCTGAATATCGGCCGGGTTCATCCCCACCTGGGCCTTGCCGCCCAATACACCGACTGTTGCCGGGACAGCACCTTCTTCCCGGATCAAGTTTTCCATAGCCTGGGCCAGTTCAACATTGGTCGGATATGGCAGGCCGTGGGTGACAACTGCGGTTTCCAACCCTACAATCGGTTGCTTATGATCCAACGCCTCGCGGACCTCTTCTGAAAAATGAAGTTCGTGCATTCTGCTCTCTCCAATCAGACTGAAACTATATATGAATTCTATCATTTTCCCCCGCTTAGCCAAAGCTGAATCGTCTTTAAATAAGATAGATTAGGGTTTTTCCTGATAAAATCAAGGTGAATTTAATATCTATATCAACTGAAGGAAGAATAATGAGTAATTTCCCCGGAAAAGGCAAGGTAGCAGTCGTAAAAACCACTCCTGAAACAGTAGTGGATGATTATCACAGACTAATGGAACTGGCCGGTGTGGAAGAAGCCCTACCCAACAAGAATATTCAAACTGGATTGAAAATCAATATCTCCTGGCAAACCTGGTATCCAGCCTGCTCAACCACTCCCTGGCAGTTGGAAGGGGTCATCAAATCCCTGCAAACCCGGGGATATAAAGACCTAGTTGGTGTGCATAACGACACAGTAGTGGTTGATACCAGCGATGGGGAAGCCAATAATAAACACAAAGCAGTCACAGACCAATATAATATCCCCTGCTTATACCTCTACAACCAGGAATTTGAATGGATCGAGTTCACCCCCAAAAACCATAAATATCTGGTGCTTGACAAAGTATATCCCGATGGTGTTTTCATCCCCAAAGCTCTCCTGGGTATGAACATCATCCAGCTTCCTACCGTAAAAACCCACGTATTTACCACCATAACGGGAGCGATGAAAAATGCCTTCGGCGGCCTTTTACACCGTGAGCGCCATTGGACCCATGCAGTGATCCATGAAACTGTGGTCGATCTGTTAGCCATTCAACAAGAGATCCATCCTGGCCTATTTGCAGTAATGGACGGCACTTTTGCCGGCGACGGGCCGGGACCCCGGGCCATGCGCTGGCATGAAAAGGATATTCTACTGGCGTCTGCAGATCAGGTAGCGATTGACGCGGTATCTGCCAAACTGCAGGGTTTTGATCCAATGGCCTTAAAATTCATTCGCCTTGCCCATGAACATGATCTTGGTATAGGAGATCCCAGTCAGATTGAAATAGTTGGCTACGATATAGACGAGGAAAAACCTTGGCACTTTGTACGAGAAGATACCCTTGCCAGCACCGGTCAGCATATGATCTACCACGGCTGGCTGAAGCCTCTTGAAAAACTGCTCCTGCAGAGCCCAATCGTACCGTGGGCATATTTCGCCAGCAACTTCTACCATAATGTCTACTGGTATCCTTTCGTGGGACATAAAAGGGTTGAAGAGGCCATTAAGACGAAATGGGGGCAGCTCTTTAAAAAATATGGCGATGGCGAAGTGGTCATGCCTGGCATGGAACGGAAAACCATCTATCAGGCCCTGGGAGCCGTCGTTTTGGCTGCCGCAGCCCTGATCGCCATTTTGGTAGCGATCTTTTAGACCCTATGGATCAAAGCAAATCCAAATCCATCACCCGGCGCTTGATCGCCGGGTTGATATTCGGCTTTCTGGTTTTCCTGGTGGTTATCCTGGTCGGGGATCTGAATCAGGTAAGTGAACAGGTGATCCATTTCAAGTGGGCCTATTTCCCACTGGTCCTGTTATTAACCCTTTTTAACTATATCTTGCGTTTCTTCAAATGGCACTTTTACCTGGGCCAGGTTGGCGTGAAGGATTATCCCCTGCTGAAAAGCGCCCGTTTATTCCTGGCCGGATTCCCGCTAGCGGTCACACCAGGCAAAGTTGGAGAGGCACTCAAAGGTGTCTGGCTCGAAAAGGAAATCGGTCTGCCAGTATCAAAAGGCATCTCGGTCGTGCTGGCAGAGCGCATCAGTGACGGTTTGGGTGTATTGATACTCAGTACCCTGGGAGTGATAGCTTATCCACGCTACTGGCCAGCCTTTGCAATCGTGCTGGGAGGGCTCATTGTCCTGATCGTGATCATCCAGGTCCGTCCCGCCGCGTTATGGCTTCTGGAGCTGGCTTCAAAACTTCCTCTCTTGAAAAAGATCTCTCCTGGCCTGCGGGAATTTTACGAAGGCAGCTATGCTCTCTTCAAACCTAAAGCTCTCCTGGTAGCAGTTGGGCTTGGCACGATCTCTTGGCTGGGAGAAGGAATCGGAATGTATTATGTCCTGCGGGGATTGGATGTGCCTGGCGGTTGGGAGACGATGTCGATCGCAATCTTTGTACTCGCGTTTTCCACCGTAGTCGGCGCAGTCTCCGCGCTTCCCGGCGGCCTGGGAGCGGCAGAAGCATCCATCGCCGGCATGTTAGGCCTGCTCTTGGGATTAACCAGAGGTACTGCAGCAGCGGCTACGTTACTGATCCGCTTTGCCACCCTGTGGTTTGCGGTTGTTCTGGGGCTTGTGGTATGGGGGTTTTCGAGGAATTTTTTATTTGAGTCTGAGAAGGGATTCTGATCATAGAATAAGATTCTAGATACTATCTTGTCAATTATTCAATTACAATAATTAAACCAAAACATGTTAATCAAAAGGACAGTGTCCATATACCTAGGGACTCAGTCCTTTAGAAAGGACTGAGTCCCTTTCTTCAAAACAAGGAGAGCTGCCATGTCCAAATTCTCCAAATTAATGATAATCACCCTGCTTTTGATCTTGGCTTCCTGCAACCAGCCAAAGCCTACCAAGCCGCCAGGTGATATTGAGATTAGCCAGGAAGCCGTTGAGGTATCAGCGGTCCCAGATCAACCCACCGACACCTCCCAACCCGAGGATACTAATACTCCCCCAGATGATTCCACTCCACAGCCTCCCACAGAAGTCCCCCAGGAGATTATCCTGACAGGTGACCGAGTCCCCCTGCTGCCGGCAGGAGCGGCAGTAGATATTCGAGAACTGCATATGATGGATCAGAATATCGGGTGGGCGATATCGGTAGACGCCAATAGAATCTTTCATGTCCTGAAGACTGAATCCGCTGCCAATACCTGGAGGGATATCTCCCCTCCCCAGCCAATCAATCCCAACAGCAACTGGTTCACAGCTGAGGTTAACTTCAGTGATTCTGACCATGGTTGGGTCTCCTATAATGATTCTGATCTGATTTGGAGAACCGTAGATAGCGGGATGACCTGGGAGCCATCCCTACTAGAATACGAAACTCGCCTGGAATCAATGATCCACAGTCTGGATAATGACCATGTCTGGCTCTTCCAATTCCTGGACGCAGGCATGCAGAAGGTTCATACCGCTCTCTACAGCTCAAGTGATGGTGGAGCTACCTGGACAATGCTACTGGATCCATTGGGTGCACCAGCGTACTCTATCCAGGGGTTTGATAAAACTGGTGTGGATTTCCTCGATCCCGGGTACGGATGGTTAACACGAAATTTCCGCGGTGTCTCTCCAGATATCAGGCTGGATATTACCCTGGACGGGGGCACGACCTGGCAGGCTTTAGCTTTGACAGCACCACCCTCTGCTCCTGATGCATTTTCCAATTGCTCATGCGGCCTCTCCGATCCCAAGATCATTTCACGACAGAAAGGAATGGTGAAATTGGAATGTATGTGCAGTGAAGGCGGCGGAAATTTCACAAAGAATTATCTTTATCAAACTGTTGATGGTGGTGTGACCTGGAATATCGAATACATCCCAGAAGGAGAACTGCATTTTATTCAGGGTGATGTGTTCTTTATCATCAATCGGGAAATCTACAGAACAGCGGCTGCCAGCATTGACTGGGAGGTTGTGAATACCGTCAATTGGGACGGACAGTTCAGCTTCATTGATGAATCGACAGCATTTGGTGTGGCCTATAACCCTGATACTGATGTATATGCCCTGGTTGAGACCAGGGATGGCTGCGGGAAATTTACACTGATCGATACCAGGATCATCGAAAGTTTAAGTATCAGATAGTGTCCGGTGATTGAGTCGTTTAGAAATAGGGATTGGGTCCTTCCAAAAGGACTAAGTCCTTTAAGGAAACCGTATCCTTCGTGTTAAAACAATAAGCTCCCGGAGTTTTGTAAAACTCCGGGAGCTTATTTTTATCTACCGAAGCAACCCCATATACTCAGAAATATTCTCCAATTCATCAAAACGCCAGGTCAGATCTATCACTTTATCCTGCTGTTCCTTACCAAGCACTGCACCAGCATTGGCGCGGAATTTGGAAATGATTTCCTCATCGCTCATCGGATTCAGGGGTGAACCCTTGGCGTTATCCACCTGGGCTGTGTAGCTCTGGCCGTCATTATTCATAATCGTTACCCGGGCTCGTTTTACACCCGGGAACAGGGCGTCAATTTCCGGGTCTGCTACAACTTCGATTTTCCCCAACAGGTCCCAGATGCGGGGATCCTTGAGCTTCTCATCGCTGAATGAAGACGGCAGCACATATCCGTCCGCTACTGCAGCAGCCACCACATAAGGCAGGCTATGATCAGCCGTTTCCTTGGTTTTAGGTTTGAATTTGCTGGGGTCGGAAAGGATATCTGCTCCCCGTACGGTGGTTTCCACCAGGATATCGGTTATATCCTCAGCAGTCAGGTTCTGTTCCTGGCAAACCTGCAGCGCAGCGCTGATCGGTTGATGAGTCAGAGCTTCCGTCGGGAAGGCCTTATAAGCACACTTTGTGATCATGAATTCCTTTCCAAGATCTTTCAGGACCCATTCTGGCCGCCATTCCACACTGTTGATGACTTCAAATACGCCCTCTTTTCCTTCAAAGACTTCCACAGGGCCGGAATAACCTTCTCTGGCGATCATGGCGGCGATCACACCTGCCTGTGAAGCAAGAGGAGCAGCTGTATTTTTCATATTGGTAAGATGTCCGGCCACTACCCCACCCAGGGTAAAGTGACTGCTGCTGCTTATGCCCACAGCCGCGACCATCTGCTCCAAATCCAGATCATATAATTTTCCGGCTACAACCGGGCTGACAAACTGGACCAAAGAGGCATGGTGCCAGCCGATTTCACGCATACCAGGGTGAGCCGCGTGGCACCAGCGCAGCATCAGTTCATAATTGATGATGATCGCTTCCAGGACCTCTTTTCCATTCTTTTCATTCACTTCCCCGGATGCCAGAGCAGTACCGATCAGATCTGAAGGATGGGATGGATCTTCCTCCCAGTAGATATCGTTATAATCCATAGCTCTGGTCAAAAGGCAGTTCATTAATGCCGCGTTTGAGGCATTGGTTTTGTATTCCCGACCGATCACAGATGCTTCCGGTGTGCCGCCCAATTTTTCAGTGAAACGATACATGGCTTCCATGTCCTCATTTTTTACGGCAGCCAGGGCGCAGCCCATGCTGTCCAGTAAAAAACGTTTCGCTTCCCAGATGGATTCCTCAGGAATGTCCTCGAACTTTAGATCCAATGCCCATTGGGCCATTTTCCCGCTTAGTGAGCTCATAATCACTCCTTACTCGGTTTCATTGTTATCTACAGCCGTTCGGCAACAGCATTAGCAACGTCGATAGTTGAACTATCACCGCCCATATCATAAGTCCTGACTTTCCCATCAAGGATGACTCCGGCTATAGATTCTTCCACCGCCTGGGCTTTATCGGTTTCTCCCAGCCAATCAAGCATCATTTTGGTAGTCAGCAGCATGGCGTGGGGGTTCACCTTATATTGCCCGGCATATTTAGGCGCCGAGCCATGAGTAGGCTCAAATACAGCCAGATCGTCGCCGATATTACCGCTCGATGCAAATCCCAATCCACCAACCAGCTGGGCAGACAGGTCAGAGAGAATGTCACCAAATAGGTTGCCAGTGACCATCACACCGTAGTTTTCGGGATTCTTCAGCATCCACATCATTTGGGCGTCGATATTGGTTTCCCAGAGCTCGATCTTCGGAAACTCCTTATGGATTTCCCTCGCGACCCGGACCATCATACCGCTCGTCTCACGCAGTACATTGGGTTTTTCTACCAGGGTCACTGTAGGATAACCATGTTTATCGGCATATTCAAAAGCCCGGCGAATGATACGATCCGCGCCGCGCATGGTGACCACACGAGTGGTCATCGCCATGTCATCGCCAGCAACATCATCAAAATTTCCAAGAGCGGGAGAATATTTTTTCATCATTTCCCGCAGCTCATCTGCCACAGGATGGAATTCCACCCCGCTGTACAGGCCTTCCGCATTCTCCCGGAAAATCACCAGATCGATATTATCTTGATAATTAAGCGGGTTTCCGGGGTAAGACTTGCAGGGCCGCAGGTTGTAATAAAGCTGGAGCCGCTGGCGAAGCCGCACGATCGGACTCCTGTAAGTTAACCCCTTGCCCTGAAGCTCTGGGATCAATTCCGCCTGAGCTTCTGTTTTGGGTTTGGATGTAATAGCCCCAAACAGTCCACAATCCACTGTTTTGAGCAGATCCATAGTGCGGTCCGGTAGAGCCTCCCCTTCAGTTTTCCAGAATTCCCAGCCAATATCAGCCGGCAGGTACTCGGCGTCCAGCTTGATTTTGTCAAGAACAATCCGGGCGGCTTCCATGACTTCGATTCCAATCCCGTCTCCGGGCATCCAGGCGATCTTGTACTTTGCCATAATCCTTTTATCTCCTGTTTAGATTGATTCTGATAATCGATTTTTGGTATAAGGGATCAAACCCCCGGCATTAAAGATTTCCATTACCGCTTCAGGTAGGGGTGGAAAATTAAACTTCCCGGCCTGGCAGGTGATAATTCCATTTTCAAGATCTATAGTTACGCTCTCACCATTTTCGATCGCGTCCACAGCTTCCGTACAGACAATGGCTGGCAAAGCGTTATTAAGACAGTTGCGGTAGTAAATACGGGCAAAGGATCTGGCGATAATAGCGCCAAGTTTGGCTTCGCTGAGGCAAACTACTGCCTGTTCCCGGGAAGAGCCGCAGCCCCAATTAGTGCCACCCACGATCACATCCCCGGACTGGACAGATCCGGCAAAATTAGGATCCAGATCCTCTAGGGCATATTTTGGCATTTCAGCCGGTTCACTGACCGTATAGGTATATTTACCCGGGAAGATCACATCTGTGTTGACATTATCGCCGTACTTCCAGACCTTGCCTTGGATATCAGCCATTTATATACTCCAATCACTTTTATAAATTCGCGGGGCTTTCGATCACACCCGCCACTGCCGAAGCGGCCACAACAGCCGGACTGGCCAGATAGATTTCACTTTCCTTGGTGCCCATCCGTCCCCGGAAATTGCGGTTGGCAGTACTGATGGATACTTCACCCACAGCTGGCACACCCATATGGTTTCCCATGCAGGGACCACAGCCAGGGCTTTCAATTACCGCACCCGCTTTCAGGAAGGTTTCCAGATAGCCAGCCTGCAAAGCAGCCAGGTAGATTGCCTCTGAGGCCGGGATAATGATCATCCTTCTACCATTAGCAATCTTTTTCCCTTCCAGAACCTCAGCTGCAGCAGCCAGGTCGTCCAAGCGGCCGTTGGTGCAGGTGCCCAGGAACGCCTGGTCAATATGAGTTCCCCGGATCTCAGAAAGCGGTTTGACATTATCAACAGTGTGGGGGCAGGCGACCATGAGCTCGATCGATCCGCCATCATATCCAACCTCCCGAGCATATTTTGCTTCCTGGTCAGGATAGACAGCTTCATACGCCCGGCGGGCCCGATCTTTGAGGAAATGGAATACTTTTTTATCGGGAGAAATATAACTATTCTTAGCGCCCATCTCAGCCATCAGGTTGGTCAACGTGGCGCGCTGGCTCAATGGAAGGGCTTCAATTGCATCACCATGCCATTCAACAGACATATATATTGCAGCGTCCGATTTCAAATCACCAATAACTGTTAAGGCCAGATCCTTGGAAGTAACCCCCTCCCCCAACCTACCTGAGACTGTGATCTTCAGGCTCTCCGGCACTCGCAGCCATAGTTCTCCTATAGCCCAGATTGAAGCCATCTCGGTCCTGCCAATACCTGCCGCGAACGCGCCCATTACTCCGGCGTGGGGTGTGTGTGAATCCGACCCCAGCACAACCTCGCCGGGCAGCGCCAGGCCGGATTCTACCAGAATTTGATGGCAAATACCCCGGCCAACATCATAAAAATTCTTGATGCCCTGTTCTTTCACGAATTCCCGGATAATACGATGGTTTTCCGCATGTTTGGTGCTAGGTGCCGGAGTGGCATGATCAATAATTATGGCATGCATATCCGGATCAAAGACCTTCTCGCCACCCATACGCTGGAAAAGACCGTAAATGGGCGCTGTATTATCATGGGATAAGACCACATCGGGCTTGATCTCCACGATCTGGCCCGGGACTGTATGGTCCAATCCAGCTTTTTTAGCTAATATCTTCTCTGCAAATGTCTGGGACATATTTATCCTGTATTTTGATCTTGTTCCTGAACAAAATCTAAACTTCGAGCCGGCTCTTGAAAGGCAGGAAGGTCATAAAATCAGCATGATGCACAATATAAGCTTCCGTGGAACGTTTGACCAAGTTGCCCTCCGCCGCATGGGCGGCAATGATATGACAGACATCTGGAGGTACACCGCAGCTCTCCGCCAGGGATACACCTGAGAAGGGATGGCGCAGGTATTTGCCATATGTGCCCTGGAAGGAATTTCCCTCCTCATCCAGCTCATATTCCAGTAATTTTCCAACATCCGCCAGGATGGCACCGGAGATAACCACATCGAGGTCAATCGGCAGTTCTTCTCCAAAGAAGTCGATCATCTTCAAGGCGCTTTCCTGAGCAACATGGACCACACAGCGCTTATGGGCCATAAAACTGACCTTCAGGTCAGGTCCAGCCAGAAGCGTAAAAGGAATTCGCTGCAGGTCGTCTGCTGATAATACACTCCGCTCCAGGGCCAGTTCCCAGGTCTTGGTTGTGGCCTCCCGCAGATCTTTGTCCTTGATCCAAGCCAGTTCAGGCCAGAGTTTTTCAATATTCATATTTCCTCTCAATTATTCAATTACCTGATACACCACATCGATCACGGTTCCGTCCACCCATTTGATGGCAGCGATCACCCTGTCGCCTAAATTGACAGGTTCCGGTACACCGCAGATCCTTTCGCCTTCTTTTTTAAGCTCTTCAATTGTCATGATCGGCAGTTTTGAATTGGCTGTTTTTTCCAACAGATCCTTTCTTCGTGGGTTGATGGCAATACCTCTTTCGGTAACGATCACATCGATCAGTTCGCCCGGTCCACAAATTGTAGTGACTTCATCACGGATGATCGGGATCCTGTCTCGGAAAAGCGGGATGGGAAGGATAACTGTTTTACTGAAGAGACAGTTCTGCCAGCCGCCGATGCCATGCAGCAGGTAACCGTCTGAGTGGGTAACCACATTAGCGTTATAGTTCACATCCACTTCAGTGGCACCAAGGATGACCACATCTACAATACCGGCGAAATTTCCTTTGCCGTGATAGTTATAGCTGGTAAAGGGACTGGTATTGACATGATGGGGATTTTCACGCATCGACCGGACACCGGCAAGGTCGAAAGTTTGTCCGTCGAGAATATAATCAACCAAACCTTCTTCCAACATATCCACCAGGTATTGATTACTGCCACCCCGGGCAAAGCGGGCTTTGATACCCTTCTCACGCATGATCTCACCAAAATAATTACCTATCGCCAGGGATGTACCGCCGGCACCAGCCTGGAAGGAAAAACCATCTTTGATAATGCCAACTTCATCACAGAATTTCGCCGTCAGTTCAGCAATGAATAATCTATCCGGGCTGCGGGTAATGCGTGTCGTACCGGAGATAATCCGTTCCGGGATGCCGATATGATCCACTTCCACAACATAATCCACATAATTTCCCTGGATCTGCCAGGGAATGCAGGGAAATGGGACCAGATTGTCAGTGACTACGATCACTTTATGGGCGTACTGGGAATCAGCCAGGGCAAAACCCAATAGACCACAAGCCGATTCTCCGGTCAGTCCATTGGCATTTCCAAAAGGATCAGCTGTCGGTGCTGCAATGACCGCGATATCAATTACGACTTCTCCATCCTGAACAGCCTGGTAGCGACCTCCATGAGAACGCAAAACACCCGCGCCTCTCATATGGCCCTGCGAGGCGAACCTTCCCAGGGGGCCGTTCATGCTTCCTTCAATGTGATGGATAGTGCCATCTTTCAGATAATCAATTATTGGTTCGTGGCAGGGAAATGAGGCCGACGGGAACCAGACCAGGTCCTTTAAACCCATCTCTGAAGCAACCTGGAAGATCTGATTAGCAATCAGATCCCCATTCCTGAAATGGTGATGAGTGGAGATGGTCATACCGTCCTTGATGCCGGCTTTTGTTAAAGCCGTTTTCAAGTCATTGACTTGTTTGTTGCCATCTTCCGGGTAATTGGCCGAGCTGGGAAGTGGGGGGGCATAACGTTTGCCATCCGTAATGTATTTATGCACTCCCTGAAAAGGAATGACCGGTTTTCCGTTTATCATTTCCGGGATCATGCGCCCTACAGCATTCTTTACGGATTTTGATGCCATTGTTTCTCCTCGTTTTTTCCAGAAGATCTGTTATTCCAAGTCTACTTCTTTCCAATTCTCCCGGATCAATCCTGCTTCCAGCGCGTTTGATATCGTGTTCAAGGCTCTCTTCACTACTGGTGGATCAATCATCTTTGATCCCAGGGACACTACACCCAATCCTTTTTCCGTCGCAACATCAAATGCCAAAACTATTTTCTTGGCTTTAGTAATTTCAGCTTCAGTAGGAGCAAATGCCTCATGAATAACCCTGATCTGGCGAGGATGAATGCATCCCATGCCGTCAAAACCCAGGGACTTTGCTTCGAGTACCACTTCCCGCAATGCTTCCATATCTGCGACATCAGAAAAGACCGAATCAATGGCCTGGATGCCGGCAGCCTTGGCAGCAATGACCAGTTGATTGCGGGCGTAAAAACTCTCCCGGCCTTCCCGGGTTCGCTGCGCACCCAGATCTGCGGTATAGTCCTCCAAACCAATTGCCAAAGCGGCCACACGGTCTGAAGCGGATGCGATCTGATATACATTCACCACACCGAGAGCGCTTTCAATGATAGGCATAATATATACCGGATGATCCAGTTTGGTCTCAGCCAGGATCCGGGTAATCTTCTCATCAACCGCTCTTACCTGGTCGCTAGTTTCACATTTGGGAAGCAGGATCAGGTTGACATAATGGGGCACGACATATTCCAGATCCTCAAGGCCATCCGGGAGCTGATTGATGCGGACCATCCGTTCAGCCCCGTAAAAATTCAGTCCCCGTAATGAATTACGAACCACCAATCGGGCTTCCGATTTTTTATTCGGAGCGACAGAGTCCTCCAGATCAAGGATAACTGCATCAGGTTTATGAATACCTGCATTCAGCATTAGTTTGGGAGAATTACCAGGAAGGTATAAACGCGATCGGCGGCTATGATCTTTTTCTGTGCGGGTTTGATTCTCAGGGATCATATCGAGCAGGAACTCATTCTTTGTATCGAGACATTCTTTTACAGCTGCTTCTATTCGGGCTGCCAGGACCAACGATATTGCCCCACGATCGATGATCTCCAAATCAGCGTTTTCCACCTTATAAAATTCCAAGATTTGTTGAGCTAAATCCCGGATTGAGTTTTTATAAAGCGCGTCTACTTTGCTGGTTATGACGATCTTGATTCCCCCGGTCTTTTTTATCTCCAGGGCAGCAAAACAATCGGAGCGAATATCAGGTCCTTGGTTCCCAGCACTTCCTTTTTGAGCCAATTTGCCCTCCCAGTTACAATAAATTATTAAGGGAAAACTTCTCACATCCAGCGTCTGTCATCAATCCTGGCTGTAGAAAAAAATTATATCTTATATCCCTCTCTGACACAATTTATCTGACATTGTTTCTGATCCAATTTCTTCAGGTTTCTGATTGCTCAGTAGAAAGATAATTGCTTGACACAGAACAGATGTTCGTGTATAATCTTGACTAGCACAAACATTCTACTTTTTTTTAGTAGGTATGGGAGGTCAGATTATGGCTCCAAAAGCCCGGAAACAACTTAAAGAACGACACAAACAAGTCCTGGATGTGATCCAGGCATATACAGCTCAACATGGCTATGCCCCTTCTTATAGGGAGATCTGTGCCCGGACTGATATCACCTCGACCTCGATGGTGAACTATTATCTGGAGCAGCTGGAGGAAATGGGTTATATTGAACGCAGTGAAAATATATCCCGCAGTCTGCAAATCAAGAACTCTGCCAGCGAGAAGGTAAACAAAGTTTTGGATAATGTTCAACAAGTAGTGCAGGAGATATCCAATTCGCTGACAATCCCTATTGTCGGACGAATTGTGGCCAGCGAACCGGTGCCGATACCCTCAACTGATTTTGCACTCTTTGATTCTGAATCCAACGTTGAAGTACCGGAATCATTGATCCCTTTCAATATGCAAAAAGAAAACCTATTTGCATTGGAAGTAGAGGGCGATTCAATGATAGATGCCATGGTCAACGATGGCGATCTGATCATCATGAAACCTGCCCAGGTAGCTCAAAATGGAGAAATGGTAGCTGTCCGGCTCATAGATCAGAACGAAACTACCCTGAAACACTTTTACCACGAGGGAGATCGAGTCCGATTACAACCAGCCAACCCCACCATGGATCCCATCTATGTAGATTCCTCCTCAGATATTGAGATCCAGGGCAGTGTGGTACTGGTCATTCGGCAAATGTAAGTTTGGGATAACGAGGGAACGCTTCACCCTCCTCATCTAGAGCCGCTTCCCCCCGAAGCGGCTCTTATATTTAAGGACAGTCCCCAAATAAAGATCCATCAAGCCTGGTACCCGGAGAAAAAATGTCGCCGTTTGATCCCTCCGTCTCGCTGTGCAGGATCAATGGCAGGTTTCCACTGATATCTGGCCACCTGGTCAGGGATTGATTTTCACCACCTTCAGGACCATATTGATAATACAACCTTCCTTCTCCACTTTCATCAATGAGTGAGATAGCATCACCAGTATTATTTAAACTCAGGCTGCCGGCACTAAAAATCAAGCTTCCGCCAAAATCACTCTGTGGATCACCTCCCCCAAAAACCACCAAACCACAACCTCCTTTTAGAATAGTTCCAGCGGGGAATACATAACGGATCTTCAAAGAATCAGATATTGACCAGCCGCTCAAATCCAGGTCACCATCCCCCACATTGACAAGCTCAATAAATTCATCGTCATCGCTGTGAACTTGGCCATCCTCATTGGCATCACCCAGGATCAAATCGGGATCTGCAAGGACCTCGTTCAGGAGAATATCCAGATCTTCAAGATCGGCCGGTGTCTCAGTAACCGAAGGCAGCTGTGTTGGAGTGATCGAAAGCATGGGGGTCCCTGTCTCAACCACTGGACTGGTTGTGGCGATCCCGGGAAGCACAGTATCTGATGCTAATGGAGAGACAGATGCAGCGGGAGTCCAAGTCACTGAAGGGCAAACAGTGATCGATGGTGTCTCTGTGATTTCGACTGTTGTTGGTAAAACTGGGGAAGGTGTTGGGGATATCAACGGCAGAGTTGTTGGCGATGGGCTCAATTCTAGCGTTGGCGATTCAGCACATGTAATCGTCAGGGAAGGACTCAGTGAAGGTATGGCTTCCTCGGAAGGAGTTGTTGTTTCAATCCACGCAGTTTCAGTCGGTTTTATTGGTGTACCGCTTGCCGTCTCGGATGGAGATATAGAAGGGCTTGGAGTAATAGTATCTATTGGCTCCTGAGTAATTGACGCAGACTGAGTAGGAGGAGAACGGTCCAACCGGCCCGGAGAAACATGCTCCCTTTCGCGCCAATCCCCTCCCCTGTCACGGTCTCTCTCTGGCGGATATCTCTCCAGACTGTGCCCTTCTTTGGGAGCCGACGGCGGTTCAGAAAATCCTGCTGCAGTCGAATTTCCATAAACAAGGATATCAACAACTCCATCCCAGGGATCGAGCAGCAGTACTTCATCCCCGCTGTTGCTGAACTGGACCCCACTTCTTCCCCAACCCGGATAAGGTAATAGATCCGGGATATAGGCATTGCTATCTTCCATTTCAAAATCAGGTAGACGACCAAATTCGGCGAAAAATACCTTCGCCACGCGGGCAATCACCAGCACCTCCTTTCCTTCAATAAAAAATCCTTCCGGAAATCTCAGCATGCCTTCTTTTCCATATGGTGAAGTTTCATCTCCAATTTTGATTCCGGTCAGCGGTTGAGTATACGTTTCGGGATTATAGATCTCAACCCATTCGCCATCAGGTTCCTTACCCGTTGGATTTGGATAGAACTCTGAGATCAACAAGTTAACAGGGTAATAAGTAAGGGATGGGATGATTGTTACAGAAGGAATTAAAGTACCAGTAGGCATGCCTAAAGGTGTGATCGTGACAGTTCCAGAAGTGATCGGCCCATGGGTTTCTGTTATTGAAAATTCCACGGACGTGCTACCACCCATATATCCCGGAGAAGCTTTCCTTGCTACTACCTTAAAGTCAGAATCCGCTATCAACTCAAGCAAGTACCCCGATGTATTCTGCCGTAAGATCCCGGTCAAATTTTGGACCAGAGCTCCGTTTGACAAGTTATCCAGAGCCAATAAATCCTCTGAGTTGGATAGCTGAAGGGAGATGGATTGGTTTTTCAGGCAGATCATCTGGAGGGACGGATCAAGATCAAAGATAGGCCGGACGTGAGGAAGATCCTGATCTACAAACCCTTTCAGGAACTCCCCCACAGGGATATAAATCAGCATGCCTTCCCACTTCTCATATTGAAAAGTGTTCGGATCAATAAGAAATTCTTCTACAAGGTTGATCCTTTGCGGGAGATCATTTCCCACAGAGAGGATCTCCATCTCTTCTTGGTCGCTCTTTAGTCTCGTTTCACCACCTATTTCCTCAACCAACCCCTTGACCAGCACTTCATCTCCCAGGTGAACGGTATCTTCACCAGCCAGTTGCTCAATGAAAACGCCACGCGAACCGCCTTCTTCAACCGGGCAGTTCTGATCGATCAAAAAGAAACCAGCGGGGAAACTCCCTCCCAAATCAGCGCTAACTACACCTTGAAGGGTGACTTTTTTACCTGCATAACTTGAAATTTCATCAATTCCCTGCACCTCACAGATCGAAAGTCTTTTTGGGATGAGATTACTTGCTCCCCAGATCGACCCTACACTGAGAATGATCAATCCCATGACCACAATTTGGGTCGTTTTTCTCCTCATTCCAAGCATAATTCCCCCCTGTTATATACCAAACCATTCAGATTTCCAAAAAATCCGTATTTTGGATATCTTTCTATTCCACTATAGAGAATTCTGCCTCTCAAATCAAGAGGTTTAGTGATAATTTTCGAGAGGATGCGGTATCCTTCTAGGATACCGCATCCTAAATTTTCCCTTTACTTTGCTGGTATAATCTATCTGTTAGAAAAAAGGAGTTAGTAGTGGCATTTTCTCCCTTCGATTGGCTGTTGGGATATTTCTCACTTGATATTGGAATCGATCTGGGGACGGCAAACACCCTGGTAAATGTAAAGGGTAAAGGTATCGTCATTCAAGAACCATCCTGGGTAGCTATTAACAAACGGACCCGGGAACCCATTGCGATTGGCGCTGCCGCAAAAGAAATGATTGGCCGCACCCCGGCTGACATCATCACTCTTCGCCCCTTACGGGATGGTGTGATATCCGAATTTGAGATTACCCAGGCCATGCTGGAATATTTCATTGCCCGAGCCCACCAACAGAGCATTGTGCCTGTTCCTCGGCCTCGAGTTGTGATTGGTATTCCTGCTGGTGTAACTGAAGTGGAAAAAAGAGCTGTTTACGACGCAGCCATGGCTGCTGGTTCCCGCAACACCTACCTGATCGAAGAGCCTGTTGCAGCTGCCCTGGGCGCAGGATTACCTATTGACGAAGTTGTCGGTAGTATGATTGTAGATATCGGAGGCGGAACATCCGAAGTTGCCATAATGACCATGGGCGGCGTTGTTTCATCCCGATCACTGCGTGTGGCCGGTGATGAATTGGACGAAGATATCATCCAATACATCCGCAATAAATACAACATCCTGATCGGTCAGAGATTGGCCGAAGAAACTAAAATTACCATTGGATCAGCATTCCCTCTCGCAGAAGAAAAAACAATGACCCTCCGGGGTCGAAATCTTGTAACCGGACTTCCGGATTCAATTGAGATCTCATCAATCGAAATCAGGGATGCAATATCAGATTCCGTTCAGACAATCATTGATACAGTTCGGGACGCTCTGGACGAAACCCCACCTGAAATCTTAGCAGACCTGATGGACAATGGCGTTTGCCTGGCAGGTGGTGGAGCACTTCTGCAGGGACTGGATCAACGATTAACCGAAGAACTCCAAGTCCGAGCCTGGATCGCTGAAGACCCCATGAGCTGTGTGGCCAGAGGTGCTGGAATCGCCCTGGAAGATTTGGATAAATGGAAGGGATTATTTGTCGGCTTGGAGCGCAAGAGCGCTCAAAGAGATTAATCCCCTGGTATACCAAACCATCCTGCCAATCCCCGAAGTTCTTACCACTTTAATCAGTTTTGCCCACTTCACCGGGGAGCGGTAGTACGAATCACCTCACCCCTGTATGAATATTCGATTTCCAAAATCACTTCGCATAATAGTTCTCAGTCTGGTAGCCATCGGCATTCTTGCCCTGGCACTTAGTGGTATGTTCACTTCCTTTTCGCGCTGGATCGTATCCCCGCTTACATCCGTCCAGACTTGGGTTTCTCTGCAGTACCAGGGAGTCGATAATTTTGTCTCAGCTTCCCAGGACATCAGGGAGATCCGACAGCAAAACACCGGGCTTGAAGCTGAGAATGCACGCCTGCAAGCTCAGATCGTGCAACTACAGCAGCAGTTAGTTGAGTTCGAGATATTATCAGCCCTGCTTGAATTTGCACGTGCTAATCCAGAATATCAGTATATTGGCGCCTCGGTGATCGGTCGGGACCCGAGTCCTTTTTTGAACTACATCATCATCAACAGGGGATCAGACGATGGCCTCAGACGCGGTATGCCAGTTGTTACGCAGAATGGGCTGGCAGGCCGGGTAGTACAGGTTACTGCTACCGGTGCCAGAGTGAGCCTGATCACAGACCCGGTCACCAGGATTAACGTGCGAGTAGAACCATCCAGGAGCGCTGCAGTTCTGACTGGATCGATCACAGGAGATATCACCCTCGAGCAAATTCCTCAGGATGATGATGTAAATCCTGGCAACCTGATTCTCACTTCCGGCTTGGGAGGAAACTACCCGGCAAATATCATCGTTGGGCAAATAACAAGTGTCCGCAGCCGTGAAAACGCACTTTTTCAGAGTGCATCCGTTCAGCCAGTGACAGATTTTTCAGATCTTAGCATAGTGCTGGTGATCACTAATTTTGAACCCGTTGATTTCATCCCCCTGATCCCTGAATAGGATCACCACCCAAATTATGTCAGTTATATTAAGCATTCCCACATTAGGCCTACTAGCCATCCTGCAATCTGCTGTAGTCAGCAGGCTGCCGCTAAATCGCGGTACCGCGGATCTAGTTCTGGTTGTTTTGGTAGCCTTAGCCCTGCAGAAAACTGTCACTACTTCCTGGCAGTGGAGTATTGTGGGCGGCTTATTCATGGACTTCCTTTCTGGACTGCCATTCGGGATCTTCACGATAAGTTATCTGCTCGCGACCGGCCTGGCATTGATCATCCGCGATAGGATCTGGCGTTTTTCGTTCCTGATGCAGCTGCTAGTGGTATTTTTCGGCACTATGTTCTCACATGCTATATCTTTCCTGGTTCTTTTCCTCCAGGGAAGCGACATCTCACTTGGTACCGTTTTGCAGGTTGTGACATTGCCAAGTGTTATCCTCAACTTCATGATCTCCTTGCCTATATTCATTCTCACCCAGGATATTCTGGAACAGGTGAACCCACAGGAATAATATGCTATCTCCTATTTCCTCCCACAATAAAATTACCAGCGGCCGGATCCTATCCTTTGCGGTCGTGGTGGGAGTCGTCTTCCTGATTTTTATATTTCGCTTGTTTTCCATTCAGATCCTGAACGGGGATACATGGGTAGCCGCGGCACTTGAAAATCGCTTGCGGGAGATTAGCCTGGCCCCCACCAGGGGTGTGGTCTTCGATCGCAATGGAATTGTCCTGGCACGCAATGTAGCCTCCTATAACGTTGTGGTACTGGCTGCAGATCTTCCTGATGACGAAGGATCGATCCAAAATATCATCCGCTCCCTGGCGGAATATATCGATGTTCCTGTTACCCGGGGAGATATCACACCTGAGAATCCATTTGTACCCTGTGTTTCCGATCATGGTATCAGCCAGATCATTGATTATGGAGAGCAAAGCTCCCCTTACCGTGAGGTGAAAATTGCCTGCAATATTCCCGAAACAACGGCTAGGATCATCCAGGAAAAGACCATGGATTGGCCAGGGATCATCCTGGAGATCGAGACGATCCGGGATTACCCAACCGGCTCCTTGACAGCCAATATCATTGGTTTTCTAGGACCGATCTCAAGCATTGAAGAAGGTTATTACACCGAAAGAGGTTTTGTCACAAATCGCGATAAGATCGGTTATGCCGGCCTGGAACGCTTCTTTGAATCCATACTCTCCGGGAAACCAGGAAAGCGCGTTGTAGAAGTGGACGTCGGCGGCAGGATCATCCGTGACGCCGTACCTGTGATCTCCTCGCTTCCAGGCCAGAACATTTATACAACCCTTGATACCCGACTGCAGCAAGCCGCAGAGTCGATCCTGCTGGACGAGATCGGTGATTGGAACGCGTATTTCGGTGAACTGCGTATTACCAGCGGCGTCGTGATCGCCATGGACCCCCAGACGGGGGAGATATTGGCAATGGTTTCCTACCCCACCTACGAAAACAACCGCATGGCCCGCATCATTCCGTCCTATTACTATCAACAGCTAAATTTGGATGTTCGCAACCCATTGGTGAACCAGGCTGTTGGCGCAGAACTTCCGGCAGGGTCAGTATTCAAGATCACAACTGCTCTAGGCGCCCTGAATGAGGGAGTTGTTACTCCGGATCAGATCATTACCACACCACCAGAAATTCAGCTTGCGAACAAATACACACCCAATGATCCCGGTAACAGCAAAACCTATGTGGATTGGAAAGAAGATGGTTTTGGAGAGCTTGATTTTATCGGAGGTATCTCTAACTCCAGCAATGTTTACTTCTATCAGCTGGGTGGCGGCGACGCCGAGGAGCTGGGCACCGGTATTCCTAACGAAGTCCCTGAAGGATTGGGTATTTGCCGTCTGGGAACCTATGCCCGTGCTCTGGGATACGGGGACTACCTGGGTATTGAGCTCCCCGATGAAGCAAACGGAATTGTCCCCGATCCAAAGTGGAAACGTATCGCTCATGGTGAAAACTGGTCCACTGGAGACACCTATATCACCAGCGTTGGCCAGGGATTTGTGACAGCCACACCTCTTCAGATCCTTGTCTCCGCAGCCACAATCGCCAACGACGGAAGATTGATGCAGCCAACCGTCATCGAAAGGATCACCAATGCAGAAGGTGAGATCGTTCAAGCCTTTGAGCCTGAGATTAAATGGGACATCACTCAAGATCCCGTTATTGATATTTTCTCCGCTCCAACCAGTGCTGGTGGATGTGAAGCAAAGTTGACCGGAGAACAAACCACAGTTGAACCATGGGTAATTGAGAAGATCCAGGAAGGTATGCGAGCCGCAGTAACAGGCGGTACCCTGGAAGATGTTTTTAAGAATATTGGCATTTCCGTAGCAGGGAAAACCGGCACAGCTGAATACTGCGACACATATGCCAATGAAAAAGGTCTTTGCATTCCAGGAAGCTGGCCTTCCCATGCCTGGACCCTTGCCTATGCGCCCTATGACAATCCAGAAATAGCCGTAGTTGCTTTCGCGTATAATGGCGGAGAAGGTGCCAGTGTGGCCGGCCCTATCGTTCGAAGAACCCTCGAAGCTTACTTCGAGCTCAAGACCATAGACAGCAGAGCAGTCCTCCCCTGAGTTCTCATGCTATAATCTTATGAAGTTCTTAAAACCCGATTTTTGGTGGTTTTAATGATGGAGTTAACCCCATGCAGACACAAGAAATTGAAATCAAAGGCATCAAAAACGGGATTTTAATCGAGATCAAAGAAGGAGAATGGGAAGAGCAGAAAAAAGTCCTCCTATCCCATATTGATGAGAATTTAGCTTTCTTTAAAAGCGCTAAATTGATCCTCGATGTCGGTGATCGATCCTTAAAATCTCCTGCACTTGCGGGTTTGCGAAATATACTGTCTGACCGCGAAATCAAACTCAAAGGCGTGTTGAGCACCTCCCTGGTGACCGACCGGGCCTCCCAGGATCTTGGTTTGGAAATCAAGCTGGACGAATCATCACCTGAACCAGAAAAAACGCCCATCAACTCAATGTTGGATGGAGACGAGGCTGTTTTTCTTCACCGCACATTAAGGTCAGGACACATAGTAAAATATCACGGACATATTGTCGTTTTAGGGGATGTTAATCCGGGGGCTGAGCTGATTGCCGGCGGCAACGTCATCGTCTGGGGCCGTCTGCGAGGTGTAGCCCATGCTGGAGCCGGAGGAGATACCAACGCAGTGGTATGCTCCTTGGATCTGTCCCCTACCCAACTGCGAATATCTGATAAAATCAGTGTTTCTCCTCCCAGAAAAGGCAAACCCCGTCCAGAGGTCGCCTATCTAGAGGATGGACAAGTTACAGCCCGGGATTGGGCTGCAGGACAATAAATATTCAATAGGAATTCTATATGAGCGCTACAGTCATCACCATCACATCGGGAAAAGGCGGTGTTGGAAAAACAACAGCCACAGCAAATATCGGGGCAGCCCTGGCGAATATGGGCCAGCGAGTTGCTTGCATTGATGCCGATATTGGTCTGCGCAATCTGGATGTGGTTCTTGGCCTGGAAAACAGGATCGTTTATGACCTGGTTGATGCAGTTGAAGGACGCTGCCGCTTAAATCAGGCCATGATCAAGGATAAACATATCCCGAACCTCTACTTAATCCCTTCTGCTCAAACCAGGGATAAAACCGCTGTTTCACCATCAGACATGATCCGCATATGTGATGAACTTCGGCCCGATCTTGACTGGATCATCGTAGACTCACCCGCCGGAATTGAACGCGGGTTCAAGAATGCCATTGCACCGGCTGACCAGGTCATCGTGATCACTAATCCGGAAGTTTCGGCGGTCAGGGATGCAGACAGGATCATTGGGATTGTTGAAGCAGAAGAAAAAGGGACCCCAAAGCTTCTCATCAACCGCCTCAATCCTGAAATGGTAAAACAGAATAATATGCTTTCCGCCGATGATGTGGTCGATTTGTTGGCCATTCATTTGTTGGGTATCATACCTGAAGATAAAGCGGTGCTGATCAGCACTAATCAGGGCACGCCCATCGCGCTCAACAATAAGAGCCTAGCAGGTCAAGCTTATCAAAATATCGCCCGTCGAATAATGGGTGAAGAGATTCCCCTGCTGGACCTTGATAAAGGCAGCGGATTTTTCAACAGGATTTCCAACGTATTCGGATCAGGAGATTAACGGCATGGACAACTTCATTAATCGCATCTTTTCAAAAGAACCGAGTAGTGCAGATAAAGCCAAAGACCGCCTGCGATTGGTATTGATCAACGACCGAACGGATCTATCTGCTTCCGCGTTGGAGAATCTCAAAGACGACTTACTAGAAGTCCTGTCACGTTATATCCAGATTGATCCCAAATCGATTAGCATCGATATCACCCAGGAAGGACGGCAGCAGCGCTTGATCGCGGACATCCCTATATCAGGACCTGTAAGCCGGAAGTACTGAGATATGCGACCAATTTCCTGGCGCCATTTTGATTTCTGGCTGCTCGGCGCCGTGGCTTTTCTGACAATATTTGGCGTAACAATGATCAGTTCCGCTATTGCGGGCAACATCGAATTGGTCGAAGCCAATACGGTTGTCAAGCAGATTATCTTCGCCAGTATCGGTTTTGTGATCATGATACTCACAGCTATGATAGATTATCGGTACTGGGGTGCTCTCAGCACGATCCTATTCATCGTCACTTTTGGCGCTTTGGTGGTTTTGATCCTGATTGGAAGCGCTTTATTCGGTTCCAATCGCTGGTTCGTAGTTGGTCCAATTCTCGTCCAACCTTCAGAATTCGCCAAAATAACGATTATCCTGATCCAGGCCAATTATCTTTCCCAGCGCATAGATGAGATCAAAAAACCACGCATTATTCTCCAGAGCCTGTTGATCACCCTGGCTATAGTTAGTCTAATCATAATTCAGCCCGACCTGAGTACTTCGATAGTCATACTAGTATTATGGTTTGCTATCGTATGGGCCAGCGGCCTGGACGTAAAACAGCTGCTGATAACCGCAGGCAGTGGTGCTTTGGTACTTGGAATCGGTCTGCCAATCCTGCTCCTGAATTATGATCCCACCAACACAGAATCCTTGATCAAACCTTACCAGATCGATCGGATCGTTAATTTCCTCTTCCCGAACGAACAAGCTTCATATGGCGCAAATTATAATGTCCAGCAAGCTCTGATCAGCATCGGAGATGGGGGATGGTTCGGGCAAGGTTATGGAAGCGGCACCCAGGTTCAACTTCGGTTCCTTAAAGTCCGCCATTCGGACTTTATCTTTTCCGCCCTTTCTGAGGAATTCGGTTTTTTTGGCGCGGTTCTGGTAATTGGATTACTCGCATTCATCATAGCGCGCTGCCTGCGGGCTGCCCGCGTTTCCAGTGATACCTTTGGCGCCCTGATCGCCTATGGCGTTGCAACATTATTCACTTTCCAGACTATTGTGAACATCGGTATGAACTTGAAATTACTTCCTGTCACAGGCTTAACCCTACCATTCGTAAGCGCAGGAGGTTCTTCATTGATGACACTATTTATCGGAATCGGTCTTGTGGAAAGCATAAATTTAAGGCATAAAGATCTGGAGTTTTAGTTCTAATTAATTTAAATATCTACAAAAAAGGAATTATGTCAAAAGACCAGACACCCGCAATTGTACGTTTTGCCCCCTCCCCAACAGGTTACCTGCATATCGGCGGCGCCCGGACGGCTCTATATGATTATCTGATCGCTCATCAAACTGGTGGAGCTTTCATTCTGCGTTTTGAAGATACTGACCAGAAACGATACCAGGATGACGCAGAGGATGATTTCAATAATGCCCTAAATTGGATGGGTATCCCACCCGATGAAGGTCCAGCTCAGGGAGGCCCAAACGAACCCTACCGCCAGTCATTGCGAGCGCAGACCTACCGGGATTATGCCGATCAGCTCGTAAATAGCGGGGACGCATTTTACTGTTTCTGCACTGCAGAGAAACTCGCAAAAACACGCGAAGAACAGACAAAACGAAAGGAAAACCACCATTATGATGGAACCTGCCGGAATCTTTCTTCTGAAGAAATCGCAGAGCGCGTGAAAAAAGGAGAACCCTATGTTGTTCGTTTTAATTCACCAAAGGAAGGCAGAACCACAGTAACAGACCTACTGAGAGGCGATATCTCAGTTGATAACAGTACACTGGATGACATCATTCTGGTTAAATCTGACGGGTTGGCAGTATACCATTTAGCGGCCATGGTGGATGACCACCTGATGGGCATCACGCATGTGATGAGAAGCTCGGAGTGGCTTCCCACATTCCCGGTCCATGGTTTGATCTATCGGGCTCTGGGTTGGGAGGAACCCATCTGGGTTCATCTTTCTGTACTACTGAAGCCGGACGGCAAAGGTAAAATGAGCAAACGCGATACCGAGCTGGCCCAGGAACAGGGCTACCCGATCTTCATGAAGGATATGGACGAAATGGGATATCTCCCTGAAGCCGTCAATAACTGGATCGCATTAATGGGCTGGAGCTATGACGATAAAACCGAATTCTTCACCCTGGATGACCTGGTGAAAAATTTCAGTCTTGAAAAGCTAAACCCCTCACCGGCTGCAATCAACTTTAGCAAACTGGACCATTTTAACGGTCTGCACATCAGGAATCTGGACCAGGCTGATTTTGCAACCAGGATCAAACCCTGGTTTGAAAAGGCAGGCTATGCCCCGGAAGATGAGACCTTATTCCAGGTCGCTGGTGCTATCCAAAACCGCACAAAAAAACTCACTGAAGTAGTAGATATGGCCGGGTTCTTATTCCATGAGAAAGTTGAAATTGCCACGGATAGAATTATCACTGAAAAACTGGGCGCTGGGCAGGCAGCTGACGCTGCCGGAAAGATCCTGGAGATCTTCCAAGGATTGGCTGAGATCAATCAGGAAAACGCTGAAACCCCGCTCAGGGATCTGGCAGTGGAAATGGAGTTAAAGGCTGGTCAGATCTTCGGCTTACTGCGTGAAGCCCTTGCCGGACAGAAAGTTAGCCCACCGATCTTCGATATCATTCCTATCATCGGGCGGAAAGTTGTATTATCACGTTTGGAAAATGCCAGGGATATTCTAAAGAGTAAATCGTAAGTAGTAAGTAGTAAGTAGTAAGTAGTAAATCGATAATGCTGTGATTTTGGATTTCATCCCAATCAAAGCATAATCAAATTCATTAGTGAAAATAAAAACGCCCGGAAACGGGCGTTTGAGATATATTCAGAACTAGGCAGTTACCGGCTAGCCCACTTTCTTTAGCCAATCCATCACATCCTCTCTTTGTAAGAAGACCCAGATCTTGAACCCTACATTTCGGGTCACATTTTCATCAAATTTATAGAATTTCCTGGAGTCCAGGCTGATTAAATCTAGAAGAAACTCAGATGGGTGCTAAAGATATCTATTAAAAAGACACCATGAATGATACCTCTGGCTTTCAGGGAGCGTCTCCAAGCTGATTTAACAAACTTTCAGCTTCAGCGATCAGTTCGTTATTCTGACTGATTTCCAACACCCTGAGCAGATCCGCTTTCGCTGCGCCTGTGTTGTTCCTGCGCAGGTAAATCAATGCCCTATTAAAGTAGGCAGGAGCCATCGCTGGATCCAGTTCAATGGCCCTATCATACTCCTCCAAAGCGGAACTATAATCCCGTAATTCCAGGAAAATATTGCCGCGTGACAAGTACGCTTCGGGGTAATCCGGTTGAAAACTGATTGCGCTATCCAAATCTGTCAAAGCAAGTTCGAATTGGTTTTGTTCGTAATATATCAATGCCCGATTATAATAAACATTGGCAAATTCAGGCGTCAGCTCGATCGTGCGGTTCCAATCTTCCAAACTCTTGTCCAATTCCTCAAGCGCGTAATAGACTGCACCACGCTGGTAATAGCCATCCGGATTTTCCGGGTCGTATGAGATATAGGTTGTTAAATCCATCTCTGCCTCAACAAACATGCCTTGATCTCGATAAATCTGACCGCGCTGCAGGTATGCCTGGGAGAAGTCCGGATCTATTATCAGAAGGCGGGAGTAAGCTTCAATTTCATCCTCTATTCGGTCGAGAGAATGCAGGGTTCTTGCCCGGTTATAATGGGCACTGGTCATCCCCGGAGAAAGCTCTATCGCCGCTTCAAACTGCTCAAGGGCCAATTCAATTTCTGACAAGAACAAATAAGTTAACCCAAGGTTATGATGCGCATGAACGTGGTCTTCCTGCAGATCAAGGGCGAGTTGATAAACTTCACTTGCCTCCTCAAATAGTTCCTGTTGGTAATAGATATTCCCTAAATTAAAATACGCTTGAGGATCATCAGGATCGGTTTCCACTACACGGGCAAAATCCGTCTGAGCACTCTCCAGATCGCCCAGACTGAGATAAGCCAGACCACGATTATTCAGCGCCAGGGTATTTTCTCCAACAATATCCAGGAATCTGCTTAAATTATCAATCCCTTTTTCATATTCACCGAGTTGATTGTAGGCAATACCTCGGTTGAACAGTGAATCTGCATCTCCAGGTTGCATTTCAATGACCAGGGACCAATCCTCAATTGCTTGCTCGAACTGCTCCAGATCAAAATACGCCACGCCGCGCTGGAAATGCGCCTGCACATCCATTGGATCTATAGTCAATATCTGTGTATATTCATCTATGGATTTCTCTAATTTTCCCATCCCAAAATATACTACCGCCCGCATTCGATATCCTTCCACCATCGACGGATCCATCTCAATTGCCTGATCTATCATAGTCAGCGCATTATCGTCCTCTTCTAGATCTGCATAAGCCGCTCCGATTTGATAGTACTCCAGAGCGCTTTCCAGGCCCAGTTCAAGCGCATAACTGATATCCTTCTGGGCACCGTTGGAATCATGCAATTGGGCTAAAGTCAAAGCCCGGTAGATGATCGCGTTTCTAAGACCAGGATCTAAATCTATTGCCAGGGATAGGGCAGACCGCGCCAGCTCAAAGTCTCCATTGTCATGGTAAGCTCTGCCGAGATAGAAATAAGTATCAGCGCGGTCCCGATCAATTTCCACAGCCTGCGAAAAATAGTTGATAGCTCCCATCAGATCACCATCTTGATAGGCCTGGAGACCCAGAGAGAGCAAGTTTAGCGTGGTATCAACAGATATTTGAGGTGGAGGGTTATTGGACTGAATAAACTGCAAGATTGGCACGCCAATAAAAATCAACACCATTAAGACCATCAGGATCTGAAAAAAACTGGTCCGCCAGTTTTTTTGAATGGACCTCAATATATTTTTTAATGACTCAAAAGAAGAGGCCATAGGCATCCCTGGATTCGCTGCAGGAGGGTAAAATCATCACTGGTCAAACACGGATAAACGATTTAATTATCACTCACTACATTCGCCATAAAGAGACGTGCCCCCTAAGGGGCACGTCTACCAGTCAGCAGGAACCTTCCTGCTTACAAATTTCATTCCACTGCTCATGACACAGATGGACCCTAATCCACTGGAATGCAACTTTGTAAGCACTTTACATGCTGGCTATTGTCATGCCTGTAGATTATTATAAGCTATCTGCAGGTTGCTTCAATGTTCCAGCGGATTAACTTTATTCAGTAATTTCAACCTATACACGTATCCGTAACAGCTAAAGCCTGCCATGCACGGCACACCGGAGCGACCCATTTACAAACAGCAGGGATGGAAGCAAGATAAATAACCAGAGTAACAGCATGTTATTCTGGTTATTACTATCCGCTTTTACAGCATCTATTCCAGAGGTACCGGATTCCAGGGCTGGAGGCGGATCATAAACAGTTCCTTCCTGAAAAACCTGGTTGTGATTTTGAATTGTCCGGGGATTTATGAACCGCGAGTATAGCCCCTGATCTGTCATAGAGATGATGGGATCATTGAAACTGTGATCCATTAATGCAATCCCGACAGAATGCGGCTCAAGATCTAGATAATCCCACTCTGCTTGACTGGCCTGATGGTGATGTGCTCGATCAATTGCCGCTGAGGGGGTTTGGGCAACCAGGGCGGCAGGCAGAGCCCGTGTTCCCGGGCCCAGTAATTCATTCATATAAACCAATCTACCTCCGAGCATGGGAACATGTTCCATCCCGAGCACGTGTCCAAATTCGTGTATGATGACCGAGAGCAAATCCATGGGTCGGAAAATTGCTCTAGCAGCTGTGTCCAGGGACCACCCATGGCCAGACGCATTCCTGTCAATGAAGACCCGGTTATCAACGGTCCTGCCCAGCTCCAGTCCGTTCAAGTCCAGGATTTTAAACTGGACATCCTCAAGCAGCTTGAGCTGTTCTGGATCCGCTACCGCCGCAGCCATCAGGGTCAGGGCTTGGCGGGCAACCAGATCCAGCTGAGCGGGCTGGAGGCTTGCAGCGGAAACCAGCTCGGCAGGAGAGTAGTAGGTCGCCTGTAGGGCTTCTCCTTCCTCAGGCTCCGCAAAAGCCGGGTCATCGGTCATCACCTTGACTGTATCAAAAGTGCCAACGTCCTCCAGCGTAAACAATCCAATCGCGCCATCAACAGTAACAGCATTGAAGACATACCCGATCATCGCCTGCCAGTTCTGTGCTCCGGATTCTTTTACAGATAGGTTAGCAGTGGTGCCTTTAAGTGTAAGTTCAAGTAGATAGTCTTGATCAGGCATAAAGTTAAAATCATACACTGCGTCAATCACCCACCCGCTTCTTTCCGTATGATGACCGATGATCGCCCTGTCATCCAGCGCATCAACAGCGGCGAATTTGAAGTGGTCCGGTTCGTAGTAGTCAAACACCAGACCAGCTGTATCATTAGTGTTTAGAATCGTTTCAAGATCTAAGACAGAGGAAACTGCGAATGGATTGTCCAGTCCCAGATCGATCAGACTGGTTGCCAGTCCATCAACATCCGTCGCCAGACCCTCGTACCAGTACCCCTCCTCAGGATGCCCTGAAACCGTCCAGATTCCAGCTGTGGATATAAGATTAAGGGCTTCTTGTGTATCAGGAAAATCTTCTGTTCCCTCAAAGGTGATTTCTGGCGCCAAGATCTGTACCGCGATGTTGTCATAGACGCCTCGAGAGTTCTCGGAGCCGAATCCCACCATACCACTGTTGATCCCATAAACCCAGTCATCGATAACGCGGGGTTCGAAAGCGTAGCTGAAGAACTCATCGTTGTCGGCTAGGACAGTGACCGTTGTTCCGTTGATGGCAACCAGAACATCGTAGAAATTACCAGGCTTTACTTTTAGATTGCTTTGGACATCCACGATCCATCCCTCGGATGTGCGATGCCCCATCTGGATCTTGTCGATGGATGCGTTCAAGCCAGCGAACTTGAAGTCTGTTGGACTGTAATAGTCAAAGATAATGTAGGCGTTTGCTTTCCATCCACCCGTCGGTTTATCCATTGTGATTGTGGCCATAAGCTCAAAATAACTTGGCATCATTTCGTCCACATGGAAGACACTGACGGCATCCCCGCCAATCGATTCAGCAGTCACCCTGAGTGCGCCGGTTTCCACAGTCCAAGTACCACTGTCTGTGAAGAATCCCTCCATCAAACCGCTGTTGAAGGTAGCCGATCTGAGAACATCACGCTGTCCGCCAGGGATATTTCCGGGCTGAGGATCATCTGGTGCTCCTGTCTGATCATGCCAATCATGATCCTTTTGTTTCACCAACCCAAGTTCACCTTCAGGTTCCCCATTGCGGAGTGGATCAGCACCAGTATCCGCAGCTCGTGTAGGATCTGCCCCATCACTGGCCGACAGAGCATAGAGATATTCCATGAGCTGAGGTTGGAGTGTCCTGCTCACTGTCGCCATACCGAAGGGGGCAAAGGGAACGATGTAGGAATTGAACTCACCGGCCCAGTCAATTAAGCGGTCGCCGCCAGTGTTGGCGATCAAGTAATCACGACCGGCTCCACCATAAGCGATATCCTCATAAGAAGGATGAGTGTCAGGCAAATCATTGGCATCGCTATTGGTCTCCTGGTTATCATCAACATTCAGCAAATCAAACCCATAACCACCATAGAGATGATCCTTGCCTGTCCCTCCCACCAACCAATCGTTACCCAGATCTCCGAAGATCACATCGTCACCATCACTTGGCACCGGGTCGTAGCCAGAAACTGGCCCGTAAGGATCCTGAATCCCTTCTAGATAGTTGAAGTTCAGCAGGAATTCTATACTGCCGCCTGTATCAAACTCGCCAGTAGCCGGATTCCAATAGACCTTAGACCAGGGATCGTACTCATCATAGGCTCCGAATTCACCTGCCCGGTAGACACTAAACTTCAAGACATCCCCGGAATTTTCAGGCTTATCATAGTATCCCAGCAGAGCCTCTGCGCCAGATATGGCATCGTCACCGGCACCACCATGCAGGGCATCATCCCCCCAACCACCGTAGATGATGTCATCTGCAAAGTGTGGATCCTGAAGGGCATAGTCAAAGAGTTCTGGGTCACCAAGTTTGAAAGGTGTCAGATTGACTGTTTTCTTCAAAGCCCCGCTCACGTTGATCACCGCCTGCTGGATCTTTCCAGGTGAGGAAATATAGAGATCAAGCACATCCGCCAGATCACCAATTCCATACAGCGGTTCAGGGATTCCATTCCTGCTGGTATAGATACGGCCGTCATCGCCAAGAACGCCATCACTGCCTGTTCCACCAGAGATCCAGTCATGATCGTATCCACCAATAAGATCATCATCCTGGCCTTCACCAAACAGAATGTCATCACCCTTCATACCGTAGATGAAGTCATCGCCGGACTCACCGTGGATCTCATCCGCTGCGCCGATGTCATATACTGCCAGGCTAGAAGTTGGCAGGTAATCCAGGCCGCCAGGCGTGTAGTCGAGCAGCTCTGCCGCTCGTGGAATGATCTTGAGGATATTGTAATTATCGTAGCTAAAGGTGAGGTAATCGCTAGTGCCTTCTCCGTCAGCCATTACCAATCGGAAGATGTTTCCGTTATCGCCCAGGATCATGTCTGCATCCCGCGCGTGGCCGTTGGTTGATTCATCACCGCCATTATTACGGGTTATGTCAGTTCCGGCACCACCAAAGATCAGGTCAGCACCATCCGGTCTCCTGTCCGGGGTCGTCAAACTGAACAAGTTGGAACTACCGCCGAGGATGTCATCCTGGCCAAGGTTGCCGAAGATGACGTCATTGCCACCGTTGCCTTCGATGTAATCATCCCCGTCGCTGGGGTTCTCGAAGGAAGGTACCACTACCAGCAAACCATTAGTGTCTCGATAAGCTGTAACTGGCGAGCCTTCATTTACCAAGCTACCGATGGATCCATCACCTTGGATAGTGTCGTCGCCGAGCTGACCGAAAATTGTATCGTCGTTCGGCCCGCCGGCGATGTAGTCATCCCCAAAATTGTTCAACCCACCGTATTCAACCGCGAAGGAGTGATCGTGCAATGTGATCTCCCAATCCGCCCATACCGGCGTCCCGGTGTCATATGGGATGCCCTGAGCCTGATTATCGACCAGCGCGTTGTCGTTCTCATCGTAGATCTTCTTGGTCCCTGTTAGGGTTCTGAAGCGTGGATTGGTGTCGTCCTCGTATGCCATACCATAACGAGTAAGGCTGACATTATCACCAAAGATCAGGTCATCACCATCATCGCCGTCAATAAGATCACTTCCGGCGCCACCGATGAGAATATCTTCATTATCATCGCCGTAGATGATGTCATTACCACCCTCCAGGTTGTCTGTAATTTCTGCCACACGGGCAATGCTGTTGAAGAAAACCTTGTCATAGGTCTCTTCTGCTGTGGTTCCCACAGGACCTACAAAGATCATCTGCCCGAAGTCGCCGAACACAATGTCATCATGCGCATTGCCATGGATGGTATCTCCATCCTTGCCGCCCAAGATGATGTCATCGCCGTCGTTTCCGTGGATGGTGTCTTCACCACCCAGTTGCACATCAAGGGTCTGTATCAGCTCAAGGGTGTAAGGATCTTCGTCATATCCACGAACGAAACTGATGAACCCATTGTCGCCAAGGATAACATCGGATTTGTCGTACACAGCCTCGATCGCCGCATCGCCATAGATCGTATCGCCGCCGACGCCGCCGAGGATGACATCGGTCTGGGCGTTACCATGGATCGTGTCAGCGCCGCCCGTGACCTCTTCGGTATCGGTCGTCTCAATGCTTGTGATTGCAGTGTCCCCGAGGGTGTACAGCCTGCCAGCGGTAGCATCGGGATAGGTGTCACCCGCGTACAGAATCGTTGCATTGTCACC
>Ga0307990_1000488_pt1 | contig 35059 bp, 32 predicted proteins | sample EllFjometagen129_FD_203168 | JGI IMG/M metagenome (GOLD analysis project Ga0307990, IMG submission 203168) | Marine microbial communities from Ellis Fjord, Antarctic Ocean - #129 | ecosystem: Environmental > Aquatic > Marine > Unclassified | place: Southern Ocean | collected 2014-10-08
TATGCAGCTATTTGACTTTTATTTCAAAAACGCTCAATTTACTATATAGCTCATATACAGATGGATAAAAAATAAATTATTTTTTAAATCCCAATTATTTTGATGGGAATTTTCAAGTTGGGTTAACTATTTGCGGTGAATTTTTCGGGTTAAGATTTTTCTAAATAACGTATGGCTATTCAGAAAAATTTGCACCTTGAATCTTATTCATTACATTTGTTTCTTGAAAGAAAATAATTATTAGAAGTCCCCTTAAGTTTGTAAAAAGTTTCGAATCATGCGACTGAAGTCAGCTTTTATACTTTTAGGAATTATCGCTGTGACAATGATATTTTCTTGTGCGAAAATCGGCAGCCCGAGCGGTGGATCTAAAGATGCAAGTGCGCCCCATATCAAAGATGCCGAGCCGCTTAACGGCAGTGTGAATTTTAATCAAAAATCATTTGATATCCGTTTTGATGAATACGTTCAGCTTAATAATATTCAACAAAATTTAATTGTTTCTCCGCCGTTTTCAGAAAAACCGCAGGTAAAAATTAAAGGCAAAGGAATTCGGGTTATTTTACCTGAAATGCCTCGTGAAAACACAACCTATAGTTTTATGTTTTTAAATGCGATTGCTGATATCACTGAGCGAAATGAAATTCCTTCTTTGGTGTATGCTTTTTCTACCGGAAATCAGATTGATTCCCTGCGTATATCCGGTACGGTTGAAGATGCGTTTACAACAAAACCGGTAGAAGGAATTTATGTGATGTTGCACGCTGCCGGAAACGATACTGCATTTCGAACATCAAGTCCTGAATATCTTACCATAACGGATAAAAACGGAGACTTTGAATTCCAATATGTTGCTGAGGGAAACTATCTGATTTACGCTTTGGATGATGCAAATTACTCTTACAATTTCGACCAGCCTAACGAGAAAATTGCTTTTCTCGACAGCCTGATTATTCCAAAAGCAGAACGAATTCTGGTCGAATCCGATTCTGTTTCTGAAACAGTTTTCTTTCCGGGGAATTTGCATTTAAGATTATTTGAAGAAAGCCAAAATAATCAGTACATAAAGGATGAATTTAGGTCGCATCCAGGTAGGATTGATATTATATTCCAGCGACCGGAAGATTCTGTTATCAGTTGGTCATCACCAAATTTGCCACAGAATACCGTAATTTCAAGGTTTTCAGCCGAAAATGACAGCCTAAGTCTCTTGATTCAGGATAAAAACTATGCCGCAATCGACAGTGTTGAGTTGTATGTCAGCTATTTCACACATGTTGACAGCATTGGCCGGACACAGGATACTTTGCTGTTTCCTTATCCCGAATCAGACAGTGAATCACTGAAAATTAAATCAAATATTGCACAGGGGAAGTTGCATTATTACCAAAAACCACAATTTGAAATCCCTGCACTTATTAACGACTATGATGTTGATAAGATATCGTTTCAATATCTAAAAAATGATAGTACTGAAATAATGCAGGAAATTAGTGTTGAGAGGATAAAACAGGGTACTGCATTGCAAATTAATTCCAAACTTCTTGAGGGAGAAACCTATCGCATTGTATTCGATTCGGCTGCAATTAAAGATATTGTCGGGCAAACAAACGACAGCCTGAGTTTTGAGTTTTTATATCGAAAGTTGAGTAGCTATTCCAGTTTGAAACTGAACATTGATAATCCAAACCTCGATTTTTTCTGCGAACTATTGTCCGGGGATGAAGCCATACAAATTGTTATGCCCAATGCCGATGGAATAGTGGAATTCAAATTTTTAGAACCAGGAACCTATCGCGTGCGTCTGGTTATGGATGAAAACAAAAATGGAAAATGGGATACCGGTTTCCTTAATATCGAAAAACAGCCTGAGCATATTATTTATTATCCGGGAAAAATCGAACTTCGTGCTAATTGGGAACAGGAAACCGACTGGATTTTGACAGAATAATTATGAAAAAAAAACGCGTATTAATCATCTCATATTATTGGCCACCATCAGGTGGAGTAGGAGTAAATCGCTGTTTGAAATTTGCAAAATATTTACCTGATTTTGAATGGGAGCCAGTCGTATATGCTCCCTCAAATGCCAGTTATCCCTATATTGACGAAACAAATTTCAAACATATCCCCGAGGGAATTACCATTTTGAAGCAACCCATCAAAGAGCCGTTTGAACTATTTAAAAAATTGTCAGGGCGAAAAAAAAATGAGAGTGCAAATCCTGTTTATGTTCGTGATAGGAAGCGAAGCTTAATCGATGAGTTTGCAATATGGGTGCGTGGAAATTTTTTCATCCCTGATGCACGTTCATTATGGATAAAACCATCAGTTCGGTATTTAAAAAAATACCTTTCCGAACACCCTGTTGATGCAATTATTACAGATGGCCCGCCACATACCAATACGGTAATTGGTTGTCGTGTATCACAAGCAACCGGGATCCCCTGGTTGGCTGATTTTCAGGATCCATGGACTCAGGTAGATTATTATTCCATGTTGAAAATTGGGAAACAGGCTGATAAAAAACATCATGCATTGGAGCAGGAATGTTTTCGCACTGCAAAAAAAATTACGATAGCCAGCCCTACATGGGCAGAAGACATGGAATCTATAGGTGCTGAAAATGTTGATCCGATATTTTGGGGATACGATGATGACGATTTTCCTGAAAACTTGCCGCCTGCTGATGAAACATTCAGTATTGTACATGCCGGGCAGCTTGGTTACGACAGACGACCTGATAGCCTCCTTGCATTGCTGGGAAAAATGAAGAAAGAAAATCCAGAATTCGGAAACCTATTGCGACTCAAATTTGCCGGTACCGTTGATTATGCCATTGAGGAAATGATAAAAGCTCATGGATTGCAGGAGAATTATTATGCGCCGGGAAATATTTCACGTCCTGAAGCAATTGATTTAACGCTGAGAGCACAGCTTTTACTGCTGCCTCTCAATATTGCCGATAATGCAAAGGGTAGAATTCCAGGAAAATTGTTTGAAAATTTGAGAGCAAGTAAACCGATTCTCGTTTTAGGTCCCACAGACAGCGATGTTTCAAAAATAGTCAATGATGCGAATGCCGGAATTACTTGTGCTTATGAGGATGTGGAAGCTCAGAAATCATTTATATTAGAGCGATTTGAGAAATTTAAGAATGGTAAAACCCAAATCAATCTGGGCAATATTAAAGCCTATTCGGTGAAAAATCAGGTGAAAAGGCTGTCCGCATTTCTTAATGAAATTGTAGAATAATTGTAGAAGCAATATTATCAATCCTGTTTGTTCCCCTTAACTTAAAAAAATGATTGCCGCAGTCTTTGAGCCAAACGCTCTGCTTGTCAGGAAAAATCAATTTATTTTGAATTAGGCATACCGTACTTCGGAAATCCTTATCTTTGTTGCATGAATTCACTCAAAAAAATCAGGGTTCTTGCCGTTGATGGACACTCATCATGCGGTAAAAGCACAATGGCCAAACAAATTGCAAAAGCGTTAAGCATACTTTATGTTGATAGTGGGGCAATGTATCGTGCTGTTACCTGGTTTTTTATGCAACATTTTGATTTGTCAGACACAAAACTTTCCGATGCGGAACTTATCCAGCTTTTGCCTCAAATATCCATTGATTTTGAGCGAAAAAACGATAAGATATATACTATCCTTAACGGGGTAAACGTTGAATCTGAGATTAGGCAAATGGCTGTTTCAGAAAAGGTTTCACGTGTGAGTGCAATACCTGAAGTTCGTAAAAAATTGGTAAAAATTCAACGTGATTTAGCAAAAGATCAACGTATAATTATGGATGGCAGAGATATTGGCACCGTGGTTTTCCCCAATGCCGATGTGAAATTATTTTTAACCGCAGATGCCAATACAAGAGCTAGGCGTCGGTACCTTGAGTTGAAATCGAAGGGACAAAATGCCGATTTTGATATAGTTCATAAAAATATAATTACACGCGATAAAATGGACTCATCCCGAAAAGCAAGTCCGTTAAAACAAGCGGATGATGCCATCCTTATTAACAATAGTAATATGACACAGGCAGAGCAGCTTGAACTTGCGCTAAATCTGATAAAGGAGAAACTTCAATGAAAATAGAACTTGATCCAAATTCTGGCTTCTGTTTTGGGGTTACCAACGCAATAAAAATGGCAGAAGATATTTTAGACAATCAAGATATACTATATTGTCTTGGTGATATTGTGCATAATAATGTTGAAGTGAACCGACTAAAAGAACTTGGGTTAATTAGTATCAATCATGAAGAGTATGCAACATTACACGATACCAGCGTGTTGATTCGAGCTCATGGAGAACCCCCATTAACCTATGATATTGCCGAAAAACAAAACATTTATCTCATTGATGCAACCTGTCCCGTCGTGCTTCGTTTACAGGATAGAATAAAACGTTTGGATGAACAAATTTTTTCTGATGGAGGACAAGTTGTTATTTATGGAAAGCATGGGCATGCTGAAGTGGTTGGCTTAATTGGACAAACTGATGGTAAGGCGATTGTCGTGATGGACGAAAACGATCTGAAAAGGGTCGATTTTAGTCGTCCTGTTCATCTGTTTTCACAAACAACCCGAAAAATTAAAGATTATCAGGAAATTGCATTATTAATTCGAAAACGAATGACAAATCCTGAAAATCTGACTGTTCATAATAGCATTTGTCCCAGCGTTTCAGGAAGAGAGCCGGAATTGAAGGAATTTGCGAAAACCCACGATATTATTATATTTGTAAGTGGAGAGAAAAGTTCAAATGGAAAGATGCTTTCAAAAGTTTGCAAAGAGGCAAACACAAACACTTTTTTTGTAAGCAAACCAGAAGATATTAAAGTCTCATGGTTTACAAATATGAATTCTGTTGGCATTTCAGGAGCAACATCAACACCGTGGTGGCTAATGGAAAGAGTCGCAGAAACAATTAAAAATTTAAAATTATGACAAAATTTAAACGTATTGGTGTGTTAACATCCGGAGGAGATGCTCCAGGAATGAATGCAGCAATTCGTGCGGTAGTTCGCGCCGGCTTATCCAATAATATCAACATATCAGGTGTCATACGTGGATATGATGGCCTTGTAAATGGCGTTTTTCGGGATATGACATCCCGTAAAGTAAGTAATATTATTCATCGTGGTGGAACCATACTTAAATCTGCTAGGTCTGAAGCGTTCAGAACCAAAGAAGGACGCTATCAGTCATACCGAAATTTAATTGAAGAAGGAATTGAAGCATTGGTTGTTATCGGTGGAGATGGAACATTTACAGGAGCCCGAATTTTTGGAGAAGAATATGACTTCCCGATTGTCGGGATACCGGGAACAATTGATAATGATCTGTTCGGAACAGATATGACCATTGGATTTGATACGGCAATCAATACGGTAGTTGAAGCTGTTGATAAAATACGTGACACTGCTAGCTCTCATGAACGGCTATTTTTTGTTGAAGTAATGGGGCGTGATGCCGGCTTTATTGCACTAAGGACTGGCATAGCAACCGGTGCAGAAGCAATATTTATCCCGGAAGTTCAAACAGAGCTCTCAGAATTTGAGTCTTATTTGTTTAATGGAAGTAACCAAAAAAAATCCAGCAATATTGTACTGGTTGCAGAAGGCGATGAAAGCGGAGGCGCATTTAAACTCGCTGATCAGGTGAAAGAAAAATTCCCCCAATATGACATGCGTGTCACAATTCTTGGACATGTACAACGTGGTGGTTCTCCCTCTGCTTACGACAGATACATTGCTAGCAGGCTCGGGGTTGCTGCCGTCGAAGCCCTGATGGATAGTCAACGTAGCATTATGGTTGGTTTAAAACATAAAGAAATTGACCATATCCCGTTTGCACAAACCATAAAACATCACAAAGAAGCGGATAAAACTCTCATGGAATTATTGAAAATCCTGAATTTTTAAACATGGTTTTTCCTTCCGATTAGTTAAAAAATCTTATCGGATTTTCCGTGCCGATCTCCAATGATGCCCAAAATTATAGCATCTTTTGTTATCTTTGTTTTTTAAGGGGACTTCTAATAATTCTTTCGCATCAAGATTTTCAGCGTTTCTCATAGACAATGAAATTTTTTGAAGCACTATCGGGATAATGCAATAAAATTTGAAGCAGTATATGAGAAACGCTGAAAACCCTACGGGAACAAATATAATAAACAATTTGACTGCGTTAAAATTTTTCTAAATAGCTATGGCTATTCAGAAAAATTTGTACCTTGCATCTTATTCATTAAATTTGTTTCTTGAAAGAAAAGAATTATTAGAAGGCCCCTTAAGCAATAATCTATAAATGTATCCTTTATGATTGCTGATGTTATCTTGCCAATTCCGATTCCGGTTTACTATTCTTATCGGATACCTGAGCGTTTGCAGGATATTGTCTGTAAAGGAAGCAGAGTGATTGTCCCACTAGGAAAATCAAGAATTTACACAGGAATTGTTCGGGAAATTCATGCTGATGGAACTAACCTTAACAAATTAAAATCAATTTTATTGGCACCGGATAATCACGAATTTGTTACTCAGGAAACACTTGAGCTATGGGAGTGGATGGCATTTTATTATCATTGTACACCGGGCGAAGTTTACAAAGCTGCGGTGCCGGGATACTATCGAAACTTTGATGATACTTGGGCTGATATCCCAAATCCTGAAAAACTTCCAAAGCAAGCAGCGTTTTTAGGAGACCAATTGAATGTGAATAACGCACTACAAATAAACCATGCCATACAAAATTTTGGCGCGAAAAAAATAGGTGAAGCACTAATAGCACTTGCCGAAGAAAACAATTTGAATGCAAAGTATATTTCATCAGTGCAAGCGCGCGAAAAAATTATTTGTAGAAACGTTTCAAGTGATCAAATTATAGCTCGCTTAAATGATTCTAAAAGAGCGCCGGCTCGAAAAAACATTTTGAAATATTTTTCTGTGAATGAGGAATTGCCCACCCGAAAACTCAAAGAAAAACTGGCAGTCGGGAAATCTGCTTTAAATACACTCATCGGCGAAAAATTATTGCGGGAGAAGGAACGCATTGTTGATAATCAATCCATTAATCCCGATTTTACAGCACTTCCTGAGCTTAATAAAGCGCAAAAAGTGGCATGTCAGGAAATTCAAAATGGATTTAATCAAAAGAAAGTCTGTTTGTTACACGGAATTACATCCAGTGGAAAAACCTTGATTTATTTGCATTTGATTAAATCCGTGTTAAACCAAGGAAAACAGGTGCTGTATCTCCTGCCAGAAATAGCATTGACAACACAAATTATTAATCGAATTAATGATAGCACTGGTGGAATTGCCGAAATTTTTCACAGTAAATTTACCGGAAAATCTCGCCTGAGATTATGGGAAAATACGCAAAGCGGACAAGCGGCTTTGGTCGTAGGGGCACGTTCTTCCATCTTTTTACCAATGAAAAATCCGGGACTGATTATTGTGGATGAAGAACATGATGCCAGTTTTAAACAACACGATCCTGCGCCTCGGTACAATGCGCGCGATATGGCTGTGATGATAGGACACAAAACCGATGCCAATGTTTTGCTCGGATCAGCAACGCCATCTGCTGAATCATGGCTTAATGCATATAAGGGGAAATATCATTTTATTTCGCTTTATTCACGTTATCAGGATTTTCCTTTACCGAAAATAAAAATCCTGGATACCTATCATGCCCGAAAACGTAAAGTCATGGAGGGCGACTTTCATCCGGACACATTGCAACAAATTGGTGAAGTATTAAAACGAAATGGACAGGTTATTGTGTTGCGGAATCGCAAAGGTTATGCTCCATTAATCCGTTGTAAAGTTTGCGGCTGGACTGCCTCTTGCCCGAATTGCTCTGTACATTTGACGTATCATAAAAAAGATGGAAAATTAAAATGCCATCATTGTCAACATAGTATTGAAATGCCCGCTAAATGTCCCGAATGTGGTGGTACAGATCTCGGTTATTTTGGATTTGGCACTCAAAAAGTTGAGGAAGAACTACAAATGATGTTTCCTGATGCCGGGATCTCCAGATTTGATCAGGATAGCCTGAAAAGTCCCAAACAATATAATCGAATTATTCAGGATTTTACGGCACAGAAAATACAAATTTTGGTAGGAACACAGATGTTGACAAAAGGACTTGATTTTGAAAATGTTCGACTTATTGTTGTATTGCATGCCGATCAGATGTTGAATTATCCTGATTTTCGAGCGTTTGAGCGAGGTTATCAAATGCTTGAACAAGTCAGCGGACGAACCGGAAGACATATGGACGATGCATTGGTTCTGATTCAGACTGCTTTCCCAACACATCCCATTTTAAATGCACTGAAAGCACACGAATTTTCAACAATGATTAACAATGAATTGCAGGAACGCGAAGCACTGTATTATCCACCATTTGTACATCTGATAAATATCCATTTAAAAAGTGCCAATCCTTACGATTTGGAAAAGCGAACCATCCTTTTATATCGTGACTTAACACGAGAGTTCGGCAAAATGGTAAGCGAACCAGCAACTCCTATTGTCGAGCGAAAGGGAAAATTGCACGAACGTTTTATTCAGATCAAAATTCCGAAAAGTAAAAATCAGAATCAATACAAACGAAACTTACATAAAATTGTCACTGGATTTAGTCAGTCAAGTGCAGGTAGGCCTTTACGGATATTTATTGATGCAGACCCGACTTGACAAGGGTTAGGTGTCAGAAGTTATGGGTTGTTTTTTATGTGATTGCATAAATCTATTTCAAGAATTTGTTCCGGTCGTTCAACAATTCTTCCTATTTCAATATTATTACGAGAAAGCACAAAGCTCGGAACATGCGTTATACCATGCCCCGGCGATTCTCCATTGGAGAGATGTTTCTCTCGGTTTAAAATAACATCCCAGTTACATTCAATTTGTCGAGAATTCTGATAAGCTTTCAGAATCAACCTGATACGCATTGTAGTTTTGGGTAAACCAATTTGAAAACCTTGGATTTTCAAAACAATCCCAGGAAAGCGTATCAATTAAAATATGATCATTTACGATTGTGTCAAATACAATATGAGTTTCACATTGAGCATTGGCGTTTAAAACATAAAATACAAACAGTGAATTAATAAACCGAATCGTAGTTTTCTCATATTTTCCTTTAATTTTTCATTGCTCAAGTTAATAAATTTCCGCAATTTCGCGATGTGAATTTTCAAACTTTTAAAAAGAAACCTGCGCTCGTATATGTGGCATTAATTGGTGCGATGTTAATTTGGGCAATCAGTTTTATTTGGAGCAAGCAAGCACTTGAGACATATAGACCTGTGAGTGTAGTGCTTTTTAGGCTCTTGATTTCCAGTGCGTTTTTGTTCCCGTATTTATATTTCAGTAAAAGATTAAAAAAAATTCAAAAGCAGGATCGCATACTGATTTTTGTTATGGCTTTTTGTGAACCTTTTATTTATTTTATGGGTGAAACCTATGGAATAAGTTTGGTCTCACCGGCTGTGGCTGCAGTTATAATATCTACTTTACCGCTTTTTACTCCTTTTGCCGCTGCTATTTTTTTAAAAGATAAATTGTCAGGGTACAATTTAATTGGAGTTGTGGTTTCGCTGGGTGGAATTTCGTTGCTTGTTATGGGGCGAAATGCTGAATTTGCCGTTTCCTGGAAAGGACTTATTTTCTTGTTTTCATCGGTAATTGCCGGTGTCGTTTATTCTGTCCTCATTAAACGCGTGAGTTCCCGATATTCAGTCTTGAATTTGGTTTTGTATCAAAATCTCATTGGGATTTTCTTATTTATCCCGTTGTTTTTTGTTTTAGATTATCAGGATTTTGTGACAACAGGGTTGGTGTGGGAAGCTCTGGTGCCAATTATTAAGCTCAGTATTTTCGCAACTTCCATTGCATATTTTATGTACACTTTTGCACTCAAGAAAATGGATATCAGTAAGGTAAATGTGTTTACGAATATTATCCCCGTTTTTACTATTATATTTTCCTATTTCTATTTGGGTGAGCTTATTACTGATCGAAAAGTATTGGGAATTGTAATTGTTATTGCAGGAGTATTTATCTCGCAATTTAATCCTAAACGCACAGGACGCTATGGATATATTCACCGAAATGTCGTTAAACGATTTAAACGAACTCGCGAATAGAGATAAAAACAAATTTCGCTTGTTAATAAAATCGCTTAAAAAAATCAGAAAACAAGAGCTTGATGCATTTGTGCATAACCTTCATCATCGCTATTTTTCTGATACAGATTGCCTGCAATGTGCAAACTGTTGTAAATCGCTGGGACCAATGTTTAACAATCACGATATTAGCAGACTGTCAAAATATCTGCGCATAAAACCTAAAGACTTTACGGCAACATACCTTAAACAGGATGAAGATGGAGATTACGTGTTTCAATCCATGCCATGCCCGTTTCTTATGGATGACAATTATTGTATGGCATATCATGCCAGACCCAAAGCATGCCGGGAATATCCACATACGGATAAAGTGAATTTCCAACAGATTTTAGTCTTAAGCCTGAAAAGCACCGAGACTTGCCCGGTTGTTTACAAAATAATGGAGGCTCTGGAAGCCAAATATGGGAATGGATAACAAATTGTCAGGAACAGCTGCTAATAACAAAAGCGTTACTTCATTTATTTATCCTACATTATTTAAGAGAATAGGTTGTATTTACCTAAATGTTAGTAAGTTACAAGCTATTTTTAATAAACGCGATGAATAATGCGAGTTATTATATTCGCATAAATTATGCTGTATAACATGATTTATTTTTGTCACAAAAGCAAATCCAAAATTTGAAAAGCCGGAACGAGTTGTAAATACTGAATTTGATGTAGGCGATGAAGCTTTTGATCCTTATAACCTCAATATCTATACAAGATGGCGGTTTGATAATATAACTGTTTTAAATGATGATGGTACAACAACTCGTTACGTGGCAATCATCAATATAGAAACTGGCAAGTATTTTCACCGTAACGGAGATATGAAGTTTTATTTTCAACCGGAAGTCAGAGAATGGTCATACATCTGGTTACGCATGCCTAATAAAGACGATAAAAATCTTGTCGTAACTCAGATGTCATGGAATACTAGAGATTTTAAACTTGTAATTGTAAATAATTAAAACAGATTATTATGAAAACCACAAAATATATTTTTATAATTATTGTCTGTACTTTACTGACAGGCAAACTCATGGCGCAGGATTTAGAAACATATAAACTTCAAATGCCTGAACTTATTTTAGAAAAAGGTGGCCCAATCTATGTCATGCCACTAACAGATAATACACAAGAAAAAATAAACAATAGTTTAAGTGAAGATTTCCAGAAAGAAATGTATCAAGGATTGCTAGCTGAAGGCCTTGCTTTTGACCACAATCTGCCGTCTTTTAATCCTTGGATGAAAACAAATCTTTATAGCACAACTGAAAATAAAGATGAAGCAACTTATATAATCTCCGGCGATTACAGTTTTACTACAAGTCATGAGAAATCTTATGATGAAAAGTCAGGTGCTGAGGCTTCAGATAGTCTTCCGTTTGTTTATTATGAATTTAGTGAAAAAAGCATGGGAAATGTTGTGGGAAATGTTGTGATAACTGATGTTGAAACCGGTGAGGAAGTTGTGAAAATACCATTTAGCAAGGTCTTGTCCGATGAAGATAAAAAAATTATGAAACAGGCTTCTGTAAAAAGCCCAAGTGCATTTATTCCGAATCTTACGGATTATTTTGTACATTCATTCAGGTTTCGTTTCAATGCAATTAAAACCTCCTATAAATACGATTTTCCAAAAATAAAACCTGAAGACAGAGACTTGAGAAAAGAATTTCGCCAATATAAACGTGATTTGAAAGATTTAGCTGATGATGGAAAATTAAAGGAATTGTACACGATGTATTTGGAAATTCAGCAAAAAGAAGACAGCCCTGACGTTAACGAATGTATTGGTATGTGTTATGAAATTTTGGGGAACTACAGCAAAGCAAAAACATATTATGACAAATGTGATAATTCAGAAAGCAAAAATCGTATAGTTGAACAAATAAACGTTCAAAACCAATTGCGAAATCTTGGATTTACAATTGATGAATCTGAGTTTTAAATTGAATTTAATTAATTTAAAAAGCGCAGCCGGACAGGTTGCGCTTTTTTTTAGTGTGCCGTTTTCTTATAGACATTATGCATGATTGACAAAAATCCCTAATTTTGATACATGTACACAAAACAAATTCATGAAATCCCTTTAATTTCATGCCGTGGTGCTGGTGTGGCCGATAAAGAGGCAAGTCTGGAATGCAATATTGTCCGCGATGCAGATCGATTAGATGCCATTGGAGCTATTGGAATAGCAAGAACTTTTGCTTTCGGAGGAAAATATAACCGATGGCTGTATCATCCGGACATTGAGCCCAAAATGCATAGTAATGTTGAAGCCTATAAAGAAAATACAAATTCGACCATCAACCATTTTTATGAAAAATTGTTACTGCTAAAAGACAGAATACATACCAAAACTGCGAAAGCGATTGCAGACAACAGGCATCGTAAAATGGAGGTTTTTTTGGAGGACTTTTTGCAAGCGTGGAATTTGGATGATTTCAAACACTAAAAATGATAAAAGTGCGTTCTATTGACAATATTTTTTAGTTTTGCCTTAAATTGACATTATGTTTAAACAACTAATAATAGCCTTAGGGCTCCTCAGCTTTTCAATTACCGGCTTTACGCAAATTGGCGGTGATAATACTTTTGAATTTCTTGAAATGCCAAATTCTGCCAGAGTTGCAGCGCTTGGTGGAAGCAATATTTCTTTGTACGATAATGATTTGAATATGGCATATTATAATCCGGCGCTCCTGAGAAAAGAGATGCATCATAATATTGCCATTAATTATACCAATTATATTTCTGATATTAATTACGGGTATGCCTCTTATGCCTATCATTTGGATGATATTGGCACCGTCGGTGCAGGGATTTATTACATGAATTACGGAGAGTTTATCCGCGCCAACGCTGAGGGTGAAATTCTTGGAAATTTCTATGCTCAAGAATATTCCTTCAATCTGTATTATTCACGAAGTTTTTTGTCTGACTCTTCACTACGTGTCGGAGGAAGTTTAAAGACAATTTACTCGGCATTGGATCGTTATTATTCCTCTGCTTTGGCCTTAGATTTGGGCGTAAATTATCATGTGCCAGGTTCAAACTTTTCGGCTTCTGCGGTAATAAACAATCTTGGGTTTCAACTCAAACCATTTACCGAAGGAAACCAGGAACCACTTCCTTTAGACTTGGAGCTTGGCGCAACCTATAAGTTGCCTTATGCGCCATTCAGAATCAGTGTCGGAGCAAATAATTTACTGTCTTGGAATATGCGCTATGATAGTCCGCTTAATTCACAACAGCTTGTTTCTGATGTGGATACCGTTATGAGTTTTGGTCAGAAATTAGGAAATGCCGGCGATGAACTATTGCGGCACATGATTCTGGGCGTTGAAATTATGCCTTCTGATAACTTTTTTATTGCTTTCGGCTACAATTATCAGCGCAGAACGGAGCTTGCACTTAGCAATCGACCAGGAGTTGTTGGTTTTAGTGTAGGTGCAGGAATTAAAATCTCAAAATTCATGATTTCTTACGGCGTTGCCAGATATCATATGGCAGGAATTTCACATCATATTTCCCTCACATCTGATTTGAATGCCTTTATCCGTAAAGGCTAATCATTTGTAAACGGTATGCTAAAACTTAAAAAACGCTTTATAAATATTTTTTTGTAATGTGCTGTACAGGATACCAGGCTGCAAATAATCCAATCAGCATGACGGTAAAAAACACTGCTACAAAATCGATGGTTTTCATTGCAACAGGGTAAGCATCAATTATAAACGAACCTGACTGATTGAGCTGGATAATGCCAAATTTTAACTGCGCCCAACACATTGCCCACCCCAGCAAGAGCCCAAAAACAGCTCCTACAATGGTTATAAGCCAACCTTCCAGCAAAAATATTCGACTTATGATTGTGTTACTTGCCCCGAGACTTCGCAACGTCGTAATATCATCTTTTTTATCAATAATAAGCATTGTGAGTGAGCCGATTACATTGAAAGACGCAATAAGTAATATGAAGCTTAAAATAAAAAAGACAGCCCATTTTTCTGATTTCATGATTTTATAAAAGAATTCATGTTGCTCATATCTGTCCCTTACAGTAAATTCATCTCCTAGTTTTTCTTCCAAAGAAGATTTTACCTCTTGATCATCTGCATCTTGTGTTAATTTTAATTCCAATGCAGTTAATTCTCCTTGGTAATCAAAAATTTCGCGGGCAATTTCTATAGGGATGAAAACATACTCACTGTCAAAATCTTGTTGAATGCTAAAAAAGCCAGATGGATACAAGTTTTTTTGATTCAGCGCATGGGTCGCATCCATAAAACTACCAGTCATTTTCGCATTTCGTTTCGGGACAAATACTTTAATCGGAGTATGTCGATTAACACTCAGTGAAAGCTTATAAGCCACACCTTGTCCGGCAATAGCCATAGGCACACCGTGATCCCACAAAACAAAATCGCCGCTTGTAATCATGGTATCTACACCGCTAACATCAATAAAATTCTCGTCAACACCTTTTAATCTTGCAATAAACTGTTGATCTTCATATCGAAGCAGTGCATTTTCTTCAATAATTCGGGAGTAGGTAAGGATTGTTTTTTCCTGATCTAAAATATCGTAAATAGCCGGATCTTCCAAAAAACTTTTTCCTTGAGTGGCCTCAATGCGCAGGTCGGGGTCAAAACTGTAAAACAAATTTTTTAGCAAATCGTCAAATCCGTTAAAAATCGATAAAACAACAATCAGCGCCATTGTCATAACACCAACTCCGGCAACAGAAATTGATGAAATGATATTTATAACATTCCGTTTCTTTTTAGATACTAAATATCGACGAGCTATGTAAAACGGAAGATTCAAGGCTTATCCATTTAATAATTCATTAATCCGGTCGATATGATCCAAAGAATCATCCAGATAAAATTTTATCTCCGGCACTTTTTTTAGCTGATGACGAACGCGATTGCCTAATTCGAAACGTACTTTTGAAATATTTGCATTTAAAAATTCAATTGTGCTATCTGCTTTTTCAGACGGGAAAACTGAGATGTAAATTTTTGCGTTAGACAAATCTTTTGAAATACGCACTACGGTTACGGTAACCATTGCTCCGCCAAACCACTCCCTGCCGTGACTTGTAAAAATATCACTGATGTCTTTTTGTATCAGCCGGGAAACTTTATTTTGTCGTTCTGTAAACATTATTCCAAATTTTTAATGATTTTTGCAACAAAATGCACTTTATATGCATTATACAATAAAGACAATTAATTTCGTTACAAATATAAAACATCAAAGATATGAAAACTAAACTGCTCTATCCCTTACTTACTGTAATTTTTTTAATGAACCTGATTTCCTGTCAGCAAAGCAGACAGGATTTGAATATTAAAGATGCTGCAACCGGAAATGCAGGTGAAATTTTGGTTTTGATGGCTGATGAAAGCTGGAAAGGGGATGCTGGACAAGCGCTTCGCGATGTTTTCCATGAAGATTTATATACCGTGCCACAAGTAGAATTTATTTTCGATTTGTATCAGATACCAAAATCGGAATTTAATGGGCTTAATCAGAGAAATCGTAATGTGATTATTCCTCAAATAGATCCAGGATTGGAGTACGGAGAACTTAGGATGAAATCAGATGTATATAGCCAACCCCAAACAGTGATTTACATTAAAGCTCCGGATTATCCGGAATTTGTAAAAACCGTTGAGTCCAATAAAAAACAGCTTATTGAGATTTTTAAAAAAGCCGATCGTGAACGGTTAATTCCATATCTTAAAAAACATCAGATTGAAAAATATGCAAATGATATTGTAGAAAAATATGGAGTGTACTTTGCCGTACCACGATCTTATACCTTCGATGTGAAAAAAGATAATTTTGCTTGGCTTTCATATGAAACCAGACAAACAACACAAAGTTTTCTCGTATATCGATATCCAGCTGATAGTACCGGAAAACCATCATTGGAGTATCTCATTGAAAAACGAAACGAAATATTGAAAGAAAATGTACCGGGAGCCAGACCCGGCAGTTATATGTCAACTGAGACAAAATACCATTACCCCATCCTGACAGGTCGCATCGTAAACAATCAGGAATGTTGGGTTATGGAAGGCCTTTGGAAAGTAGAAAACGACTTTATGGGTGGTTCTTTCATCAGTTTTACTTTGGTTGATGAAGATACAGATGAATTTGTGACTGTTGAAGCCTTTGTCTATGATCCTCGTGGTGACATACGTGATAAAATCAGAAGGTTAGAGGCCGTTTTATGGACAATTGAATTGAGATAAGGCTTATGAAAATATTTTGTTTTTTTACTTGCCTGTTTTTAGGACTTTCAATTTATGCACAGAGTGATAGCTTAAAAGTGGATAATTACCCTGTGTATAGTGTTGAAATAAGTGCAGGGGATTATTCAGGTTATAACAGCTCCCGATTGATTGATTTTACAAGCCTGTTTTCTGAATATTCATATTTTATAGAGATATCTCAAGGAGATTTTAGGCTCTCGTCGATTTATTATAAACAAACCAATCCTCTGTTTTCTGCAAACTTTATAAAATACAATCGCCCAAGTGAGGATAATGAATTCTTTTTTCATTCGCGTTGGTTGATTGGTGTAACCTATCATGAATCAAATCTTTTTGGCTTTAGCCATAGTGGTGTTGAGCGTACACGACTTGATACTTTAACGGCAGAAAATTCTTCTGAAATTATTTTTCTTGATAGTGTGGTACGGGATAGGCACTATTCAAATTATATGTCTGAACAATTGAAATTCAACCTTGCTTTTCATGCAATTACAGATCCTTCAAAACGTTGGGCATTTTATGCCGGAGTCGGGTTAAGCAGTGGGTTTTCAATAAATAGTAAAATTAAACATGTGCATCAAATAGAAAATGCTGTTGAGTTGACAACTCCGCAGGATACAATTTATGCGCTTGGGATACTTTCGTCTGATCTTAAAACGACGCAGGAAATGCTTGATGCATACAGAAATATGACATTCGCGGCATCTATACCTTTTGGATTTGATTTTAGAATTGGAAAGCAAAGTGAATTTTTGAGGCATTTGCATCTATTTGTTGAATTTGAACCAGGAGTTAATGTGTATATTTTTCCCAAAATAGATCCTATTGCATCTTCTTTCTTTGCAATGAAAATCGGGATTAATTTTGTGCTGTAAACGCTTGATAGGTTTGGTCGCGTTGAAACGGTTCAAAGCCGGCATTTCGAATTAGTTTTTGCATGGAATCAGGGCTTAACTGATAATTTGCTCCTGCTTTTGAAACCACATTTTCCTCTATCATAACAGAGCCTAAATCGTTTGCGCCAGCATGAAGCGCAAGTGCTCCAATATCCTGACCGACAGTAAGCCAACTGGCTCCGATATTTGGGATGTTATTCAGTAATATCCGGCTGAAAGCAATCATTTTTATGTATTCTGCACCGTAAATTTGAGGCATATCTGGATGTTTTTCATAAAGCTTTGTATTTGAGTGCTGATAAGGCCAAGGAATAAATGCAAGAAAGCCGGGAACATCCGGCGGTTTTTCATCTTGTAACTTGCGAATTGCGAGTAAGTGTTCAATTCGCTCAGTAATGCTCTCAATAAAGCCGAACATCATAGTTGCAGAAGTAACAATGCCAAGTTTGTGAGCTTCTCGCATGACATCAAGCCATTCGGCGGCAGTTGCTTTCCCGGGAGATACAAGCTCTCTTATCCTGTCTGATAAAATTTCGGCTCCGGCTCCGGGCAAACTGTCAAGGCCCGCATCCATCAGGCGTATTAGCACTTCACGGATCGGCAATTTAGCTTGTGTTGACAACCAATGCACTTCCGGAGGCCCGAGTGCATGTAGTTTTAACTGAGAAAATTCACGCTTTAGTGATGAAAACAGATCGGTATAGTAATTCAAATCCAGTGCTGGATTCATCCCTCCTTGTAATAGCAATTGATTGCCGCCAAGGTCAAATAATTCACGGATTTTCAACCGATATTCATCCAAACTCAGCACATAGGCGTTTTTATCTTGTTTTTTTACGCAGAAATTACAAAACAGGCATTGAGCAAAGCAGACATTGGTTAAGTTGACATTTCGGTCAATCAGCCAACTTACTTTTTTGTTCGGATGAATTTGATTTCTAATTGCGTCGGCAAGTTGCATCAACTCAGCTAAAGTAGCAGTTTCCCATAGCTGTAGAGCCTCAAATTTATCAAGTGGAATTTTGGATGTTATTTTACTCCGGATGTCGGCAGAAAGCATATTACATCATGTTTGCAATCCGAGTAAGTCTTTTTTCATCAACAATGCGAATTTTCCTGCCCTGCAATTCGATTAGTTTATCATGTTTAAACTCGGATAATAAACGAATCACCGATTCTGTTGCGGTTCCAATTAGATTTGCAAGTTCTTCGCGTGTCAGATAAATCTGCAGGATATCATCATCATCAAGCCCGAAGTTTTGTTTTAAGCTAACTAGCACTTCGGCTAGACGTTCACGCACAGATTTTTGCGCTATGTCAGTAATGTAATTGTTGGCTTCACCTAACTCGGTGCATGCCAGTTGTAAAAGTTCTATGCCAAATTCTGAATTTTTTTTCAATAAATAATACAAATCGGGTGTGTAAATAAAACAAATTACAGCTTCTTCTAATACTTTTGCAGATGTACACGCCGGTTCGCCACTTATGATGGAACGATATCCAATAATATCTCCTTTTTTTGCAAAGCGGATGATTTGTTCTTTCCCTTCAACACCGGTTTTATATACTTTTACAATGCCACTGCAAACGCAATAGAATCCATTGGTGCGCCCACCTTCTTCGTACATAATAAGTCCCTTTTCATAACGGGTACATCGTTTACGATCATTGATATATTCAATTTCATCAGGTGTAAGTTTGGTGAAAATTGTACTGACTACATTTGCACAATGATGGCAAAGTGGTTCTTCCTGTGCACGTTTCATATCACATCCATTTGTTTACTTTGACAAATATAAGAACTTTTAACCATTATGATGTATAATTTTATCAGAATTACTGTCCTGATAATGAACTCCTAACAGTGATTGAGGAATTGTTTGTGGCGTTTTATGGCTGTTTAGCCTTCTGTATTAATTGCCTGCTCCAGTTGATTTGTTGTTCAAATGATTGATGTAGGCTTGATTTGAAGCAAGTTTCATAATTTTCAATTGGGAATTTAATAAGTTCCGGATATTTTGCTATTTTTGTCCAACTTGTTTGATACATAATTTAAAGGATTTGAATGAAGGAACAAGATAAATATTCACGACAATTTGAGGCAGAAAACGTGTTGGATTTGATAATTCGCCGGAGAATGCCTTTATTTATTATAGTATTCGCTGCCGCTGTTTTATCTGCTCTTGCAAGTTTGACAATACAGCCCAAATATAAATCCACAGTCACTCTTTTCCCGGTAAGCTCCTCGAGCATTTCTCAGGCTTTGATGTCGCAAAATGCGGGTGAAAAAGAAATTTTAAAATTTGGAGAAGAAGAAGAAGTTGAGCAAATGATGCAGGTTTTGCAATCCAATACAATTCGAACCCGTGTCATTCATAAGTTCAACCTGATGGAGCACTATGACATTGATCCAAAGGGGAGGTATCCTGCTACTACGCTTTACGAAACTTACAAAAAGAATATTAAAATCAATCGCACAGAATTTATGTCGGTAGAAATTGTTGCAATGGATCATAGCTCTGATACTGCCGCATTGATTGCAAATGAAATTTCTGCTCAGTTGGATTCTGTAATGAATGATATGCAAAAAGAGCGTGCATTGAAAGGATTCCGGTTGGTGGAGGTGGAGTATAATAAACAAAGACAAAAAATAAAAGCTATACGTGATACACTCGAAATGCTGGGGCAAGTTGGAATTGTTGAGTATGAGTCTCAAAGCGAGGTGTTTAATGACCAATATGCAATGGCTATTGCACAAGGAAATTATAGCGGCGCAGCGCGTCTAAAAGAAAAAATAGATACGCTTGCAAAGTATGGTTTCTTATATCTATCACTGCACGAACAGTTAACCAGTGAAATCAAAAAACTATCTGACGTTGAATCAAAATATATTGAGGCAAAAATTGATGTAGAACAGAATTTGCCACATAAATTTGTGGTGAATGATGCGGTTAAAGCGGAAAAGAAATCCTATCCGGTACGTTGGTTAATTGTGATGATTTCCACAATATCTAGCTTTTTATTGGCAATTATTGTCCTTATAATTTTAGAAAACTTAAAAAAAAAATAAAAATTAAGCCAATTCGTTGTTTTGGACATCACTTAACAATAGAATTACCAAACTATAACACTATGGAAAACTATTTCAGAAACAGCAGCATATTTGAGCTGATTAGCCGGTGGAAAGTTCACCTGTTAATTATTGCCGTGATTGCTGGTGGATTGGGGGTTTTATTCTCTTCTAGCATTTTTATTACGCCTAAATACAGCTCAAACGCAGTATTGTATCCTGCTAACATTGCTCCTATGTCTGAAGAGTCTGAAACAGAGCAAATGCTTGAGCTAATTCAGTCTCAGGATATTCGATTTAGCTTGTATGATGCTTTTGCCATAGGAATGCACTATGAAATTCCTGAAGATGATCCGCATTATTTAACTAAACTTAATAAGCGTTTCGAAGGAAATGTGAGTTTTCGCAAAACAGAAAATGAAGCGGTTATGGTTACCGTATTAGATAAAGACCCACAATTTGCGTCTGATATGGTGGATTCAATTATCACATTTTATAATCATAAAGTGCTACGCCTGAATAAAGATAAAACTGTAGAATTGGTTCGAATCTTTAAAAATCATTTAAACTTAAAACAATTTGAAATTGATAGCCTTGCCGATGTACTGAAAAAACATAGAAAAGAAAATAACATTCTTGATTTTGGAATTCAAACCAAAGAATATACTAGAGCGATTGCAAATGGTAAAACATTCGGAGAAACAAAAGAATCCCTTCAGGATTTGCGGGACTTTGGTGGCGATTTTGTGATTACTGATTCATTGCTTTGGAATGCTATGAGTGATTCCCACGAAATAAAACAAAAATTAGAAGTTTTCATTCGGGATGCAACCAAAATCATAACCTACGCTCACGTGGTTGCTGAACCATTTGCTGCTGACAAAAAGTCTTATCCAACGCGTTGGATATTTGTTTTCTTTTCTGTTCTGGGAGCTTTGTTCGCCGGAATTGTCGTCTTAATTTTTATTGATAAAGCTAGAATCTCAAACCATAAGGGTGAATAGCATTAAAAAAAAAATAGGGCTGTTTTATTTGTTGAGTGCAGGTTTTGTTGTGCTGAATGCCCTTGCAATTCTTAAATTTCAAACGATTGCATTTACCGCAATACCATTTTTATTGCTCATTTTGCTTTTTGCTTTTTTTGCAATGGACAAACTCTTGATGGTTATTGTCTTTTTAACCCCTTTTTCCATACCACTTACAGAGCTTTTTCCAACCTTGTCTTTTGATATGGCACTGCCCACTGAACCATTGCTTTTTGGATTACTCTTGATTTTTCTTTTTAAACAAGCATTGGAACATTCGTATGATAAACGAATATTAAGGCATCCGGTTTCTATTGCAATTTATATTTATTTATTTTGGTTGTTTATTACCGCCATTACTAGCACAATGGTTTGGGTTTCTTTCAAATTCTTATTTGCGAAAATCTGGTTTATCATAGGATTTTATTTTGTTCTGCTACTTTTACTAAAAGATTATAAGAAAATATCCCGGTTTTTTTGGGCATATATTATCCCACTCACTGCAGTAATACTAATCACCTTAATTAAACACTCAGGATATGGCTTTGACCAGCACTCTGCGCACTTTGTGATGAAACCCTTTTTTAATGACCACACATCCTACGGAGCCGCACTCGCTATGTTTTTACCCATATTAATTGGGCTGTTGTCGCTCAATAAAGAAAAAAGATATCTTAAATATGTGATTTATGCTATTGTTGGCTTATTTGTGCTCGCTATTGTTTTGTCATATACACGTGCTGCCTGGGTAAGTTTAGTCGGTGCGCTTGGTGTTTATCTTATTATTCGGTTAAAAATTAATTACAAGTGGGTTTTAACAGGTTTTGGTATTGTGCTCGCTTTGTTTTTCATTTACAAAACTGACATCTTGATAGAGCTTGAACAAAATAAAACCGATAGCTCTTCAGATTTTAAAGACCATGTAAAGAGTATTTCCAATGTTGCGACCGATGCGTCAAATAAAGAACGAATTAATCGCTGGAATTGTGCAATTCGTATGTTTAAGGAAAAACCCCTTTTAGGGTGGGGTCCGGGAACTTATCAATTCCAATATGCTCCATTTCAAAAATCTTACGAAAAAACTATTATTAGCACAAATGCTGGTGATATGGGAAACGCACACAGTGAGTATCTTGGTCCGCTTTCTGAATCCGGTTTACCCGGGATGTTAAGTTTGCTTGGGTTAATATTTACCGTAATCATAGTGGCATATAGGCGATACAAACTCACAAAAGACAAAGAAACCAGAGCTCTGTTGTTAATGGCACTAACAGGTTTGGTTACCTATTTCATCCATGGGCTTTTGAATAACTTTCTTGATACAGATAAAGCTTCTGTTCCTTATTGGGGCTTTATTGCAATTATTGTTGCCATTGATATGTTTCATGCGAACCACGAAAAAGACTTAGCGGACGAAAAAAAAGCCGCTTCGAAAATCGAAACAGCTTAATCTTTTGAAAATAGTATCTGAAATTATTTTACACGCTCATTATATTCACGTGTACGAGTATCTATTTTAACTTTATCCCCAATATTTATAAACAAAGGAACCATAATTTCAGCACCCGTTTCCAGTGTTGCAGGTTTTCCGGTGTTGGTTGCAGTGTCACCTTTTATTCCGGGTTCAGTATAAGTAACTTCAAGGGTTACAAACGGGGGTAGAATACATTCCATTGGCATTTCCTGCTCAGCATGAAACATGACCTGAACTTCCTGATTTTCTTTCATTAAGTCATTATTATCAATCATCTCTTCGCCAAGGCTAATTTGCTCAAATGTTTCTGTATGCATCAGGTTAAAACCCATATCATCTTTGTAAAGAAATTGGTAGGGACGATATTCAATTCGCACACTTTTCATTTTTACACCAGAATTAAATGTGTTATCAATAACACGACCAGTTTCAAGGTTTTTTAGTTTTGTCCGTACAAATGCAGGCCCCTTGCCGGGCTTAACATGTTGAAAGTCAGTAATCTGATAAATACCACCTTTGAATTCTATGCACAGTCCATTTTTAAAATCTGTTGTTGAAATCATACTATAGTAATTTTTGAATTTTTACAAAAATAATTAAATCAATGAATTAAACGAGAATTTTGATTCTGCTTTTATTGACCGCTAAATTATTATTATCTTTCGCAGACGAAAATAGTATGTATGCAGAATATGCCTGAAGTTATTGTTTACACAGATGGAGGTGCCAGTGGAAACCCCGGTCCTGGCGGATACGGCCTTATTTTGATGAGCGGTAAACACCAAAAAGAAATCTCCGCAGGTTATCGAAAAACAACGAATAACCGCATGGAACTTATGGCTGTTATTGTTGCGCTTGAAGCACTCAATAAGCCATGTCATGTTATTATTTATACTGACAGTAAATATGTTGCTGATGCCGTAACTCAGGGGTGGGTCTTGCAATGGGAGAGAAAACAGTTCAAAAAGAAAAAAAATCCCGATCTTTGGAAACGATTCCTTCAGATATATCGAAAACACGATGTTGTGTTTAAATGGGTAAAAGGACATGCTAACATACCGGGAAATGAACGAGCAGATTTTTTGGCTGTGCAGGCATATAAAAACGGCAATCTCTTAATTGATGAAGCGTATGAACAAAGCCAAATTGACGATGAAGAAACATTGTTCTGAATGTCAGTATATAATTTTTGACTTTAGTAAAAAGCAATATCTGGATATTGCGATGAAATTGCGCATGAAAGTGTTTGTCAAAGAACAACATGTTCCAAAAAAACTTGAATATGACGGAGATGACGCATTGGCAACACATATTCTTTTGTATCATAACGAAAAACCGGTTGCAACTTGTCGCTTCAGACCCACCGAAGAGGGTATAAAATTAGAGCGATTTGCCGTTAAAAAAAACAAACGTGATAATGGATTCGGGAAAACTTTGTTGAAAATTGCTTTGAACGAAACGCAAAGCTTTCAGAAAACGAGATATCTTTATGCCCAAACAGTACAATTTGGATTTTATGAAAAAATGGGATTTGCTGCCGTCGGGAAACCTTTTCTTGATGCAGGTATTGAACACATAAAAATGATTTACGGGGAAAACCATGGCTAATACGGTTAAAAAACTTGCAGGACAAACGGCAATATACGGCTTAAGCAGTATGTTCGGACGTTTGCTGAACTATTTTCTCGTGCCCTTATATACCAACGTGTTTTTGCCTCAAGAATACGGAATTGTAACGGAATTCTACGCCTATGTTACTTTCCTGATTATTGTGTTGACTTATGGAATGGAAACCGGCTTTTTCCGATTTTCGCAAGCAGGGCACGGTTTTAAAACTACGTATTCTACAGCCCTCGGTTCACTCTTTATTACCTCAGCAGTCTTTTTGCTACTCGTTAACCTCTTTGCTCAGCCTATAGCTAATACCATCAATTATACCTTACACCCAGAATGGGTCAGGTGGTTTGCCCTGATTTTAGCTTTCGATGCATTTTCTGCTATCCCGTTTGCTAAATTACGGATGCAAAATAAAGCCAAACGATTTGCAGTTATCAAGCTTGCCGGGATTGTCCTGAACGTTGCGCTGAATCTGTTTTTTATCCTCATTTGTCCCAAAATTGCAGAAATAAACCCCGACTCTCCACTACTTATTTTCTATAGCTGGAACATCGGAATCGGATATATTTTTATTTCAAATTTAATTTCAAGCAGTTTTACTTTCCTTCTCCTGCTTCCGGATATTTTTGAGGCAGAATTGAAAATCAGTAAGGCACTTTGGCGAAAAATGATGTGGTATTCACTCCCCTTGTTAATAGGAGGTTTGGCAGGTATGGTAAATGAAACCATTGACCGCATCTTGCTAAAATATTTGCTCCCGGGAAGCGATTCTTTTGTTATGGCTGAAGTCGGGATTTATGGAGCAAACTACAAACTTGCAATCCTGATGACATTGTTCATACAGATGTTTCGGTATGCGGCGGAACCATTTTTCTTTTCCTCGGCGAAGGATAAAAACTCAAATAAACTCTTTGCAAATGTCATGACTTGGTTCATCATCTTTGGATTGCTTATTTTGCTTGGAATCACTGGTTATATTGATATTGTAAAATTCTTTATCGGGGTAAAATATCATAGCGGGTTGGATATTGTTCCAATTTTGCTGCTTGCGAATTTATTCTTGGGAATTTATTTTAACCTGTCAGTATGGTATAAACTCAATGATAAAACCCGTTTTGGTGCTTATTTTGCAATTATCGGAGCTGTAATAACCATTGTTCTAAATATTGTATTGATACCCGTAATTGGATATATGGGTTCAGCAATTGCAACATTGGTTTGTTATTTCACTATGATGCTAATTTCCTATTTTATCGGGAAAAAACATCATCCGATACCGTATCAATTGAGGAAAATTGCAATGTATTTTATTTTTGCCGGTGGAATTTTTGTTGTTTTCCAGTTGACTGACAACCTAAATCAAAGTTTGGAGCTGCTTGCAAATACGGTACTTATCGCAGCTTTTGCCGGAACTGCAATTTGGAAAGAAAGGCTGTTGTTGCAAATTCGCAAAAAGAACATGCAATGATTTTCTATTCACCGAGCATTTATGTATTTTGTGTTCAATAAATTAATAGCATATTATGAAAGTTAAAATTGTCAACAAATCAACAAATCAACTCCCTGATTATAAGACGGAAATGTCTGCAGGAATGGACCTTCGGGCAAATATTGAAGCAGAAATTATGCTCAAACCACTAGATCGTAAACTCATTCCTACAGGTTTGTTTATTGAGCTTCCACAAGATTATGAAGCACAAATACGGCCCCGTAGCGGATTGGCATTAAAGCACGGAATCTCTGTGCTTAACACACCAGGAACTATTGATGCTGATTATCGCGGTGAAATTGGCGTTATTCTTGTGAATCTTTCGAACGATAATTATATAATTCAACCTGGTGAACGGATTTGCCAAATGATAATTGCAAAACATGAAACCGTACAATGGGAGATGGTTGAAATTCTTGAAGAAACTGAACGCGGTGCCGGAGGATTCGGACATACAGGAACAAAATAAAAGACAGTAATTATGAAAATAATTGTACCAATGGCAGGAATGGGAAAACGCATGCGCCCCCATACGCTCACAATACCAAAACCCTTAATTCGCGTTGCCGGGATACCAATTGTACAACACTTAGTTGAAAATATTGCAAAAGTATCAGATGAAGCAATTGAAGAAATTTCCTATATTATTGGAGATTTCGGTGTTGAAGTGGAAAACCGGCTTAAAGCAATTGCAGGAAAACTAAATGCGGAATGCAAAATTTATTATCAGACTGAACCGCTCGGAACTGCACACGCGATTCAATGTGCCAAACAATCCCTGAACGGGAAAATTGTGGTCGCATTTGCCGATACCCTTTTTAAAGCCGATTTTAAGCTCGATCAATCTCACGATGCAACAATCTGGGTTCAACAAGTTGAGAATCCACAAGCATTTGGCATCGTAAAACTTAACGAGTATGGGTTGATTACTGATTTTATTGAAAAACCCGAACAGCCTGTCTCCGATTTGGCAATCATTGGAATTTATTATTTCAATGAGGGTGAGAAACTGCGAGATGCAATACAGTATCTGCTTGACAACAAAATCACCGGAAATGGAGAGTATCAAATTACAGATGCACTCGAAAACATGAAAAATGACGGGCTTAGCTTTGTGCCAGGACAGGTAGAAGAATGGCTCGATTGCGGAAATAAAAATGCAACGATCCACACCAATCAGCGAATGTTGTATTTTTTGAAAGATGAGTTTTTGATTTCTGAAACCGTTCACACAAAAAACTCCGTCATCGTTCCGCCATGTTATATCGGTAAAAATGTCAAAATTGAAAATGCTGTCGTTGGTCCATATGTTTCCATTGGAGACAATTCGCAAATTAAAAATTCCGTTATTACTAATAGTATTTTGCAAAATGAAGTAAAAATTTCGCAAAAAATTATTCATAATTCTATGCTTGGACAGTTTTCGGAAATTAATGGAAAAGCGGAGGATTACAGTCTTAGCGATTATACTAAAATCAGATGATATCAATGAAATATTTAAAAATAGTAGGCGGTTTTTTCTTTGTGCTTTTGCTGTTTTCGGGATGTAAAAGTACGAAAAACATTGAAACTGACGCGAATAAACCCTTGTCGGATGAAGAGTTTGTGGCCGATGCTTATTTCTTAGAAGCACTACGGCTGAAAACCATCGGTAATCTTGAGGCAGCTTTGGAAAATCTTGAAAAAGCACGCGAAGTTGAGCCTGAAAATCCGGTTTTTCATTATCAACTTGCCGAGGTGAATACACAACTTGGAAATTTCAGAGCAGCAATTCATTATGCAGAAAATGCAGTTGGCCTTGATGCAGAAAATGTATGGTATCATGTGTTGCTCGTGCAACTTTACCAAAATTCAGGGCTTTTTGCAAAAGCTACCGGAGAAATGGAAGAAATTATCCGGCTCGAACCGCGGAAACTCGAGTTTTACTTTATGCTTTCTAATTTGTATATGTCCATCGGAGATTCAAAATCTGCTGTTACTACGCTTGATAAAGCAGAAAATGAGTTTGGTGTGATTGACATGATTGTTGTCGAAAAAGAAAGCATTTATCTGGATGAAGGAAAAGATGGCAAAGCGATAAAAGAAGTTGAAAAGCTTATTAAAACTTATCCTGATGTCCCACGTTATCAGGCACTTCTAGCAGAGCTGTACATTGCCATGAACGATTTTGATAATGCAAAAGCGATATATGACAAACTCAATGATGAATCGATTGAAGACGGTCGTATTCTACTTGCAATGTCTGAGTTTTACCGTAGCCAAAAAGATTATGACAAAGCCTTTACCTATCTGAAAAAAGCGTTTGCAGATGAAAATCTTGATATTGACATCAAAGTTGAGATGTTGGTGGGAATGATTACTTCCAGTGGATATAGTCAGCTTGAAATGAATACTCAGCAAGAGATTTTTGATGTGCTTTTGCAAACTCATCCCACAGAACCCAAGGCATTAACCGTTTATTCTGATTTTCTCGTGAAAAAGGGAGATTATGCCAGCGCAAGGGAAACAATTCGTGAGGTACTGACTACCGTTCGCGATAAATACATTATTTGGGAACAACTGCTGTATGTTAATAATCATCTTGAGGATTTTGAAAGCTTACTACATGACAGCGATACAATTATTCAGCTTTTCCCGGTACAACCAATTCCATACCTATTCAACAGCATGGCTGCGTATCAGCTGAATAAAAACGACAAGACAATCAGTAGTGCTGAAACAGGACTTTTATATGCGCAGAATGAACCCAGTATGAAAGTTGAGTTTCTAACCTTTATGGGAGAATCCTATTACCGAAAAAAGCAATATGAAAAATCAGATTCTTTATTTAGCGAAATTCTTGAAATTGATCCTGAAAGTGTATTTATACTAAATAATTTTGCGTATTATTTGTCCCTTAGAGGCGAAAAACTTGATAAAGCAAAGCAGATGTCTGAAAAACTTATTGGTATAGTCCCGAATAATCCCAGTTATCTGGATACTCACGGATGGGTGCTTTATAAAATGGAAGATTATATAGGTGCAGAGAAATATATTAAACAAGCTTTGGAAGATGGTGGCAGCGATAGACCTGCTGTTTTAGAACATTACGGCGATGTGCTGTATCAACTGAATCGAAAAGATGAAGCTAAAACCTATTGGGAAAAAGCCTTGAAGTACGATGAAAAAAACAAAGAATTAATACGCAAAATTTCAACCGGCGAATTGTAAATGAATATTATTCAACATAGTAGAAAGTTTCTGTGGCTTGCAGTTATCCTTATTATGATGTTTGGACTGAATGCCTGTCACAACAGTCGGATTCTTACCGGGAAACATAAAGCTTTAAAGCCCGAACAAATCATTGAAAATTACCTTGAAACAGACACCTTCCCTTCTGTTGCATCGTTTCGGTTTAATGCAGAGATTACATCTGATGGTGGTTCGCAATCTGCAAATTGCTACATCAGAATGTATCGCGATAGCTTAATTTGGATTTCTGTGCGGTCGATGAGCCTTGAAGGAATGAGAGCGGTAATTACGCCAGATTCTGTGAAGTTTGTCGATCGAATCAAGAATAAATATTATCTTGGAGATTACGGGTTTATGGCACAGATGTCGCCGTTGCTGCTTAATTTTCATGATGTGCAGAATCTTTTGCTTGGGAGGATTATGGATTACCAAAATCCTGAAATTGAGCGTTTGAGTCCTTGCAATGATTCTCTGTATTATTGTTTGAAATTTGAACCCGATAATGTAATCCAATACGATACAATCATCAGAGCCTTTGACAAAGATTATGTGAACCTGAAATACTTGTTTTTCCCGGAAAGTTTCTTGCTTGCAGGACAAGTATTTGAAAGTATAATTAGTGAAGAAACGGTGGCTGTCTATTATGGAATGCACGATAAGTTTAACGAGGTGTCTTATCCGGCAAATATTCGATTCATCGTTTCAGGATACCAACAAAGTGAAATAAAGCTGGAAACAAAAAATATTTCATTTGGGAGCGAATTTAAAACGCCATTTAAAATCCCGGATAAATATCAAGCAATCAGGTTTTAATTTGTATTTTCGTAAAATACTTCGGAAACTATGCAAAAACAAACAAACATATCAATTTGGTTAACCATAACAGCTTTAGTTTTGCTGTTTGGCACACAAGGCTTCTCCCAGTCTAAAAAAGATTTAGAATCGCAAAAACGAAAAACGCAGGAGCAAATTCAAAAAACAGCAAAATTGCTTGATGAAACCAAACAGGGCAGAAAGAAAACCTATAATAATCTGCTATTACTTAATGAACAAATTGAATCCAGAAAATCATTAATTCAAAAAATAAGTGAAGAGGTTAATTTTCTGGATGAAAGAATTTTAGAAAATGAGGGGACGATTTCCAGCCTGCAATCTGACCTTGATGAATTGAAAGCAGCTTATGCTCGGATGATTCAACACGCATATCGCATTAAAAGCTCTCAGGATAGATTGATTTTCATTCTTTCAGCCGATGATTTTAATCAAGCGTATAAACGACTGGCATATTTACGAGAACTTGCGAAATTCCGTCGCTCACAGGCAGATGCGATATTGAACACACAAGAAGAAATTCAGGCACAAAATCTAAAACTGGACAGCACTAAACAAGAAAAATTGAGCTTGCTGACAGACAAGGAGAATGAAGCCCAAAAATTAAATTCTGAAGTAAAAGAAAAGAATAATCTCATAGAAAACCTAAAATCCAGAGAGCAAGAATTAAGAAGTCAGTTACAAGCTCAAAAACAGCGGGCTGATAAGTTGCAGCGTGAAATTGAGCGGTTAATTGCAGAGGAGGCTAAGCGGTCTGCTTCTGAAGGATATGCAATGACACCCGAGGAACAATTAATTTCCAAAGAATTTGGTAACAACAAAGGACGACTTCCCTGGCCGATTGCCTCCGGAGTTATAACCGGAAAGTTCGGAAAACAGGCGCATCCGGTACTTGCGGGAGTATATATTAATAACAATGGTGTTGATATTTCCACCTCCAAAGGCAGCATTGTTCGCTCCATTTTTGGCGGAGAAGTTAGAAAAGTTTTCAGAGTCCCAGGATATCAAAATGCAGTCATTATCCGACATGGGAATTATCTTAGCACATACACGCATCTTGAATCTGTGTATGTTTCTGTTGGCGATGAAGTTAGTGCAAAACAAAGCATCGGTTCTGTTCACACTGACGTAAATGACGGAGAAACCGTTGTGCACATGGAAGTGTGGTATGGTCAAAAAGTTCTGGATCCAGAACAATGGTTGGCAAAATAATTCGTTATTGAATACTATGGCTAAGTCCGATTTTAACATACTATTGAAACGACTCGATCAGTTTATCCGACGATATTATCTGAATCAGGTTATCAGGGGCATCATGCTGACACTCGCTATTGGGCTGTCTTATTTTGTCATTGTTAGCCTTTTGGAATATTTGGGAAATTTCAATTCAGGAATCCGTACTGTGATGTTCTATTCTCTGATTCTCCTGATTCTTGGGATAAGCATCTGGTTTTTCATTCGACCATTATTCGGGTTTCTACGTATTGGAAAATTAATATCTCATAAAGAAGCGGCTCGCATTTTAAGAAATTACTTTCCTGAAATGCAGGATAAGCTGGAAAATACCCTTGAGCTCGCTGACATGAGCAAGGATAATCCGCATTCTTCCGACCTGATTCAAGCTGCAATTGAGCAAAAAACCGAAGACATAAAACCTGTTTCCTTTTTAAGTGCGTTACCACTAAAAGCTGGTTTAAAGTATGCAAAATATATTCTGCCTCCGGTACTTGTGATTGTTTTAGTTTTGTCTTTTTGGCCATCTGCTATTTCAGAAGGCACAGAGCGCATTGTAAAACACCGTCAGGATTTTATTCCGCCCCCTCCTTTTGAATTTCAGCTTGAAACTACTGATTTGATGGTGCGTAAAGGCGCTAATTTAAACTTGAAATTAACGACAACGGGCGAAAATATTCCTGATAAAGTTTGGGTGCATTTCAGCGGAAATCGTCTGTTAATGGAGCAAAGTAAAACCAATCAATTTGAATATGAGTTTAAAAACATCAATAATTCGATTGAAATTTATTTTAAATCTGGCGAATTACAATCTCAAAAATACCGTATTGAAGTTTTACCCTCTCCGGCACTTATAAATTATCAAATTTCACTAACACCCCCGACATATACTGGGGAAACGCCGAGCAAGCTGAATAACCAAGGCGATATTAATATGCCGGCTGGAACAAAAATTAGTTGGTCATTTAACACGAGGGAAACCGATGATGTGAGCTTGCTGTTTTCTGATTCAACATTAATGAAAGCACGTAAATCTGATCAGTTTTATCATGCTGACACAAGTCTTTTGCGTTCTGCGGGCTATCAAATTTTATTGGCAAACGAGAATTTTACATCTGAAAATCCTATCCAATACCGAATTCATGTTGTGCCGGATTTATATCCGGAAATTCAGGTGCAGGAAATGCACGACAGTGCTGATATGAATATCTTTTACTTCAATGGGATGATTCGGGATGATTACGGATTTAAAACCTTGCGATTTTATTACCAAAGTGCTGATAGTAAATCGGATAATACGCAATATATCGATGTCCCTTTTAACCAAAATCAAAGCCCTCAAGAATTTTATTTTGCCTTTGATTTTGCCCAATTTGAATCTGATGAAACTTCTGCAATCCGATACTTTTTTGAAGTTGGTGATAACGATGCAATTCATGGCAGCAAGACAACCAAAACCAGTGTACATGAGTTTCGTTTCCCTTCGAAGGAGGAATTAAATCAGATGAATGATCAGACAAATTCCGAGCTGGAAGACAAAATCAACGAGGCAAAAGAGTTAAGCAGAAAATTACGGAAAGACATGGAGGATTTGCAGCGAAAACTGATTGATAAAAACATGAGTCAATGGGAACGTCAGCAAACCATGCAGCAAATTATGGAAAAACAAGATGCCCTAGAAGAGCTGACACAGCAGATTGCCGAGAAAAATCAGGAGCGAAATCAGTTCATGGAATCCTATGGAGAACGTCGTGAAGACATCATGGAAAAGCAAAAGCAGGTTGAGGAAATGATGGAAAATCTCATGGATGAAGAACTGAAAAAAATGATCGAGGAGCTCAACGAACTCATGAAGCAAAATAAAACCGATGACATGCAGGAACTCATGAAAGATATGGAGTTTTCTTATGATGATCTGGAAAAACAACTGGATAATAATTTGGAAATGCTTAAGCGCATGGAGGTTGAGGAACGCTTGCAAAATCAGATTGACCAATTGAAAGAACTTAGCGAAAAGCATGAAGCCTTGAGTGAAGACACAAAAAATAAAGAAAAGCCGAACGAAACATTGACGGAAGAACAAGAAGCACATCAAAAAGATCTGGATGATATTCAGGAGGAGTATGAAAAAACCATGGAGAAAAATTCAGAATTGTCTGAACCAATGGATATGGAGGATTTTAACGAAAGTTTTGAAGAAATCCGTGAGGAAATGCAACAAGGAAAAGAAAATCTTGAACAAGGAAAAGAAAATAAAGCCTCTGAAAATCAAAAAAATAGCTCTCAGAAGATGGAGGAGCTTAGCGAATCAATGCAAAGCATGATGAACCAAAACATGCAAGAATCTGCGCAAGAGGACATGGACGATATGCGCCAGTTGCTGGAAAATCTTTTGCAATTTTCCTTTGATCAGGAGGAGCTTATGAGCAATTTTAATATCATTAGCTCCAGAGACACTCGTTTTCGTGAAATTGTAAGTCAGCAAACAAAAATTGAAGGACATTTTCAAATGATAGATGACTCCTTGACAGCACTTGGAGCACGTGTTCCACAAGTTGGCGGGCTCATTCGTAAAGAGCAAAAAAGTATCCGAAAGAATTTGAGCGATGTACTGGACGATATCACTGAAAATCGCATTCATAAAGTTCGTACTGGTCAGCAACTCGTGATGACACACACCAATAACCTTGCACTGCTTTTGGCTGAGGCACTTGACCAAATGCAGCAGCAGATGAATTCCATGCCAAATTCCGAGGGGCAATGCAAAAAACCAGGACAAGGTAAACCCAAAATGGGTGAAATGCGGAAGCGTCAACAATCCATGAAGCAGCAGTTGCAGCAAATGCTTGAAATGATGAAAGACGGGAAAAAACCCGGCGGACAGAAAGGACAGCAACAACAAATGAGCAAACAAATTGCAAAAATGCTGGCTGAACAGGAAATAATGCAGCAAATGTTGAATGAAATGATGTCGGGACAGACAATTAGCCCCGATGCTGCCAAAATGTTACGCGAAATCAATCAAATGATGGAGGAAAACAAAAACGATTTGATTAACCGCAATATCACGCCAAACATGCTTAAACGACAAGAGCAAATTGTTACCCGAATGCTCGAAGCAGAAAAATCTGAGTTTGAACGCGAAATTGACAAACAAAGAAAATCACAAGAAGCACGGGATTACAAAGTTTCAAATCCGGAAAAAGCATTTCAGAAAACTAAAAAACAAGCCCAGTTTAACGAATTGCTTGAATACTCAAATCTTAAAATGCATCGATATTACAAAGAAAAATATCAGGAATATTTAATTAAAATTAGTGAATAATGGCACTTGCAATGTTTGCGGAAGATTTGGAAATGCCCGAACTTGACCATGATAAAGTTGAGGATGTTTTGACTTTTCTTGTTTGCAATGAAAATTATGAAATTGGTGATGTTAATGTCATTTTTTGCTCGGACAGCTATTTGTTAAACATGAACAAATCGTTCCTGAATCACGATTATTTTACCGATATCATTACCTTCGATTATGTTGAAGATAAAATAGTTTCCGGCGATTTGTTTATTTCCCTTGATCGGATAAAGGATAACGCCGAAAAGTATGCCGATAATTTTACTCAAGAACTGTATCGTGTCGTTATTCATGGGGTTTTGCACCTTTGTGGATATAAGGACAAATCTGAATCCGAAAAAACAG
>Ga0307990_1000489_pt1 | contig 35045 bp, 25 predicted proteins | sample EllFjometagen129_FD_203168 | JGI IMG/M metagenome (GOLD analysis project Ga0307990, IMG submission 203168) | Marine microbial communities from Ellis Fjord, Antarctic Ocean - #129 | ecosystem: Environmental > Aquatic > Marine > Unclassified | place: Southern Ocean | collected 2014-10-08
GGCGATCGGCGACATTACTTCCATCTCCATATATTCGCGGCCATTCCCAAAAAAGGAGCTGTTATAGACGGACAGCCGGGCGCCGTCTCCTTCAAAGGCATTGCCGTAAGACCATTCGTCGGAAACCTCAAAGAGTTTGGCGTAAAGATATCCGTCCCGTTCATCCACATAACACATCCAGCCAATGTGGGGACCTGCAAACACCCCGGAGCTATCGAGATTGCTGAAATGCGCCCCGTAGACTCCCGGAAGCACTTCGCCTCTCCAATGCGGCATCGGGCCGGTTTCATAACGCGCCAGAGCAGCCTTGTCATCACTGCCGACCTGCCCTCTTCATACCGCAGCCCGAGAGCCGTTTCCCGTGTAACGAACTCCGGAATGATCCATCACACTATTCAGGTTCAGCGGAAAATAGCACCAGAAGTTTTCATAATCACGTTCCTCACCGTGGCGAACCCGCGACGGGGAAACACCCTTGAACCCTTGTCGTACGGAAATATCACCCACATTAATCAATGTTTGCTGAACGCGAACCCGGCTGGAACCGGTAAAAATGGTCATGACTCGTTCCATTTTCAGCTTGGAAAGCGGCCCTTCAGGGTGAACGAAGCGATCTTGTTTTCCATTCCATTTTGGGACAGGCAGTGTTTGAGTCTGACTGATTACGCGAATCAATCCATTGTCGAGAACCAGAACCTTCTCCCAACCCCAGCCCTTGTAGTTCTCCTCCCATTTTGCAGCGACGGATGATTCAGCCTCCGCACTCGACATACAGAGCAAAAACATTGCGATGACAAATACAGTTCTCGGTTTCATGTCGTTCCCCCGGGGTTATGCGTATCGTCCTAAAGAGCCTTATTGCGTTAAAAAAGTTTAGGCTGCGGGTAAGGCTTTGTCAAGGTGAGCCGTCCACTCACGTTTTAAACCTCGCCGTTCACTCTACAAGATCAACAGGAAATAACCCGCTGCACTTCCCGCCATTTGCGCACCGAATTAACCAGCCAAATGGCATCTGCACATGAGCCTTCCCGAAACCCAGAGTTCTGAATGCGGCAATTCCAAGTCAATCGCCCCCCCCCCCCTGAATACCCCCTGCGCAGGGGGTTTTTTTTTATGGACTCTCTATGGTGGGGGAGGTAGTTCTCGTTTTCACCGGCGAAAATGGGCTCTTCTCGGATGTGCGTTTTTTAGGGGTCCTTTCGGGTGGATAGGTTCGGCAGATCGTAGATCTTCAAGTGCAGGTATTCTTCGTCGCGATAGCCATAGGCCTGTCGGGTTAGAAATCATTGAGACCCAACAGAGACAACTATTCAACTCCAGAAGGAACGGTTCAGGATCATTTTTTGGCAAGATAACGGGATGATCTGGATTAAAGATCCAGCAGATCAAGATTCTTTAATAACAATGGACCTGTAGGGCGGAAATGGTCTCATACGAAATTAACGTGATAAGTATTTTTTCACCACCCGCTTCGCTAGAGCAGACTTCGGAGCAGGACAGAGAACATCCAGCAATAAACGGAATAGATTTGGAGAAGAGAGCTGAAATGAAAGTTCATTTTCACTTAAGCTCTCTGCTTCAAATCAAGCCCTGTGCTAACAGGGCTGCCCCAAACACAGGGGCACCGTTTATTCTATCTGACGTCTAAACCTCCCATCGGACTCCCTCGAAGGTTCCTCTAGCGAAGCGGGTGGTAAAAAATCTTTTTCGGACTCCGATCAATACAAATCAAATTGATTCCGCATCAGACCTTTCCAGCCTCGGCTGGCAGGTTTTTCCTGCCTCCGGCGGATCAACAAGATTAAATGGCATCCGGCGAATCCTGCGTGCCAAGCCATAGCCTTTGGCAACGGCTGGTTATCCGGTCAAAAAATCCGCGAATCACCCCATGAGGTTCTGCGCAGAATCTACGGCAACGACACGTCCACTCGATAGAATCCGCATGGGCGGTTTGTTGGGTCTGTGTAACTGCCGGATGTCATATTGGTCAGCTCTGTGAATCCATCCACCAAATTAGTGCTCAGGGAAACGGCATAGCTTCGATTCGATGCCCACGTCCAGCTAATGACGGCATTCGAGATCGATGCGTTGAAGAATGAAGCTGAGTTGGTTTTAGACGTTCCGGCGATGTGCTCCTGCAAGTCGAGGAAGCTGTCGGGGTCGGAGTTGAGCTGTGATGCAGTTTCAAATTCAGCAACGGTGGAATTGACGGTCGCAAGACCTGCATCGATCAGCGTGCCGTAAGTTGCGCCGTTGCTGGTCGTCGTCCAATCAGTAACGACTCAGTACGCAAGGCCATCTGTTGATATATTCCCACCTGAAGTAGTGGTTGCAATGAAAGCGTTCTGGACGGTTTGGCCATTTGCGATGATTTGCTCTGTTAGGAAGAACGCCTGAAAGTTGGCTGACCATGCAGGCTCACTACGATCTGTGGCAGACAAGTAAAACCTTTAACCCCAGCAACGTGCACCCCGTCGCGCTTCAGTGCGCGTAACCGAAAAATATGTGAAACAGGGTTGGCACTTCCTTCGGGCGTTGCTTTCTTTTCAGAAAGCCTCGCTTCGCGTCCAGCCTGTCTACATACGCAAAGAGCCTAACCGCCGCAGACAGGCTGGAAGCCTATCCCACTTTAAAGTTTCCAAACATTGGAAAACCGAGCCTTCTCACACTTCATGAAGTGTGAGAATTCCAAACATTGGAAAAATCGGTGGAACGGGATCTCCAAGAACACTCCAATGCGCCCGGAGGTCGCGTTTCACCTGAAACTTTAGCTTTTGGTGATGCGGCTTTTCTTCTTTTCAGAGAAGCGTTCGTGGTCGATATCGAGGTTTTCGATTTTATAGCAAACCATGCGGCCAGTGATACCGAGGTCGCGCGCGGCGGCGTTGATGACGCCATCGGTACAGAGCAACACGGCGTACTCAATGCAATTTTCGAGCTCGCGATTGGTGACGGTAACAATGCGAAGATCGGCTTCGACGGTTTTACTGCTTCCGACCCGTTCGTACTCGCGCTCCTGGATAACACGCAACAGCTTGACCTGCACGGCGGGGGAAAAGTCGCCCAGCTCGTCACAGATTCCGTTTCCGCTACAGATCGCCCCCAAGGAGTCTGCATCTTTGTCGCTAAAATCCACATTGGCCTCACATTTGTTTTTTTATGTCTATAAAACATACTCTATGTAGCTTAAAGTAGCTTTAATGCCTAAAACTGCAAACCGGCTGGCATTGGTGCAATAGAGTTGAAAAAGCGGTGCGGCACTGTACGCTGTTGAGTCTATGGCTGTAGGAAAAGAAGAAAACTGGCAAATCAAACGACGGGCAGACGTCTGCGCGGGAACCGGAATTGCATTCGGCGACGGCGAGGAGATCATGACCCGCCTGCTATTCGCAGAAGGCGACTACCTTCGCGAGGACTACTCCCTCGCCTGTTGGGAGGAGCAAAACCCCGACCACGGTGCCAGCGCATGGAAGAGTATCTATCACGCGCCGACACCGCCCGAAGAGATGATGAAAAAAGAAAGCGCGGACAGTCTTCTGCGCAAGCTGATTGCCAAAGAAGACGCCGACGACATCAACTCCATCTACATTCTGGCCGTGATGCTCGAACGCAAAAGAATTCTCGTCGAAAAGGATGTTCAGTTCCGCGATGACAATACCAAAATCCGTGTCTACGAGGACAAAAAGAGCGGTGACACTTTTCTGGTAGTCGACCCCGAACTGAAGCTAGCTGAAATTGAATCGGTGCAGGAAGAAGTGGTCGGACTACTCGGCGGCAGGCCTCCGAAAACGGAAACGGTGCATCAGTTTGAGAAACTGGTGCGGTCGCTGGTCGAAAAAAAGACCAAGCTACTTTTCCCACACAAAACGGTCGGCGGCGAAGAGGGAATCACCCAGAAGTTGGCCGCCTCGTTCTTTGCGCTGTTGGCCGGAAAAAAATATGAGCACTACACGGTGTCGGAGAAAATTCTCAACCGCTACGAAACGAACGAACAGTGGGGCGACCTGGTGGAAAGCTACCGCGAGCTGATCGATACCCTGCCGCAGGAGGTGCGTTTCCAAGGTTTGGAAAAACCAGAACTGGCCAAACAGATTGGTGAGCTGTCCCAAAAAACTCCTGACGAACTGGATCTGACCGAGGTGCAGGCGGTCTTCGCTTCTGACGATCTGCGCATCGTGGAGGTTCGTGAAAAAATCATGGACGCGATCCGCGCTGCCACCCACTACGCCGACCAGCCCTGAGTACCGATTCTATCCTCTAGATCAAATTAAAAAACTGTGGCCACAGGCTCTTTGGAATACCAAAGAAGCCTGTCCTCCAATCTGATTTGTAGGACGACGTTGCCGCTCCCTTCGGTCACTGCCCCGTAATAACAGAGCCTCTCTCACTTCGGTCGAGTCCCGAAGGGAGGTTGTGAACAGCTATAGGATTATTTAGTTTGCTTTAAGGCGGAGTAGGATTTCCATCGCCTGTCGCTGCATTTCGAGGACGCGCGATTGCGAGGCGGCTTCGTTGTAGCAACGGAATTCCGGCGCATTGCCCGAGGGTCGCATGTGCAAAACTTCCAAGGTTTGGAACGTGACGCGCAGGCCGTCGGTGCGATCGATCGATTGCACGCTCCCGAACGCATCGCCGAAGGCGGCTTCGATGGCGCTAACCTCTTCAAACTGCTCCAGAATTTCAGCACTCTCTTCAGTCGGGAAGTTTTGAATGCGATCAGACGCGGTAAAGCGCTGCGGCAGACCGTCCAGCAGACCGGAGATGGTTGTGCCCTCTTGGATGGAAAGCAAAATGATGCTCAGCACAGGCAGAACCGCATCGCGCGTCGGCAGCAGGCTGAGCCTGCACCCTTCTTTTCCCCCAGGAACGAGAAAGTCACTGTTTGTTAAGAAGCCACCGTTGGCTTCGTAGCCGATAATGCCGGTGCAACCGGCTTCGGCGGCCTCGTTCATGGAGGCAACGACGAAGGGCGAGCCGATTTTTGTGCGGCGCACATCAGCGAACCATCCGGTTTTTTCAAGCGCGGTGTTGCAACTGACCGGTGTGCTGACGGAGTCGGCGCCGAGATAGCGGGCGGCGAGAATTCCGGCGATGTCGCCGCGCAGCCACTGGCCGTTTTCGTCGCTGATGAGCGGTCGGTCGCTATCGCCGTCGGTGGAGAGAATGGTGTCGAAGCCCTGCTCGGCGGCCCACCGTGCGGCAAGGGCGACATCTTCGTCGCGAATAGCTTCGGTGTCGACGGGGATGAAGGTGTCGGATCGCCCGAGCGGGGTGACGTCCGCGCCGAGGCCGGAGAATATTTCAACGATCATGTCGCGCCCGACGGCGGAGTGCTGATAGATACCGACTTTTTTGCCAGCGAGGCAGTCGGACGGAAAGACGCTGAGGGTTCGTTCGATGTAGGCCCGGCCGGCGGAGGGATCTTCGGCGGGCATTTCGAACGGTGCGTCAAATGCGCTGTCGGCGACTTCAACAACCTGAGAAACGATGCCCGCTTCGTCGGTTTTGAGCACTTCGCCGGAGGCTTTGTTGAATTTGATGCCGTTGCGGTCCGCCGGGATGTGGCTACCGGTGACCATGATGGCGGGGCAGTGGTTTTCAATGCCATAGAGGGCGACGGCGGGCGACGGAATGCGGCCGCAATTTACGGGAACATAGCCCATGTCGACGGCGGCGCGGGCGACGGCGGTCATAATGCGACCGGTGGAGGGACGCAGGTCGCCAGCAATCGCGACAGGCTTGCCGTTCTTGCTGACTTCGCCGGTCTGTTCCAGATACTGGAGAAAGCCTTTAGTGTAAGTGTAGCAGACCTGTTCGGTCATTTGATCGGCCAAGCCACGAGCGCCGCTGGTTCCGAACTTCACACCGCTACTCTGCATTAAATCGTTAATCACATAATTCATATCGATTCCTGCTTAAGAGCGAGGGCCACTGCTTCCGGCCAACGAATTATTACGGGGGTGAGACTACTGACAGCAATGAAATCCAGATGTATCCGCCGTAACCGAACAGGTTTGACGACGCCTTAATTTTGCGCGGAGCAAGAGACGCCAGACGATCCAGAGCGCTTCAAAAATGATTTTGTTGCTCATTTTTGATGTGCCGGATTGGCGTTCCTCAAAGACAATCGGAACCTCAACGATCTTACAACCGATCCGCCAAGCCTGGTGGTTGAGTTCCACCTGGAAGGAGTATCCGTTTGAAACAATCCGATCCAGATTGATCGTCTGCAGTACACAGCGGTGGAAACATTTGTATCCCCCGGTGGGGTCGGTCAACGGCAGGCCGGTGATCAGTTTGACGTAGACGCCTGCGCCGCGGCTAAGAATTAGACGGTGCAACGGCCAGTTGATGACCCGGACGCCGCCGATGTAGCGCGATCCAATCGCCAGGCCGGCGGTTTTGGCGGCCTCCCGCATGGCGGGAATATCTTTGGGGTTATGCGAGAAATCGGCATCCATTTCGAAGATCAGCTCGTAGTCGCGCTCCAGTGCCCACTTGAACCCAGCGATATAGGCGCGTCCGAGACCGTTCTTCTCTGTACGGTGAAGCACATGAATGCGCTCATCGCGTTGCACCATCGCGTCAATCAGGTCTCCGGTTCCGTCGGGCGAGTTATCGTCGACAAAAAGAATATGCACATCCGGCACGACGGACAGAACGGCCTCAGCAATCGGCTCGGCATTCGGCGCCTCGTTATAGGTCGGAATAATGATTAGGGTGTCATTCACAATGCCGAGCACTCTACTTAAGAAGAGCTCCGCGTTGCAAGGGGAACTCTCTACAAAAGACCGGATAGGCCGCCCGAGATCTATTTTGAACGAACCACGACGACCCAATCGGACTGCGGATCAGCCGGAGCACGCCCCAATGAGACACGACTGCCGCCTTTAATCTTTTTCACCGAACCATATTGAAGAGCTCCGCCCGTGCGCGGGTTGAACCATTCAACCGAGAACGAACCGGACGCACTGGAAAGATCGAGCGAGCCGCCCTCCGCCTGCCTCAGGTAGACTAGATAGATCTCACCGCCTTTTGCAAAGCAGTAGCCCCCGTTGTCCTTCGACCTGTCGCCGATCAATTCATTGGTGTTCGACATATCCCAGAACGGGATTTTTTCACTGCGGAAGAAGTCGAGCGCGATACGGCTGTATTCCCACGTTTTTGCGCGGCTGCGCCAGTTTTCCGCGCGGAGATCATTTTCAGGAAGCTGATATCCAAAATAGTATTCGACTCCCGCGCCACCGGCCATGAGCGTGCCCCAAAGCACTTGTGCACGGATATCATCGACGGAAGGTACTTTGAGCTTTTTCTTCCCTTTGTTTATTTTCTCCAGCGTCGCCGCCATGCCCGGCCAGTCGGGATCGGGCGGTGTGCCGGCGCCAGCATTACCCGCCTCATCAAATGCTACCACCCACGGATGACCGGAAGCCTCCGATGTTTTGACCCATTTCAGCGTGTCCGTATGTGTCTGGGCTACATCGCTATTCTGAACCGACAAGCCGGTCAGCATATCTTTTCGCCCGACAAACCAGCCATAGACTGCGTCCTGCTTGTTCGGATAGGTATGTAGCACAAGGTTATGGCCGTAGGGATCGGTCTGGCGAATGTATGAACTCATCGGCTCCAGCTCATCCAGCTCTTGGGTGTTTTCTTCGCCGAGATTCCAGTTCAGCGCAAGGTTGTGGCCAAAACGGGCGATCATTTCCCGCAGGTATGCCTGCCGCTCAACACCGAACTTTCCTTGGTCGAGCGCATTGCGTTTGCCCGCCTCGTTATTGCCGCGCAGGTCGTCGTTCTCTGTCTCCTGCAGTTTGAAATGCAGGTACATGCCCCGGGCTGTTCCGTGATCGAACACCACGCCCCACTGATCGAGCTTCGAGCAGTCGAAATGCAACTTGTCCTCACGCGAAACATGCGGCCAAACGTTGTCGCCGTCGCCCCCCGCGTTGTAGGTCAGAAAGGAAAAAGCATTGCAGCCCGTACCGGACAGGTAGTTGATTGCACCGACCATCCCCTTCCCTTTTCCGCCCGGCCAGATTGGGTCGCCGGGCGTCCAGTCCTTCACATGCGGAACCCAGGTTTTTAATGGGCATTTTTTCGGAAGGTTCGCCGTTGTTCCGTCAAAATCGATGTAGCCGAGCAGCGTTTCCGGCGCATCCGCGCCCGCCTTCAGGAACCATTCGCCGGAACCGGCAAATTGTAGATAGCGGGATCCAACAACCCGCAGGCGGCCTTTGCCGCGCAGGTCGCGTCCGGTTTTATCGGACTCACTGACTTCAAATGCGCCGGTCTTCCCATCATAGGGAGTTCCTTCGAATTCGATGGTGTACGACCAGGTTCCTGATTTATCTGGAGAAAGATGTGCGCGCCATTTTGTGCCGCAATCGGCGGACGTTTCACCCGCATTACCATCTGCTGCAAAATAGGCTGGCACTTTGTATTCCGGTGAGCCGGACTCATGCTTGAAGACCACATTCATTTCACGGTCAACAAACGGATTCGGTTTGTTGTCCAGCTCGTGAGCAAACGGTCCGTCGAGCGTCAGCGTGACCTTGTGCCATTTTTTCAATTCGCCGCCGATTTCCACCGCGCCGCTGCCGTCGGGCATCCGCTTGCCGAACAGCGACGGAAGCACGACCATTTCAAGCGTCACATCATACACGCCATCCCGAAACGGAAACACGATGCCTGCCGCGCCTTGTTTATTTTGATCCGGATTGACCGCCATCCATTTTCCCTGATCCACATAAAAGCCGTTTTCGATGGAAAAATCGGTGACCGCCACCCGTGCGAAAGCTACAGATTGCGGCTTCAGCTCGCTCGACGGCGGCGTTCCCTGTTTGAGCCGGAAGGCCGGCCCGGGGCCCTCAACGACTTCCAGCTTTTGCGTGGTCATCATCCACTTGTCGAATTCGGTTCCGTCTTCGCGCATGGAAAACATGATGGTGTGTTTGCCGGGTGTGTCGATATCCAGATACAGCTTGTACACCTCGCCGGTATGCTACTGTTCGGTTCGCTGTTTGCTACCCCAAACCCAGCTGTCTTTTTTCGTCCATTGCAGGCGCTGCCCGCTTTCCGGCCATTCGCCGTCAATGCCGACATGCATTCCGTTATCCTCGGTGTTGGTGGAATAGATGCGTGCCCAGACGTAGTAGCGCCCCGGAGTGCTGATGTGGATGTTGTAGTACAAAACCCCGGCAAGGCCCGGCTCCGGAAAAAAATTCTCCCCTTGTTTCAGCGGATCGCCGTGGGAGCGGTGAGAATCCGGCAGCGACTCCAGATAGGCTCCGCCACTCGCGTCAGCCAGGTGCGCAGGATCGCCGTCGGGACTGATGACCGGCACATGGGCCGAGGTGGTTAGATGCCACGATCGAACCGAATCCAGCTCCTGCTTGAAATAGTGCTCCGCCTCGACAGCCACGACGCCGTCCACCTCTTCAAAGACCCCATTTTCCGGCACGGCGGCGAACGCCGCGTTACTTGAAATAAAGAACAGAATCAACCATTTCTCTGCATTAGACTTCATTGCATCCGCCTTTGTTTTTATTTTGAGTTGCTTATAACTTTTTCAGCTGTTCCGGAAGATCTTCCGTTACCGGAACTTCGTTTCGAATCACCTTTCCGGCATAGCCGGTCAGTCGCAGATAAAAATCGCTTGGCAACCCCTCATCGCTCAAAAAGGCAGCCCCTTCGCCGACAGGCGGGTGGTTCGTGCATTTGAAGATCGCGGTTGCCTCGTCGACTTCGTCAAACATGGCCACATAAATCATGTCGCAGCCCACCTCTTTTGCCAACCGGATCTGCTCCCACATAAATTTTCCCTTGAGGCGCGGAATCTGATTCAGCGGCGTGCGGCCCCGATGGATATTGTGCCAGCTGAAGCCCGGAAATATCACCGGCATGTAATCGAGACCATTGTTTTTACAAAAAGCCGTGTCGTCCGCATAATATGTGTCGGCATGTGTCCGGGCGGCGGGAATGGAGTCAAACCGTCCGACCGCCCAAGGGCTAAGGATGTCCGCCATCTTGAGCACCTCCAGATACCCCTCGTCATCGATAGTGTCGCCCCCCTGCTTTTCCCAGGTTGGCGGCACGCCGAGCTTGACGGTACATCCGTCATCTTTCAGGTATTGAATAATCCGTCGGCAGTCGTTCAGCGTGTAGCCCCGGCGATCTTTGAATCCGACCCCCCAGAGTGAAACCACCGGCTTGCCGTTGTGATGAAGGTACGCCGGATCTTCTATGATGTGCGCCTGATCTCTGAGTTGTTTCCAATCATCGATAATCAATGGGGCTCCATCTTTACGCAGTCCGCTGAGATCATACATCACCGCATACGTTCGGCCGGAAAGGTTGGCCCCTTCCCGTGCGTGCGCCAGTACCACATTGTGGTGCTGGCGCTTCTTCGAACTTCTCAAAATCGAGGCAAACCGCTGAATGAATGCGCCGTCGATTCCGTACTCGCGCATCCATTCAAAATGGCGCAGCACCGTTTTCCGACGATGGGAACTGAACAACTGAGCTGTCTTTCCGTCTTTAAACCTAAAGCCTGTATCATAAAGCTCGTCGGCATCGTATTCCGAAACATCCGGCCAAAGATCGATAGTTATGTTGCCCGGCCCCGGCATGTCCTGACCGTGCCCCCCCCAATGGATCCAGCCGATATCGGCGCCGTCTCCCGCGCAATTAAACCAGCCCTGATAGCCGCACATGACCTTACCAGTCAGCGTTTTTGTGTCGACGCCCAGCACCGATTTCCCCGTGTAGGGTTGAAACAAATTCACATCACTCGCCTGAGCGACCCATCCCATTATGACTGAAGCGATAATCGCCCGAAAACATACTCTCATTATCCTGAAATCCTTTTCTTAATTAAAGAGCACGATTATACCGATCTGTAGTTAGACGGCAAGGCGACCCGTTCGGCAGATTTACTTATACTCCTCCGGATGAATGCCCAGCTTCTGGACTCGGTAGTTGATGATCCGCTGAGTGGTGTTGAGATAGCGCGCACAGGCCGCCGCGTTGCCGCGGTGCTTTTTGAGTGCGTCGATGATGATCTCTTTTTCGTAGCTTTCCACCATCGTCTTCAGGTCCGCTCCGTCCCGAGGAAAAATGGACGTCTGCGTCTCGTCACTAGTCTGCAGTGACGGCGGCAGGTTGTACCCGTGGATGACTTCATCGCCGGCGGTCAGCACCGCGCGCTCCACACAGTTTTCCAGTTCGCGCACATTACCCGGCCAGTGATAGGCCATCATCATATTAATCGCTGATGTGGAAATACGTTTAATATTTTTTCCGTACATCTCACTGTATTTTTGAAGGAAATGGTCCACCAACAGCATGATGTCGCTGCGACGTTCACGCAACGGCGGCAGGATGATCGGGAACACATTCAGGCGGTAGTAGAGGTCTTCACGAAAGCCCCCTTTTTCAATCTCCTGCTCCAGATTGCGGCTGGTCGCCGCCAGCACCCGCACATTCACCGATACGCTTTCACTACTGCCGACCCGCTCAAAGGAACGCTCCTGCAGAACGCGCAACAGGCGCACCTGTATCGCCGGCGAAATGTCACCAATCTCATCGAGAAAAATAGTTCCGCCGTTGGCCATTTCAAACCGACCCTTGCGCTGCTGGGTCGCACCAGTAAAGGCACCCTTTTCATGCCCGAACAGTTCGCTTTCAATCAGGTTTTCGGGCAGCGCCGCGCAGTTAATGCTCACAAAGGCGTTATTGCGCCGCTCGCCGCCGTAATGAACAGCACGGGCCACCAGTTCTTTCCCGGTTCCGCTTTCTCCTCGAATCAAAACCGTCGCCGTGCTGTCGGCCACCTGCACAATCTGCTCGTAGACCGAACGCATTGAACTACAGTTTCCGATGATGTTGTGCATACGGTAGCGGTCGCCCAGCTGACGGCGAAGCCGCTCATTTTCTGTAATCAAACTGGTCCGCTCTTCAATCGCCTCACGAATTCCGGCAACAGCCTCCGCCAGAATATTGGAAACCAGCTGCAGAAACCGCTGATAGCCCTGAAGCTCGGTATCATTCAAGCCGGACAGGTCGATACTCATCGTGCCGATGATGTTCTTCTGATGAACAATCGGAACACAGATAAACGCCGTTTGCTTATCGGTACGGGACTGCGTCCGGTTCAGAAAGCGAGGATCCTTGCTGACATCTGGAATCAAGGCGGACACGCCGGTCTGCGCCACATATCCGGTAACCCCATCCCCCTCCTTATATTCCCCGCGGGTCTTCTCTTTCGGGGTCAGCCCACGGGACGCCTCAATAATAAAAATATCCGTATCCGGCTTGCGCAGCGTCAACGTTCCGCGCGACACATCCAGCTCGGTTTCAATAATATCAAGCACCTCGACCATCAGCTCTGAAACGGTGTGCGGCCGCGTCATGACCACCTGAGATATCTGGTAGAGGATATCCATCTCTTTTTCGCTTTGCGTCATAATGCCACCTAATAACTTCAAATTTGTATTCTAATTAATTGGAATAACAAATTTGTACTCATTAATGGTAAATGGTTCAAGCAGTATCTTTTTATACACGATGACCACCGACCTGTGATCTCATGGACTATAGCAGCAAGCGATTTGCCACAAACAACTTGCCTCATAGACTCCGAACAAAAAGATTAGTTTTCAGAGAGGAAGTTTTCTTCGTACAGATTCTCAAACCGAAGCTTGTGGGCGGCCTCTTCTTTGGCCAACTGACTGAATAACTCAGCGAGGAGAGGCTCGCTAATCGTCGCTGCCAGATTGGTGTAAAGAGAGTTCGCCGCCTGCTCGCGCTTCATTGCCAACACCAGCGCATCCTGAAAGCTCATATCTGGAGAAGGCTCCACCTCCACTAGATAATCGGCAATCTTCAGATTCACCGGATTCTGACGAACAGGCAAATAGGTTGTGCCCTCTTTGATCCCCTCAAGCTTCAGCTTATGACCCGCCTCCACCTTCGCGAACGAAGTGAACAGCACCGCAAGCTTCGGATCGGAGGTTTGCGAAGCCAGCCCGTGATAGAGATCAAACGCCTCCTGCTCACGAAGAATGGCAAAATCGAGCACGGCATCAACTGATTCAAAATTTTCCATAATCATCTCCCCTTCTAACGATTCAGCGTTGCAACTAAATCTGTCTTTAAAGTCAGTGCCCCAACCGGACAGAATTCAACAAGCTTCGGCAAATGCTCGTCATCGATCAGAACCATGGCCCGGTCAAGCACCGGCTTAATGCGCGCCTCAAATCCGCGCCCGACAAATCCCATGCAAGGACTGCCAAACAGCTCGTCACAAGCGCGCACGCAGCTTCCACATTGAATGCATTTGTGCTCGTCATAAACCAGAACCGGATGCGAGTCATCGCGTCGGAAATCGCGGCAACTGCCGCTGAAGCGCGACGGCTCTACATCAAACGCGGTCGCATACTCGCGCAGGGCGCACTCGTGCGCATCACGACAGCCGCATTCCATACAGCGCGCGGCCTCGGCGCGCGCCTGCTCTTCCGTGAATCCGGTCTCCACCTCTTCAAAGGTTTTGGCGCGGGCTTTCGCATCGAGATGCGGCATCGGACGGCGGGCCTCTTTTTCAAACGGCTCAGTCACCGCTTCTGGAATATCCTTCAGCTCACCCATTGAATGATTGTACATCTTTTTATCACCCACCACCGTTTCGCCGCGCAGGAACTGATTGATCGAAAAAGCGGCACGACGGCCCGCGCCAACCGCATTGACCGCAATATCCGCTCCCGTCACACAGTCGCCGCCGGCAAAAACATTTTCAATCGAAGTCCGGCCAGTCCACTCGTTGGCCTGAATCGAGCGCCAATCGGTCAATTCCAGCTCGGGCGCCATCGAGGCATCGACGTTCTGACCGATCGCTGCAATAATATCGTCCACCTCAACTATAAATTCTGAACCGTCGACCGGAACGGGGCGACGGCGACCAGAGGCATCCGGCTCGCCCAGCTCCATGCGGATACAGGTCAACGCCAGACGGTCACCCGCCAGTTCAATCTTCACCGGCGCGGCGAGCGTCTCAAGCAAAGCGCCCTCATCGAGCGCAGCATCGATCTCCTCGCCCCAAGCGGGCATCTGCTCGCGGGCACGGCGGTATAAGATGGACACCTTTTCGGCACCGAGGCGCAGCGCGGTGCGCGCGGCATCGATCGCTGTATTGCCGCCGCCGACCACGACCACCTCTTTGCCAATCGGCAAGGTTTCGTCGCGCGACACCTTACCGAGAAACTCAATTCCGCTCTGCACGCCGGGCAGTTCCTCGCCGGATGTGCGCATCGACGACGCGTTCTGCGCACCGAGACCAAGAAAAACCGCATCGTACTCTTCGCGCAGCTGATCGAGTGTAACGTCACTGCCCAGTTTTGTATTAAAACGAAACTCCGCGCCCAGCTCTTTAACCACCCCGGCTTCGCCATCGATGATGTCACGCGGCAGACGGTAGCTCGGAATGCCGTAGCGGATCATCCCGCCGGGTGCTTCATGTGCGTCAAAGATGGTGCAGTCGATGCCGAAGAGTTGTAAATAATACGCAGCGGAAAGTCCCGCCGGTCCGGCACCCACAATCGCAACCTTCTTTCCGAGCGCGGGTAATCGGTGCCCCAACGCAGTTGGTTTCCAACCTTTGGAAACTGCCTGATCGGCGGCGAAGCGTTTGAGCTGGCAGATGGCGATCGGCTCTTCAACCAACTGACGACGGCAGGCGGTTTCGCACGGACGCGTGCAAACGCGACCGAGGCAGCCGGCCAGCGGCATATTGTTCATAATCAGCTCGAGCGCCGCCTCATCATCACCCTTCGCGATGTGACTAACAAATCCCGGGATATCGATTCCCGCCGGACAGGCGGTCATACATGGGCCGAGGCAATCGCCCGTGTGGTCGGAAAGCAACAACTCCACGCACACCTTGTGCGCCTTTTTCACGCGCTCGTTTTCGGTGTTCACCACCATGCCCTCGACAACCAAAGTAGAACAGGAGGGAACCAGCGTGCGACGGCCTTCGACCTCCACAGCACAAACGAAACAGGACCCGAACGGCTCCAGCTTATCGTTGTGGCAAAAGGTCGGGATAAAATATCCGGCGGCACGCGCGGCATCGAGAATCGTATCACCGGCATTCGCCGCAGCAGGTTTCCCGTTTAAAATTAAATTTATATTGCTCATTAGATTTTCTTAATCCTACTCTTTCTCTTACTCATAATCCTAATCTGTGCCGTACTCCGCACCCTCTTCATACGCTCGATCAGAGCTGTTGCTTTTAATCAAACCAACAAGCATTGAAACAATCAAACAGAGGGTTCCCTTCCCCTCATCAGCAACGTCTCTGCTGATCACTTTCTTTGCACAAAGCACATCTAAACAAGCCGCCTACTCAAAAGCAGAGCCGCGTGAAATATCAAAAAATCGGCATCGATCAGGCGAGGTGTATTTTCCGTTTCCTTCCGCAATATTAAGCGGTATCGACGTACTGGCTCGGTCCAATTGAGACTGTGCCGCGAGGCTTTTCGGCACAGTTTCCAGCAAATCAGTGACCCACGCAACAAAACGAATGGACTCTTGATAGACATTCAGTTTTTCGTGGTCGAACCCGGTTTTCATTTCTCTTCCCTCTTAATCTTACTCCTACTCATAATCTTAATCTCTCTCCTCAACAGCCGGATTAGGAGAAAGAGTAAGATTATGATTAAGAATCAAACAACATCCACAGCCCCAAACTTACACACATCTCTACAAACGCCGCAGCGGACGCAGGCGTCCTGATTAATTACGTGTTTTCCTTTGGGATCTCCGCTGATTGCATCCACCGGACATTGGCGAGCGCAGACGGTGCAACCGGTGCAGGCATCCGTAATTTCGAACCCGCACAAATTCACGCATTTTCCGGCGCGGCACTTTTTATCATTAATGTGTTCTTCATACTCGTTACGGAAATAGCGCAGCGTGGTGAGCACCGGATTAGGCGCGGTCTGTCCTAGTCCGCATAGACTGGTGTCCTTGATCTGCACGGCCAGCTCTTCGAGCAGAGGGATGTCCTCCGGCACACCGTTGCCGTCGCAGATGCGAGTGAGGATTTCGAGCATGCGTTTAGTGCCAATGCGGCAGAAAGTGCATTTACCACAGGATTCTAGCTGAGTGAAGTCGAGGAAGTAGCGGGCAATATCCACCATGCAGGTGGTTTCATCGAGAATGATCATTCCGCCGGAGCCCATAATGGCACCGGTCTTGGTGACTTCGTCATAATCGACCCGCGTGTCAAACAAATCTGCCGGAACGCAGCCGCCGGACGGCCCGCCCATCTGGGCGGCTTTTACGGTGCGGGAGGTGCCGGTACCGCCGCCGATCTCCTCAATCACCTCACGCAGAGTAATGCCCATCGGCACTTCGACCAATCCGCCATTTTTAATTTTACCGGCCAGCGCGAACACCTTGGTGCCTTTTGATTTTTCGGTGCCGATGGCGGCGTACGCCGCCGCGCCGTTACGGATAATCCACGAAACATTGGCGAGCGTTTCAACGTTGTTGATGGTGGTCGGCTTGCCGAACAGCCCAGACTGGGCAGGAAACGGCGGACGCAGACGCGGCATACCGCGCTGACCTTCGATGGAGGCCATTAGCGCAGTTTCTTCACCGCAGACAAAGGCGCCCGCCCCTTCCTTAATATGGAGATGCAGACAAAAATCGGTTCCGAAAAGATTGTCGCCGAGGATTCCCTTTTCCTCTGCCTGCGCAATGGCGATCTTCAAACGCGCAATGGCCAACGGATATTCCGCGCGGCAGTAAATATAGCCCTCGTTCGCGCCGGTAGCGAAAGCCTGAATCGCCATGCCTTCGAGCACGGCGTGCGGATCGCTCTCCAGAACCGTGCGGTCCATAAACGCGCCGGGATCCCCCTCGTCCGCATTACAAACGACATATTTTTTCTCGTTTTTCTCCGCCAGTGCAAATTTCCATTTAAGGCCGGTCGGAAAGCCTGCACCGCCGCGGCCGCGCAGGCCGGCGGCGAGCATCGTTTCAATCACCGCTGCAGGGTTATTTTCTTTCAGCACCGCTTCGAGCGCTTTGTAGCCGTCTTTAGCGAGATAATCGTCGAGACTCTCCGGATTGATGAGCCCACTGTTGCGCAGCACAATGCGCTGCTGGCGACCGAGTCGCTCGTCCAGATCCACCGCCCAATTGGCGATCGGGATTCCGCCCTGCAAGTGATCGACCACAATTTTATTGAGCCGGGCCGGATTCACCTTTTCGTAGAATGTTTCAGTTCCGTCCGTATCCGTGATACGAACCTGCGGCTCGGCGTAACACATGCCGAGACAGCCCATAATCGTCAGCTCCGCATCAATCGCTCCCTCCGCGATCTGTTTTTCCAAGGTTTGGAAAACATTGCGCGAGCCAGCCGCGATATTGCAGGTGCTCATTCCGACAGAAATTTTCATTTTTTTCATAATCTTAATCCTAATCTTACTCAACCTCCTCTTCCCATTTTCTAAACAAATTAGGGTTAGAAGGTTGATTATGATTATGAGGGTTCGTTTTTTTCTAAATCGTCAATCAATTTTGCCGCGGCTTTGCGATCGAGACCACCGTGGATATCGCCATTTACCGAGACGACCGGTGCGAGGGAACAGCAACCGAGACAGGCGACCGAATCGAGGGTGTATTTGCCGTCAGCGGTGGTTTCTCCGTTCTTTATCCCGAGCCGATTTTCAAGCGATTCAGTGATGCCCTTCGCGCCAGCAACATGGCAGGCGGTTCCATGACAGACCTTGATGATGGTTTCGCCAACCGGTTCGAGGCGAAACTGGGAATAAAAGGTGGCCACACCGTAGAGCTTAGTTTCGGTCATTTCCGTGTTCACGGCAATATGCTCAATCGCCTCAATTGGAATGTAGCGAAACTCCGCCTGTACCGCCTGCAGCAGCGGAATGGCCATTTCGGGAGCCGTTCCGATGCGGGCGATCATCCCGTCCACTTTTTCTTTCAACTCACACGCACAATTCATGATGTATTTCCGTCAGTTTTAATAGATCGAGCGAACACAATACCTACCAGCTTCCAGATTAGAAACATTTTTTTCAGCAACTATGTTGTGGCATAGTTTCTTTTTCCAATGTTTGGAAGCAACTGCGTTGCAGCGCATATTCTTTTTCCAATGTTTGGAAAAAGAGTGTATATATTTTTCCAATGCTTGGAAGCAACTGCGTTGCGGCACAGGGCTTCGCCGCGCAAGGGCGGCATTTTTCCAATGGTTGGAAAAAATCGATAAGCCGCCATGCTATGGCTTTTAGGGAGAAAATTTATGAGCAGCACATTCGGTACACTTTTTAGAGTTACAACGTTCGGGGAGTCGCACGGCAAGGCGGTCGGAGCGATTGTGGACGGTTGCCCGGCCAATCTGGAACTGACGGAAGAAGATATTCAGCCGCAGCTGACACGGCGGCGTCCGGGCCAGAGCGCGCTGACGACGCCGCGCGATGAGGCCGATGCGGTGACGATTCTGTCCGGAACCGAAAACGGCGTTACGTTAGGCACACCGATCGGGTTGTCGGTCAATAACCGGGATCAGCGTCCGGACGATTACGGCGAGATGGATTTGATTCCGCGGCCGTCACATGCGGATTACACCTATTTGATGAAGTATGGCAATAAGGCGTCGAGCGGCGGTGGCCGATCGAGCGCACGGGAGACGATTGGACGCGTGGCGGCCGGAGCGATTGCGGAGAAGTGGCTTAAAAAACGGTTCGGCGATATTTCAATTACTGCGTATGTGAGCTCGGTGAACACGATTGAGTGCCCGGAAATCGATGCAGAGGCGCTGACGCGTGAGCTGGTGGATGCGACGCCCATACGCTGTCCGGATGCCGAAACGGCGAAAAAGATGATTGCGGCGGTTGAAGAGGTGCGCGATGCGAAGGATTCACTGGGCGGGGTTGTCACCTGTATTTGCAGCGGTCTGCCCGCCGGGCTGGGCGAGCCGGTGTTTGATAAACTGGAGGCGAAACTAGCGCATGCGATGCTGTCGCTACCGGCAACGAAGGGTTTTGAGATCGGGTCCGGGTTTGCGGGCACGCATCTGCGCGGGTCGCAGCATAATGATGCGTTTGTGAAGAAGGGCGAGCTCCTCGGCACCGCAACCAACAACAGCGGCGGGATCCAGGGCGGTATTTCGAACGGCGAGCCGATTGTGTTCCGAATTGCGATTAAACCAGTGGCGACGATCGGGCTGGCGCAGGAAACGGTGGATCTGGACGGCAAGGCGGTTACGCTGGAGGCGAAGGGTCGCCATGACCCGTGCGTGCTGCCGCGCGCGGTGCCGATTGTGGAGGCGATGACCGCACTGGTACTGGCTGACGCCGCCCTGCAACAGGAGTATCGCATCCGCTAAATTTAGGGAAAAAATTTGAACGGACCCGACAACGGCCTCTCTATAACAAACATGACAATGCATTTTTTCCGCACATACAGAGGAATAAACATTGCTTTTCATGACTGTTTTATTACTGTCGCCCGCTTTCGGAGATTGGTGGGTATAGCTCAGTTGGTTAGAGCGCCAGATTGTGATTCTGGATGTCGCGGGTTCGAATCCCGTTACTCACCCCATTTTTTGACTGTTATCGAACTACATCAGGGGCTCACCCTGCCAATGAGGAAGTGCTCATGAAAAAGAAAGATGACCTCCGGGATATCTACCAAAGCAACAACCCTGACTTTGAAAAGGACTTCACCCCCCAAGTTGCTCAGGAAATTGTTGAGCAGCGGCAGCGGGATCTGATGAGGAGCCGCGTTGTGTCGATGTCCTTTGGGGTGCTGGCTATTCTTATTTCTGTGATTCTGGTCGCTGTTGTGGCCCGCAGCGTTCTCAACGAGCCGGAAATCGCCGCACCGGTCCTCACCGAACAACAAACATATATCCCGCGACACAGCCTGTCTTCAGACGCAGTCTGGGTGATGGATTACAAACAGCCAGCGAACAATGGCGATTGGGGTGATGAATCTGGAGAAAAACCTCTTTCCACCCGATGGGTAAAGGAGGCAGCCTATAACATCATCATGGGGGAGCAAGCGCTGGCTATTAATGAACCAGAAGATGCGCTCAAAAGTTTTCAAGAGGTTGTGAAGATCTATCCGAAAATCGAGGGGTTGCACCGCATCATTGGCATGCTGCATATCCGGGAGGAACAATACGATCTAGCCGCCGAACATCTTGAATTGGCGCTGAACGAGAAAGAGCTGTTCGATGTGGTGAATAATCTGGGCACTGCCTACATCGGCAGCGAAAAATATGATCTGGCCGAAAAGCACCTGAATCGCGCGCGGGAACTGCAGCCGGAAAGCCCCGCCTGCCATAAAAATTTAGCCATACTCTATCGTAAAATGGAGAGCCCGGACAACGCAGTATTCCACTTTGAAAAATATCTAGACCTGCGGCCTGACGACATGGAGTCCATGCAGACCTATGCGCTATATCTGACGAAACTGGGCCGCTGGAAGAATGCCGCGGAGTTCCTTGAAAAATTGACGGTGGAAGTTACCGATGTGGCACCCATCTATTTTCTGTTGGCGCAAGTACAGGTTCAAAATGGGCAACAGGACAAAGCCATGGCCGCCCTTCAGCGCGGAATCCAGTTGGTGGATCCATCACTGGCGCTGGCATGGATGAACCGAGAAGAGTTTAATACGGTTCGCGAAGTGTCGGATTTCAGGTCGCTGATCGATCAGCTTGAGATCGCATCGGTTTCGCTCGACAGCGTAGAATGATCGTCAGTTCAAATCGACGGTGACGGTTCCGTTGCCGACCCGCCACCGAGGGTGCGCAGAAAAAAAGATCTCCGCACCACCTTGCTCCAGTTCACTCGCCGCCGGAGCGCTCTGAGAGACTGGAAGCATCCATACACGCTGGACCAAAAAGGTTTTGCACAAACCGCTTGCCGCGTCCACATCCATTTCCGCGCCGCGCACCGCCAGAGTCGACAGGCGGTTAATGCCTTCCTTCTTAAGCAACCGCGTCGCGCGGGCCATGCTGTACGAATCGCCGTTCGCCACCAGAATCCGCTCTGAGGAACCCGTTCGGATCAACACGGCGGCATCCGACTCTTTCGCTATTTGCACCCCTTCAAAATCCGCCGGCAAATCCGCAAACCACAACAGCCCCGCGAGCAGCACCAGCAGAACGCCCGACCGACCCCAAAGCCGAGGCGCGGCAAACAGCAGAACCAGCCCGCCATACCATAGAATCATCGTGGGAACCGGAGGAGACCGAACAAACCGGCAGGCGGCTCCGGGCAGGCTCTCAACCCCCCGAATCACGGCGATGAGCAGGCTGATAAATACCCGGTTGGCATGGTTGAAAATCACGGTTGCTGAGAACAAAACCGGCGCGAATAGCAACGACAGACAGCCGGTTAAGACAATCATGAATGTGAGCGGAATGACCGCGAGATTTGCAAGAAGCGCCGCCGGAGAAATAGTATGAAAAAACAAGGCGGTCAGCGGAACAGAAAATATCCAGGCCGCAGCGGATGTTAGAGCCAGCAACGCAACCGTGCGACCAGCCGCCATCACCGGCCGCGGCCCGCTGAGCGGTGCAAGCGGAACCGCCCAGCCCGTTCGTGTAAACCCGCTGAGCCGCCGCGCGACGTAGAGGTGCACCATTACGATTCCGCTGACCACTGTAAACGAAAGCAGAAAGCCGGGATCGCCCAGCTGAAGCGGATTAATCAGCAGCAGGATGATCGCGGACAGCGAGATGGCCGAAACCGAGTCCGGTCGGCGGCGGACCAACGGCGCGGCAAAGTAGACCGAGGCCATTGTAAATGCGCGGAATGCACTGGGCTTCATCCCGGTGGAGACCACGTATAAAAACAGTAGCGGAATTAAAAACAACCCCCAGTGCGGTTTTGAGATTCCAAACAGTTTAAGTGCCGCAATCAAAATGGCGGCCATCACTCCGACGTGTAGGCCGGAAATAGCGAAGATGTGCAGTGTTCCCGTTCGGGAGAAGGTCTGGTAAAGCTCTGCCGGCAGTCCGTTGCGGTATCCCAGCAGGAGGGCCCGAAGCAAGCCGGTGTGCTCCGGAAAGGATTGCATGTCTGCGCGAAACACCGGTACAGCGCGGCGACGCAGTTTGTAGCAAAGCCCCTTGAGTGAAGTCGGTGCTTTTTGAATCCGCACCGAGTCACTGCCCGCTGTGTAGAATGAGCCCTCAATTCCGCTGTAGGTCGTTTCATAACTCCGATATCGACCGTTAAGCCGCCAGCGCTCGCCATATGCCACCGGTGTGTTCGGGGTTCTCATGCGCACGCGCACCATGGAGTCCGACGCGCGCCAGCCCTCAACAAAATGGACGGCCTCCAACTGAAACCAAAACGTCACCGCATCGTTCTCCCGGGAAACCTCAGGATCTCCTGCCACGGTTCCAATCAGTTCCTGCTGGGAGGACAGAGTCTCCGCAATTGGCAACGACGCACCGGCGGGAGTATGGGCCTGCTCAACCGCTCCGTATCCTGCGGAAAGTGTCAGGCAGGCTAAACAGACCGCGATTTGCCGGTACCGCATATTCCAAATGGCTATCGACAGCATGACAGCGCAAAGAGAAAGAAGCAGAAGGGCCGACAGGTTAAACGTGCGTTGCAGATACAGGCCAGCAACCATCGACAACGCCACACCAACAAGAGGCCGGCGCACCTGTTGGCTGATTTTCATAGCATAGGATCTACCGCTGCTGCTGGCCGGGTCTCAATATCTGCAACTCCGATGCGGACGGAAGTTTGAATCGCCCGGCGGCTTCCCTCAAGGTTTCCTTCGGGATTTCGTGACGACGAAGCGCCTCGATCTCGGTCCGGGTCTGCTCCCCCACCATCCGGTCCACAAAAGAACGAAAATCGGTCGTCTCACGGACGGGGTCAAGCTCCGGATTTTTCAACCAGGGGGAAACCGTCGGGGCTCCGTACAGACCGGCAGCCTGGCCCAGGAAAATAAGGGTTTTCCCTGCATCATCTTGCTGGGCATAACAGCGAGCCAGTGCCAAATAATACTCCGCTTTGGGGTCGAGCTTCAACAATTCCAAATAATAGGGAACAGCCTCCACCCACTCTTCCCGCCACTGATGAATATAGCCGACGCCCGCAAGCGCCAGAAGATGTTCGGGATTGTCTTCCAGGATGCGCTTGTAGAGCCCCAGCGCGACATCTGTATCGCCCGCGGCGGCATGTGCATAGGCCGCCATCTCCAGAACACCCAGATCGCCCGGCTGCTGGAGAAGCATCTGATCCGACAAGAGTGCAGACATTTCTGTCTCTTCCCCCGCCTGAAGCGCCCGCAGCAGGAGACGCTTCACTTCCCACTGCGTACTGTCCTGATCGAGCAAGCGAATACACAGAGGGATGGCTGCGGTATGATTTCCGGAGCTTATATAAAGCTTCGCCAGCGCCCACAGTGCCTCTCGGCTGTCCGGGGAAGCTTGAAGAGCCTGTTCCAGACGCGAAATCGCATCCCCATCGATTCCCCTACGATCCAGCGCATCGGCCGCCCGCAGATGGCGTTGGGCCTTTTCCCACCGGCTCACCCGCCCCGCCAAAAATTCTTTATTGATAGACGCTTCCCCCGCCGGTTCTGCAGGCAATGTCGTTGAGGCTCCCGGCACCTTCTCCATCAATTCCGCATTGGCTGCCCACTGCAGTCTCTCTTTTTCCGTAGGGCCGTTAAGCCACTCCACCACCGCCCTCAGGCCAAAAAAAGCGCCGATAAGCAGAAGAGGGATCAATACAATCTTCAACAGCAACCGCGACATATCGCGGTTCGTTGCCCGGTTGCTGTTTTCCCGGCGACGGACGGGGGTGTGTCGAGAGGTATGAGATCCCTGCTGGGCACTCTTCGCCGGAGACGTCGTCAGAGGGGTTTCACCGGAGTGTTGCTCATAAAAGCTGTTGTCCGACTCCGACAAAATGAGTGCAGGATCTGTCTTCTTTTTTAAGCTGAAATTTTTTCTACCAGAAAGCTTCATATTTTCACGCGGGGTTAAGACCAAACATAAATCAGTTGTAGTATCAAGTCGGCGGCGTAAAGTGTCAAGCGTTGTGGGGTATAGTCCACAAATCCCCGAGGAACCCTTCATGGAAATTCTCATACTAATCGCTATCGTCGTACTGACCGTTCTGGTGCTGATCCAGCTTGGAATCGCTCTGCATGGAAGCGCCCAGCAGAGCACCCGGCTCGAAATGCTCACGCGCGGACTCGACTTACTGACCGGACAGACAGATGCGCGCGCGCGAAAAAGCGAAGAAGTGGTTGAGAAACTAGTTGAGGCGAACAATCGGAGGCTGGAGCAAATTGGAGAAAAGGTCGAACAGCGACTCGACCGGGGATTTGATAAAACCAGCAAGGTCTTTCAGGATGTCCTAAAACGGCTAGTTGAAATCGATAAAGCACAGGAAATGATCGCGGAACTGTCTGGCAATGTGGTCAGCCTGCAGGAGGTGCTTTCCGACAAACGCTCGCGAGGTGCATTCGGCGAGGTGCAGCTGACTGCGCTGATCTCCAACATGATGCCGAGAAACAGTTATTCGCTTCAACACACCTTCGCAACCGGAGTGCGGGCCGATTGCGTCCTCCTACTTCCCGAACCGACTGGAACCATTTGCATCGACTCCAAATTCCCGCTCGAAAGCTATCAGCGAATGACCGATCCCGCCCTCGGCGACGCCGACCGCACCGCCGCCGAGCGTCAATTCCGGCAGGACATCAAAAAACACATCAAAGATATTGCTTCGAAATACATCATTCCCGGCGAAACATCCGACGGGGCGATGATGTTTATTCCGGCCGAAGCGGTTTTTGCCGAAATCCACAGCCATTACCCGGATCTGGCCGAAGAGGCGCAACGCGCGCGAGTCTGGATGACCTCGCCGACCACCATGATGGCTGTGCTCACCACGGCGCGCGCCGTACTGAAGGATTCCGCCACCCGCCAACAGGTGCATATCATTCAGGAGCACTTGGCCGTTCTCTCACAGGACTTTGGGCGCTTTCAAACCCGAATGGACAAGCTGGCCGCGCATATTGGCCTGGCTCAGAAAGACGTCGGTGAAGTGCAAACCTCCGCCCGGAAAATATCGAACCGTTTTGAAAAAATAGAGAAAGTTGAACTGTCCAGAGAATCCGCCGAGGCACTTCCAGAGAGCTCCGAGAACTGATTCATTACCCCTCGCGCAAACCAAACACCACGAGCCGGCTCAACCGCTGGCTGAACCCATTCTGCTTGCAGATCCTCTCGATTTCAGCGGAAATAACTGGGCTGGCAAATTCAATGAATTCGCCGGTATCCTCGCAGATTAAGTGATGATGACGCCCGTGCCCGTAGATGTGTTCATAATGGGCATGAACATCCTGATCCCGGATTTTCTGCACCAGCCCCGCCTCCGTCATCAAATCCAGCGTGCGGTAAACCGTCCCTCGGCTCACATGATTCGGCCCGGAGGCCAGCTCCACGGCCAGATCATCCGCACGAAAATGATCATGTCGGGCAAATACATGCTCGAAAACGATCCGACGGGCCTGTGTAATCCGCGAATCCTTCGCTTTCAGAAACTCAACAAAAGAGGGCCACGCCTCCTTGATAGAGGTGTCATTCTTCCCCTCCGGGTGCTCTCCAATTCTGCCATCTTCCAAACTCATCTGCGCGACCGCCCCTCTTTAGATTTAATCTTTATATAATGTATAGCACAGCACCTTTTAGGAATGAAACTAAAAATGAAGATGGTATTATCCTCTGAAAATTTTCGAGCGGGCGCATGCAGCGGTTTCGTTCAATCAACAACAAGGAGAAGGATCATGGCTTATAAAATTTCTGAAGACTGCACCATGTGCGGTGCCTGCGAAAGCGTTTGCCCGATGGAAGCAATCAGTGCCGGCGACGGCAAATATGTAATCGATGCCAACACCTGCACCGACTGCGGCGCTTGCGAAGCGACCTGCCCAGTTGGCGCAATCAGCGCTGGCTAAGCATTCATTACAAATGCGAAGAGAGCTCCGATGGAATCCATCGGGGCTTTTTTGCACGGGCTACTTCTCCAGACTTTTTTGCCCACTCCGGTAGAAATAGCAGAGCAATGGCGACGGAATGGCTATAAGCAAGATCAACACAATCAGAAAACTTCCTCCACCGAAAGTTAACTCCCTGGCTACACCACTCTCCACCCTATTCAGAACCCAAATTATCAGCACCCCGACGGTCAACAGTACGCAGAGAAAAATCACAATTTAAAATACCAAACGGGACTTTGCTGCGGAGCACTCAAATCACGTTTGCCGATCCGGTTCAGAAGCTACCGAGCCCTCACACCTTTTTTCTTCTTTAAGAAAACAGGATCTGGATGTTTCCAAAGATGTGTGAACTGGTAACGTGCAAACGCAATAATCACCAAAATGGCTACCGTGCATAAAGTTAAACATGCCGTCGCTAGAATAACCGCCTAGCTTTGTTCGCCGGCATCTACTTCCGGTTGCAGTACGCAGATGATTAATATCCCAAGAATCAAAACGCTACACGCGCCAATCAAAGCCTGACACGACGGTCTCTGTCTGTACGTTAAGGATCCCATTATTTTCTCTCTACTTGAATTTTGTAGAATGCCTGCGCCGGGCCGTCTGGATCTGCGAAACGCATTACGCCATCCGATCCCTCAACCACATCGACCGGCTCAAACGTCCGGGAGGTCAGATTGGTTGAGCGCAGTACGGTGTAGAGACAATTCGAAGAGGAGATCCATTCAATCGCATCGCCGGATCCGGAAACCGTGAACGGCAAATTCAAGATGTCCGGCATCGTATCCGTATGAAATTCATCGGCGTTTACGATCCCGTCTCCGTCTGAATCCATACCGGCCAGCCGCTGTTCAAACGTCAGATCGGAGAAGCTGTCAATCCATTCTCCGTAACCGATTCCTGCCCCCAAAAGTTGCACATCATCGATAGCAAAAACCGGCGAATCAACCGTCTTATCCCAATCCAGAGTAATCCAGACCCGCTCCACATTCCGCAACAGATCTTCTAAACTTCCTCTGGCAAAAATATCCGGACTGAAATGTTCGGCATCAATCGGGATCTGAAAATTCGCACTGCCGGGGCTTACGGACAGAGTAGCCTGATAAATGATAAAGTCGGTTTCGTTGACCAGTTCGACCGTCATGGCGGCGAAACAGGAGGCGTGCAGGCTGAGCTCAAGTGTATGTCCCCCTGCATCATAATAGGATCCGGCAAAGCGGCCATCCGAAGCGGTCGCATCCGCAATGAACGACCAGCGGGGATTATTCGCTGCATCGGGATCCGTTTGCGGAACCATTTGCAATGCGCCGCTGATAATCGATAGCTCATTCGTTCCCGGAATAGAGACGGCCTGATCTATACAGCTCCACTCGCGCAGAGACGCTCCCGGCCACGTTTCCGGGACATTAACTTCGACCGCCCGAGCCATTCCAGCCAAGCAAATCAATAAAACTGTACGGATTAATCGCATAAAACCTCAAAAAAATCAGGCATACCAAAAGCGGCGCACCAGCAAAGCCAATAATCCGCTGATACCGATCAAAGCCATCGTCGTCGGCTCCGGAATCACACGGGCATAAACTGCGATCTGGTCAAAGGTTGTTCCAACCTTGAAGGTCGTCGCATCATTGCCGGTAAACTTGATTGTCAGATTTGTTGAAGAAGCCAATGACACCTGCCCGGTACTCATCAATTGAGACCAGCTCCAAAAAAGATCCGGTTCAATGACCTCATCGCGGGTATAAGGAGTGGTCATAAGGTTTTCCACCTCAATGAGCGGAAGAACATCCAATCCGCTAGCCGCGATCACATCAATATAGAAATCCAGATATAAACCCGGCCCCGTTTCCAAAACAACCGGCAACACAAGATCGACAAAGCCGGTTTCTCCGATTTGCCAAGTTCCACCATTACCCGAACGCGTAATAAATGGCGTGTCTGGCTCTACCCACCCGGAAGCAGCCGGGTTCACCGGATCAATCAGCATATAGGGTTGCCATATCAGGTTGACAAACTCCGATGGCTCCGGCTCTGCTACCCCGGTTTCAAATCGGTAGATCACCGAAACGACATCTTCACCGAGAATCCAATCCGGCGAAACAATATCAGCCAAACCTGCGGTAAAAACGCCTGCAAGAATCACAATCAAAACAATATGCGTACGCATCTCGATTCCTATTTTCACATCACTCTCCAACTTTCAGCCAGTTCTGGCGCATAATCAAAAAGTCGAGACTGTTCACCGCGCCATCACGGTTAATATCAGACACCGAAGTGAGGCTGAGGTAGTCTTGCCGGAATAAAACGTAGTCGAATGAGTTCACCTTGTTATCCCCGTTAAGATCTCCACCAATCAACGCGTGATCTCCGCTGAAGCCATCAAAGACCCAGTCTCCATCGACAAAGCTCACCGGCAACTTGCGACGCAGGCTAACAGTCGTATCAGCAGTCAAAAATGCTGTATCATCCGGCAACCCGGTCAAATCGACTGAAGTCTGTGCACTCAGGAACCCGGACGGCACCGTCCAGCTTTTCAGTTCATTGCCGACGGCGTCCAGAGCCTGAATCACCACGTCCAGATCAAATGCCGCAGTGATCGCCTCCGGCATCACCACCGTAAGTGTTAACGGCGGGCGGCTAACCGTAAATTCCGCAAAATTGGTCGATACGTTTCCAGATCGGTCCAGAGCCACCACTTGCACAACGTATGCTCCTGCAACCGTCTCATCCGTAATCTCAACCGGCCAAATATACCAGTTGGTTCCGCTGTCCGTGCTTTCCATTACAGTGCCGACACTCAAAACCGGCGAAACGGAAAGCGAAGCCCCAGCCATACCGGCCAGCGGATCGAGAGCATCCAGCGTGACGGCAACCGTTCCCGCAGTCGCAGAATGCTCCGGTACCAGCAGGTCGATCTCCTCCTGTGTGATGGCCAGCGGCTGAAGAATTGGGGCGGTTCCATCGATGGTAACCGTGTCACTATTCACCGTGAATGGCGTCAAGTACACCCCGGAAGTTCCGTCCGGATTGGATGCCAGGCGATTATCCCAAAGACCTTCATCCGGCGTCCGGAAATATAAAACGGCTTGACCTTCTTTTTCCAAGGTTTGGAAAAGTATTTCCGCCACGGGACCGTCTTCGGTGATGCCAGCCAGCGGCGCGGACATTCCCAGTCCGATCGCAGCATTCAATTTTCCAGTCGTAGAAATGTCCCAGCTTTCGGCCAGATTATATTCCCACAGATTCATCAGCGTCAGGCTTCCATTGGTCAACAAGGTTCCGTCATATCCAGCAACCAGCTCGCAACCGGAGCCGATAGGTCATCAAGCCGCAGATTCAGTCCGGCGACATCGCCCGGCTGAATAAAAAGACCGTCCTCATCCAGTGTACGACCGGCAGGCAACCCGTCCGCGGTCCACTCCAGCGACATCCGGTTCCAAACATTGGAAAAACTGTCAACGTTTGACCAGCCGTCCGCCTCTGTGACCGTGGCGGTTCCGGAGTCCATCAGCTGCGCCCCGTTGGCGAGTATATTGTGAACAAACTGCACCCCTTCCGCACCTATTCCAATCTGCACCTGAGTGCCTAAAAATTGACAGTTGCGAATGAAAACATCACCACTATTCACGGTCAGCTGTCCGCACCCGGAAACCAGAGTGCGCTCCATCCGGACATCGGAACCCAGCTCAAACGTGATTGAAAAAGAACCGTTGGACACCATGCAATCGATCAAGCATCCATCCAGCGTCAACAATCCGGCAACCGAAAGAGCCGCACCCTCGGCAACATGAATCGCGGTTCCCGGCGCGAAATCGCCCAACGTTTGAAAATGCGTAATGCCCCATCCGGGTGTGGACGAGGTATACGCGGGACTAACATATGAATGCCTGACCGGGAGAGAGGTCTCTCCCGCCAAGCCAGCGTAGAGGGGGGCGACCCATCCCATCCATAAGAACAGGAGGAGCACGAACCCCGGAAGTTTCTGTGTCGAACCGTATTTCATCATTTGGATTACTGTTCGCTGCCCGAAAGATACCAGTTGGAACGCAGGATCGAATAATCGACTGAATTGACAGCGCCATCGCCATCCACATCGGCTTCCGTCGTGGCCTGCATCCAGAAGTAGCGTAAGCGGGTGAAGTCGAGCATGTCGACCAGATTATCGTTGTTCAGGTCTCCACCGAAAAGCGGAAGTTCCACCGAACCCTGTCCGTTGACATCGTAGGTCACATCCTGTTTGGTGCGCAGCGTCCAGTCCGTGTCCGCGCTGACCGCGGCCACCCCGTCCGGAACCTGTGTCAGGGAAACCGTTCCGGTCTGGCTCGAAAAAGAGACGGTATCGACAAACGAATCGATCACCGTTCCGCCGACATCCGTCATTACAATCAGCACATCCCGATCGAAGGCCCCCGTCACCGCACTCACCAACTCCACCTCGATGCCCAGCGTGGTTTTGTTGATCTCAAGGGTCGCAATGTTAGTGACCGTGTTACCGGAGCGGTCAGCAACCACTGCCGTGACATCATAGATACCGTTTTCAACCGACGGGCCAATTACAACCTGCCAGTCGGACGTGGTTACCATTTCACCGGCGGTGTGTGTGCTCATCATGGAAGAGGCCAGAACGGTACCCGAAACCTGATTTGTGATGGTGAGCACCGCGTTGGCGGCATCCAGACCGGAGAGTTCGTCTGTGACGCCCATGCGAATGACAACCGTTCCCTGCTCTGTAACAACCTCCGGGTCGAATACGTTTACAACGGTTTCGCCCTGCTCTTCAATCCCGAGAAAGAGAGTGGAGAGCGGTGCCGTGCCATCCACCGTGATGTAACCCGAGTTCATGGTGAACGGGGAAACATACGTCGCCAGTCCACCGGGTGCAGAGGTCAGTCGGGTATCGGCAGGTACATCGCCCTCTGTTCCGACACGGAAGAACACCTTGGTAACTCCCTCTTCATCGGTTGAAGTGAAGTCGAGTGCCAGCGTTGTGGCATCATCCATGGTCCCGTCCAGCGGAGCGGTCAAGTCTACACCAATCGACTTATCGATCAGTCCGTAGACCGCGGCCTCCGAACCCAGGTCATTGATTCCGATCCCTTCATAGATATCGTAGGTCCACGGAGCATCTGCGCCCGTCACCGAAACGGTTCCGGTATCACCCAGAAAACGGGTGTTGTAGCCCATCAGCGCATCAAGACCGCTGACCGGGACGTCCAGGCTGTTCAGATCCATAGTCACAGCAACCCCCTCACCCGGCTGGATGAAGATATCGCCGTTGGCATCCGCATCGGCCAGATTCAGGCTCAAGTCGTTCTTCGTCTCTGCCAGCGTGATCGGGTTGCCCCAGCCGTCGAGAGTCGTGACCGTGTCGGAACTAGCATCGACCAACACGACGTTGTGCAAGAACACGTTGTGGAGGATGCGATTGCCGGTGGCGTCCACCGTCATCTTGACTGTGACATCGGTCATCCAGTTGTCGCGCAGTTCCGCCTTGTTGCCGCTCAGCGTAATCGTCGCATCGGTCAGTTCCGTCCGAACCATCGTGAAGGTGCCCGATTCGGTTACCGCGATATTGAAACGCTCGCCGGGAACCTGAGAGTTCACCTCACAGCCGTCGAACGTCAGCGCGCCGCTCACCGTCAGGGTGACATCGGCCGCAACATGGATGTCCGATATCAGTGCCAGCGTACCGCCACTGAATGTCGTATCTTCCTCAATATAGATAGAACCGAAGCTGTTATAGATCATGAAGGTCCCCGCGATCGTCTGCGCATCATCCCCATCGCCCAGTACGAGTTCACCATCGTTCACTACAACAACCGAGCCTTCCGTCAGATTCAGCGAACCGACGTTCAGCGTACCGCCATCTACCGTCAGCGTGACGGGCGCTTCAACCGTTCCGACCGTAAACTCGCTCGACACCGTAACGATCTGGTCGGGTTCGATCGTCTGATCATCCTGTATGGCGTTATCAGTATATACCAACTGAGTCATGGCCGCATCAACGAACCAAGGACTGTAGGGAACGCCGTCCATAATGGACCCCTCCTGGGGGCCATCATCCGCCGCCCACCAGTTATGCGTCACACTGATGTTGGATACTGTTACGGTTCCTTCACCCTGCATCTCACTCTTTGCCACTCCAACGACAAACTCCGAGATCCGGTTGTTGTGAATAGCGACTTCGTTTACCAGCCCCCCGGAATAGCCAGCCATGTTAAATGCCTCATCCACATTCTGAATGGTGTTCCCGGTGATGACAATGTGTTCGCAGGGCAGTTCACTGTTAACCGCAATACCTATATCAAGACCGAATCCCGATTGACCAATCACCCTGTTGTCGGCAACAGTGACATTTGAGCTATCAACTACATGAATGCCAGTACCGCCCCAATCGGCGGTTAGCCTCGCGCCCAGCACGTAATTGCTTATTACCGTGGAACCATCCCCGGCAACTTGTATTCCGTTGCGCAGGTAGTCGTCCGCTGGAATAATGCGGTTGTTCTGGATGTGCGCTGCCGTTCCCTCGTGCTGCGTATAGCTTTGCACGATACCGCACTCGGTAAAGTTCTGAACAGTAAAGCCATCAAACGTGACATCGCCCAGATTTTTGTAGATTAGCACGCCCGTGGTAAGGACACCCGCCGGCACATCGATAAGCGTGACCTCGGCCCCGTCGATTGACCGCACCGTTATATTCGGCTTATTAAGTTCAATCGCTTCAGGATACGTTCCAGCCGCGACCTTGATCGTGTCGCCCGCATCCGTCGCATCAATAGCCGCTTGGATCGTTTTTTTCGGGGATCCAAGAAGGCCGCTATTTTCATCGTTACCGACGGCACCATCAACATAAATGTTGTAACGTTCAGGATCTCCTTGCGGGACATTGTTAATATACCATTTAAAATCAAGACCTCTTGTTAGAATAGAAGAAGGTGCATAATTTGGATTTGTATTAATAAGTTGTGTTGCTTCATCTAGATACACCTTATTAAAGTCGGCAGATCCCGCTGAAAGGATTAAAGCTTCATAACTAGTCGCGTCCCCTACCCACTCATTAGTGATTATAGAATTTGTTATATTCACTGTCGTATTATTTGATTCTCCTGCATAAAAAGCGATTGTACCAAAAGTATTACTAACAGGACCCCAGAATGTTCGTCCGGTTAAAGTAGAATTATCGATATTGATCGTTGAATCTGTTGTTAATAAATACAACGCCGCATAGCCTTTTAAAACGCAGCCATTGCTTATATTTGCTGTAACGTCATCGCCTACCAGCCTTACAGCATAGTGACCCGCAGTAACCGTTGAATTATTTAAGGTCAAACTTGAGTGATTACTTTTATAATTTATTCCTTTATTTGCCGAACTACTTTGACCGTCAGCATCAACGCAGTTAATTTGTGAATTCAATAAAGTAATCGAATTATTACCGTCACCTGCATCGCACCAGAATGAAATGCCCCTGCCAGTTTGACTGTAATTAATGATTGCGTTTTCCAATGCAATCGTTGTGGAACTCATATCATCCGCGGCTTCTATACCCCTGCCGGCTCCGGATAAGACTAACTGGATATCTTTGATCGTAAGGCTTTGAGCTGCAATGGATGAAATAGTAATTGCATTCAATCCCGCTGTGGGTTGAATAATAGTTGTCGCATTTCCAGCGCCTTGTAACGTAATGACTTTGGCGGTGTCTATCGTTATCGCCTCTGCGTATGTTCCTGCAGCAACATTAATGATGTCACCGGAAGTTGCCGCATCGATGGCGTCTTGGATGGTTTCATAACCCAGACCCTGTGTAGTATTGACGACATTTACTTTTGATGGCGCAACAAGTTTATCTCCAAATATTACACTGCCATCTGTAAAGGTATTGTCAGTTTTTATATCTGCAAGATCAATTTCCATAGGGGGATAAGTGGGATACGTGTCACCAGAAGACCTATCGAAATAAAAGTCAAAATCATCGCTAGTAAAGGTATTATTCGTATAAATAAAATTTATGTCGGCAGCAGTATGCTGTTGAGTAAAATTGTGAAAAATATCATTGCGGTAGGTAAACCCCTCTATGTTTTCTTTTACATATCCAATTGTACCGACATTTGATACATCAAACGTGTTGTTGATGTATGTTATGCTCTTATTAAAGTAAAACTCGCTGGCCCGAGTATGCACTGCAGTGTAGGTCGTTTTGGTTTCAATTCCAGCTGGTAACGTATCAGTTAGATTAAATTCGTTATTCGAAAAAGTCCAGTTGCCACTCACTGCATAATGGTTCCATGCTCCTCCTTGATGGTTAAAAACACCTGCAGAATAGGTATTAAAAATGTTACCATCGACAAGCCCGTCTTCATCAATTTCGACCGATGGCTGATTATAGGGCTGAATAGCAATACCTGTTCGACTTTGATCGATAACATTATTCAACACATCGCCAACTGTGCCTAAGAGATTAATTGCATGTGCCCAAGTACCAGATAAATCTGATAAAGCTGTGCCTTTAATATAATTATTACTGATTTCCACGTTTACGATAGTACCAATTGTTGTTACATCCGCAGCTGAGCGCGCAACGTAAATTCCAAACATGGGAAGACCAATAACCCTGTTGTTTTTTGCATTGAAATTTCCTTGCTCACTACAAACACCTACGGTTGCGGCATATTCATCGTTCACGTCCTTTTCATCCTGCAATGTAAACCCATCGATTGTTACATTTTCAGCAATATTATCGATTAAAGGAATCACTAGACCTAAAGGATTTTGCCTTACAGCATCATCAGGCGGAATAATGATGGATTCATTGCTGCCATCGCGACCGGCGTCATACCCAGAAGTCCCTGAGAATGCTCCATGCGCTTAACCCTGAAATTTGGGCCACGAGCTTAAGTGGAATCTGCGTCCTATAAATGATAAACAAGGACGCATGGAAATGGGAAAAAAACGAAGAACATTTACGGACAAGTTCAAGG
>Ga0307990_1000490_pt1 | contig 35020 bp, 34 predicted proteins | sample EllFjometagen129_FD_203168 | JGI IMG/M metagenome (GOLD analysis project Ga0307990, IMG submission 203168) | Marine microbial communities from Ellis Fjord, Antarctic Ocean - #129 | ecosystem: Environmental > Aquatic > Marine > Unclassified | place: Southern Ocean | collected 2014-10-08
TTGCTACTTTACGCCCATTTTCTTTAATATTTTCATCATCAAGCACCAATTAGTAAAAAATGACTGCAATAAGTTTGCACCTACAAAAGCTGTAAGCCAAAGCCAACGAATATCAACCCAAACAGCTAAGGCTAAGCTCAACAAAATCATAAATCCTGCTATACCTCTTAAAATTTTTTCCATACCTGCCTCCTTCTTTAAACTTCCTCAATTTTCTTAAAATGAATATCGAATTCTTGTATAAATGTTCTTATTACGCTTCATTTGACCAAATTCTGTATTTTCATCCTCACCCCAAGGCAAGTTAGCCCCAAATGTTACTTTCCACTGATCATTGATATCATAAGCAACAACAGGACGAACATAGCCATCATTATCCGTTGGAGAATAAAATGTAAACAAAGATACTCTAACTGTTTGATTCTTAAATAATTTCACAATACGATTTGTTAAAAGATGACGACGCTGATCCCATCTATAATCATTAGTCAAAAGATTGTCTCGATAATCATCATAATCAAGCTTTTGCTCATACATATATTGAAAACCAACATTTAAGTCATTACCAAGATCTTTGCTATATCCCATCATAGTTTTAAAAGAAGAGTTTTCAACTGTACGTAAATTTCCTTTACTATCATCACGTGAACGGATATAACCAACCTCAATATTTCCAATACCGCTTGCAAAAGGCCCGCGCAAACTTCCACCATAAACATCCATAGGTTCATAATAAAGCTCTCGAGCCGCTTGATTCTTGTAACTTCGAGGATTTTTATCAAAACCATGGAAAAAATAAAGCGCAGCTTCATTGCTACCAAAATTACGATAAACTCTTAAAGCATACTCATTATTGCTCATTTGAAATGGTGGATCAATCAAACGTCGTTCAGAATTTACCCCTGCAATACCTTTTTGAAAGGTATCAAAAAACGAAAGCCGATCGCCTTTAGGAATTGTGTTTGGTGCAAAATGCGGAATTGCAACAAGATCAATATTCGCAAACTTCGGATAAATCGAAACCTTAACGGCATCCGATGGTTTCTTTAGATATTCATTATCCCGTCCGATAAGAAACGAAACATAATCTTTTGGAAACATATCGTTAATGAAAAGAAGCTCACCTGTTCCCCACGTTAAAGCCTGACGCCCTATTTTTAAATCCACAATATCCATTGGCGTCAAGGCTAGATTAAGCTCTCTAAGCTCAAAACCTGTCTTTCCATTATAATATTCATCGACAGTAAAATCTCCCTTAAAGCTAAGAGATGCTCCTTTTTGTGCTAAATAATTATCTCCAGAAAAATTATGATTTGCTCTTAACTGAAGTCTTTGTTCAAAAAGATTATAATTATCTCGCTTTGTATTATCGTCGCTGACCTTAACCCCGTAATCCATTTCAACAAACCCATGAATTTGTGGCCACTCAGCAAAACCTGTTTGAGCAAAAGCTAAAATAAAAATTAAAGTAAGAACAGCTTTCTTCATCATTGTACCCTGAGTTGTCATAAAATTCCTTTTTTAAAATTAGGGTTGAATCCATTGCATGGGAGGTTTTCTTAAATATCGTTCAGTAAAAATATTATCAGCAAGTCCAATGTCGTATTGAACATTACTAAACTCCATTACAGTTTCTCCTCCACGCTCAACGTCTATTGCTCTTGATCTAACAACAGTTGGATGCCCATCAACATCTTGAACTTCTAAAGCCTCAATTGTTCGAACAAGATCTCCGTTTTTGTTATAATATTCGGCTTTCATCGGAATAAAATTCTTCGCATCAATCCAAACAAGATAATAAGCAAATTCAACACCTTGAGTTTCTTTAGGTGTATTTTTAATTTTATAAAGCCCATCTTCTTCACCTAAAAGTTCATGGTCATCAGCATAAACACCGCGGCCAGAAACATCTTCATAAACAAAATGAGATCCCACAAAACTTGAACGCTTATCGCTTGCCGAAATTCGTCTCACCAAATCTAAAGCCGGCAAGTACATCCATCGATCATCATCTTGAGCTATATTTTTCCAAACCATATAAGTCATACGAGCAACATCTGTTGGTTTTTCAAAATAAACATAAAATTTTTGCTCTTCTCCATCTTTAATATTTAAACGCAAGATCTTAAACTGCCGTATTCTTTCTCGTCCCTGAGAATCCGTAATTGTCATCTTAACGCTTGACCTTCCATCTCTCGAAGCATAGTACGATACAAGATTAGCTTTGTTTACAATAGTTTCTACATTTTGAGCAAAAGCAAAATTTGCACTCAAAGCAAGAACAGTTAACATTAAAAATATTTTCTTCATTTATTTATCCTCCGTTAAACAAGTCTTTCGTTTTGATAAAAAGTTACAAACACCTGCAGATAGAACCACAATGCCGATTGCTACAAATGTAATCGGTTTCCAACCAACAGCTGTATATCCAAACAAAACATAAGCAACCGCCAAAGCCACAAACAAAGCAATCAACATGCAATAGCTACATTTGCAACTTACTCCTTTTTGATTTTGATCAAACATCCAACTAGGATTTAATGATACTATAGATGGCAAAATAAATAAAGTCGCAATACTCGATACCGCCATAATTGTAAACATAAAGAAACCAACTGTTTTATACGGAACGAGCGGTGCTGCCAAAAGTGGCAAGAATCCGATAGCAACAACTAAAGCATTTCGAATAATAGCTCTCCCTGGACCTGCAAACATCTCATCGGCAGTAGCTTCCCATGTCTTTTTTTCTTGATGCACTTCAATCGTCCTTTGAATAAAATGAATCGCAAAATCAATCGAGAGCCCAAGTGTTAAGGCTGATAAAACAGCCACCGGCATATCATAATCTTTTCCAAAGAATCCTAAAAGACTATAAATAAACAAAATTGTAACTGTCAAAGGGATCATCGAAATTAGCGCCTTTATCGGCGACCTAAATAAAAATAACATCATAAAAAGAACAATAACAAAACTTCCTAAGAAATTTTTAAGCATTCCTCCAACCATATTATCTTGCCAAACAACATTGATATATGTAAGACCGGCCCAATTATAAGATAACTTCATCGGAGGCGGATTCTTCTCTATATACTTAGCAACATGCTTAACAACCTTGTTCATATCTTTATTATCTCCACTCTTAAGTTGAATCCACATATTAAGCTTTGAATAATCTGGCGTTGTTAAATGCCAGAGATCATCTGGCTTATGCGAATTCTCAAAGGAGATCAAGCACTGTGCAACCGCAGGCTTACTTTTCGGAATAACATTGTTGATTCTATCACCACCTAAAAGTTCATAATAAATCTTTTTAACAATATCAGCCAACGATGTTGTCTTTCCCACAAGTCCTGTTGTCATCAAATTATTTTGTAAATTTTGAACATAATGAAGCATTTTAGGTTCAACAAAGATTTCTGCATCTTTATCTTCCGCCTCCAAAACAAGATAGGCTTCATACGTTCCTGAAAAATGCTCATTTAAAATTTTATCAGCAACACGAATTGGATGTTTTTTTTCAAACCATCGAACAGGGTTATCATTAACCTGAATCTTAGTAATACCATAAACAGAAATCCCAACTAAAATCATCGTAATAATTAAAACAGCTTTGAAGTGACGCATCACAATCATCTTGATAACATTTAAAATTTTATCAAGAAACACTCCTTTATCCTGTTTTCCAGACAATCCAAATCCTTCAAACTTTTTAGGATTCATAAGCATGACATAAGCAGGAATAAGTAGAATTGTCAAAACCCACGCGACTAAAACTCCCGTCGCAACAAAGACACCAAAAACTTGAACTGGAGGAATCGGCGAGAATGACAATGAAAAGAATCCAACAGCAGACGTCAACGATGTAAACAACATCGGGCTAAAAAGTTCATTTAAAACAAACACAAGAGTCTTTTTTCGATCATGGTAAACATGATACTTGTCAAAGAATTCACTCAAAATATGAACCGAATCTAAAACAGCAATCGGCATCAAGAAAATCGGAATCATTGAACTCATAATATGAACCGGAAAACCGAAACCAATCAAAAGACCCATGGTTATTAAAACTGTTGCGATCGCAACGAGCATAGGTGCGATAATAAGACTTGCAGATTTAAAGAAGAACCACATGAGAAGAAAAATGACGAGGCCTGCTAACGGTGCAGAAACTGCCATCTGCTTAAACATCTCAGCACCAAACTGATCATTGGCAATAGGAAGACCTGTAAAATGATATTCATCTTCTGATGGATATCGATCAACAATTTCTTTAATCTTTTGAGAAACTTCATAACTTAAATCTTTTCGCTCAATCGGAATATACAAAGCAAGAGCTTTTCCGTTTTCAGAGACAAGCGTTCCATAAAACATTGGATTATCTTGTGCTTCATCTCTAATATGCAAAGCTTCAGCCGTTGTTTTTGGCGGAGATTCCATTAGCCAGTTAAAGCGAACTGTTCCAAAATCACCTTGCTGAATGTTATCCTTTGTCGATGGAGAAATAATTTCAGAAGCGATAACACCTTCGATCTTTTTAATCTCTTCTGTAATATTATAGATATTTGAAAGCGTATCCACATTAAAAACACCATTAGGATTAGAATCATTAACAACGCCAACAACAACGATATCAAAAAGAGCAAATTCCTTTTTCATTTCTTTATGAAAAACACGCACTGCAGCATCTTTGGGAAGCATATTTTCTGGATCTGTATCAACCTTAATCCTCACAAACTGAGTTAAGGCCAGAATAACGGTGACGGCCACAATCCAAACAATAATCTTTGGTTTATTTAAAGCATAATCTATAAATCTCTTAATCATTATCTTCCCTTTCTATTTCACGCTCTTTTTTTTCATAAGACCAAGCTAATGCGCCACCATCCAGAACTTCCTTATCATATAAATTTTACTTTTTTGCTCATATGAAATTTTTTTTATTTATCTTAAAATAATATTTTTTAGCATATTTTCTTCATCAACAGCAACCGCACCACCAATAACCTTAGCAATATTTCCACCAAACATTTTTCCCATAAGACCCATGTTCATGCCAGAAATATAAATCTTACCATCATCACCTTGATAAACACCCCAAGCACATGACATAAGCGTAGAAACCTCAGGATTTGTAGTAAGAACATCGTTGGCATAAGATCCCTTGCATAACTCAACAACTTTCACAGATCTTTTCATGTAAACGCCCTTCTTTTCTAATGTTGCATTAAGATCTCGAATCATTGGAGAGCTCCACCCATGCGCCTCAATAGATTGTTTTAGTTTATCACAAGTTTCGTCTATCGTAGCATATCGACTTTCATGGATCGTAATCATCATTTTCGGCATTACAATCCAAGAAAATAAAGCTAATGTAATAATACCAAAAATAAATCCAAAAATAAATAACTTAAGACCATCTCTTCTTTTAGAATTTTCTTTACTTGTAGACATTTCTTCTCCTTTTTTTCTAATTTAATATTAGAATATTGACATCCTTAAATATGAACTCCAAAAACCTCTATTTTAAAAAAACTTTGAGATCAAAGAAACTATTTCTTGTTTTGGAACAACACCGACAAAAGTATGAACAATGACTCCACCCTTAAACAAAGAAACTGTCGGAATGCTCATAATGCTGTAGTTAGATGCAATTTTAGGAGCATCATCAACATTAATCTTTCCAACCTTAATCTTTCCATCAAATTCTTCAGCAATTTCTTTAATAATTGGACCAAGCATTCTACAGGGACCACACCAGGGCGCCCAGAAATCAACCAAACACGAAATTTCTGAATTCAAAACCTCTTGCTCAAAATTATTATCACTAAGCTCTATTTCCATGAAATTCTCCTTTCAATTTTAAATATCAAGTCTTTTATAATATCGTATTATCCAGATATTACGTTTAATAAAATAAAAAAATTATTTTTTCAATATACTAAGAATCTTAACGACTCTTTTATCAACAACATTATAACAAGTCTCAACCCCTTCTTTCCTGCCTGAAAGGATTCCCCTTCTTTTTAATATTCCCAAATGTTGCGACACGGTTGATTGCGGTAATTTTAATATCTTTACAATCTTAGAAACATTACATTGATTCTTCATCAATCCTTCGACCATTTTTAATCGAACAGGATGTCCCAAGGCTTTTAACATATCGCTTTCTTTATTATAATCCATTTATCATCCTCTCTTATGAAAGTCATCTCTTATTGCATCGCAATATTACGATATTACGATGTATTTGTCAAGAAAATATTTATCCAGTCTTCTTTCTGAAAATTATCCTAAAGAAGCTGCCTTTTTTTCAAGTTCTAACATTTTAGTGGAAATAAAATTATGAAAAGCTCTTCTCTCGATACATCCTACAGATTTATTCTTATCCTTCGTAATCATCAAATACTCCAGATTAAGATTCGAAAATAAACTATTGATCTCTTTTGCTGAAGTTTCTATATCAGCCGTAATCCCAACTGACTCCATAATATCAACAGCTAAAAGAAATTCACTCATATCTGCATGCATAAAGACTTGACGAATTCCATCAATAGTAATAACACCTTTTAAGCTTAGATCTTTATCGACTACCGGATAATAAAGATGCGCATCATTGCTGAAGATATCAAGTATTTGATTTAAAGACGTATTTAAACAAATAGGCGAAATATCCTGATCGATAAAATCTTCTATCCTAATTCCTGTAATTAAATCTTCCTCTGTAACATTTAATCCTATCTCTTCTGCTTTTGTGACAGCATATTTCACTGAAGAAGGGCCAACAACTTGAACAATAAGAGTCGTTAAAGTAATAACGAAAACAATGGTTTGCCCCATAGGGCTTGGAAAGGCATGAGAAGCGATAACCGAAAGTCCAATTGCGACTCCAGCCTGACTAAAAAGGCAAAACGGAAGGTACTTCTGAACATTCTCAGGCGCCTTAGAAATTCTCGCACCTAAATTAGATCCCAACATTTTTCCGATTGTCCGGCCAGCTAAATAAACTCCAGACAATATCAAAATCATTGGTGTCAAATGAACAAGCTCAAGCTTTGCTCCGACAAAGACAAAGAAAAGAATATATATTGGTGATGCAAAACCTTCTGCAAGTCGAAAAACTTCTTTGCTAATCTGAGGAATTTTATTAACAACAACAACGCCTAAAGTCATCGCAGCCAAAAGGATGCTCACATGAATAAGCAAAGAAAATCCTAGAACAAACAAAACAGTCCCAACGAAAAATGCTAAAATACGATCTTTTTCTTTATAGTGTTTTAAAAGCCCTGAAAGAATTAATCCAGAAATCAAGCCAACTAAAACAGCTCCTCCTATTTCATAAATCGGCTGCAAAACTGAAAGCAAAACACTATCAGATGGGCTACCTATCAAATTCGAGGCTATACTTGAAGAAAATGCAAACAAAAGTAAGGATAAAGCATCATCAAGAGCTACAATGCCAAATATTGTTGTTGTTAAAGGTCCTCTAGTCTTATATTCCCACAAAACATCCGTTGTCGCCGCAGGAGCTGTTGCCGATGCGATTGATCCTAAAACAAGACCCAAAGCAAGGCTAAATCTAAAATCATGAAGAATAAAATATCCAACTATTGTTACAAACACTGAAACAAGAAAAAAAGCAGAAAGACCTTCAAAGAATAAGATATAAATAAATTGCTTCCCATAACGCATCAACACATTCTTCTTGAGTTCTCCTCCGATCATAAAACCAATAAGACCTAATGCGAAGTAATTAAAAGGCTCAAAAGATTCAATCATCTCATGTGTAATAATATTAAAAATTGAGCTACCAAGCAATACTCCAATGGCAATATATCCAACAACCTGAGGAATACGAAGCTTTTGAAATATTCGCCCTCCTACAGTTCCTCCGAATAAAGCAAGTCCAAGAATAAATAAAATATTAATATGAAAAAAAGATATTTTCTCCAGAATTATTTCTAGAAAATGTTCCATGTTAAAACTCCAGTCTAAATTAAAACGATGCAAACATTTTAAGACTTTTATGTTAATTTACAAGATAATTTTAAAGAATCGCCTTTTTGGAAAGAAAGTCGTCTTCTTGCAGACCTGATAATTAAGCGGGCATTATGGATAGTCACTTTTATTTTTTCATCATAAATAACATAATTCTTCTTTAGCGCAACAGGCGTAAAACTCGGCATAATAACATTACATCCAGCATCCAAAGCTTTTCTTTGAGCCTTGTTGCCTCCCAGAGTTGTCAAAGCAGTCGTCACCGGCATATGTGCATTTCTCGTCACAATCCTTGTTAGTGCAATTATTTTTAAAACAAGAGAGATATCTGAAAACTTATGACTTGCCAATGGCGTTTGACTCTGCGGCATAAAAGGGCCAATGCCAATCATATCAGGTTGAAAATCTTGATAAAACAAGATATCTTGAACAAGATGCTCTAGCCTCTGACCCGGAAGACCAACAATATTTCCAGAGCCAACCTGAAATCCAATCTTTCTTAAATATTCTAAAATCTTCAGACGCTTCCTAAGAGATTGACCCGGATGAAAACTCTTATAAAGATTCTCATCTGCCGTTTCATGCTTTAAAAGATATCGGCTTGCCCCCGCATCATAAAAAGCTTTATAATCATCAAAAGGTCTTTCACCTAAAGAAAGAGTAACCGCCAAATCAGGACATTGTTTCTTTATTTTTCTTATAACGCTTGAAAACTTATTCCTTGTATAGAAAAGATCATCACCAGATTGCAAAACAACCGTTTTAAAACCTTTTGATCGAACATTAGCTGCAGCTCTTACAATTTCAACATCCTTTAATCGCATCCTTTGGGCTTCTTTGTTTTCTCGACGCAAGCCACAATACAAGCAATTACGAACACAATAAGATGAAAATTCAATCAACCCTCTTAAAAAAACTTTATCCCCACAAAACTGTTTACGAGTTTGATTTGCTTGATTAAAAAGAACTTTTGAATCTTTATCTTTTAAGAATTCAAAGATTTCATTTCTTGTCATAGCCTTAGAGATAAAGATCTCTTTCTCCTTGTTCAACTCTCTGATAAAGACTATAAAACTTATCAAATATCTCGGGCATAAACTCTTTGACCTCTTTAATTTCTTTTTTTAAAACAGGCTCTGCAACTTTTCTTGTTTCCTCGCTTGAAAAATCATCAAGCCATTCTTTAAATGTTAAAATTGCATTAATTTTACAAAACTTTCCCTCTTGTCCGCTACGCAAAAGATCCATAATACATTTTCCTGTGCGTCCGCATCGATATCCAGCCGTACAAAAAGAAGTGATGTATCCCATCTTTGCAAATTCACGGATAACCTCATCGAGATTTCTTGTATCTCCTAAAATAAATTGCTGTTTCTTCTCTTCCTGGTCAGAATAAAACTCCGAATATCCGCCAATACCAATTTTTGTCGATGCATCTGTTTGCGTCACACCCAAAGAAATAGCTTCTTTCCTAATTTTAGCGCTTTCTCGAGCCGTAATAATCATCCCTGTAAAAGGAATCGACAACCGCACAACAAGAATCAATTTCATAAAATCTTTATCAGAAACAAGGTAAGAAGAATCTTTATTTATTGTAGCCCCTAAGGCTGGCTCTAATCGAGGAAATGAAACGGTATGAGGACCAATTCCAAATCTTTTTTCAAGTTCTCGCGCATGATACACCAAACCTAAAACCTCAAATTTCCAATCATACAAACCAAAAAGAGCTCCAATGCCAACATCGTCAATGCCCGCCTCAAAAGCACGATGCATACAATAAAGCCTCCAGTCATAATCGCCTTTAATCGTTTTTGGTGGATGAACCTTTGTGTAAGTCGGCTGATGATAGGTTTCCTGAAAAACTTGATATGTTCCGATACCAACTTCTTTTATACTTCTTAAATCATCAATACAAAACGCTGGCGCATTAACATTAACTCGTCTAATGCTTCCAATCCCTTTTCTCGTCTGCACATTAACCTCATAGATAGCCTTAAGACTATCTATAATATAATCAACATCATTCTTAGGATGCTCTCCATAAACAGCAATCAATCGCTTGTGCCCAATCTTTCCGGCTAAAACCTCAACCTCTTTCTTTATTTCATCCATAGAAAGAACTCTGCGTTGAGCCTCAACATTATCTGTCTTAAATCCACAATATTGACAATTATTAACACAATAATTTCCCATGTAAAGCGGAGCAAATGTAACAATTCGATTATTGTAAACTTTCTTTTTAATTCGCATTGCCGCTTTTTTCATTCGATCAATTAAATCCGGATTTTCAACGTACAAAAGCGCTGCTGTCTCTTCAGGCGTTAAATTCTGAATTGATTCTGCTTTAACTAAAATTTTCTCAATATACTCTAGATCTGGATTCTTTGCCTTTTCAAGAGTCTTTAAGATTTCTTTTTCAGATATAAAATTCTTACCATCAACAAGATACTTATTAATTTCATCTCTCTTAATTCTTTGATCTATCCAATTATTATTATTATTTTCTATATTGCTCATTTCAACGCCTTTTTTTTAACCTGTTGATAAATATTAAAACTCTCAGAAAAAGGCTCAAGAACTCTTTCCAAAACACCCTGTAAAAAAGAAATGCATACTCCATAATTTGTTACCGGAACTCCTATTTTCTTAGCATAATACATGCGCCTTAAGGTTTCTTTTCGAGTGATCATGCAAGATCCACATAAAACCGCTAATTTATATTCAGATAAATCCTCTGGATAATCTCGTCCCGAACAAACATCAATCTTAAGATCTGCTTTTGTATACTCTTTAAGCCATCGAGGAATTTTAACGCGTCCAATATCATCTTCTACCGCATGATGACTACACGCTTCTGCAATTAAAACTCGATCGCCATCTTTAAGTGAATCAATTGCACAAACACCTTCAACCATCTGATTAAGATCACCTTTAAGACGTGCAAAAACAATAGAAAATGTTGTACATTTAACATCGCTAGGCGTCCCTACAACCATTCGATCAACAACCTGAGAATCACAAACAACAATATCTGGAGGTGTCTTCAGCCTATCTAAAACAGACAAATACTCGCTCTCCTTAACGATAAGCGCAGAAGAATCATGATCAAGAGCATCTCGAATAGTTTGGACTTGAGGCAAAATAATTCTTCCCTTAGGAGCTTCTAAATCAATCGGAACAATCAACACCGATAATCCTCCCTTAGGCATCAAATCCCCAATCAACGCCGAAGGTTTAATAAAATCTTCAGGACAACATTCAATCAATTGCTCTTTAAGCAACAAAACATATTCATTTCTTTTTTCAAGATTTACACTTGAGCACAAAACAACTTTTTCAGTCTTTTTTCTTAAATCTTTAACAAAATCATCCGAAGGCTGCTGAATATCAATCTTGTTTACAACAATAATCAATGGCATGTTTTGTTGCTTTGCCTGATCACAAACATAATCTTCAAATTCTGTCCAAACTTCAGACTCAACAATCAAAACAACAACATCGCTTCGATCAAAAATCCTTTTTGTCTTCTTAATACGCAATTCTGAAAGATCAGATGAATCGTCTAGCCCTGCTGTATCCAAAAATACAACAGGCCCAATCGGAAGAAGCTCCATCGCTTTTTCAACAACATCTGTTGTTGTTCCAGCAATCTCTGACGTGATCGCAACATTCTGCCCCACCACAACGTTAAGAAAACTTGACTTTCCTACATTTGTTCGACCAAAAAGACCAATCTGAAGCCTTAATGATTTCGGTGCCGTCTTCATCAGTTAATCCTGCTCTAGTTTTCCTAAGCCCGATTTTACAAAAACACCATCAATAGCTCCAAGCTGTCCTGTCAATGCTCCAACTTCATCCGTATTGGCATCTACAATCAATGTCATAACACTTAAGCCTCTCTCCTTATACGGAATTCCCATGCGACCAACAAACATTGCAGCATGTTCATGCAAAACATGATTTACATCTTCAGCACTCTTGTCTCTATTTTCAATGATAATTCCAACAAATCCTAACCGTTTCTTCATCACATCCTCCTTTTTAAAAATAAACCCAACTTTATCATGAAGATAAGTCGGGTTTTTTATATTGCCCCCTTAGCGTTAGGATAACCTCCCTATTCTTTAGGAATTAAATTAATTTTCTATTATTTTTACTGTATATATTGTTCTACGATCTTTAAAAAATACTCTGGGTCAATCGGCTTTTCTAATATTGCCTTAACAGGCAAAAGTGTTTCACCGGTTTCATAATCAAAAGCAAAATTAGAAGCTTTTTTAATACCGGAAACAATAATAACAGGAATATTTTTTGTTGATTCATCAGATTTTAATTTCTGGGAAATATCGAATCCTTTCGAATCATGCTCCATCATAATATCAAGAGAAATAAGGTCTGGTTTCTCGCTTTGAGCTTTTACAAATCCCTCTTCGCCACCATTAGCAGACACAACTACAAAATCTTTAGCTTCCAAAAGAACTGTCACCGCTTGTATGAAATCAGGGTCGTCATCAACAAGCAAAACTTTCTTAGACATTACATCCTCCTTTTTTAGAATTCGTATTGTGATATTCTACAAGCAAATCTATCTTTTGTCTACTTTCGATATTCCGCACGCGGAATATATTTTGTATGCAAAAGATGATGAGCCTTCTCGCCTAAAGGCTTACCAAGAAAATCTTTATACAACTTTTGAATATATGGATTATCATGTGAACATCGAACACTTTTCGCAGCATCCTCATCATAAAGCCCTTTAGCTCGAGCGGTTCTAACCTCATCATTAATCATATAAGGTTGTCCACCACCTCCAACACATCCTCCAGGACAAGCCATAACCTCAACGAAATGATAAGGCAAAGGCTCATTATTCTTTATCGCATCGCGTATTCTATCTAAAACAGAAACAACATTTGCAAGACCATGCGCAACAGCAATTTTAACCTCTGTTCCTTTTATATCAATCGATGTCTCTTTGACTCCTTCAAGCCCTCGAACATCTTTAAAATCAAATTCTTTCAAATTTTCTTTTGTAATAACAGCATATGCTGTACGCAATGCGGCTTCCATGACCCCGCCTGTTGCGCCAAAAATTGTTCCTGCACCAGAATACTCGCCTAATAAAAGATCCGGCTCTTCATCTGGAAGATTATTAAAATCAAGTCCAGCTTGTCGAATCATACGAATAAGCTCACGCGTCGTAATAACCACATCAACATCCTGATATCCAGAAGCAAACATCTCTTCCGATCTAGAAATTTCATACTTCTTAGAGGTACATGGCATAATTGAAATAACTTTTATTTTCTTAGGATCAATCTTTTTTTGCTCAGCATAATACGTCTTAGTTAAAACACCTAAAATCTCATGCGGAGACTTAGTTGATGAAAAATGCTCAATCATGTCTGTATAAAACTTTTCCATAAAATCAACCCAAGATGGACAACATGTTGTAATCATCGGCAAAACGCCTTTTTTATGAACAAAGCGTTCGACAAATTCATTCCCCTCCTCCATGATTGTCACATCAGCTGCAAAATTAGTATCGAAAACTGTATCAAATCCTAAACGTCTCAAAAGAGCATAAAGTTTTTTTGTTAGATTTACGCCTGGCTCATATCCAAAGCCTTCACCAACAGCAACGCGAACAGCTGGAGCAATCTGAACAACACAATGTATCTCAGGATCTTGAAGCGCCTCCCAAACTTTGGCTGTATCATCTTTTTCAAAAATAGCTCCTGTTGGACAATGCGCAGAACACTGACCGCATCGAACACAAGGAGATTCACCCAAAACAATATCTCCCGCTGGTGAAATGCGCGTATTCACACCTCTTTCTAAGAAAGATAATGCCCAAACAGCTTGTGTCGATTGACAAACTTCAACACATCGGCCACATTTAATACATTTTGAAGGATCTAAAACAATTGTATTCGTTGTATTATCTTTTGGGATTTCTCTAACAATCTTTTTAAATTGTTCTTCGCGAATTCCAAAATCAGAAACAAGAGTTTGAAGTTCACAATTATTATTTCTTCCACACTTCAAGCAATCATTAGGATGATCTGACAAAATAAGCTCTATGACAGTTTTGCGTGTCTCAACAATCTCTGGATCATGCGTAATAATATCCATGCCTTCTTCGAAAGGCGTACAGCACGATCTCAGCATCTTGCTTGTCCCCTTAACACGAACAATGCATATACCGCAAGCTGCAGAAGGACTAACATCTGAATGATGGCAAAGAGTTGGAATCTTAACCTGAACTTTTTTCGCTGCATCAAGAATGGTCGTCCCTTTCTCGACCTCAACTGATATTCCGTTTATTATTCCTTTAATCATCTAAAAAACTCCTTTTTATATATCTTATCTTCTAATTGCTGAAAATCGACACACTTCAAAACAGCGTCCACATTGAATACATTTTTCCTGATCAATAACATACGGTTGATCTTTGCTTCCTGTAATCGCGTCTACAGGACAATTTCTAGCGCAAAGTCCACATCGCTTACATTTTTCTTCAATAACTGCATAACTAAATAAATCTGAACATTTTCCAGAAGGACATCGCTTGTCTAAAATATGAGCAAGATATTCTGCTTCAAAAAATTTCATTGTTGACAAAACAGGATTTGCGGCTGTCTGACCTAACCCGCAAAGAGACGCTTTTTGCATACATGCTGAAATAACTCGTAATTTTCTTAAATCATCCAGCTCTCCTTTTCCTTCTGAAATCTTTGTCAAAAGACCTAAAAGCTGTGTCCCTCCAATTCGACAAGGCGCACATTTTCCACATGATTCTTCAACGCAAAATCCTAAATAAAATTTTGCAATATCAACCATACAATCCGTTTCATCCATAACAATCATTCCACCAGACCCCATGATTGATCCCAATTTTTGAAGACTTTCATATTCAACTGGTGTATCAAAGAATTCCTCCGGAATAACACCTCCCGAAGGTCCACCTGTTTGAATCGCTTTAATCTTTTTCCCATCTAAAACACCACCCCCAATATCAAAAACAATCTCACGCAACGTTGTTCCCATGGGAACTTCAACTAATCCTGAATTTTGAACTTTTCCAGTTACAGCAAAAACTTTCGTTCCTTTAGATGTTTCTGTTCCAATCGAAGAAAACCATTTTCCTCCTTTTAAAAGAATAATCGGAATGTTCGCCAATGTCTCAACATTATTAATAACCGTAGGCTTACCCCATAACCCTTTAATTGAAGGATACGGCGGTCTCGGCCTCGGGCATCCTCTTTTTCCTTCGATAGAAGCAATCAAAGCTGTTTCTTCTCCGCAAACAAAAGCGCCAGCACCAAGTCGAATTTCTAAATCAAAATCAAATCCTGAGCCAAAAATATTCTCACCTAAAAGTCCATACTTTCTAGCTTGATTAATCGCCAAATTAATACGTTTAATCGCCAAAGGATATTCTGCACGAATATACAAAAACCCTTTTGTTGCACCAATCGCATAACCTGAAATCATCATTCCCTCTAAAACAGAATGAGGGTCTCCTTCTAAAACGCTACGATCCATATACGCTCCTGGATCTCCCTCGTCTGCGTTACAAATAACATATTTTTGATCAGACTCAACACCTTTAGCAAAATTCCATTTCATCCATGTTGGAAATCCTCCACCGCCTCGTCCTCGCAACCCACTGATCTTCATCTCATCAATAACGAAATCCTGAGATTTCTTTGATAAAATCTTTTTAAACGCTTGATATCCATCTTGACAAATATAATCATCAATATTTTCTGGGTCAATAACTCCACAATTTCTCAACACAACTCTTAATTGTTTATTATCAATCTTGAAAACAAGCTCTTGTATAACTTTGTTCTTTTTTAATGTTTTTTCAATAATCAAATCAAGATCTTCTTCTTTGACATTTGCATAAACAACATTTTCAGGAAGAATTTTAAAAACGATACCTTTATTATAAAGACCTATATCTGCGGCCCTGACCACCTGGATAGAATCAGCAAGATTCTGATCTCTAAGCTTTGAAATCAAAATGTCATAAAAATGCTTTGTTTTTTTATTTTCTTTTGTATCTTTAATTAAAACGATTTTCTTGTATCTAGACATTTTAGTTCACCTTTATATTAAAAATATGATCATTCAATAAATATTTTCCTGATGCATGTTTATCAATAATCTTAATCGCTGTTTCTTCATCCACTCCCCCATAGACAACCGTTGGCATTCCTTGAACGCAAACTTCAACCAATGGTTCAGCATGGCACATTCCAGAACATCCACATTGTTCAATTGCAATTTCTGCCTTGCGCTTTTCTTTTTCTTCAACGAGTGTCTTAAAAACTTTATCAGCGCCAGCGGCAATACCGCATGTGCTCATTCCAACTTTAATCCAATCGCCTTTTCTTTTTTGCCCTTGACTTTTAATTTGATCTAAATTTACTTTTTCATTTTTCATTTTGAAGAAATCTCCTTCTCAACCGTCTCTTTAGAATATTCCGATAAAATATCCATAATTTCATTTCGTTTAACTTTTCCATATGTTTTATTATCAATCGTCATAACCGGGGCAAGACCACAACACCCTAAACAGCGAACAGATTGAAGATGAAAAAGGCCATCTTTTGTTGTTTGCCCTTCTTCAACATGAAGAATGTTCTTAATCTCAGTAACAATGTCTGCTGCCCCCTTTAAATAACAAGCTGTTCCCATACAAACTGAAATTAAATGCTTTCCAGGAGGATCAATCTTAAAGTAATTGTAAAACGTAATTACCTCATAAATTCTGGCTAAAGGAATATCTAGAATTCGAGAAAGTTCAAAAGATACATCTCTAGGCACATAGCCATAATGATTCTGGATTTCATGCAAAACCATAACAAGATTACCTTTCTTTCCTTTCCATTTCTCTGCTAAAGCATCCAGCTCCCCAACAACCTTACGATGTTCTTCTCCAGTTTTTCGAATATAAGCACGAGCCATCTTTAATAATATTTCAGGCTTAACAGGCTTTTCTAAAACAGCCTTTACCGGAAGCGCTTTTTCATTTGGCTTCAAATCAAAAGGAAAATTAAGTTCTTTTCGAGCTCCCGTAATCAAGACAACAGGGATATCTTTAATCGCAGCATCATTAGCCATAGCTTTAGCCGTTTCTGCTCCTTCTGTTTTATACGTCATCATCATATCAAGAAAAATTAAATCCGGAGATTCATCTTTTACTTTCTGAAAACCTTCTTGACCATTCGATGCAACAACAACATCGTATCCACTAGCTTCCAGCAAAAGCGATGTCGCCTCCGTGTAATCATGATCATCATCAATAATAAGTATTTTATTTCTCATTTCAATTCCCTTTTTCTATACTTTTTTAATCCTAAACTTAAATGAATTACCACTCGCCTTTGGTTCAACCCAAATTCGCCCTCCATGCTTTTCTATGATCTCTTTTGTAATAAAAAGTCCGATCCCTGTTCCTTTTACGGTTTCCATCCCCCTGTAAATAATACGAGAAAACTTTTTAAATAATTTATCGACATCGATAGATTCAATCGGTTGACCATCATTATAAACTTCCACTTCAATTTCATCGCCTTTTTCTTCTAAAGAAATTCGTATTTGTCCTTTAACTTTCGCATATTTAATAGCATTACTCAAAAGATTATTAGAAACAATCTGCAAGAGTCCCGCATCACCTAAAATTTTAACACCTGAATCAAGATTATTAATAATCTCAATATCTTTCTCCTTGGCTTGTTGCAAAAAAGATTCAATTGTAATATCAAAAACATGCTCTTTAACTAAAAGTTCATTCTTAGTCAGCTGAAGCTCTGCTTTTTCAATACGACTTAAGTTTAAAAAGTTTTTTACTGTTACTGTTAAATAATCTAAATTTCGAGACACAGAAGCAAGTGTCTTTTCTTGCTTTTCATTAATTTCACCTAAAATCTTATTCTTCAAAAGATATGTATTTAAAACAATCGAAGACAGAATGCCTTTAAGTTCGTGCGAAACAAACCCGATAAGATCAAGATAACGCGTATTTAAGATCTCAACCTTTTCTTTCGACTTCTTTAAGCTTTCCTCTCTTCTAGCAAGCTTTCCAGACATATCGTTAAAAGAGGAAATAAGTTCATTAAGCTCCTGAATAGATGTTTTTTCAGTAATTTTACTATCTAAATTTCCTCTAGAAATCTTTCGGGTTGTAACCAATACTTCATTTAACGGTCTCGTAATCGATCCTGTCAGAATATAGAAAAAGACTCCTGCTAACAAAGCTGTTAAGAAAATAATCATAAAAAAAGCAAGGAATGTATTTCGTCCCATAATTAAAAATGGTTTTTCTAAAATACCTACATATAAAATCCCAATGATATTTCCTTTTATGTTCTTAATCGGCTCGTAGGCCGTAATATACCAATCAGTCACAACAAAAGCTTTATCAAACCATTTCTCGCCTTCTTTAACAACCCGTCTATAAACTTCATCTGATACGCGTGTTCCAATCGCTCTTTGACCTTCAGCGTCTAGAACATTAGTTGCAATACGAACATCATTTTGGAAAATTGTTACTGTTCCAACAGGCTTATCTTCATAAAACTTATTTTCAAAAACAAAATCAGAAATGCTATCAATAAGCTCAAAATTTTGATTAATAATCCGTCCACCATACAAGACTTTTACAACTTTTTCTGAAGAATTTAAAATCGGACGAGCATGCTCAATGACCATCAAATCACGAACAACCATTTTCTCAGTCGGACTAGCCTTTAACGTTGACTTAATAATAATCGATGCATCTTCTCTCTCTGGAACAATTTCTCTAAATTCATCACTTGAAATAATCCGATATCCACCAACAGGCTTCTTTGAATTAAGAGCCTTTAAAACAATCTCATTATTTAGTTGAAGAGCATCCGCTTGATTTACTAATTTCAAATAATCTAAGCCCGCTTTGCCTTCAACCTCTTTAAGATTCTGACTCGGATCCATAAGATCAATGGCTAAGCTAGCAAGCTGCAACTGTTGAGCGCATACCGTATTGACAATTCTTAAATCATTTCTAATACGATCTTGTGCTTGCTCAAAAATGTATTTCTTAATAAAAAAGAATCCAAAAATAGACATACACACAACTAAAAATAAAATGACGTATGATAAAGAAATTAAGATTTGAGTTCTAAGATTTATATTTTTCATTTTTCGTTCTCTGGACTCCAGCAAAATAGTTAACCACCTCTAGCTCAAGGCGAACATTAACGTTGTTAACAAAGAAACTTTCTGGAACTTTTAAATTAATTGGAGCAAAATTTAAAGCACCTTTCATCCCTAAAGAAACCATTTTATCAACAACCTGTTGAGCTGCAAAATAAGGAACAGCAATAACACCGACCTTAATTTTATTCTTCTTAACAAAATTATCAAGCTTATCTATAGAAAAAATTGAAACACCCACTTCTTGCCCATACTTCAAAGGATCAATATCAAACGCAGCAGCAATATGAATCTTTTCTTTCGAAAACCCATCATATTGCATCAAAGCTCTTCCAATATGACCGGCACCAACAATAATAACATTTTGAATCTTATCTTTTCCCAAAAGTGTATTGATTTGGTCAATAAGATCATCAACAATATATCCACCTCTTTTATTCCCAGAAATATTAAGCAAAGAAAAATCTTTTCGAACTTGAGCAGAATTAGACCCTACAACATTAGCCAAATGACCTGAGAAAACCTTTTCAGAGCCTAATTCTTTCAATCGATAAATTGCATCTCTGTAACGATAAAGCCTAGAAACAGATTGTTTTGTGGTTGCCATATTATTATTCTCTAATTCACTAATTAAGAGCACAATATACCATACTGACTATATTTGTCAACACAATAAAGTGAAAATAATCACAACAGATTTAACAAAAAAGGCTAGCTTCTTTTAAGAAGATAGCCCCTAAAACACCGTAATCTATATAATTATCTTAAAGCGGCTTTACAGCCTTCGCCTTAAACCCCTTATCGTCTTTTTCTAAATCAAATTCAACGTCTTGTTCTTCTTTTAATGTTTTGTACCCTGACTCCTGCTGAATCTCACTAAAATGAACAAATGCATCTTCACCAGACTCAGAAGTAATAAACCCGTAACCCTTCTGGGCATTGAACCATTTTACTTTACCTTTTGTCATTGTGCCTTCCTTCTTGAGACGTTTCGAGAAGACAAGATTCTCAAGAATCTCTTTCTTCTCTCGTGCTTAACCTATTTTTTACAATACATGACAAATATTTACTTGTCAACAACATTAGCGAGAAATCAGAATAATTTTATAAAAATACCCATGGCGGAGGCATCGGAACTTTCTTTAAGATATTAAAAATACCGCCAAGAATACTAAACGGAACTTTTAGCAATGCGCACCCAGATTGCGAAAAACATAAGATACAAAGAAAAACTATAAAGAAACTTATTTTTGTTTTATTTGTCATCAACAAATCCGAGGCAGTTGCGATGATGAAAGCATATGAATAATGCGCTTAGTCCCAATTTGACTATTAGCGACAACCATTGCTTTATCACTTTTTGAGACATGGCCAATAATACTTGCATCTTTAGAAAGATTATTCGATTTTAAAAGATCTAAAACTTTTATTGCTTCACATTCTGGAACAAAACAAACAAATCGTCCTTCATTAGCAACATATAAAGGATCAATTCCTAAAACTTCACACGCCGCGCGGACATCTTCTCTTACAGGAATTTCATTTTCAGTAATTTCCATCTTGAATTTAGAAGTTTTTGCAATCTCAACAAGGGCTGTGCCCAACCCCCCTCGTGTTAAATCACGCATACAATGTATTGTAACCTTTGAATCTAAGAGCTGCAATACTAAAGAAGACAAAGACGCACAATCACTTTCAATAACATTTTCAAAAGTTAAGCCTTCACGCGTTGCCATAATCGCCATTCCATGGCGAGCAATATCTCCACTTAGAATAATGCAATCGCCATCTTCAATCGAAGCTGGCGAAATATTCTGATCATGCTCAACAATTCCAACACCCGATGTATTAATAAAAATTCCATCAGCTTTTCCTTTGTCCACAACCTTAGTATCTCCTGAAACAATTTGAACATTGGATTCTTCAGCAGCTTTTTGCATAGAATTCACAACTCGCCAAAGAACATCCATAGAAAGCCCCTCTTCTAAAATAAATCCAACTGTTAAGAAGAGCGGTCGCGCTCCACACATTGCAAGATCATTAACTGTTCCTTGAATCGATAAAGATCCAATGTCGCCTCCGGGAAAAAATATTGGATCAACAACATAGGAATCTGTTGTCATTGCAATTTTGTTCCCTGGAAGTTCACTCACAGCTCCATCATGAGACTGATCAAGATGTTCATTCTTGAAAACCTTCCGAAACATTTTATCAATCAGCTGATTCATCAAAGTGCCCCCACTCCCATGAGCAAGCATAACATAAGGATAATCCGATACCGGAATTGGACAACTTGGTAAATTATATTCTTTTTTCTTCATTATTCTCTCTTATAGCGATAGTAAGCGCTACAAGCCCCTTCGGATGAAACCATAGGAGCCCCTAACGGATGATCAGGTCGACACTGTTTTCCAAAAGCATCACATTCATTAGGCTTTTTAATTCCTTGCAAAACTAACGCACTAATACACTCTTTTGGTTCATTTGCTGTAATATTGCTGACATCAAATATTTTCTCTGCATCAAACTTTGAATAATCCTTCTTTAAAATAAGTCCACTTCGAGGAATGCTACCAATTCCCCTCCACTTCCTAGAAGAAACTTCAAAAACGTGATCAATAATTTCTTTTGCCACAATATTTCCTTCTCTGCGCACGGAACGAACATATTGATTTTCAACTTCATATCGATTTTCTTCAAGCTGTTTAACGCACATATAGATACCTTGTAAAATATCAAATGGTTCGAATCCGGTTACCACAATCGGTGTCTTATATTTCGCGGCTAAAGGCTCATATTCTTCATAACCCATAATCGTACAAACATGCCCTGCTGCCAAAAAACCTTGTACTTGATTTTTATCTGAAGATAAAATCATTTCAATCGCAGGTGGAACTAAAACATGCGAAACTAAAAGAAAAAAATTATTAATATTTTGCTTTTTAGCTTGATATGCAGCCATAGCGTTTCCTGGCGCAGTCGCTTCAAATCCAACAGCAAAAAAAACAACTTTTTTATCAGAATTCTTTCTAGCAACTTCAAGTGCATCCATTGGAGAATAAACAATGCGAACATCTCCCCCTTCAGCCTTTACAGAAAGTAAATCTTTTTGGCTACCAGGAACTCTTAGCATATCTCCGAAAGAACAAAAAATAACATCGTCTCGAGAAGCAATTGCAATCGCACGATCAACAGACTCTAAGGGTGTAACACAAACAGGACATCCAGGACCATGGACGAGAGTAATCTCTTTTGGAAGAAGTTCATCAAGGCCAAATCGAATAATTGAATGTGTCTGCCCACCACAAATCTCCATGATTGTCCATGATTTCTTTGTTATCTGCTTAATCGCCTGAGCAACCCCTTGAACACTTTCTTTGTTTCGATATTCATCAACAAATTTCATTTATTCGCCTTCATATAACTCATCAATTTCACTTAAATACTCTAAAGTTTTCACAGCTTCCTCTTCATCCACTTGGCTTATAGCAAATCCGGCATGAACAATAACATAATTTCCAACCTTTGCATCAGGTACATAAGCCAAGTTAACTTCTTTTTGAATACCTGAGAAATCAACTTTTCCTTTTCTCTCTAATGCATCATTTCCTTCAATATTTATAATTTTTCCAGGAACAGCTAAACACATTTTCTTTTCCTTTTTTTTATTAAAACATACCATTATCTTTTCAATCAAAAAATGCTGAAGAAATTTAGTATATCACACTTTCCTTGACGCACCAAAGACTTGCCCAAGAGAAATTCCGCCATCGTTTGTTGGAATTCTCTGATGCCAATAAGGTGAAAATTCTTCCTCTTTGAGTCGCTTAACACAATGCTCTAAAAGATATTTATTTTGAAAACATCCTCCAGTTAAAACAATTTTCTTTAATCCGCTTCGCATTGATATCGCAATGACAATATCAACTAACGTATTATGAAATTTTCTCGCAATTATTCCCTTATCAATTCCAGATTTAAGATCTTTTAAAATATCTCGAATAAAAGATTCTTCAACAATCAAACTTTCATTCTTTTTTATATCAAAAGAATACACACAATTTGATTCCTTGTCGGAAATAGAAAACTCAACATTCATCGCAGCTTGACCTTCAAAATCAGAATAATAACAAAACCCTAAAAGCGAACTAACTGCATCAAAAATTCGCCCCACACTTGACGTTAAAGGACTGTTTATTTTCTTTATCAACATCGACCTTAAGTTTATTAATTCTTCAGACTTAAACATTTTAAGCAGCTCTATATTTTCATCTTTAAAAATCTTCTCTCCTAGCACATGAAACAATAATCCCACCGCTGATCTCCTAGGCTCTCTTATCGCAGCTTCACCTCCAGGTAAAGGAAACTGTGAGAAATATGCAAAACGTTTAAATCCATTCTTATCAATTTTGAGAAACTCACCACCCCAAATTGTTTGATCATCACCATATCCTGTTCCATCAAAACAAACACCTAGCACTTCGTCCTTAATTTCATTTTCAGCCATACAAGAACACACATGAGCATAATGATGCTGGATTTCTTCTTTTAGAAATCCAGATTCTTGAGCAAATTGTGTTGATAAATAATTAGGATGTTTATCACAAGCTATCAAAGCTGGAATAACATTGTACATTTTTGTTAAATCTTTAATTGTTTTCTCAAAGGTTTTCAGTGTTTTTGGAGTTTCTAAATCTCCAATATGTTGACTAACAAAAATATTTTCTTTACTTGAAAAAGCTATCGTATTTTTTATCTGCGATCCAACTGCCAAAACAAAATTCTTAACATCTTTAACAAAAACTGGAAGCGGAGCAAAACCTCTCGCACGTCTTAAAACCATTTCTCGATCTGCCATAATACGAACAATAGAGTCATCAGAATGATGAGCAATTTCTCTATTGTGAACTAAGAATCCATCTGCAATATGATTAAGCACATTTATCACATCAACATTATCAGTGCAAATTGTTTCTTCTGCCAAGTTTGCACTTGTTGCTACAATTGGTCGCTTTAAAATCTCAAGCAATAAGATATGAAGCGGCGTAAAACTAATCATAACACCAAGATAAGGATTTCCTGGTGCAACATTCTCAACAATTCTTATGTTTTCCTTTTTCTTTAAAAAAACAATCGGCGCTTCGCTAGACAATAGGCTTCGTTTCTCAAGATCAGATATTTCGCAATCCTTTTCAACTTCTTCAAGAGAATTGTACATAATTGCAAAAGGTTTAAGTCCTCTCTTTTTTCGATCGCGAAGCTTTTTCACAGCTTCCTCGTTTTGAGCATCAACAACTAAATGAAATCCGCCTAATCCTTTTATTGAAAGAACATCTCCAGCCTTAATCATTTCAGCGGCTTTTAGCAGAGCATCATAATGTGATGCAATTACTTCTCCGTTTTTATTTACAATTTCAATATGAGGACCACACTTTGAACATGCATTTGGTTGTGCATGAAACCTTCTATTTTCTGGATCATCATATTCTTTTTGACATTCTAAGCACATTTCGAAATTTTTCATCGTCGTGTTTACACGATCATAAGGCAAGCTTTCAATAATACTGTATCGTGGGCCACAAAGCGTGCAATTTGCAAAAGGATATCGATAACGTCTATTATTAGAATCTAAAATTTCTTTGCGACACTCTGGACAAGTAGAAATATCTGGTAAGATTAAAGCTTCTTTTTTTCCAGAAGCACTTTCTTTGATTTGGAAATCCGTAAAACCAATAGGATCTAAAAAGGAATGTTCTAAGCTTTGAATAAATGATATGGAAGGCTTTTCTTTTTCAATAGAAGAAAGAAATTGGTCTAAGGTATTTTTATTTGATTCTACTTCAATGATGACGCCATAGGAAGAGTTTTGAACAAAGCCGACCACATTTAAACTACCAGCAAGACGATAAATAAACGGGCGAAAACCAACACCCTGGACAGCTCCACGAATAATAATTCGAAGTCTTAATTTTTCCATAGCACGCAACGTTTCTAAGCAATCAAATAAATTTCTTCTCTAAAAAACATTTCTTAATAAACTCGATAGCATCTAAAAGATTATTTTGAGCTTTATCTGAAAGCTTTTCTCCAAAATCATTAAACTCATATCCACGGATACCCAAAACATATGCCTTCGTATCGGCCTTGAATAAATCATGCGCTAAAGCTAGCACAGCTTCAGGTTCGATACTATGTGTTGAAAAACTTATATCGGATTTAGGTTGAATCTCTTTAAAGAAAAATGGCTCTTGACCTTTGAGTGCTGCATCCGCAAAGATAACAACATCGTGCTCTGAAACACTTGAGGCATCTTCAACAGTCAGCTGATAATCAGAATCAACAGTTACGTCAGGGAGATTGAATTTTTCGATCGCATCAGCTAAGGCAGGACCCAATCCATCATCAAGTCGTCCAGGATTGCCATAACCAATCAACAGCATTTTACTCAAAGCAAAAAACTATTCCTTTACCTTTTTATCAACAAGCTCGCCTTTATGATCAAACAAGCTAACCATCAATGGCATCTTACCCATAGCATGCGTTGCACAAGAAAGGCATGGGTCATACGCTCTAATAGCAACTTCAATATGATTTAAAAGGCCTTCTGTGATTTCTGGTTTTCCACTCAAATGATCTTCAGCAACCCTTTGAACAGCCATATTCATTGGCGTATTATTATTTGTTGTTGAAACAATCAAATTCGCCATAGTCACTTGATCATTCTCATCAACTTTATAATGATGGAACAATGTGCCACGAGGCGCTTCAAGAAGGCCGACAGCCTCACCGCGTCGCTTACCTGTTTTAACAAGGTCTGTCCCTTGAAGATCAGGATCGTTTAAAAGTTCTTTTATTTTTTCAATAGAATGCAATGTTTCAATCATTCGCGTCCAATGATAAGCCAACGTCATATGATTTGGCTTTCCACCTGTAATCGCCATAAACTCTTGACGCTCTTTCTCAGCTAAAGGCGTATCAATAAAATCACAAATATTAACACGAGACAAAGGTCCAACGCGATACCAGCCATCTTCCGCACCAATAGATTTGATAAAAGGAAATTTCATATAAGACCAATCTTTAACTTCCTCAGCAATGTAGTCAACGTAATTTTTATAATCAACTTGATCAAAGATTTTATTTCCATCCTTATCAACAGCTCTTAAATTTCCATGATAAAGATCCATCGCTCCATCTTTTCGAACAAGTCCAAGATGATTGGATTCAAAAGTACCAAACGTTTTGGCTAAATCAACATTTTTAAGCGTATAATCTTTAGCAATCTCAACAGCCCCAATTGCCCATTCAACCATTTGATCGATATCTTTTAAAAGAAAATCTCTCTCTTCAATTGAAAGATTTTTATTAACACCACCAGGAATCGCACCTGTACCATGAATTTTCTTTCCAGCAGTCGCTTTAATAATTTCCTGGCCATATTTTCTCATCATAACACCTTGAACAGCTAGCTCTGGAAACTTCTGTGCAACACCAATAACATTTCTGATTGCAGGATCAGCATCAAATCCAAATAAAAGATCTGGAGAACAAAGATGAAAGAAATGAAGCGCGTGAGACTGAAACATTTGTCCATAATGCATCAAGCGACGTATTTTCTCAGCTGTTGGAGTTAATTCATCAACGCCAGCGATAATATCCATTGCTTTTGCAGCTGCTAAATGATGGCTTACAGGACAAATTCCACATAACCTTTGAACTAACACAGGGACTTCCCAGTAAGGACGGCCAATAATAAAACGCTCAAAGCCTCTAAACTCAACAATATGAAGCCTTGCTTGTTTAACATTATTTTGGTCATCTAGCAAAAGAGAAACTTTACCATGACCTTCGACGCGTGTTACCGGCTCGATAGTTATTCTTTTTAAATTATTGTCACTCACGTTCAAGCTCCTGTCTTATTAATCATATTTAATTAACTCGTATGGTAAATCAAGCGGCTTATTATTTAAAAGAGCCACTAATGCTTCCCAGATTGTATCTGCTGATGGTGGACATCCTGGAAGATGATAATCCATCTTAACAACTTCATGACATGGATACACTCGATCTAAACAAAGAGGAATTTCTTTATCTGATGGAATTTTTCCAGATGGGTTATAAACCGTTGGCCCATTTAAATAAGCTTCATCCAAGCATTCTTTTAAAGGAATGCTGTTTCGCATCGCAGGAAGACCACCGTTAATCGCACAATCTCCAAGAGAAATCAAAATATCGCAATTCTCTCTGAAATATTTTAGATTATGAACATTTTCCTCGTTAGCACATCCACCTTCAATTAAACCTACAAGACATCGACCTGTAAATTTTTTAAGATCATCAATAGGTGACTTGTCGAAATCGACAAGTTCAATAAGTTTTAAGATGCGCTCATCAATATCTAAAATAGACATATGACATCCGAAACATCCTGCTAAAGAAGCTGTTGCAATTTTTGGTTTTGCCATTTTTAAATTCCTCTTATTTTTAAAACTTAATTATTCTTTTCGATATCGGAACCAATTGGTTTTTGATCATACAATCTTTTCCCTATAGGTGTTGCGAATCCAACTCTTTTCTTAATAATAGCGCCAACCGGACACACATCAGCAGCTTTATCGCTTAATTTCATATCTGTATCACCTAGTTTTGCATTTGCATTAACAGCAACTTTTTTCTCTGCACCGCGCCCAACAAACTCAAAAACAGTTTTTCCATCTACATCGCGCGACGCGTTAACACATCGTCCACATAAAATACATCGATTACGATCAATAAAGATATCAGGATGAGATCCATCAAGATCTCGATCTGGAAATAAATATGGAAATTTTGGTGCGCAAATACCTAAACGATAAGCTTCAGCCTGAAGATCGCAATTTCCACTCTTTTCACAAAACATACAAAAATGATTTCCTTCAACAAATAACATGTCAATAATATCTCGCCTAACACCTTCCATCTCTTCAGTCTTGTTCTCAATTTCCATTCCGTTAACAGCAGGCTCCGTACAAGATGTTTGACATCGTCCGTTAACTTTAACAGTACAAACACGACAACTTCCGTGCGGTGTTAAATCTTTAAGATAACAAAGCCGAGGAATATAAATACCCGCTTCATCAGCCGCCTCCATAATTGTCTGCCCAGATTTTGCCTTTACTTCAACTCCATCAATCTTTATCGTAATTGTCTTTTCGCTCATCATATTTCCTTTTTTATTCTGTGTAAAGTACCGATTTTCTACCTGCCGCTTGTTCGGCATCGCCTAAAGCCGCACGAATATCAAATGTTGGATGCATTCCGTCATCTGCTTTCTTTACAAGAGCTTCATATAACGGCTTAAAATTCTTCAGAGTTGTCAAGATTGGATTTGGCGACGTTTGTCCGAGGCCGCAACGGCTAGCCTTTTTAATACTTTCTCCAAGAGACTGAAGATACTCTAAATCAGCAGGCTCACCTTTTCCGTTCATAATTTCTTCTAATTTCTTTTTAAGCAAAACATTACCAACTCGACATGGTGTGCAATATCCACAGCTTTCATCAACAAAAAATTCCATATACTCATGCACAGCTTTAAGCAAATCACATTTTGGTCCAAAAATAACCATCGAACCACCCGTCCCTAAATCGTTATAGCAAATAATACGCGAGAACTCATCTTTACCAATAAATTGTCCTGACGGACCTCCAACCAAAACAGCTTTCGCATCATCTGCTCCAACATCTTTTAGAAGATCAGTAATCGTAACCCCAAATGGATATTCATAAATTCCTGGTTTTTTACAATACCCGCAAACGCTTAAAACTTTTGTCCCAGAACTGTTTGTTGATCCAATTGATAAAAACCAATCTGAACCTTTTTCTAAAATACGTGTTACCGAACAAAACGTTTCAACATTATTAACACTTGTCGGTGATTCCAAATATCCTTTTTGCGCCGGAAACGGAGGGCGAGTTTTTGGATCTCCTCGAAGCCCCTCACAAGAACTAATCAAAGCGCTTTCTTCACCACAAATATATGCGCCAGATCCCATTTGAATACGAATATCAAAATCAAACCCTTCCTTACCTTTAACTGCTTTTCCAAGAAGACTCTGATCCCTTCTCGCTTTTAGTTTTAACTCTAAAAACTTTCTTAAATATGCATATTCACCTCTTAAATATAAAATTCCCGTATTCGCGCCAATAGCATATCCTGCAATCGTCATACCTTCAAACAAAAGATCAAACTTTTCAGTTAAAAGAACTCGATCCTTAAATGTTCCCGGCTCACCTTCGTCAGCATTACAAATCACAAATTTATTATTTCCTTTAGCTGAACGCGTAAATTGCCACTTAAGCCCTGTTGGAAAACCAGCACCGCCTCTACCTCTAAGCTTTGCTATCTTAACAATATCAATAACTTTTTCAGATTTTAAAGCAAGCGCACGTTCAAGTGCCTGCCCAGAAACATTATCTGAAAAAATAACATCTCCTGCCTTTAAAACATTATTTACAACAGCAGATTGTACGAGATCATCGGCATTATTTCCATCACCTATTCCTAGGGAGAGCTTTGAAGGATCTACATCATTTTTTAAACTTTGCACAATTTCTTTTACTTTTTCTGGCGTTAATGATGGGGCAACAGTATCATTAATAATCGCTGCTGGTGCCTGATCGCACATGCCAATACAAGGCGTATACTCTAAAGTAATTTTCCCATCTGATGTCGTTTCACCAAAACCAATTCCTAATTCAGAAGAAAAAACTTCAGCAACATCTTTTAAACCTTTCATGCGATCAACAGTATCATTGCAAAGTCTGATTACGGTTTTTCCTTTTTGCTCTTTAGAAAGAAAAGAATAAAAAGAAACAACACTTTCAACTTCAACGCGATGAGCGTTTACTTGTTTTGCAATCGCATCCATAGCTTCAGATGAAACACAACCAAATTCTTTTTGGACAAATTGAACAATATCCATCATGCGTTTACGATCGTTATTATTAGATTGACAAATTTTTTGAACAGCTTGTTGCAGGGAATCGCTCATAAAAAACACCTTTTATTTGAAATGGTTTAATTTTTTATATAATCACGTCGAGAAATAAACATCTTGGTGTGCTTAGATCGTGAAAACTGGAACAATTAAAGATATTATACATTTTTTCTTGTTTCCGTGCAAAGCATTTATTAAAAATGTTAATATTTCCGAGATCTACACATCTGCAATGAATTTAGCTTTTTTACCAACACTTTCTTGACGCTTACTCTTAAGCCATGACACCCACTGACTCATTCCCTCACCATTTAAAGAAGAAACATGAACAATCTCTACTTTTGAATTCAATTTTCTTATATCACTTACAACATGATCAATATCAAAATTCAAAACACCCAGAAGATCAACCTTGGTCAAAAGCACAATATCTGCAGCCCTAAAAACAGTTGGATATTTAGCAACTTTATCATCTCCCTCTGGAATACTTAAAAGAACAACCTTTATGTTCTCGCCAAGATCAAACTCACCAGGACAAACCATATTGCCGACATTCTCAATAAAAAGATAATCGGCCTCATTAACATTCAATCCAGAAAGACTTTCAGTCACTTGATTTGCATACAAATGACAACTCATGCCAGTATTAATCTGCACAACATCCAAAGCATTAGATTCTAATCTATCTGCATCTCGCGTAGTTTGCAAATCTCCTACGATAACTGTTGTTTTTTGTTCCGGCAAAAGTGCAGAAATTGTTTTCTCCAACAATGTTGTTTTTCCACTCCCCGGAGAACTAATAAAATTAACAGCTAACAGATCAGCATTTTTAAAAATTTCACGATTTTTTTCTGCAATCGCATCGTTATCTTTTAAAATTCTTTTTGCAATAGTAACTTTCATTTAGATTCCTTACCTTGAATTGACTTTAAAATAATTTCATCCCCTTTTAAAACTTTAACATCAGCTTTTCGACATGTTGGACACAAGAAATCATTAAGACTTGGCTGAAATTGTTTTTTACAAATATTACATTCAGACAAAGGCGCAACCTCTATAATCTTTAGCGTTGCATTCCTTGCAATCGTATCTTGTCGCACAGCTAAAAACGCTTGCTGCATTACCTCAGGGACAATTTGTCTTAAAAATCCTGCTTCTATTTCAATCTCTTCAATTTCCTTAAGGTTGTTCTTCTCTGCAACATCAAAAACTTGTTCCATTAATCCAACAGCAATCGACATTTCATGCATTTTTTATCCTATTCTTGAATATCACAAAAAAGTGGTTTTCTTATATCCAAGGCGAAAACTTCTAATTTTTCCAAATTTCTAGATATCTTTTCAAATTTAAAAATCACTAAATCCTATCAGCTTTGCAAATTCACTCGACAAAACAAGATATCGTTTAGACTTGATTAAACTTTCAAGAATGCAAATATAGAAAGTACGCACTCAATTATTTTTTGAAATCTTTTTAACAAGATTAAAGACCTAGAAATTTTATGGCATATCCACAAGAAAAAACAGCCAACCCTGCTAAAGCATGGCTATAACGTTCAAAACGCCTAAAAGGAACAAAGCTCATACCAAAAGCGCCTAAAAGAACAGCACCAAGCATTGTTGAGATTGTTACGAGACTAAAAATACTAGCCACAATAATCATTGAAGAAAAGCTTTCTTTAACAGCTGGATACATCAAAAGAGGAATCAGAGGTTCGCAAGGACCTAAAACAAAAATGACAAACAAAGCCCAAGGAATTGGTTTTGCTAAATATTCTTTCTCGTGAACATGAGAATGTTCTTCAACATGTTTATGCTTATGATTGTGAATAGATCCATCGCTATGAACATGCGAATGCGTGTGAGGCTTATTTCTGATTGCTCTTCGAATACCCCAGATAAAATAAACAAACCCAAATGTAATCAAAGCCCAACCAGCCCATTCTCCTCGAATAGACTCAAAAATCTCAAGTTTTAAAACAGCAAGCCCTAAGCTTGCACCAACTAATCCTAAGATAATAGAGCTCCCAACATGCCCGATGCCACAACAAATTGTGATTACGACAGTTTTGAGATACGACCATTTTCTTGCCTTAGCCATAACAATAAACGGAACATAATGATCTGGCCCAAAAAGAGTATGAAAAAATCCGATTGACGCAGCCGTAAAACTTAAGATAATCGTTTCATTAGACATTTTTATCTCCTACAAAATAATTCGTGCATCAACAGCAAAACTACCATCTTTATTTGTAATTAAGGGATTGATGTCAATCTCTTTAACCAATGGTGCTAAGCGCTGAATAGAATAAAGCGTTTGAATGATAGAAGGCTTATGTGCTTGAACGCCTCTAAATCCATCTAAAATTTTCTTTGCCTTAATATCATTTAAAAGACGCCCTGCCTCCATCTTACCGAACGGCACAATGCGAAAAGATACATCTTTTAACGCTTCAACAAAAACACCACCTAGACCAAACATAACAACTGGACCAAATTGTGGATCATTGCTCATGCCAACAATACATTCAATCCCTTTAACCATTTGAATCAAATTAACACCGAGAATATTAGCATCTGGCATAGCGGCAGAAACATTATTCATCATTTTATTAAATTTCTCTCTAAGCTGCTCTTCATTTTGAATATTAACAGCAACACCCCCAACATCTGATTTATGGATAATTTCAGGTGAAGTAATTTTTATAGCCAAAGGATACATATCTTTAGCCTGCTCAATAGCTTCATCGAGATTACGAGCAAATCCCCATTTTGGCGTCGGGACTCCACAAAGTTCTAAAACTTTACGCGCTTCATGTTCAAGCAAAATAGTCCGTCCAACACTTTTAATTTTCTCAATCATATCCACAACTTCTTGTGGAGCAGGATCAATCTTTGGCAACTCTTTCTTTCGTCCTGAAATTTCTCTCCACTTATAAAGAGCACGCAATGAAGAAACAGCTTCGCTCACTTCACTAAAAGCCGGAATATGATTATCATTTAAATAATGAAGAGCTTCCGTCGTACGAGCACCACCAACCATCGCCACAACAACAGGCTTATTTCGATTTACATTTGTATACTCTTTAACAATTGTCTTTGCAATATCAATTGGATTTGTTACAGCTGTTTCGCAATAAAGAACAATAACAGCTTTAATTCGATCTTCAGTAAAAGCTATTCTCGTTGATTCCTCATAACCTTTCATGCCACTGCCACCTGTGATATCAATTGGATTTTTCGTACTTCCAAAATCAGGCATGGTTTTTCTAAATTTTTCTTCTAACCATTTAGAATCATCAATTAATTTAATACCTTCAAGCTCACATTCATCTGTCGTTGCAACGCCAATACCTCCACCATTTGTAATAATAACAGTCTCGTCACCTTTCGGCAGCGGTAAAGAAAAAGCACGCGCCCAATCAAAAGCTTGCGTAAATGTTTTAGCTCGCAAAAGTCCAAGTTGTTTAAAAACACCTTCATAAATTTTATCTGATCCCGACAATGATCCCGTATGTGAGGCTGCTGCTTTTGCTCCTCTCGTCGATGATCCAACCTTTAATATCACAACTGGCTTTTTAATTTCTGTTTCAAGAAACTTTCGTCCCTCCTTGATTCCTTCCATATAAATTAAAATCGCATCAACATCATCATCATTGTTAAAATACTCAATCAAATCTTTTTCATCAATATCCGCTTTATTTCCAAGATTGACTAAAGAAGCAAGCCCAATCTTTTCCATAGCAGTCCATCCCATCAAAGAAATCGCAAGTGCTCCACTCTGAGAAATAAAAGCAATCTTTCCAGGTCGAATATCACTTGGCCCAAAACTTGCATTTAATTTTGATGGTGTATACACGTATCCGAACATATTTGGCCCTAAAAGCGCGATATTGTTTTTATCCGCAACTTTCTTAAGCCGATCCTCGTCTTCAGTATTTCCAACCTCGCCAAAACCAGAAGTGATCACGGCAACTCCTTTAACACCCTTACGCGCACAACCTTCAAGTGTTTGAATCACAAGTGGAGCAGGAATAGAAATAATAGCAACATCAACATCACCAGGAACTTCTTCGACAGTTTTATAAGCTTTTTTACCCAAAACTTCATCATCGTTAGGATTGATTGGATAAATTTCACCTTCATATCCGCAATCAATGATATTTTTTAAAATCTGATAACCTACTTTTCCTGGCTTAGAAGATGCTCCAACAACAGCAACGCCGCGAGGCTTAAAAATAGCATTCAAATCTTTTTTATGATTTTGGTCTTCTGGTTCTTTCTTATTCAAACGAAACAAATCGCTAATCGACATAACATGCCTCTTTCTAGAAAATATATATATATGTTAATAATAAACTTATATTAGGAATGACGTGGATATTATAGCAAATAATAATTGTTTTTCAACGAAGTAATTTGATAAACCAAACTACTCAAAAATTAGGCACTTTTTTTGTTAAAATTTAAGCAAGTTTATGCTTATTAAAATTCGAAGCTAACTCCAGAATAAAAACTTCTCCCTTCGGCAGGATAAAACCCTATTTGATCACTGCCAGAAGAATAAACACCATATGCATCATACATGCGATCAAAAATATTCTTTACGCTAAACCAAAACTTTACATTTTTATACTGATAATCTGCCTTAAAATTAAACGTAACATGTGAATTTAATTTTGGCTGATTATTAGCCTGATCACTAATCGCAAAACACTTATCTACATAATCTGCAGAAAACATTGTCGTTAGCTTATCAAAGATATCGACTGAAATGCCCGCAGAAACAATATTTCTAGGAACAAAAGGAACTTTGTTTCCTGAATACGTTCCTCCCTTAAA
>Ga0307990_1000491_pt1 | contig 34989 bp, 37 predicted proteins | sample EllFjometagen129_FD_203168 | JGI IMG/M metagenome (GOLD analysis project Ga0307990, IMG submission 203168) | Marine microbial communities from Ellis Fjord, Antarctic Ocean - #129 | ecosystem: Environmental > Aquatic > Marine > Unclassified | place: Southern Ocean | collected 2014-10-08
ACGAATTAAACAGGCGAAAACAGCCGAAAGAAAAAAAGAATTGGCCGTTTTCCAAAAATTGCATATAGTGCAGTCAGAAAAACAGGAATAGCAAACGGCTCAGCGCTAAAATGCTGATTTAATGACGTTTGAATAATTATAGGATTCAGAAAAAAAACAATACTTGCGAGTAAAGAAGAAACTCTCGAAAACGACACTGATCTAGCTAATAAGTATATTGGAACCGCCCCAAACGCAATCCAAAAAGAACGAGCAATGAGAAGTGTTTTTGTACTTGTCCACAAAGCATAAAATGGCAGTATAACAAGTTGCCCAACATATAAATGGGGAGACGGCTTTGGCATGCTCGTGGTAAAAGGTCTGCCGTTCAGAAACTGCCAATACCAGTTTTCGAATTCCGCGAGGTTGTGAAACGTATAGAAATTATCATGGGCATTTATTAAATAGTGTGCCATAATTGCGACATATATAACAATAAATAGCCCAAGAATCACAATATCGCTTGTGTAGAAAGTCAAGGATTTCGGTTCATTTTCTACGCTCGCAAAATTCGTGGCAATCACCGAATATTCTCCACGTTGATGTGCGGTCCCGGTCGCAGCATGACGTATAAGCCGAGGCTTTGGGCCATCCGGAGGAAGGCTCCAAGGTCTTTTCTCTGCTCCATTTCTCCGAAGTCAAATTCTCCGGGCGACAGTTCGTGCACGGACCACGGGACGTAGGGGCACACGATACTGAATCCCAAGGCCTTGACCTTGCTCAGGCACTTTTCCCAGTCCGTCCTGGCGATTCGCCAATAATGCATGGAGCCTGAAAGAAGGGGAACGCGCTTTTGCCCGATCATCAGCCCCGAGTCTGTGACTTTGATCGTCATCTGTGGACCGCGCGCGGCATGGGAAAAGTCATCTAAAATCTATCCCGCATTTCAACTAAAATTTCAACCGCCCTCAATGACTTTTCCGCAAATAATCGGTTTATATATGCGCCCCCGAATAATCCTTTTCCCAACTCACATCCTGATTAAGGATTTAATCACTGCCGTCCTTTTTGGTCGCCCAGGCCCGCTTGAATTCTTCAATACGTTTTTTCTCGACTTCCGTGTTTCTGCCTGTCAGGCCAAGCTGCATATTCGCCCTGTGTATGATCCGAAGCAAAATGAAAATGCCGGGTAGTCCCAGCGCCACGGCTCAGACATACCTCATCCAATGCTCAAGGAGGATGACAAGTGCGGCAGCGGCGCGCCGATCATCAGCAGGGAGAGCACGGCGATGAGCGCATCCTTGATGTGTTCAATGACGGGATAAGCCGCTTTGTTGAGGAGATTTTGACTCTCGGGATTTTCTGTCATGTAGTTATTTTATCACACATTGTCTCGAAAAATAATCCTCACAACTATACAAATTTATTGGCTTGGGATTTTCGGGTAAAGTCTGAGCTTCGTAGCGCGGGTGGCATGGACAAGCTTCTGAGGCCCGAGTTTACGAGGGCGCTTGTCCGTGCTGATGAGATTGCCCAATGCCTTGCAAAGAAATAACCATAACACGGACAAGCCCTGGATCGCTGACGCTCACCATCGCCTTGTCCATGCCACCCGCGCTTCGCAAAGGAGTTATGGGACACTTAACTGGAAAAAATGCGCATAATTGTGAGCGCTAAAATCATGGGCTATTGCTGCTTTGCCCTTACGGCACCATAAGGAAATCCACAAAGAAAGGGGGCCGCGTGGCCCCCTGTTTTTCAAAAGCTATTGATGATGTCCTAGAAAATGATCTTCATCGCGGAAACATCTTTTTTCTTGATGGAATCAAAGATGGCGTTCGCATGCGGCAGCATGTTGTTCGTGAACCACTCGGCGCTCTTGACCTTGCCGTAGAGGAATTTCGCTTCTTCGTTGTCGCCGATGAAGGCACGCAGTTCCTTTGTGTCTTCGGCGTTGACACCTTTGGATGCCAGCAGTTCGTCCAGCTTGGATTGCGCCAAAACGGCCATATCCAAAAGCATCCAGTTCATAATGATGTGCCCCATGGCTTCCAGGAGCGGCGATGCGTTCAGGACCGGCACGAGAGCTTCCAGGCCGCCGGCTTTCACCGTCGCCTGCAATCCCATGACAAAGCCAGCCAATTCCATCTGCGCTTTTTGCAAATCGGCCACCAGCGGACCAACAGCTTTGTTGCCGGAGTTGGCGCCGCAGAAGGAGGAAAGTTCCTGCATGAACTGCATGAAGAGGCGTCCGCCCTTCATCGGGAGTTTACGTCCGAGAAGATCGAGAGCCTGGATACCATTTGTACCTTCATACAGCGAGAAAATTTTGCAGTCTCTAGCGTATTGCTCAGCGGGGTATTCCTGGCAGTATCCATAGCCGCCGTATGTCTGGATGGCCAGTTCGGTAACTTCGTATGATTTATCGGTGCAGTAGGACTTGCAGATCGGGACCATGAGTTCCACGAGGTCCATATACTTCATCTTTTCCGTTTCGTCCTCGACATTTTGCGCCAAATCGCCCCAGTGCGCTGTCTTAATGAGCATGGCGCGCATTCCTTCACTCATGGACTTCATGTGCATGAGCATGCGGCGAATGTCGGGATGCTCGATGATCGGCACGCTGGGCACTTCGCCCTTTTTCATCATATCCTTGATGTGCCGGAACTGGACGCGCTCTTTGGCGTACTCACGGGCGTTCATATAAGCGGTGCCCGCGATTCCGGCGGCCTGCATGCCGACGAAAAGTCGCGCTTCGTTCATCATCTGGAACATATAGACGATGCCCTTGGTTTGCTCACCAATAAGCCATCCCGTGCAGTTGTTGCTTTCGCCGAAATTCAAGGTGGCGGTGGCGTTGCCCTTGATGCCCATCTTGTGTTCGACGTTGCCGGTCACCACGTCGTTAAATTCGCCGATGCTTCCGTCGTCGTTTACGAGGAATTTCGGAACGAGAAACAAGGAGATGCCCTTGACGCCGGGTCCATCGCCTTCAACGCGCGCCAGCACCGGGTGAATGATGTTCTCGGTCAGATTGTGATCCCCGGAACTGATGAAAATCTTCGTGCCCTGAATTTTGTAGGAACCGTCGTCCTGAAGAATGGCTTTCGTCTTCAATGCGCCGACGTCGGAACCTGCGCCAGGCTCGGTCAGGCACATGGTGCCGGTCCATTGCCCGGTGTACATCTTCTCAACGTACTTTGCCTTTTGCTCATCGGAGCCGAAAGCTTCGATCATGTGCGCCGCGCCCGCAGTCAACTCGGCGTACATAACGAAGGCATTGTTGGCGCCGCAGAAGTATTCCATCGCGGCGATATTCAGGCAGTTGGGCATTCCATATCCGCCAAACTCCGGCGAAGCGTGCATGCCCAGCAATCCGTTTTCACAAAAAGTGTCAAACGCCTTTTTCACGTAGTCAGGGCATGTCACATTTCCGTCAGCAAAGGTAATGGCGTCACGATCCATGTCCTGATAGCATTCCCCCAAAACTTCCTGCGCGATTTTCAGGGAAGTTTTGAGCATGTCTTTGCCCGTTGTCTCATCAAAACCGACTTCCGCGACTTTCGGGAATTTACTCAACTCACCGGCCTGCAACCATTCAAACAAAGTGAACTGAACATCCCTTTCATCGACCAAATAGTGACTCATGCCTTACCTCCTGATCCAATCGTTTATATTAGTTCCAACCGACTTCGTAGTCTTTTGTTCTGTGAAAAAACCCACTGCGTAAATGAATGAACGTTCATTCATTTGAATTTCGCACTCTGCCACGATGCGCGAATTTCTGTCAAGCTCGCCCATCAGCAAAATTTGCTCATCTTTTCTCTCAATTCGCGAACATAGCGCAAGCCCTCGGCTGCTCTGGATGGATACCAGGATATGCTCTCGGAGTTGACCAAAGTGGAAATCGGACCCTCTTCCACACGAAAAATACTCTTTTCCAATTCCGCGAACCCAGCTTCGTTTTTTATCAGCAAGTCCTCGGGCAGATAAAAAGCCCACGGTTCGCTACCGAACAAATGCACATCCGCATCGCAAGCGTGCAACTCCTCATCCGACAACTCCGGGAAACGCCTGTGTTCATCCGGCAAAGCATTTTGAAAACCGGCCAAAGCCAGAGTTCTGGAAATATAGGTATCATGCCCCGCCGCCATCCAAGGTTTTTTCCACACGAAATAAATAAAGCGCGGTCCTTTTTCGTTACGCTCATCCGTCAGGCTTTTCGTCGTTTGAAGTTCTTTTTCCACTTCGCAAGCCAGGGTCTCGGCCTTCTGAGACTCTCCAACCAACGCTCCGAGCGCTCTCCAGATCAGCGGCGCATCCTCCGGGGAGGCAGGATCAACCAAAAGCACGGGGATCTTGCTGAGCAGATGCATTATCTGATCTTTTTCATTTTCTTCGCGGCTGGCCAGAATTACATTCGGCGCCAGTTTCATAATGCGATCGCCATCAATGCTTTTGGGGCCGCCAAGTGTTTTAATGCCTTCAACCTCCCCTTCCGGTTGAGTGCAAAATTCCGTGCGACCGCACAATTTTTTGCCCGCTCCGAGTTTGAATATCGATTCGGTCAAACTGGGAACCAGCGAAACGATGCGCTCGACTGGCATGCTAATTTCTCCGCCCATCCTGACTAGAACACTCTGCTTTGGATTTTCCGCCATTCTGGGCCTCGCATGAGGAATTTTCATAATCGGCGCGTGAGTTTTATCACTCAAGCCAGTTGATGTCGATCCTAATGGCAATGTTCGGTTGCCTATAACACAAACCCTGAAAACGGATTTCTGACCATGTTATTTATCGCTGCTTTCGAATCTTCCTTGACACAAAATTCTTTGCGAAAGAAAAACACAGAGTTGCTTCCCATAAAGGGGTCTGAATATGCGTGAACTGCTGAGCATGTGGAAAAACACGAGGATGGTCGTCATGGTAGCCGTGAGCGCCGCGTGCTACGTCGCCGTGCTGCTGCCCTTCAAGATCGCCGTCATCATTCCCGGATTGACCGAAATCAGGCCCGGCGCAGCGGTTCCAATTCTGTTGTCTTTCATTTTCGGACCGGCGGCGGCGTGGGGTTCAGGATTCGGAAACGTCATCGCGGATATCCTGGGAGGCATGTTCGGCCCCGGAAGTCTTTTCGGTTTCGTCGGAAATTTTCTCTACGGATTCCTTCCTTACACATTGTGGCGCGCCTGGCGCGGTCGTGCGCGGCCCGGCCAGGCCGGCGTCGCCGATTGGTTCTTTCTTGGCTTTATCATCATGGTCAGCAGCATGGCTATTGGCGTGGTTATCGGCTGGGGCGCAGATCTGCTCGGACTCGCGCCCTTCGCCGCGCTGGGCAACATCATCTTCCTCAACAATCTCCTGACATCCTTAATTCTCGCTCTTCCCCTTATTGCCCTGATCTATCCCAGAGTCGAAAAGGCCGGGCTTGCCTGGCATGAACTCATGGACGAATCGGATATTGGATCGGGAAAATTCCGAAAAATCGCCCTTGTCTTAGTCCCAGCAACCTGCTTGGCCGCCATGATAGCCGGCAACCTCATTTCATTGGGTCTGCTCGACGCGCAGTTCGGCGCTTCGGGTTTCGGCGGCGAATCGGGTCACATCGCCGTTTCCGGAGGATTGGCGCCTTTCATCCTTCTTCTGCTGGCTGGCTGTTGTCTCCTTTAAACCCCTTGAATACTGAATTTGCCATAAAACTCGACGCCGTCAGTTTTCAGTATCGTCGAAGCGACGCAAAAGCCCTTTCCAACATCAACCTGCGTATTCGCCCCGGTTCTTTTGTCGGCGTCATCGGTCCTAACGGCGCAGGAAAATCCACGCTCGTTTCCACATTCAATCGAATCGTTCCGAAGATGTTTGCCGGAAAACTTGAAGGGCGCATTTCCGTTTTCGGCCAGGACATCGGCGAGTGCGGCGTTGCGGAAATGGTGAAAAATGTCGGTATGGTTTTTCAGGATTTTGAAACGCAGCTTTTCTCAACAAGCGTCAGGCAGGAAGCCGCATTCGTTATGGAAAACCTCGGCATGCCGCGCGAGCATATGGAAAAACAAATCACGCACTGGCTCGATGCTCTGGGGCTGTCAGAGTTTGCCGATTGTGAACCGATGGAGCTTTCCGGTGGTCGCAAGCAGCGACTGGCCCTGGCTTCGGTGCTGGCTGCGGATCCAAAGATACTCATCCTGGATGAACCGACCACGGACCTTGATCCTGTTTCCGCCAGGCAATTGTCAGTCGTACTGAAAAAGCACTCGCAAGCAGGCGAAACCATCATCTGCGTGACGCATGATCTGGAATCCCTGATCGACGCCGACGAAATATTCATAATGAACAAGGGGGAAATCGTCGATTCCGGTCCGCCGAGTAAAATCCTGGCTGACGCAAATCATCTGACTCAGCTTGGACTTCGACCGCCGCAACTCAGCGACGTATTTTCATATCTTCAGTTGAAAGACCAATATTTTACACCTGCCAAAGCCTTTGCCTTCCTGACGGAGTCAGGCTACCGATTGACGCCGATGCCGCCCGTCTCCTCCGCAACGAAAGTTGCCGGACAACTATTGCTGCGCGCACGGGATCTCAGCTTCGGCTACCGCCGGGACATTGAGGTTTTGCACAAGATAAATTTATCCGTCGCAGCCGGAGAATTCGTCGCGATCCTTGGCCAAAACGGCTGCGGCAAAACCACTTTGCTCAGACACCTTGCGGGAATCGAAAAACCCTGGAGCGGACGGGCGTCCATCGGCAAAGAGGACGCAACGCAAATACCACCTGAACAATTAGCCACGCAGGTCGGCATGATCTTCCAAAATCCCGACCACCAAATTTTCTGTCCGAGCTGCCTTGAAGAAGTCGCTTTCGGCTTGAGAAATATCAAAACGCCGGAAGAAGAAATTGAAGCGATAGCCCTGGAAGCTTTGCGTGTTGTGGGCCTAAAAAACAGCGCCGACGCCGATCCCTTCGCCATGACAAAGGGCGACCGCAAAAAACTGGCTGTGGCGTCGGTTTTGGCTTGCCGACCACGAATTCTCCTTTTGGATGAGCCGACAACGGGGCTGGACGCCGCCGAGCAACAGTCCATGATGGAGGTGATTCAAAAGCTCGTCCAAACCCATCATGCCGTTATATTTGTCACGCACTGCATGGATTTGGCGGTGAAGTATGCGGATCGATTCGTCGTCATGGCCAAGGGAAGAATTATTCTGGACGGTGATTTGTCGGCCCTGGTTGAAAACGAAGATATCGTCAAACAGGCGGACCTTCTTTTACCATCGGCAACGGCTCTGGGAAAATTATTCGGAGACGTCGTGCGCTCGCCCGAGCAGCTCACCGGTCGTTTGAAAAAGGGATTGTGATGGTTTCGTTTTTTCTCACGGACAACTCCTTTATCGGTCGCCGACACCCCGCCACACGCCTCCTGATGCTGCTTTTGGCTTTTGCGCCTCCGATGATCGTATCCGAACTTGCGCCGATGATCGTAATTTTATCAATATACACTCTTGGCGCTTTTGCCTCCGGCGCCTGGCGAAACCTTTGGCGCGTGAAATGGTTCATTGTATTATTCCTGCTCGTTTCTCTTTCCCTTTGGTCGATCTTCCACAAAGCCGGCGATGAAGCTTGGTTCCAATGGGGTCCCATTGCGCCGTCACCGGGATCGGCCGCGTTCGGCCTGGCGATGGGCTTGCGTCTAGTTTCCTTTCTCGTACCAGCGATTATTTTCCTTTCCTCAACGCGCATCGAAGACATGCAATACGGTCTTCTCAAGCTCGGTATTCCTTACCGCGGCGCATTTGCGTTGTCTTTGGCATTTCGTTTGACGCCCTTGTTCACCGAATCGGCGCAACAAATCGCGACAGCGCAACGCGTGCGTGGATTGGATGTGAAAAAGGGAAACATCATCCGGCGCACCAGACACTACATCGCCATCCTGGCACCGGTGATGATTGCCGCGTTGCGCCGCGCCAACGGTCTGGCCATTGCACTGGAGGCCAAGGGATTCGGACTGCAAACCAAGCGAACTTCGATCATGAGATACAAATCGGGCGCGATGGATTATTTTTGGCTGCTACTTATCGGCGGGCTTGTCGCATTAACAATTTGCTACACCCACTTCCACCACTATCTTGAGCAAATCATTTTCGGCTAACACTTTTGCGCTAGGGAACTATCAGCGTACCGTCCAGCCCGTCCAAAGCTTGCGACAGTCTGTCGGAACTCGTGATGATGGCTTGCTTGCCTCCCCTTTGCACGAACTGTATGGCGGCTTTGACCTTCGGCCCAATGGAACCGGGCGGGAAATGTCCTTCCGCCAAATAATCGATGAGTTCAGAGCGGGTCACTTTTTTCAGCGGCCTTTGCTCCGGCGTTCCATAATTCACAAAAACCTGAGCTTCCTGCATGAGGATAATGAGCGTATCGGCATCGATCTCCGAAGCGAGCATGGAACTTGTCAGATCCTTGTCGATCACGGCTTCGACTCCCTCATAACCGCCGGCTTTGGTGATTTTTACGGGGATGCCGCCTCCACCACCGGCAATAACGATATTTCCCTCACGGGAACTGTGGCGAATCATATGCCGCTGCACTATTTTCAAAGGCAAGGGGCTTGGCACCACGCGGCGCATTCCCCTGTCGCCGTCAGGGACCATTTCCCATTTGTACTCATCGGCTAATTCCTTCGCTTTTGCTTCGCCGTAGTGCATGCCGATGGGCTTGGATGGGCGCATAAAGGCCGGATCGTCCGGATCGACAATCACTTGCGTAATGACCGTAACCACGTAACGCTTGAGCTCCTTAATACGAAGCTGGTTGAGAAAGGCCTGCTGTAAAAGATAGCCCATTGACCCTTCCGTCTCAGCCACGAGCACATCCAGTGGCATCCGAGGCAAATGCCCTTTGGAACACTCCTCACGCAAAAGAAGATTGCCGACCTGCGGTCCGTTGCCGTGCGTGACGACAATATTGAAATCTCTTTCGATAAGCGGCAAGAGTTGGGAAACCGTATTTTCCGCATTGGCCTCCTGCGTCTCGATGTCCGGTTTGTCGCCCGGTGCGATCAGGGCGTTGCCGCCCAATGCGACCACAACAATTTCACGATCACTGCGATAAATATCCATCGTCGTTTCCTATGATGTCTTGTTTTTAGCGCAAAAATTATGCACGCTTTGTCGTGCTTCAAATAAGGGAACTTTCATTGTAGAAATGCTCCCGAAGGATTTCTGATGCCACAATATTCGAAAAAATGGAAGCAGACTGGATAACAGTCCCTCAAACAGTGTCTGGAAGGAAAACCTCTAGTGGTTCAGCGTATTGTAAAGTTCCTGCGAATTATCCTGCCGACCGCTGTTTATCGGCGCGTATATCTTCTTGGAGTCTTTCTTTACAAGACACTGGTCGTGCCCATCTACTCCATTCTGGGACGGCCCAAGAAAATCCTTGAATCCACCAAAGCCAGGCCTAGAAGAATCCGCGAGGGATTTTTTCAGCAGTATTGCGTGGGCCAGGGACTGGACATCGGCTACGGCGGTGATCTTTTGACGAAAAATTGCCGAGGATGGGACTTGGAAGATGGCGACGCGCAGTACCTGGACGGATTGCCTGACGACCAATTCGATTTTGTATATTCCTCACACACGCTGGAGCACATGAGCGACGTAACTGTGGCATTGCGTCATTGGTGGCGCGTACTGAAACCTGGAGGCCATCTTCTCATTTACCTTCCCCATCGAGATCTTTATGAGAAAAGGAAAACGCTGCCTTCGCGATGGAATCTGGACCATAATTGCTTTTTTCTTCCGGGCGAAGATGAAACTCCCGACACGATCGGCCTACGCTCCCTCATTTCAAAGTGCCTTGATCAACACCACATTGTTTATATAAAGTCATGCGACGAGGGACACACGATCACGGATCCGAATAAACACAGCGACGGGGAATACTCCATTGAAGCCGTCGTTCAAAAACAAAGCGGCTAATGAAGCGTATGCCATCACCAAAATTTTCATTTTTCAAAAACCAAGTTTTGCGTGAGGCTGGCGACATCCGCCAAAATTTCGCCGGGGGCCGACATGGTCAGTAAAATTTCGACGCTCCATAATATCGACACGTACCTGGGACATCCCATATGCGTGGCCTTATCGCTATGGTGTGCGTTGATTCGTTTTTTGAGAGGCCTCATCGGAAAGAGCCCGCAATCAAAACCTGAGCCGCAAAGAATTCTTGTCATCAAATTTTTCGGCCTCGGAAGCATCGCCTACTCAACTTTAATTGTGCAAGACCTGCGTCGCCAGTACGGCGATGTCCATATAGCACTTCTGACATTCAGCCAAAACCGGCGTTTCGTGGAGCACCTAAGCCAATTCGATGAGATCATCACTGTTGCCGACAGCAATCCCGGACGCTTCGTTTTCGACACTCTACGCACGATGTGGGCGAATTTCAGTCATCCCTACGATATCGCCATTGACCTTGAATACTTTTCAAAATATACGACGATCCACGCGGTCATGACCCGCGCCCCCAAGCGCATCGGCTTTTATCAGACAAGTCTTTGGAGACATTACACATACACGCACCACTGCCATTTCAATACGGCCAAGCACATCCGGCGTATCTATGGAATGATCTCTGAATTGGCGGGAGTGGAGAAAAGCACGGCGACGCCTTCGCCCATCCCCATCAGCGATGAGATAATCCAGCACGTTCAAGGGATTCTAAAAAGCGAGGGCTGGGATGAATCGGCTATCGTGGGCGTGAACGTCAACGCATCCGATCTGGCCCTTGGCCGTCGATGGCCGGCGCAGCGCTTTGCCAGCCTAATTGAGCAAATAATCGCTAAGAAAAACTGCTGGATTATTCTCACCGGCTCCCCGGACGAAAAAGAATATACCGATCAGTGTTTGAATCTTGTCGCTGAATCTCATCGCGCGAAAATACGGAATCTTGCCGGGAAGCTCGACATCATTGAGTTCATGGCTCTGCTGAAAATTCTCGATCTGTTTGTCACAAACGATTCCGGTCCCATGATTTTTGCATCGCTTCTCAAGACCCCATGCATTTCCCTGTGGGGACCCGGCGATCCGAAAATGTACGCAGGATCTTCCTCGACGCAATCGACCGTTTATTCCGACTACCCATGTTCGCCATGCATGTATATCCCCGCAACGTACGCCGGATATTTTTGCAATCATCAATTTCCGTGCATGAGCGCTATTTCGCTGGAAGACGTCGCCAAGGCGACGATGGCCCGACTCGAAAAGATTTAGTTTTCGAGTCGCTTGAAAAACATGAAGCGCTCGTTGCGTTCCAATTCCGAGTAATTCAATTTCGCCAGCAAGTCCTGATATTCCATTTTCATCCATCCCGGCAAATATTCGTTACCCACATCAACCAAAATAGCCCCAGGTTTATGAATCACGATAAAGAGCGCGAGATTTTTGGCGCTCAGTTGCTTATTGACCGGAAGCGAAATGATGGGGCGATCATAGTGATATGCCCGCATGAAATAATTCGTCGCCACGAGGGCGCGGGGGCTTGTGTGTTTCTGAATCCACTGCTGAGGCTGCGTAAAATATATTTGCTGAATTTGTGGATCGAGAAATTGGCCGCGATCACGCTGATATTTTTTTTGGGTCTGAACGCCGTTGAAACCGGAAAGCAACACCAATCCGATAACAACAATGGCAACTCCCAATTTTTGTGGCAGGATTTTCTTTTCAACGAAGTAATCAATTCCCAGCACCGCCAAAGGCAGCATGAGCGCTGAGATTTGCAGCGCATATCTGTCGAAGGTAAAATCCTGATGAAGGTGGTGAAACATCAGTGAAATTAGCAGCCAATACCCGCCGGCGAAGAAAATAAGCAATTTGCCGTGCCCGCATTTATCTATTTTCCTTTTGCCAAAAGCACCTACAACGCCAAGAGAGCAAATGATCCAACCGGCGGCGCCGATCAAACCTGTCAGGTGCGCCAGGGCATTATGATAGAGCATCGACGCGAAGATTTTCGGAGTGATTTGCCCCGCGAAAAGCAAAGTCGGCCTTGTGCTCTGATAAATTGCTCCGCCGAAATCCCGTGTCATGCGATAGGTTCGCGCCGCACTGCCATAAGCCGGATACAATTCTCCGTTTGAATACAGGCTCGCCAATTCGACAACTGCCAGCGGACCTAAGGCAGCCATCACAAAGCATGCTGAACGCTTCCAGCGCTCTTTGCCGTTTATCAGGGTTAGGCCGACAACCAGGCCCAAAATTCCCATGACATTGGCCGAACGAAGGAAAATGCTTAATCCGAAAAGAAGTCCCGCCGGAACCAGCAGTCGATCCGAGCGCACAAGAGCCAAAAACGCCAGCGCGATGATGAGCAGGCTCAAAGGCTCCGTTAACGGCACGGAATAGACGTCGTAGAAATCAGGAGAAAATGCTACCGGCATCATAGCCAAAGCTGCTTTCCACGGAGCGAGCAAAGACCGCCATGCCAGCGCGTAAGCCAGTATAGCTAGTGCGGCAAAAACACTGTTTAAGCCATTGGCCGTCAGAAGCGCCTTTTCGCCGACAGGTATGAACGCATGAACAAGCGGCAAAAGGGGCTGCTGATATGGGAAGGCGTCCTTTCGCAACCCAGTCCATCCCTGGTACTGGTTATAATCAGTGACAAACCCTTCGCCACGGGACAAGTTGCGTCCGATGTCGAGGTAGGTGTTGGCGTCGGGCGTGGACTTTTCCAACGGCGCCGCGAAAAAACCCAACAACAGGATAAACAACACCCCCATCGCCGTAAGGGTCCAAAAGGCGATTGTCGCGAGGCTGTATGGTTTTGCGTTTTGTCGTTTTTCCATTTCGATTCACTTTGGAACTCATCTTCTGCTACACTGGTAAATGCAAGAGCGAAAATCAAGGTTCCTCACTGAAATATCTGACGAAAGCAGGCATTTTATGAAGGCGCTTTTCAATACGGTCGAAAAAACGACTATTCCTCTGGACCTTCCTTCCGAAGGCATTTCCATGTGGGAACAACCCGGTTTCCCGCAGATGGACTATGGGGCTTTTCAAATGCGCGGTCCGTGCGTTAGCAAAGCCTTGCAGGAGGCTTTTGTCGAAGCGCAAAAGGATCGGCCGACTTTTCACGCCAATCTGATGGAAGAACGAAAAGGTTTTTTTTATGGCCAATGGTGGCATGTCCGCCCGGAACCCGCCCGTCTGAAAATTGTCGACTTTCGCAATCTGCCGACGCTCCCGGAAGATATCGATGCATGGGTTCACGCGCAGATGAATCCGCTTGTCATGCGCGGCCAAAATCTCTTAAAAGAATACGCGGTAAGTTTCAGGCTTTTCCTACTGCCCCGCGAACACCAGATACTGGTGTTTATGTTTCACCATGTCGTCACCGACGGAGCCGGACTCTACGATTTTCTTCGTGATACTTTCAGCCTCTACCACCGCAAAGTGAAAAACCGCGAGCCGGACTGGGCAAACACGCCTGGGATTCACGCGCAATCAAAGAAAAACATTACCGAGCCTATCAGTCCGTTTCGATATTTCCTGCGCTCATATCGCACGGATATGCAGCACCCTTTTAAAAATGCCTCGCAACTCGCCAGCCTTCCAGAACGATCAAAGGGTCGCGTGATGATTCGCCACATTATCACCGATCTAAAAGAGCAAAAGGCTTTTCGCACACGCGCACGCGCCGACGGAGGTTCCGTAACTGATCTTTTCATGGCCGCGTCGAAACTGGCCATGCAGGAATTCAATGATTCCAGAAATACTTCAACGGAAATCCTGACGCATGGCCTGGCGGTCAACCTGCGCGGACGCATGTCGCCGTCTGAAATCCATGCGATGGGAAATCCGATGTCGGCCATCATCCTTCCCACAAATCGCCGTGAGCGTCATGACCCGCAGGCTCTGCTGAGGCTTATTGTACAAAGGCGTATGCTCATGTTGCACGACGGATACGACATCGCTGTAAACCGTGTTATGCAAAGCATCTCACGCAAGACGCGCTTTCTGCCCTCAACCTATCGCTATCCCCTCATGCGTCTTGTTCTCGACTGGCCGATTTCTTTTTTCCTGACCAACCTCGGCGTTGTCTGGCCGCGCATGGAAAACGGTCGACCGACAGGCGAAACCGCCATCACGCATGTTGGTGAAATGGAGCTGGTCGATGTGCATTCCAGCGTGAGTCCAACAAAAAACAATGCCTTGGCCATGATTTTAAGAACATTTTTGGGCCGGTTCTATTGCGTCTTTGCCGTAGGATTGAATAAGATTTCTGAAAAGGACGCTAAGGAATTTTCGCGCCTGATCCTGGGAAAAGCGCGCTCATACTTATGAAATATTTTCCCGAAGTCTCCATGCCTGCAAAAGCCGGCAGCGCCTATGCTTTGGCTGTATTTGGGCTAATAGCCGTCATTGTTTTCACAGGCGCTTGTCATAAGCTCGACAATGATAAAAGCGATGACACCGCCGCGACGACAAGCCCGAATAAATCTTTCCTTCATGATCTTCCCGAGCCGGGCGTAGAATCCGTTACATCGATTGAAACCCTCCCCTTACTTCAACTTCATTCACGAACCCGCCAGACATCGAGTCATGATTTAACCGGCGGCAATCAGGACGGATTCCGACGCGGAACGCAATTTTATGTCGATGAACAGGGCGATTACGTTGTCTTTGACGATTATGGACCGGGATGCGTGTATCGTATGTGGTTCACCGGTTTCACGAGTTGGCTGGGGCGAATCAAAATCTACGTTGATGATCTTGACAAGCCGGTGATTGATAAAAACTTCATACGTTTTTTCCTGGGATTCAACCAATTATTCAAGTTTCCCCGCGTGTATTTTTTTCACCAATCCAGCGGCGGCTTTGCTTCCTATGTCCCCATCTGCTACCAAAAACGCTGCCGAATTGCCTTGAGCATGAAACCCGAGTTTTTCCAGATCACATCGCGACGATACGACGCCGACACAAAAGTTCAGCCCTTTTCCCAAACCAGGAATGTTGATAATTGGGATCGCCAATGGTCCGCCGAAAACCTCGGCAAGGATCCAAAGGGCGTTAATGCAACGCACGCATACAAAAGTTCAGCGTCAGTTTCTCCCGAGAAAACCGAAGACTTGCTGGTCATTGAAGGAGCAGGCGCGATTTGGTCTATTCGCATAAAAATTGAACCCTTTGAGCAACGGGTCATTGATAATCTTTATTTGAAAGCCTGGTGGGACGACGAGGACAAGGCGTCTATCGACGTCCCTGTGAACGAATTTTTCGGTGCTTATTATATCCACGACACACCGCGAAGCCTGCTGATCGGGCGCGACGACGGGGACTATTACTATTGCTATTTCCCTATGCCATTTTGGTCAAAAGCACGCATTGCCATTAAAAACCGTGGCGATGATCCCGTAGAAATTGAGGCTGACATCGAGGCCATGCTCGTACCGATGCGCGGTCCCTACAGTTCCAAAGCCGGATATTTTCGAGCTTACTATGCAAAAGAAAAGCCCACGGTTATCGGCAAGGATTTCATCGCGCTTGACACCGACGGCGCAGGACATTTCGTTGGAATCACGCACACCATGGAAAGTTCGAGTGGCCAGGACTACATGGAGGGCGACGAGCGCATTTACGCTGACGGCAGCGCGTCGCCTGCCCTCTACGGAACCGGCACAGAGGATTATTATAACGGAGGCTGGTACTACATTTTGGGGACTTTCGCGCAAGCCCTTCACGGCGCGCCGACGCATATTTCCGAACCTGGTTTCGACATGGCGACCTCCTATCGCATGCACCTCGGCGATACAATCCCCTTCGCTCACGGATTCCGGTTCGGGATCGAACATGATCGCGGCAACACAATCGCCGGAGACGATTATCACGCCGTAGCCTATTACTATCACAACCCGCGCGTCCGGACGCAGCGCTCGGATACGCTGGATATCGGAAACGCGGAAAGTGAAGCGTCACACAACTACCAGGACAGTAACGCGGTCACCACCGATTTTATTCAGTCATATTACGAAGGAGACAGCGACCAGGATAGCGTGCGTGATCGCGGAAGAATCATCGCTGATTCATGTTCTTTTTCCATGACCATTGATCCCGCCAATGACCGAGTTTTCCTGCGTCGCCTCTACGACCAACTCAACGGCCTGCAAACGGCGCGCGTTCTGGTCGCAGGGCATAATGCCGGCACATGGTTCGACCTGGCACACAATCCGCACAAGCGTTTTGCCGACAGCGATTTCCTCATTCCCGCCTCGCTCACAAAAGGCCGGGAATCCATTTTGATCCGCTTGGAAAACATCGGACCCGCGCCTTGGACTCAATTTCGTTTTGAGGCTTTTTCCGTTGTCACAGACGAACATAGAGACTCGAAGGGGAAATAATCAATCTACGCGCAAGGCGCGGCCACGATAACGTCCGTATAGTAGTGAGTCAGGATTTCGTGATGATCAAAGCCGCATTCCGCCATCGCCTGCGCGCCGCGTTGCGACATACCGACGCCGTGGCCGTTTCGACCCCAGCAGCATCCGGTCTCGGACAAATCGCATAATTCATCGTCCGCTTCGCCGCAGACCTCGCAGTCATCGGCACACTGCGCGTTTTCCATGCAAAGCACGCTGGTCAGATATGAGGCGTAAGCCGAACCCCATACATCCTCGACATTCTCCGTACGCCCTCCGCTGCTGGCATGATAAACGGTTTCGGCAACGCGATCTTCAAATATAACGACGACGCCCGCAGTTTCGTCCACGGCGGCGTCGGTCGCATCATCGCGTTCCTCACCGTACACTTGGCATGCTGTGGTATCGCAGATCGGTTCACTTCTCGTAATCATCCAATTCACGGCGTAGGAGCGAATCGCAACGGCCTGCGCCTTCAAGGCTTCGAGGGGAAAGGATGGCCCCATCTCGTGAAACAGAACTCCCTTGACGTAATCCTCAATCTCGATGCTTTCAACATTCCCGAGTTGTTCCCGACGCACTTCAATTTCATCGGGAATTTCGAGTCCGTCAGGAAGGCACTGGTACTCCCCCGAAAATGAAACCGCGCCCGATGAGCATTCGTTTTCAAAAATGGGCCCATCGCTTTGACCGTCATCATCGTCGGCGCAAGCTATAAAGACGGAATTGCATGTCGCCGCCATGAAAACAAACAGAATCACGATCACGATGGACCAGTGGTGTTTGGCGCTCATTTCAATGAACCCTCTTTTTCAAAAACAAGGTAATAAGCCGGCAGCAAAGAATGCCCGGTTGCACCAAAAAAACCGAAAAGCTTAGAGATCAACCTAAAAACGGCAGTTTTCACTTTCCCCGAAATACCCTGCGCATCCCATTGCTTCAAATAATAAATCGGTCCCAGCCCATACTCCGACGACAAGTCGTTGATCTTAACATTTTTCGGCAAAAGCTCACGCAGCGTTGTGCCCCACCAACCGGTGTTGGGATTAACAAATTCTTCATAAGACCAGTTGGCCGGGTAACGTCCGCAAAAGATGCAGATTTTGTGGATCCATCGCGGCGGCAGATAATGCAGATAGGGGATCGGCAGGCGAATGACGTGATATTCAAAGGGCCAAAACCGGTTCTGGCTTTCCATGACCACGAAAAGGCCGCCGGATTTCAGGCTGCGATAACAAGCTTCAATCAATAGTCTTCTATGCGCCGGATCAACATGTTCCATGACGGCGGTGAGTATGACCAGATCGAATTGTTCTGGCGTGAAATCCGGAATTTCCGCAACGGTCAGATCCCATTTGTCCAAATGGAAATGCCGTTTTTTCTCGAGGCACACATCAATCATTCCCTGATCTACATCAAAGCTGACAAGGCGATTGATGCACTCATGCTTAAGTATCGCTTCCGAAATGTGTCCCGCGCTGCAACCAGGTTCCAGAACGCTGATCTTCCGACCATCCCGACACATTTGATCGAGTAGTGCACTGACCTTCGGCCCTCGTATCTCGCGATAATTCAAATACAAAGGCAGTCGCTTCGCGCCTTTTCGTTTCACAATGAGTTCAATGATCGCCTTTGAATAATCCGTTTCGTATTTTCGCCCGTTCACGCAGGCAAAGTGGCGCCCTTTATCGCCTTTTTCGTAATGCCATTTTTCGTTTGTCATATATACTTCACTATTGTCGTGATTGTGGGGAAATTAGAAAATACTTTTTGTGCCGATAAGCCTGTAATGGAAGTTGGCAACAATTGTCAGTTCCTCATCCGGCCAGGATTCCGGAAAGGGGCCAAAAAAATTGGCATCCGAAACCGCGCGACTGGCGGCGGTATCCAGGATCGGGAATCCGCTGGATCTGACTGTTTTCACTTCTTTCAATTTTCCGGAGCGCAAAATCGTAAAACTTATCGCCAATATTCCCTGCTGTCCCATCTGCTGCGCGCGTTGCGGATAAACCCACGCCCACTCGATTTTCTCTTTCACCCCTTGAAAGTACCCGATGTATTTAAAATCCCGCGTATTGAGATTAACGGCGTCGCCGGGCGTCCCAACATCGGGATTAAAAGGACTCAGGTTGCCGTTTCCGCCGCCGCTCCCAGACCCAGGCCCTGAATAACGAACGGAATTAATCAGGTCCTTCGTACCCTTGCCTTCGGCGCCGCGCCCGATTCCAGGCGCGTCGCTACGACCTTTTCCCAATTTGGACTCCGCATGCATGCCCTGGCCGACGCTAGGGATTTCATATTTTTTTGCAGGACGTCTTCGACCAGCCTGTGAATCGCCGCCCGGTCGACGCGATCTCGGTCCGACGGCGCCGGTCGTTGTGTTGATCGGCTGGTCAGCTATGTGGGTTTCTTTTTCAACGGCGTTGTTTTTCTCAGCAAGAAAACGAGCCGTCTTGGGGATCTTTTCATTAGCTCTCATTCGCTGGGTTAAAATTTCGCCCTGAGGCCTTTCCGGTGGGACCTGAAAATCCGTCAGATCCATCCACATGGGCTTTGGCGGCGCAACAGATTCCTTCACGGCATTCGTGGGAATGTTGAAAACCACTAAAAACACCGCAAGATGCAGCAACACGGAAACAAATACAGCCCAAAATATGAGCTCCCTTTGCTTCAGTGTTCTCAGTTCATCTCGCCAACGTTCGCTCATCCTTTTTGAATCCCACTTATTCTCTTGTTCTTATCGACACCAAAACGCACGTTTTGTTCATTATACCATAAAAAAAGGCTCCGCTTGACGCCGGAGCCTTTTTCTTTCACTGCTTTGCTTATTTCGAGCAGGAACACCCGCCGACATCATCCGAATCATCACTCGCGCTACTTAGATTGTCTCCCGAAGGTGATCCATCGTCATCCGTATCGTCGTCGCCTTCCGTATCATCGTCGGCGTCATCGTTAATGTCGTCGTCCACATCATCGTCGGCGTCATCGTTAATGTCGTCGTCCGCATCATCATCGGCGTCATCGTTTATGTCGTCGTCCACATCATCGTCGGCGTCATCGTTTATGTCGTCGTCCGCGTCGTCATCGGCGGTGTCATCGTCCGCAGTATCGTCATCAGCGGTATCGTCATCCAAGTCGTCGTTTTGCGCATAAGAAACGGTAACGGCAAAGGCGAATGACGCCAGGAAAAGCAGGATCGCGAATATCGAAAAACTACGCCATTTCATTGAATACTCCTTTTTTATGCCCGACATGGGGCTTTCAACCAATCTCTCTTATATTTTTTTAAGCATAAATGCAAAGTTTTTCAAACGCGAATCCGTCAGCGGCCTCAAAAAGGTCCTAGGAACGAAAGAGCAGGAATAGAAAAATGGTCAAGAGAATCGCCACCGCCCCGGCGAGGTAAGGAGCAATTGAGCGTTTTTTCAACGAATCCACACTCACAGCGGCCAGTTCATTCTCGAAAGCATCCGGCACCTCAGTTTTCGGCTTCGCCGTGGCGCCCTGCAGGTTAATAAACTTTAGTTTCGCTTCGCCGATAATAATGACATCCTTGTGCGAAAGTACGGTTTGCGTGGCTTTTCTATTGTTGACAATCGAGCCATTCGTAGAATCCAAATCCTCGAAAATGCTATCTGCCGAACTCACTCGAATCATTGCATGTCGAGTCGAAACCTTCTCATCTTCCAATCTGATATTACAATCGGCTCCCCGCCCAATGAGATAATCACCCGGCGGCAGCAGATACTTGCTTCCCTTAAGTTGCCCGAACAAAATTTCCAGGGACGGATAACGAGCCAATGCTGTTTTTTTATTGTAAATCGCCGCAATCATCTCATTGGGAGTACTGATCTGCGTGACATCCCCAACATCATCGGGAAACATCATACCGGTTTCGTCCTCGCCTTCCCCCGGCCTGTGTGGAATCTCATCACGCAGCACATCAGGCTCGTTGAACGCGGTCATATCCCCGGCCACATCCTCGCCTGCGTCTTTTTGTAAATGGAATTGGTTGCTGCCTATGATGATTTCGTCGCCAATCCCTAGCTCCAGCATTCCCTCTATTCGCTGGTTATTAACGTATGTGCCATTGCTACTGTCCATGTCGCGGATTTCAACACGATTTTCCATGAGGTAAATTTTCGAGTGCTCGCGCGATACATCCGCATCGCTCAGTACAACATCGGCATCCGAATCCCGACCGATAGTCGTTCTCACCTTAATCAAAGGAAATACTATCTTGCGCCCCAGGTCATCCGTAGCTTCCAACACAAACATTATTAGTCCCCATCCTGATCACAAGCCAATCATTATTCCAAAGCGCACTTTCCTAAAATTCTTATGACATGTCCAGCCCAAAATCCCTGATTGGAAACTCGATTCCTCCTCAAGATAAGCAATTGGGAGTCAAAATTCAACAACAGCATCGGAAAATGAGGCCAATCGAAGATTTGGATCAAGAACCAAAAATAAATTCCAAGTAAAAAATTCATTTCGAGTCACACGCCAAAAACCGCATTTGTGCTTTATTGATCGCAACAATGTCCGAATCACGCAATTGACCTGATGAAAAAGCTCCTCTATCTTTGCCGCATGAGTTTTGAATTTCTATTTTTAGCCATACCCGCAAGTCTGGCCCTGGTCCTTCTCATCATTCATTCCGTGGTCATCCGCGGCAAACGGACCACGGCAAGCTTTTTCCTTTCATTGATTGCCTTCGGATTTTTGCGCGGCAACCTGGTTCATATTATCACAAGGGGAAGAACCCCCTACGAATTTGGTTTCGCCGCCGTGCGTCTTGGCCACACGGGCATCGTTGAAGCCATGGGATGGTGCATTTCCCTCTACATTTCCTGGTCTGTCGCGCAGCGCCTGCTGGCCAGGCGAAGTCCTCATGAAAACAACGTTTTTGCCGTTCTTCTTTTTTCGTGCGCAGTGATGACAGGCTTCGGGATACTCATGGAGACAGCCGCGGGCAGGCTTGGATGGTGGCATTGGAAACCCCCGAAGGGGATGATATTGTCGCCAGCCTTTCGGGACATCGAAAAGGGCATCGCGCCCTGGTTTTCCGTAGCTTTCGATTTCCTGATGCCCTACCTGCTTTTCACGCAATTAAAAATCACTCGATGGCGAATCGCCCTTCTGGGATTGATGGCTTTCCCATTCCACTTCGGGATGCACGAAATCCGTCGATTTCATCTTGACGAGCATATGATTAAGGTCAATCACTTGTCCCATTTCATCATGATCGCCCTAGCCATGTTCCTTCCATTTTTTGCGCATTTGGAACTGAAAGTGATTCCTGACTACCCAAAAATATCCGAAAGCAAACAGCGTTTTCTGAGCCGTTTGGACATTGTCGGATTATTTATTGTTATTGCAACGGTTTGCCTCGGGCTCATATTCGTCGCCGAGCAATGGGAATTGACGGTTTTCGCTCTTCCCCTTCTGTGCGTGGGCGTTTATGCTTTGTGGTGGTCAGAAAAAGGATGCCTTTCAAAGTCGACAGCGACGGAGGCCAGCAGTGGCTGAAAATTTTTACGCCGGCGCCGCCAAGGTTGATATCACTCCGACAGATATCAGCAATGTCTATCTCGCGGGTTTTGATCCCAATCGAAAAGCCGAGCATGTTCTCGATCCCTTGTACGCTCGTGCGCTGTACTTATGCGACGGGGATGAGGAATTTGCGCTGGTTTCTTATGATTTGATTGGTCTCATGTACCCTGAGACGCTGCGTCTGCGGGAAGCGGCAGGGGTCATCTCCCCCAAAAATATATGGATTGCCTGCACGCACACGCACTCGGGTCCCGACACAATTGGTCTGTGGGGACCTTCCGTGGGATCCATCCCGATAGGCTCGGGAATCGACTCTCGATATTTCACATTTTTGGTTAAAGAAACCAAAGCCTTAATTTTAAGGGCAAAGAGAATTGCACGCCCAGCGACGGTGGCTTTCGCGTCGGATAATACTCCCAAAGGCACGCACACCTGGAATGTCCGCAACAAATCAATTATGGACCACGAGTTCAATGTCATGGTCATCAACAGGGTTGGCGGCAAGGGGAACATAGCCTGCGTGAGCAATTTCGGGGCTCATCCCGAAGTGCTTTGGGATAAAAACACCGGCATTTCCTCGGACTGGGTCGGTCCGATGCATAAGGCGGTCGAAAAAAAATTGCGCGGAGTATCCCTGTTTATCAACGGCGGATTGGGCGCCATGGTCACTCCGGCGATTGAGGAATCGCTCAGCCTGAAGAAAAGAATGAAGTTATACCCGAAATACGGAAAAACTCTTGCAACAATCGCCTTGCGAGCCGCCCTGAATGCAAAACCGGCCAAGCGTCCCCGTATTAAGGTCAGGGAAAAACGAATAACAATCCCACTGAAAAACGATCTCATGAACTTCATAAACAATCTTGGGATCCTCAAGCGTCCCAAGGATTACAGGGGTGTCTTGTCTTCCGCCGCCATCACGCGGATCGGTCCCGCTATATTCATCGCCGCTCCGGGCGAGGCGGTCCCGGAATTCACCCTGGCCGTCAAACGCCTTGTCGGCGGCCATCCCACTTTTTTTACCAGCCTGTGCAATGACGAATTGGGCTATCTGCTACCCCGAAAATATTTCGACGATCCCGCCTATGAGTACGAGCAAAGCGTCTCCCCGGGAGGCGATGCCACGGACATACTGTTGGATGTTTATCGAGAATTGTTGTGAATATTTACTGGAAAGCGAGAGTTTCAACCGATCTCGCATGGGAATGACAACTTTATTGACACTTGTTCGCCGTGAGCTTAATCTGTGTGCGGCGAATCAAAGCCTTTGAATCTGGCAATAGCGGAAAGGATAATCCAAAAATATGAAACTCCGATATCCACTTGCACTTGCTTTGGTGATTGTGCTCCTGGTTTTTTCATTCAGTTGCTCAGTTGACCAGGACATTCTGTTGGCCGAAAAAGCCATAGAAGCTTCTAAGAACGTCCACGCCGACTATCTGGCGCCTTATGAGTTTTCCTCTGCCGAAATCAACCTTGAGGGAGCCAGGCGCCAAGTCAACCAATCCAATTTTTTCCGAGCCAGGCAATTTGCCAAGAAGGCATCGGAACAAGCCAATATGGCTTCGGTCATCGCTCGGAAGAAAAATTCCGTGCCACGGATTCCCTGGGATCCAGACAGGGCCGTCAAGGCGCACGAAGCTGCGGGAAAGGGGACAGCCGTCGAAGCCATTGAACCGGCTGCCGCACCCACGCCCAAAAGGGTGCTCAGGGCTCCGTACAAATCGAAGTCGCCCGTGGTCCCACCGCCCCCCGTATATGCACCGCCTCCGGTGGCGCCGCCCGTAGCTACGCCGGTCCCAACGCCGGTCCCAACACCTACGCCGACGCCCACGCCGCCGCCATCCATTTTGGACGAAATTGACGCCATCGACGATGAACCTTCCGCTCCGGGGATGTGAAAATGCACAAGAGCAATACCTGCTTTCTTTTTATCGCCGCGCTGCTCTTTTCCCTGCTGATTCTTTCAGCCGGTTGCGGTCGCGAAGCCTTAAAAAATGATATGTCCAAAGTTCAACAGGATCTGTTGGATGTTGAAATTGCAGGCGCCAAGGTCTGCGCTCCCAAGGAGTTTGCATCCGCCGAGGCCTATCTCGATTTCGCCCGCGGCGAGTACCAGGAAAGAAATTACATCGCAGTGGACGATAACCTGATCGAATCCCGAAAGCACATCGAGGCAGCCAGACCTTTTCTCGTCGGATGCGTGGAAGCCATTCCGCCCGACACCGACGGCGATGGAATTTTGAACAATGTTGACAAGTGCCCCGACCAGCCTGAGGACTTTGATGAATTTGAAGACGCCGATGGTTGTCCCGATCCGGATAATGACCAAGACGGCATTCCCGATGTTGATGACAAGTGCCCGCTGGAACCTGAAACCATTAACGAAGTCGATGACGAAGACGGGTGCCCGGACTTCAAATTTGTGAAGGTCGAAGGCTCGGAAATCGTGCTCAATCAAAAGATACACTTTGAAACCGGATCGGACGTGATTACTCCCGAGAGTTTCCCAATCCTAAACGAGATAGCGTCGATCCTGGCAGCCAATTCAAATTGGAAAATCGCCATTGAAGGCCACACGGACAATGTGGGCAAAGCGACATCCAATATCAAGTTGTCTCAGTCTCGCGCCGAATCATGCCGAAAATATCTGGTCGAAAATGACATCGACATGGCGAGAATGTCCGCCGCTGGCTTCGGCCCTACCCGGCCCATCGTGCCAAATATGACCGAGGCGGGCAAGGCGATGAACCGTCGCGTTGAATTCAAGATCATTGACAAGTGAGAATGTTCATCCGACGACGAAAATAGTATTTCTAAGCTTTCTATGTCTGGCGACCCTGCTGACGGGTCGCCCGGCTTTTTCTCAAAGCTCCCTACTCAATAATCCGAAAGTTGATTCCGATTCAGATGAAAAGCCTGTTATGAAAAGCATCGCTTTTCTACAGGACATAATCAGGAAGGAATATTTGCGCCCCAGTCCTGATCTGGTCCTGATCGCGGATTATTATCAGCGCATCTTTGCTCTGACCCCGAAAACTCAGCAAGGTAAAATGGCCTTGTGGGAATCCTATTTCACCAGAAGGCGTAGCGGTGATTATTCGAGCGCCCTTGGAACACTCCAACTGATTTACGGCGCTTTTCGCCATGATGAAACCATGATTCATCCTCTGGCTCCAAACACTCCGGTCAATCTTCACGCCACGGCGGATATCGAACAAGCCGATCTTTTTTCCCTGATGTCCAAAAGTCCGTTGGTCGCCATGAACCAAATGCGGGCGATTCCTTTGCGGCATCAAGGCGTTTACGTCGGTATTGCGGATGACCGGCGAACGTATTTCGGCCATGTTGATGTCGTCGTCAACCTCAAAATGGCCGAAGCTCATACCCAGGCCTTGCAATACAACAACGCCATCAATCTTTTCCGGGATATTATTCGCGGTCACGCCGGTGAAAGCTATGGACAGCCTGGTGGGTTGCGCAACATTGAATGGGTCGTTATGCGACATTTTCACAAAGCCTTGCTCATCATGGATATTGGGATAACGAAAAAGATCGTTGAAATTCACGAGTTGTCGGCTCTGTGCAAGAGCGATCTGGCCAAGGCTGAAGCCCGCTTCATCAGCGCAAACCTGCACGAAGAACGTATCAAAAAACTGCATTCAGCCGAGGATATCCTCCAGGCACTGGGGCATTACCGACATGTCGTATTGAATTATAATGACATTGTATTTCCTACGGATCGAGGCCTGGAAGCCATGGGACCTAGAGCTATCGTCCGCACGGCCGTATTGCTGACTGTCCTGACACACAGTAATGAAAGAGCCGTACTGCTGCTGGAAGAGCTTGAAAAATCCCTTGATCGATCAACGAAGGGGGGCAATGAAACCGCCGCCTACGCGCGCTTGCATCGGGCTGCCATCTTCCAGCAAAAAATGAACAATCCGCAACAAGCAATATATTTACTGAGTAATTTCGGCAAAGAGTTTCCGCTGGCAGTGGTCTATCCGCATGATAAGAAAAAACCCCGCATGCTTTTTGAAATCGCCAATGAATTGATATGCGAAGCGAAAGGCGGGTTAAAAATCAAGATGACAAAGGAGAAAAATAAATGATTCATCCCTGCCGGCAGTGCGGGCAATCCCTCAGAATTTCGTCGCCGGGGGCGTATCAATGTCCGAAATGTGGCGCATTAATGAAAATCGAACCGGAAGAGTTCGCCTGGGAAGCGGGAGGACACCTCAACGATTTCGGCGCTCCCGCGTCGGAAAACACGGAAAACAATCCCGGCGAACGCAGGACCGACGAAAAAACCGCTTCGGAGGCGGAATCCACGGGAATACCTGTTGCCGCCGTTATTTCACCAAGCGACGCGCCCGCGAAATCAAGCGCCGAAGATCGGTGTGAAATATGCCAAATACACGAGGCCACGCAGGCATGCCAATCCTGTGGAAAACTTGTTTGCACAAATTGTTCAACATTGGATTCAAGCGCTTTGCCGATATGCACCGCTTGTCGTCCGAATTCCATCGGCGACTATAACAGCTTTGAAAATACCGGTCGCCTGGGTTTTCTTAAAAGTTTTCCGGGCACTGTCAAATCTATGCTTTTCCATCCATCGGATTTTTTCACGCGCCTGCCCGCGCCAGGGCCTTTCTGGCCCGGAATATTGTTCGGCGTTCTCATCTGTTATCCTTTTCGGGTCATTGCCGTGTTCATTTTAGCCTATTCCATGCAGGGCCAAATCGCGGACATTGAAAGCCAACTGGGCATTGTAATGCCGGTCTTTTTTACGGACATGATGTCGCAGCCGAGTTTTATAATCACCATGCTCATCTCCGGCGTCATCCTCCAGCCCATTTTCATCATGCTCGCCATCTTGTTTACTGGTACAATTACTCACCCCATCCTACTTTTCATGGGAAAACTTCACGGGCGATACGAAGACACAATCCGCGTCACCGGATACGCCAAGCTGGGAGAGATTCCGACAATTATACCAATAATCGGTCCTTTCATCGCGATTGCCTGGACAGTAGTTTTGATGGCAATTGGATTTCACAAGGTTCATAGAATCCCGTTATGGAAGGCCTGCCTCGCCGCCGCCACGCCAATCCTGATCTGTGGCTGCGGTCTGCTGGCCATCTTTGCCGCCGCATTGACCTTCGTTTTGCCGCAGATCTTATTTTGATGAATGAGCTCAAGCCATCCGCCCCCAATGAGCGCCCGACTTTCTTTAGAGCTACGATGATCGCAATGATCATTATGGGCTGGTTGGCGGCATGGCACCTGCCCTGGGAAATCATCTGGCAAGTAAAAACCTGCATCTTCCGTCGAATAACAACGATCCCCTGTCCCTTTTGCGATCTGACGCATGCCTGCGTGTATTTCGCTCGCGGCCAGATATTGGATTCCATTAGAGTCAACGCCCTGGGACCACTGATAATGATTTCATCTGTAGCCTTGTTGCTGTTGTTTGGAATGAAAATCCTCCGACGCGCCCCGGCTTTTCCGCTCGACCGATATTTGGCCGATCATCCATGGATCAAATGGGCGGCGCTTTTGCTTCTTTGCCTAAACTGGTGCCTGCAAATTGCAAAAGATGCCTGAGCCAAATAATACTATTTTCGTCTAAATCTTGACTTAATCCCACAAATGAATATTTTCCTATTGGTCGTGCCCGCTGTCGAAACGATTTGCGACAGTGCGCGGCATAAAAATACCTAAGGAGAAATGCCTTGCCCATATACGAATACTACTGTGATGATTGTAATAAGTCTTACGAAGTTACGCAGAGGATAACCGACAAGCGCCTTGAGCAATGCCCGGTGTGCAATTCGTCGCGAATTCACAAGCTGGTCAGCCTTTCTTCATTTCATCTGAAAGGTACGGGGTGGTACGCTACCGATTACGCCAAAAAAGATTCCAAAAACGGCAATGGGGTCAACGGAGGAAATAAAAAAGCCAACCCAACCGACAATAATGCGAAAGACAAAGATTCCGGCAGCGGCGACTCCTCAAAAAGCGAAGCAAAGCCAAATTCAGAGTCCAAAAGCAGTGAAAAGTCGGAATCAAAGTCCAAAAGCGAAGTTACAGCCAGCAGCGCGTCAAATTCCTCCACTTGACGCCGCACCTTCATTGAATTTCATACGCGAATTTGTTATGAGAAATGCCGTGCATGGCGTTGCGCGTGTTTGAGCGTCAGATTCGCTCTTCGCATAAAATTTCCGCAACTCTAAGGAGCTTCGCAAATGAATCTTCCGAAGGATCTTAAGTACTCGAATGACCACGAATGGATCAAAGTTGAAGGCAATGTCGCCGTCATCGGGATCACCGATTACGCGCAGGATTCTCTTGGTGACATCGTCTTTCTCGAACTGCCCGACGTGGAGACCGAACTGAGCCAGGGGGACACTTTCGGCGTCGTTGAAAGCGTCAAATCCGTCAGCGATCTCTTTACCCCGGTTTCCGGAAAAGTCATCGAGACGCATGAAGACATCATTGATGCTCCGGAAACTATCAATTCCGATCCATACGGCGTAGGTTGGATGATAAAAGTTGAGCTATCGGATAACTCTGAAATCGAAGCACTTTACGATGCAGCCTCCTATGAAAAATTTCTGGCCGAAGAAAGCTAATGGAAATTTAATAGAATCTGGAGAATCCAATGCGCTATATCCCGCATACGCCGGATGATATTCGCAAGATGCTCGACTCCATCGGAGTCGGTGAAATCAGCGAACTGTTTTGCGCCATCCCGCAAAACATCAGGCTCAACAAAGCTCTGAACATTCCTTCCCCCATGTCCGAAAAAGAATTGCTCGAACACCTGGAAAATCTTTCGGCCAGCAATCTCGGGCATTCGTTTGCGTGTTTCATCGGAGGCGGAGCACATCGCCATTACGTTCCGGCGGCAGTTGATTCACTTTTGAGCAGAGGCGAGTTTTTCACCGCTTACACTCCCTATCAGCCCGAAGTGTCTCAAGGCACATTGCAGGCTATTTTTGAATTTCAGACCATGATCGCAAGGCTCCTGGGCATGGAGGCAGCCAACGCCTCGATGTACGACGGCGCATCCGCTCTGGCCGAAGCCATTCTCATGGCGGCAAGAGTCACCAAAAAATCAAAGGCATTAATCGCTTCATCCATAAACCCGCGCTACAGGCAGGTCGTTGAAACCTACCTGCAGTTTCACAACTTCGAATTGACGACGCTGCCAATCCGCGCGGATGGCCGCGTCGATTCCGACTTCATCAGCAACGCGGATTTATCGGAAACCGCGGCTGTGGTCGTGCAATCGCCAAACTACTTCGGCGTCATTGAGGATTTGAGCCACATCAACAGTGCCCTGCGTGAAAGCAAAGCGCAGTTCATTGTTTCTTTCACGGAAGCTCTGGCTTATGGCCTAATCAAAAGTCCCGGAGAATGCGGCGCCGATATTGTCGCCGGCGAAGGCGCAAGTTTCGGAATGCCGGTGTCGTTCGGGGGACCTTTCCTCGGCCTCTTTGCGGCCAGGAAAAAACATGCCCGCATGATACCCGGTCGCCTTGTCGGCCAAACCCTTGATACAAACGGGAAAAAGGCCTTCGTTCTGACGCTCGCAACTCGTGAGCAGCACATTCGCCGCGAAAAGGCCACCAGCAATATTTGCACGAACCAGGCTCTTTGTGCTTTGGCCTGCGTGATCTATCTGTCGCTCCACGGGAAATCGGGTCTCGCGCAATTGGCTCAAGCGAATCTGAATCTGGCCGAATACGCCAAAGACGCCTTGGTGAGAGCCGGTGCGAAACTTCCATTTAATACACCAACTTTCAATGAGTTCGTCGTGGACATGCCATGCGATGTGCGGCGTCTTGAGCAAGCGTGTTACGAGCAAAAGTTGCTACCGGGAATCTCCGTCGACCGATTGCTCAGCGGTGCCGACAACGCCATGCTGGTCAACGTCACGGAATTGAACAACAAAGATCAAATCGACAAATTTGCACGTATTGTCGCCAAGCTCAAATAAGATCCGCCGATACAACCCGGAGTCGTCTGATGATGTACAATAAAACAATCTTCGACCTTTCGGCCAAAGGGCGATGCGGCGCATCGCCGATCAGCGCCGATGTTCCCGATTTCCAACTTCCCGACGATCTGTTGCGTGCAGAATCCGCTGCCCTGCCCGAAGTCACGGAAGTGGATGTGGTGAGGCATTTTACACACCTTAGTCAAAAGAATTTCGGTATCGATATCGGCATGTATCCCCTGGGCAGTTGCACGATGAAGTACAATCCGCGAATCAACGAAGTGGCTTGCCGCCTTCCAGGCTTTGCGCGGATTCACCCCGGCGCGCCTCCGCAATACGCGCAGGGAGCTCTGCAGTTGATGCACGAACTGCAATCATACCTCGCCGAGATCACCGGATTGGATGTCGTAACTCTGCAACCCGCCGCGGGAGCGCAAGGTGAATTGACAGGCCTTATGATGATCCGAGCCTGGCACACAAGTCAGGGGAACCCCCGCCGGAAAGTTCTGATACCCGATACGGCGCATGGAACGAATCCAGCTTCCAGTGCGCTTTGCAACTACGCGGTGGAGACCGTGCCGAGCAACGACAGGGGGACATTGGACCTCGCATCGTTGCGTGAAAAAATGACCGGGGAAGTCGCGGCCCTTATGGTCACGAACCCGAACACGCTCGGACTTTTTGAAAAAGACATTGCGGAAGCCGCCGAGATCGTCCATCAGGCAGGCGGCCTCATTTACCTGGACGGCGCCAACATGAACGCGATCATGGGAATCGTCAGGCCGGGAGATTTCGGTGTCGATGTCATGCACCTAAATCTGCACAAAACTTTTTCCACCCCGCACGGCGGCGGCGGTCCGGGATCAGGTCCGGTGGCGGCAAAATCGTTTTTGGCCCCCTATTTGCCCAGCCCAATCATCACGAAAAGCGGCGATCAATTTTTCCCCGACTACGAAAGGCCGCAATCCATTGGCAAGGTGCAGGCTTTTTTCGGCAACTTCGGCGTGCTGGTCCGCGCTTATGCATATATCCGCGAAATGGGACCCGATGGTTTGAAATTCGCCAGTGAGATGGCGGTGCTCAACGCCAACTACATCCGTGAAAATCTCAAAGGGATCTACCATCTGCCCTACGATGAAGTGTGCATGCACGAATGCGTGTTTTCGGAGAAAAGCTTGCCGGGCGACCTGCGTACTTTAGACGTTGCAAAAAGGCTGATGGACTACGGTTTCCATCCGCCAACCGTCTATTTTCCGCTTATCGTCAAGGGCGCCATCATGGTCGAGCCTACGGAAACGGAAAGCCTCGAAAACTGCGATGACTTCATTCAGGCGATGAAAACAATCCGCGCGGAAGCCGAAAATGATCCCAAGGCCTTAACTTCCGCTCCAAGGACAACGCCGATTGCGCGCGCCGACGAAGTTATGGCGGTGAAAAAGCTGCGCCTGACCGCCGATATGGACGGTTGAATCTCTATGGCCGACAACCCGGCCAGACACCGAATTTGAGCGGCTACTTTTTTAAATTGATATTCAAAAGGGATGATGCGGCGGATTTTTCACCCCCGCGAAGCGCGAAGGGCGACTCGATTTTTTCCCGCGACTTTTTCCTGGCGGGCTTACTTTTCCTTAAATTTTTGTTCTTTTTTGGCGGGGCCACCGTTTTGGATGCTTTGCGCCCCGCACCAGAACTTTTAGATTTTTGAACTGGCCTTAAAAGCTCGATGACGTTGGTCAAAGACCGGGAATCGGTTGCGGAGGATTTTGTGATTTTTTGTGCTTGAATGATCGATTCTTTGCGCCTGGCTGATTTTCTCTGGCGGCTTGCCTCAGTATTTTTCTCAAACTCGTCCAGGGAGTTATCCAGTTCATCGAGCTGTTTTTCCACATCCCGCAGTCGCGACCCAACCCTGGCTATAGCCCTATCCACTTTATCCTGATCCGATGTGGAAGGCACGCCAGCGAAATTACGAATATTCCTAACGCGTTTGTCGAATTCGACCTTTGTTTTAATCACTCCTTTTATCAGTTTGACGCCGGCGGCTGAAGAAAGTAACTCCACGGCCAGTTTCCCGGGTTTCAATTTCTTTTCTTGCCTCATCTCTTTTATCAAGTCGGAAATCGCCATGCGGCGCCTCTCAATTTGTGTTTTCGCTACGCTTTTACGATACTAGCTCTCGTGGATCATTTTGAAAAGTGCTTCTATTTCAGTAATTCATGAAAAATCAGGATCAATCATGAGGCTTCGCTTGAACCACTGTTTGGAATCTGTTGGGCATTTTTCACCTTTTGCTTGCATTTGCCCAGGCGATCTGTTAAGGAATCTAAGCCTTTTGGCGTGTGAAAATTGATGGGAGAAACAATGCGCGTTTTCAAGATTCTCGGTATTTTAGCGGCGTTTGTGGTTCTTTGCTCCGGATGCTCCGGCGATGAATACGATCAGGCGACTAGGGATGTCACCTATTCTGAGCACACTTCGGCCAAAGATCGGGAAGCGGCGCAATACTGCGACGTTTATGATTTTCCGATCTACGACTGCTTCGACGCCTGTCAATGCTGCTATCCTCCGGCCACGGATACCTATGACGATCATGACGAATTAGACCAATGCGTCTGGTATTGCGGCGGATTGTTGCTCAAGATCAACGACATCGAAAGCAAGTCCAAAGCCGATATCGACAATTACAAAGAATGCGTCGTCGGCTGTTTTTCCATCTGCGAAAAGGAAGACAAGGACGTCGCTTGTTATGATGAGTGCAAGCAGTACCTCGGATGATTCCAACCGGTCGCGCTGAAAAAGAAATAACCAACCTCTCCTTAATCGGGGAGGTTGTTTTGTTTGTGAGTCTCGTATTGGAATACGCGGATCCGCCCTTGACGGACCGTACCAAGGCTCACAAAAATTTTGCAAATTCACTTTCACAGACATGACATCATGAAATCCGAAATTCGCCTCCTGTCGGAAAAAGTCGCCAATATGATTTCGGCTGGCGAGGTTATCGAACGCCCCGCTTCGGTCGTGAAGGAATTGCTGGAAAACTCCCTGGACGCCGGCGCTCATCGTATTCTTGTAGATTTGAAAGTCGGCGGTCGAAAACTGATACGCGTTGTCGATGACGGCGACGGCATGAGTCAGGACGACGCGCTTCTATCCCTCGAACGACACGCCACCAGCAAAATCCGCAACGAAACTGATTTGACCGCAGTCGCCACAATGGGTTTTCGCGGCGAGGCTCTGCCAGCCATCGCCAGCGTGGCGCGGTTGAACTTACGGACAGCGCAGCGTGAACAGGTTGGCGGTATCCGCATCCGCGTCGAGGGAGGAAAAATCCTTGAAGTTGTCGAGGAAGCTGTTGCTCCGGGAACGGAAATGGAAATCTCCGATTTATTCTTCAACACGCCGGGGCGGCGCAAGTTCATGCGCTCGCCGGAAACTGAGTTAACGCACATTGTCGAGGCTGTCACCCGTCTAGCTCTTCCCAGGCGGGATGTCTTTTTCAGACTCCGGCAAGACTCGAAGACTCTTTTACAGGTTCCGGCGGGAGACTCTTTTCTTCGCCGGATCACCACTTTGCTCGGGTCGGACGCCTCGGCGGACCTGGTCGAATTGAGCTTCGAGGGCCGACATTTCGGTTTGACCGGATTCGTGTCCGGTCCCATGACCACGCGATCATCATCAAGCCATATGTTCGTCTATTGCAACGGACGCTTTCTTCGCGACCGCATGTTGACGCACGCCATCAATTCCGGTTATCGGGGGCACATTCTCAAAGGCCGCTACCCCGTTGTGATACTGCTGATCGATATTCCTCCCGAACTCGTGGACGTCAACGTACACCCCACGAAAAGCGAAGTGCGTTTTCGCAAACCTTCCGGAGTTTACGAGGGCATTGTCTCGGCCATCGATCAGACTTTGCGAAAGCGTTTCGGCGCTGTAGAAAGAAATCCCTTTCCGTTTCCGCTCTCGCCATCAGCGCAGGAAACATATCCGCCAACTCCGCACGACGACACCGCCCATCGCCAGAAAGAAACCCTCGATGCGATTTCCCGCTTTGGGGAAACAAGCGCCGCTTCTCTGTTTGAAAGATATCCTCTGCCCGCCACCCGGCATCTCGATCCAGTTTACGACAAGCCGGAATCGGCTGACGCTCAAAGCCCCGCTGAGCAAAATCAGTTTCCCGGCGGGGGCGCCTTTTCCCGCCTCGCCATCATCGGCCAGCTTTTCAGCAATTACATTGTGTGCGAAACCCGCGAGGGAGGCGGCAGCATGGTCCTGATCGACATGCACGCCGCGCATGAAAGAATAATTTTTGAAAAACTAAAAAAGGATTATCTTGGCTCATCCATTCCTGTGCAAGGCCAGCTCATTCCCGTCACGATGGAACTTAGACGGGCCGAAGCGGCGGCGCTAAGAAAAATCATGAGCCATCTAAAAAGCGTCGGAATCGAAGTGGAGCCTTTCGGCGGCGACACATTTCGCATTACCGGCGTGCCGACGATACTATCGACCAGCGAAGCCCAATCTGTTGTCACGCAATGCATTGATCGCTTTCTCGAAATCGGGCAGAATGCGCCGCCGGATCACATTGCCGACAACTTTCTCTCGGTTTTGGCGTGTCATTCGGCGGTTCGCTCGGGTCAGGAATTGACCACGGCGCAGATGAGAGAAATTTTAAAAGGGCTTGATGCCGTAGACAATTCCGGCACCTGCCCGCATGGCAGACCAACGACCTGGATAACATCCATGTTGGAAATCGAAAAAAGGTTCAAGCGACGATGATCAACGATCTGATCAAAAGGCTTCTCGAAGGAGACAAAAAGGCCCTGGCCCGCATGATCTCACTGGTCGAAGCCCGATCCGTCGATGTCACCCGCGTGATGGCCGAAATTTTTCCCCACACGGGCCGGGCGCAGATTCTGGGTTTTACCGGGCCGCCGGGAGCCGGGAAAAGCACGCTGGTCGATAAGGTCACATCTCATTATCGCTCTTTGCACAAAAGCGTAGGCGTCATCGCCATTGATCCCAGCAGCCCTTTTTCCGGCGGCGC
>Ga0307990_1000492_pt1 | contig 34988 bp, 28 predicted proteins | sample EllFjometagen129_FD_203168 | JGI IMG/M metagenome (GOLD analysis project Ga0307990, IMG submission 203168) | Marine microbial communities from Ellis Fjord, Antarctic Ocean - #129 | ecosystem: Environmental > Aquatic > Marine > Unclassified | place: Southern Ocean | collected 2014-10-08
AGGTGACAATTGCTCTAGATAACTTAACTCAGTAGACCCAAGTATTTGCAGACGATTTGAATGCAAAAAACTCAGGTGACCTGCTAAACCTAAGCCTGGCTTTTGGATACGGTGTGACTCTATGACTTTATCTAATCCGTCAGCACCTGACAAAACCTCAAGATCAAGTCCGGTATCTTGTTCTTCTAACAACTCCCGAATACTCAACTGAGCCATAGACTACCACCAATCAATTAAGTAACCATGCTATAGGGATAATAACACAGAGTTACGCTGCTTCTTTATTGCGGATAATCTGATATATCTCTTCGGACGTAGCAGCATTCATCAACTGCGCGCGCACATTTTCATCCTTGAGTAGCTTAGAAATCCTAGCCAGAGTCTTCAGATGAATACTAATAGAATCTTCAGGTGCCAATAGTAAAAAGAATAAGTGCGCTGGCTTACCATCCATTGAATCAAAATCTACCCCTTGCTTACTGCGACCAAAAGACAAGACAAGTTGATCAATATTTTTCAATTTACCATGAGGAATAGCAACACCTTCACCAATACCAGTGCTACCCAAATGTTCGCGCTCCTGCAGAACTTCAAGAACTTGATCGCGTTCAAGCCCGGCAACAGAACGTAACAATACATCGGTCATCTCTACCAACACATCATCCTTAGTAACTGATTTGATTTCAGCCTCCACAGAGGCCGGATTTAGCAAGTCAACAATATTCATAATCATTCGTTTGCAAAAACAGCGTGGCAGTAATCTGCCACGCTGACATTATTAGTTATCTTATGCTTCGGGGATAATTAAACCGTAATTGCCATCTTTACGACGATACACCACGGTAACCTGTTCAGTAATATCATCACTGAAAACCAAAAACTCCTTATGCAACAAATCCATTTGCATTACTGCTTCATCTACAGACAGCGGTTTCAGGGAGAAACTGTGCGAACGGATAATTTGCGGCTCGGTATTATCAACCTCAAAACTGGCTGCTTCGTAAATAGTCTTAGTAATATTGCGTTCCCTACCCTTACGCGTAGTATGACGCTTCAGTTTTTCCTTATAGCGTTTTAATTGGCGCTCTAACTTATCGACTACCTCATCAATAGCTGCATACATATCATCAATAACTTCGGCAGAAGCTTTAATGGTGACTCCCTTAGCAACTATGGTAACCACACTTTTATGACGAATTTTTTTCTCAACTGACAACACTATCTGAGCATCAATTGGCTCATCTATGTATTTGTTAACACGTGCCACTTTTTCTTCAGCATAAGCCTTTGCTGGTGCGCTAACGTCCATATGCCGGAATGTTACAGAAATATTCATGAATCCTCCTTATGAATTTATAAGCTTGCAGTCAGTGCCACTGTTATTTGCCCCAGGCAAATAATTTCATGGTAAACAATTTTCAGTGTTACAGCTTTGCTAAAAATCCCTTTTACGCAGATTAGATGAACGAATACCCAACATCTCACGATATTTAGTCACCGTACGCCGAGCGATATCAATACCTTCACCGTGCAACATGTTAACTATCTTCTGATCAGAATAAGGTTTTTTTACATTTTCATCAGCAACTATTTCTTCAATTCTTGTTTTGACACTTTCCGATGCGATTGAATCTCCACCAGTTGTGCCAATACCACTGTTGAAAAAGAATTTCAACTCCAGCAACCCTTGCGGAGTCTGAACATATTTATTGGTCGTGACCCGACTAATTGTTGATTCGTGCATCTCTATATCATCAGCCACATCGCGCAAAACCAGTGGTTTCAGCTGGGTGATGCCATGATCAAAAAAATCACGCTGAAATTTAACAATACTTTTCGTTACTTTTTCAATAGTGCGTTGGCGCTGATGGATACTCTTTATCAACCACAAGGCACCACGCATTTTTTCCTGAATATATTCATTGGTAGCTGCGTCAACCGTTTTGCCAGCAAGGGCATTAGAATAATAAGAGCTGATGCGCAAGTTGGCCAAACCATCATCGTTAAGCGAAACCACATAGTCATCACCAACTTTGTGAACAAAAATATCCGGGGTAATATATTGAACATCAGGCGCACCATATTGACTACCGGGATGAGGATCCAAGGTTGATAACAGCTGGGCTGCTTCAAGCACCTCATCAACACTAACCTTACATTGTTTGGCTATTACCGAATAACGGCGTTCTTCCAGTTCTTTGGAAAAATCACGAACGAGGCATGCAGACAACGAATCTCCCAAGTCTAAACTACACAACTGCAACAATAAGCATTCAGGCAGATTGCGGGCACCAACCCCCGGAGGATCAAATTTCTGCACCTCAACTAAAACTTTTTCCACATAAAGATAGTCAGCACCAGTCTGCTCAGCAATATCATCCAGATCAGCCACCAAATAACCATCATCATCTATATTACCAATAACTGCTGCTGCTATCTGTTTATCCTGATAACTAAATGCGGACAGATTAAGTTGCCACATCAAATGATCACTCAGGGTGGCTTTGGAGGTAAGCAAGTTTTCGTAAGATGGTTGATCATCATCGCTATAGTTTTCGCTGTTAGTACCACCTTGCGAAAACCCCTGAAGATAAGTCTGCCAATCATCAATTTGCGCTAAACCATCGGCCTCTGATACTTCTTGAGTTTTTTCTGAATCGGAGGCTAGAACTGATTCAGCCTCAGGCGACACATCCACCTCTGTTTGCCTGACCTCTTCGACTATTGGGGTATCGTCCAAAACTGGATTTTCTTCTAACTCTTGATTGACTACCTCTTCCAATTCAACCCGAGAAAGCTGCAACAATTTAATCGCCTGCTGCAACTGCGGAGTCATGACCAGCTGTTGACTTAGTTTTAATTGTTGGCGTAATTCTAATGCCATGGTTACCCTAATAAAGTATAAATTTACCGACTCTACACAAGTCAGCCCATTTAGCTATAGTTTTTTACAGGCGAAAACCTTCACCCAGATAAATTTCCCGCGCTATAGGACTTTCTGCGATCTGCGCCGGCGTTCCCTTTTCTAAGATTGTACCATCATTAAGAATATATGCACTATCACAAACGCCCAAGGTTTCACGAACATTGTGATCAGAAATCAAAACACCGATACCGCGATTTTTCAGCTCGATGATAATATTTTGGATATCAATTACTGCCAACGGATCGATGCCAGCAAATGGCTCATCTAACAAAATAAAACGCGGATCAATTACCAGCGCGCGCGCAATCTCAGTGCGCCTGCGCTCACCACCCGACAGGGCATAACCTGCTGTCTTAGCCACATGGCCAAGGCGAAACTCTTCGAGCAATTGCTCCAGACGTTGTTGCCGTTGTTGGGCATCATCGACATGATATTCTAAAATAGCTAATAAATTCTGCTCAACTGTTAACTTACGAAAGATTGATGATTCTTGTGGAAGATAGGCTACACCAGCTGCAGCGCGTTGATACATAGGCCAAGCTGTCATGTCCTGTTGATCTAGGTACACCTTCCCCTGTTCCGGCTTAATTAAACCAACCACCATATAAAATGAAGTGGTTTTACCTGCACCATTTGGCCCTAGCAAGCCAACAACCTGCCCGGACTGCACCGAAACAGACACATCATTAACCACTCGGCGGGCTTTGTAAGACTTCAGCAAACCTGTAGCACTAAGTTGATGCGAATTCACTATGGCTTATCCTCAGGGACAAATACCGCTTTCACCCGCTGCTTCTCACCACCTTCGACAATACTGCGATTATCGTTAAGATAGACAATGATTCGCTCGCCAGCTACGTTATTTTCTCCTTGCACCACGCGTGGGTCACCAGTAAGGACAATACGCCCCTCTTGATGATAAAAAATTGCCTTTTGCCCTGTGGCTACACGGTTAAGCTGAACAATTCTCACGTCCTGTTCCGCCTCAACCTTATCTATTTGTCTTTTAGCACCATCACTCGGGCTAGCAGCATCAATATAGTGCACAGTCATCTTTTGCGCATAGATAAAAACTTCACCTTGCTGAGCCTGCACATCACCGCTAAACACGAAAACACCAGCGTTATCATCGGCCTCTAACTTGTTAGCGGTAATATTAACAGGCTGATTACTGTCATGTTTCATTTCCTGTTCAGCTGCACAGGTAGCGCTTACTAATACGCCACCTGACAAGACAGCATACAGTGCAACAATAATAGTGAAACTAAGTAAACGCACTACTGACCTCCCTGAAGTGGTTTGGGGTAATAAATAGCGGTCACATTTTTTTTCAGCACAAACCTACCTTTACCAAGATCACCGGATAATCCAACCCCAGTTATAACAAAATTATCACTGGTGATTTTTACCGCATCATCTGTAGTTATTTGACCATCTTGAGATGACTTACCCACAAAATTAACGGAATTACTGGTAAAACGGTACCCATTCTGAGTAGTTATTACCACATCACCGTTAGCATGCACTTTATTCATCGTAGAATCTATAGTGCCGGTCTTAGCTGTCAAATCAACGTCCCCTGCTTCATCCTGATCAAACAATTTCAAGCGGATATTTTCAATCATCGTCAGCTCTTTGCTAACGTCATGAGCAGCGGAGTCAGCTACCAGATTCCACCGCGCCACACCATCTTCAGTCTCGGTGTAATTCAATTCATGCAAAGTTACATCAGCTTGCATAACTATGTTCTGCAGCGCTTGCACAGGTTCATCAGTGCGCTTGTAGAACAGCACCATAACAACTAATGAGGCACATATTAGCACCACAGCTAACACCAGAAAATAGCGTATGCTCGCGCGGGTCGTCATGAAATTATATTTCCATTAACATGAAAAATAGCGCGCGGTAATCTCATCCCAGCGACCAGATTCGCGCAACAACATATCGCATATTTCACGCACTGCTCCGCATCCTCCGCAACAGTTGGTGATATAATCGACGTGCGGCTTTACGTCAGCACTTGCATCAGCAACAGTAAATGCGCAACCAACGCGAAGCAATATGGGTAAATCAACAACATCATCACCAACATAAGCCACCTGATCATCGCTAAAACCTGTTGTGTCCAGAATTTGTTCATAAGGCACAAGCTTGTCCTTGGCACCCTGATACACAAACTCAATACCCAACTCTTTGGCCCGATGAGTCACAATAGCAGATTCTCGTCCGGTGATGATGCCTATCCGCACCCCAGCGCGTTGCAACATTTTTAAGCCGTGACCATCGCGAACATTAAACGCCTTACTCTCGACGCCATTGTTGTCATAAATGATACGCCCGTCCGTCAGCACCCCATCTACATCCAACAACAACAACCGGATATCAGTTATGGACTTTTTCATACCACGCCAGCCTTGAGTAAATCGTGCAAGTGGACAATTCCTACTGGTCTAGTATCTTCCTGCTGTTCAAAAACAAACAGAGAGGTAACAGAGTATTCTTCCATCTGCTGTAGCGCCTTGGCCGCCAGATTTTGGCGCAAGATCCGCTTGGGCTTAACATTCATCACCTTAACAATCGTCCATTCCAGAGATTCAACACCTACCTCCAGACAGCGGCGCAAATCACCATCGGTAAACACCCCGACTAGAGCAGAATCATCATCTACCACGCCGGTAATACCCAGTTTCTTATCGGTTATTTCAAACAGCGCCTCTTTGACCGTTGTCTGCTGTGACACTAGCGGGATTTCCTGACCTTGATGCATCAAATCTTCAACGCGCAGCAGCAATCGTTTCCCCAGGGCACCACCGGGATGAAATAAGGCAAAATCCTCGGCCTTGAAATTCTTTTCCTGTAGCAGCGCAACCGCGAGAGCATCCCCCATAGCAAGGGTAACCGTGGTGCTGGCTGTTGGTGCCAAACCGAGAGGACATGCCTCCTTGGCCACCGACACGTCGAGGGAGACATCTCCGGCACGGGCTAAGGTGCTCGATAAATTGCCACTCATGGTAACCATTTTCAAGCCCATCCGCTTAATAACCGGCAAAATACGCAGGATTTCTTCAGTTTCACCGGAATTAGAAACAGCAATCAATACATCATCTTTTTTGAGCATCCCTAAATCACCATGAATACCTTCGGCTGGATGAAGAAAAAATGATGGTGTTCCGGTTGAAGCCATAGTTGAAGCTATTTTCTGACAAACTAAACCAGACTTGCCCATCCCGGTCACAACAACCCGACCAGCGCAGGCGCTCAACATATTAACGGCTGCACAGAAAGTCACATCAATGCGCTCACGTAGTGCCAAGATAGCATCTGACTCTATAGTTAGAGTCTGCCGAGCCCCTTCTAAAACTTGTTCTTGTTCAATCATAACTGCTTCACCACCGCATCCAGTGCCAGCAACGGCTGTAACAAGCTGCGCAAATCTTTTAGATATAGAGAATTAGGCCCATCACAGCGGGCGCACTCTGGGTCTTCATGGACCTCAAGAAATAAACCATCAATACCAGTAGCAACGGCAGCACGGGATAAAGACGCAACATATTCCCGCTGACCAGCAGAAACACCATCAGCACCGCCAGGTAGTTGCACGGCATGGGTAGCATCAAAAACAACAGGATAATTCAATTCGCGCATAATGACCAAAGAACGCATATCAACCACCAGGTTATTGTAACCAAAGGTAGTGCCACGCTCAGTCAGAATTACCTGATTATTTCCAGTTGAGGTGATTTTACCCACCACATGACGCATATCCCATGGCGCTTGAAACTGACCTTTTTTTACATTTACCACCTTACCAGTGTTACCGGCAGCAACAAGTAAGTCAGTTTGGCGGCAGAGAAAAGCCGGTATTTGCAGAATATCCAAAACCTGCGCCGCTGCACTCACCTGTGTAACATCGTGAACATCAGAAACAACCGGCACATCAAATTTCTGTTTCACCTGAGCCAACAACTCAAGGCCAGCGTCCAAACCCGGACCACGAAAAGAGGTGACCGAAGTACGGTTAGCCTTGTCGTATGAGGCTTTAAAAACAAAGTCTATACCTAATTCAGTGGTGAGTTCTTTGAGAAATTCGGCGATGCGAAACGTAGTGTCAGCATCTTCAAGCACACAGGGACCAGCGATCAAAGCAAAAGGTTGCTGACCACCAAAACTGGCATTACCAGCAGTTACCGTAGCAATCATGATTTCCTCTTTGTCTGTTTAATGCACGCTCCGACAAATGATTCAAACAGCGGATGGGGTGCCATAGGGCGTGAGCGAAACTCAGGATGAAATTGACAAGCAAGAAACCATGGATGATCAGAAATTTCCACAATTTCGACCAGATCGTTGTCCGGATTAACACCGGAAATTTCCAGACCAGCATCGGACAATATTTGGCGATAGTTATTATTGAATTCATAGCGATGGCGATGACGCTCAGCTATGTTTTTTTGTCCATAAATTCGTTGCACCAAGCTACCTTCACGCAACTGACAATCGTAAGCACCAAGCCGCATAGTACCACCCTTGGCGGCAATCAATTTCTGCTCTTCCATGATATGAATCACCGGATTTGCAGCTTCAGGACGAAATTCACTGGAGTAAGCGTCTTCGAGCTTGCACACGTTGCGGGCAAACTCAACCACTGCCATCTGCATACCCAAGCAAATACCAAAGAATGGTATCTTATTCTCGCGGGCATAACGGATAGCCGCTGTTTTTCCTTCACTGCCACGTTCACCGAACCCACCAGGAACCAGAATTCCAGCAACATCCTCGAAGACATCACCAATGCCATGGCGCTCAAGAGACTCAGAATCAATATATTTAAGATTTACCCCACAATCGTTACCGATACCACCATGAATTAACGCCTCAGATAAAGACTTATAGCTTTCGGTCAACTCAACGTATTTACCCACAATGGCGATTGTGGTCTTAGTCTGTGGTTCTTTAATACGCCGGACAACCTCATGCCATGCAGCAAGATCTGGTTGTTTAGTCCATATTTCTAAACCGTCAACCACTCGTTCATCTAATCCCTGCTCGTGGTAGATTATCGGCACTTCGTAGATTGAAGCAACATCGCGTGCGGTGATAACCTCTTCTTCACGGACATTGCAAAACAAAGATATCTTGTTTTTCATGTCGCGCGGTATTTCACGATCACAGCGGCACAACAGAATATCTGGCTGGATACCTATTTCACGCAACTCCTTAACGCTGTGTTGAGTTGGCTTTGTTTTCAACTCACCAGCTGCCGCCAGATATGGCACCAACGTCAGATGGATATACAGCACATTATTGTGTCCCAAATCGCTGCGAAATTGACGAATCGCTTCTAAAAATGGCAGAGATTCAATATCGCCGACGGTGCCGCCAATTTCTATGATCGCAATATCTACACCCTGAGCATTTTCAATAATTTTGCTTTTAATTTCATTGGTAATATGCGGGATAACCTGCACCGTACCACCCAGATAATCACCACGGCGCTCTTTTTTAATGACTGCGTCATAAATCTGCCCGGTGGTAAAATTGGACTTGCGTGTCAGTTTTGCCGTAGTATAGCGCTCGTAGTGACCTAGATCAAGATCGGTCTCTGCGCCATCATCGGTAACAAAAACCTCACCATGTTGAAATGGACTCATGGTACCCGGATCAACATTGATATACGGGTCAAGTTTCTGCATGGAAACACGCAGACCACGAGCTTCCATCAACGCACCGATAGATGCCGCCGCCAAGCCCTTCCCTAAAGAGGAGACAACGCCTCCAGTAACAAACAGAAACTTAGTCTTCATTCACTATTCCTCCGCTGAAAATTCATCAGTTTTTCTTTGAATTTTAATCTAAAAATCGAATTATAATATAAGCAAAACGCTAGATAGCACAAGTGGCGAACGTTACACTGAACAGGCTGAAAAGAAAAGCACAAACGGATCAACTTACCAGGCGTCAGCACCACTATCAATGCCCCGATATTAGACCATTACTTTACCACTAAACCCTCAAGCTTTGCCACCAGGGCACGCACTTTTTCTAAATCAGCAGGAGTATCAACACCCAGTGATGGTTGCATCGTTTCAACAACTTGAATTTTATAACCATGTTCCAAAGCACGTAATTGTTCTAACTTTTCTAACTTCTCTAGTGGAGTGACTACCAAGGCAGAATAGCCAAGCAAAAACTCGCGCCGGTAAACATAAAGACCAATATGTTTATGCGCGACACAGGGCATTGGGTGCTCGATACTTAACGGCAACATATCTCGTGAACAGGGAATAGGCGAACGCGAGAAATATAGAGCTGAACCAGACATATCGGTAACTACTTTAACAACATTCGGGTTAAGAAACTCTTCCACATCATCTATGGCCACCATCAAGGTGCCCATGGCAATACGCTCATCAGCAATCAGCGGTGCCACCGCTAGATCAATCATCGCCGGGTTAATTAACGGTTCATCCCCCTGAACATTGACTACCAGATCGCAGTCTAGTCCTGCCGCAACTTCTGCCAAACGATCTGTACCGGTTTCATGCTGGGCAGAGGTCATACACAGTTCACCGCCAAAAGCACGCACATTTGCAGCAATGCGCTCATCATCAGTAGCAACAATAACTCTATTCACCAAAGTTGCCTGGCATGTTCTTTCATAGACCCGTTGAATCATACTTTTGCCGTGGATATCGGCCAGCGGTTTACCGGGAAAACGTGTCGACGCATAACGTGCCGGAATGATCGCGGTTATCTGCACAAAAATCTCCTATTCAGACCTTACTTTTAATATTTTGGCAATCGGAACACAGACCATACAATTCCAAGCGCTGCCGTGACAGGGTAAATTTATATTTTTGCGCCATTTGCATAAACAGCGCCTCGATTTTATCGTCCTCAAACTCAATAATCTTGCCACACGAATCGCATATAAGGTGGTAGTGATGCTCTTCATTGATATTCAGTTCATAGCGGGTTTGCCGATCACCAAAGTGACGCTCGCTGGCAATGCCGCTCTCAGCCAGCAATTTCATGGTACGGTAAACAGTTGCATAGCCAATATTAGGATTATTGTGGCGCAGGCGCAAATACAAATCTTCCGCCGACAAATGGGATGGTGAACGCAAGAATTCATCTAAAATAATTTCCCGCTGGCGGGTAATCTTCAGCCCATGCTTAGCTAGGTACTCACGAAACGCATCATCAACCGCCCCCATGCCACACCTCCTCAATTGAAATCAACATAATCGTTGAACTTATCAAAAGCACCTCTGAGCGTCAACATAACTCAGACGGTGCGACAAACAAAACCCCGCTACCCAATCAAGAAATGAAGAATAGCGGGGAAACAAAAATGATTATTATTACAGATTACATCTACAGCCCAGAGTCATGTTCCGCGCGGCGTTGCCAGATATAATAAAGCAAAGGAATAACAACCAATGTCAACATGGTTGAGGCAAGAGTGCCAAATATCAACGTCAAAGCCAAACCACCGAACACCGGATCACTAATCATTACCGCCGAACCGAACATAATAGCCAGAGCCGTGAGCAGAATCGGTCGAAATCTCACCGCTCCAGCCTCGAGTACAGATTCCTGCAACGAATAGCCGCGCCGCCGATAATCGAGAATAAAATCTATAAGTAACAGTGAGTTACGCACCACGACACCAGCCAAAGCGATAAATCCGATCATCGAAGTCGCGTTAAACGGCATGTTAAACATCCAGTGCCCGGGGAATATCCCCACCAAGGTCAAGGGAATCGCCCCCATAACAATCACCGGCAAAGTAAAAGATTGATAATAACCCACCAGCATCAAATAGATAAACACCAGCGACACGATAAAAGCGGTGCCGAGATCACGAAAAACATCCAGAGTCAAACGCATATCACCACCCCACAAAACCTGCTCATGGGTAACATCATTGGGCTGTGACGCCACAAAGCCTAAATTAGCGGTGGTCAAACTAACACCATTGGGCAATTTCGCATTGTCAAATATTTTATCCAAGCTCAAGGTCGCATACACCGGGCTGGCATTGAGCATATCACCCATAATATACACAACCTGATGCTGATCACGATCCATGATCGGCTTATCTGCACTGGACAAATTAACGGAAACAATCCCGGCCAGAGAAATCTGTTTACCCTGCTGATTGATGATGCTCAGATCAAGAATCTGCTGAATCCACGCCCGATCAGCCCGCTTAAGCTGCACCACAATACTAACTGGCTCCGGCTTATCTGCACCACACAAAGTACCGATTGTGGCACCAACGACATACTCGCGGACCAATTTCGCCACTTGTGCCGGAGCTAAACCAGCCAACAGTGCTTTTTCTTTGTCGACATGAATAGTATATTGCGCTGCGCTGGCAGTGACCGAATCATCAATATTTATCAGGCCGTAAATATCGCCAAATTCTTTTTTGAGCACAGTTGCGCTTTGGCGTAATTGTTCATAATCCGGTCCATACAATTCAGCCAGCAATTGTGAACGCACCGGCGGCCCCGGTGGTGTTAAAAACAACTTAATCCGCGCCTGAGGGAAAGCATCGCGTACACTGGCAAGATCGTTCCAAACACCAGTGGCAACCTCGCTGGTATGTGGGCGATCATGACTGGCGACAATATTAACAACAACCTGCGCCAGATTGGAGCCAACGCGCATGGTATCTCCGCGCACCATACCCGCAAAGCTCAACGGTCCGCTTCGCCCCAGATAGGTTTCATAGTCGGTCACATATTCTGCCCGCCCCAGCACCTCACCAACAGCCATGGCAACCCGGTTGGTTTCATGTAAGGCCGTACCACTCGGAGTATCCACCTCCAATACAAAGGTGTTAACGTTACTATCCGGCAACATCTGCAGATTCACCCCCAAAGCACTGATCGGGCCGTTCATCCCTGCAGGGCGGATAAACTGCCACAGCGGCATCAACATGGATAACAGCAACAGCGCAATAACCACCATAAAAAACAGGTTACGCTGCCATGAACCTTCCATAAGCGGTCTAACTGTCGCCACGTAACTGCGATGAAAAAAATCTTGCGGTTGTTCAGAACGCTCTTCCAGATTCTGATGATTGCGTGCCTCAATTAGCACCGCTTTTTTCTTGAGCCAACGCACAGCAATATACGGCACTACAACATCAGCCATCAGTAGCGAAGTCAACATGGCAACCGGCACATTGATAGGTATCGGGAGCATAAACGGTCCCATCATCCCGGTGACAAACAGCATAGGAATAAAGGCGAGGATAACCGTCATCGTTGCCATAATTGTCGGGTTACCAATTTCATTGGTAGCACGCACAATAAGGGCACCGAAATCACGCACTGAGTCCTTGGTATGCTCAATATGGCGATGGATATTTTCGATCACCACAATACCGTCATCCACCAACAAGCCCAATGAAAGAATCAGGGCAAACAGCGAAATGCGGTTTATGGTGTGCCCAAATATCCAGCCTACTCCCAGCACCACAAACAGAGTGAGCGGAACGGTGAGAGTGATGACAGCAGCTTCGCGCCAACCGAGAAATATCAGCAGAATTAATGCAACCACCCCTATGGCGATAGATAAATGCTCCATAAGAGTGTTGACCGCGTCGTCGGCCCGTTGACCATAATTGCGCGTAACAACGACATTAACCCCTTGTGGCAGGACTTCATGCTTTATGATGCTAATTTTATCCAAGACATCATTGGCAACCTGTACCGCATTGGCACCGCTGCGTTTACCAATAGCCAGCGTAACTGCGGACATCTGCACCCCAGCAGCGACACCAGGGGTAGCTATGCCATAAGCAAAAGTTGTGTATTGATCCTGATGTAACGGACCGGATCTGACAGCAGCCACGTCATGGAGAAAAATTGGTTTATTGTTTGCCTGCCCAATTATCAGAGCACCAATTTCTGGAATTGAGCTACAAACATCGGTAACCCTTAAAGCATATTGGCGATTACTGTTTACTAGGTTCCCTGCGGGCAATACCACATTAGAGGCCCGCAACATATTGAGCACATCTGCCAGATTAAGCCCTGAACTGGCGAGGCGCTGTGGATCAATATCAATCCGAATCGCACGCTGTTGTCCGCCGATCACCCCACTATCCCCTACATCGGGGACACTGCGCAGTTGTTCAAGCACTCGCATGCCAATCTCACGCAGATCAATGGGATTGAATTGCTCCGAACTCAGCGCAATAGTCATGATCGGCACATCGTTAATACCAACACTCTTGACTATTGGCTGCATAGCCCCAGGGGGGAGGCGATCCATGTTACGCTGCAACTGATTGTACAACATCAGTAAGCTGCGTTCTTCATTTGCCCCCACCTGAAATTGCACGGTGACAACACCCATATCGTTGTTGGCATAACCGTAGGTGTGTTCAACCCCCTTGATGGTTGCCATTAGCGCTTCAAGTGGTTTCACCACATGATTATGAATCTCGGTGGGACTGTAACCAGGGCTCATGACATAAATTGATGCTGCAGGGACAACGATCTCAGGATTATACAGCCGCGGCGTTACAAAAACGGCCAACACACCCCATAAAGTGATGGCCAGCATAATCAGCAGGGTAAGCTTGGTGTGCAAAAAACTCTTGGCCAGCCAACCGGCAAAATTCAGCGGCATCTCTTTATCTGGCGACTTCATACGCTGCCGCCCGTAACTAACTGCACCTTAACCCCATTATTGAGTTTACCCTCGGCACTGACTACGACCTGCTCGCCAGCTACTACACCGGAAAGCACTATCAACCCGGCGGCACGACTTCCACCCAGACGAACCATGCGAAAAGTGACTACGCCGCCATTATGCAGCACAAACACACCATCAATACCGGCGCGGCGCTGGATGGCCGACTGTGGCAACAGTATCCCCGGCTGAGTAGCAACCTGAATCTGTACTCTGGCGAAAGCGCCGCTGCGAGCACTACTGTCCTCAGGAAGATTGAGTTTAACACTATGGCTATGAGTCACAGGATCCGCGGCGTCAACCAAACGTGCAACCGTCGCCCGCACACGCTGTGGCTGATAATTGCTGTCATCAATCACAACGGGGACCATCTGCCCGATACGCAATTGCTCAAAAGCACGTTGACTCACCTGTACCAGCACCTGAAAATGCCCTGCGCTCTGGAGAACCATCAGGGGCTGACCCGGAGCGGCCAATTGACCAAGATCAATATATTTAGTCACGACGGTACCGGCAAATGGAGCACGAACATCGACATAGTTCAATTGGGCCTGTGCCTGGAGTAGAGCAGCCTTGGCGGCAGCACGGTTGCCCTGAGCAACCCGGTACCCCATCTCAACCTGCTGAAACTGCTGCTGTGGAATAGCTTGCTGCTGATACAATTCAGAAAACCGCTGATAATTGGCGGTGGCATCGGCAAGCACCGATTCAGCGTTGGCTACGCCAGCTTGTGCCTGGGCAATTGCACCATTGATATCGCTGGCATCGAGAGATAACAGTAACTCCCCTTTTTGCACCTGTTGCCCTTCATGCACCGGCAAGGTTTTGACATAACCCATCAGGCGAGAAGCAACTTGCACCTCGTTGGTTGAGTTTACACTACCAGGAAATGTTGCAAAAATAGGCAAAGACTGTTCGCATACCACAACTACCTGAGCTTTTATCTCAGCAGCAGTTAAACTCTGTGCAGCTGCAAAAACCGAATTCTGGCAAAGCAACAGCGCAATCCCCACAAAACAGCATAGTCTCATTGATTTATTCAGCATTAGCGTTACCAATCCATTAAGTTATGATCAATTCAGTCAGTGTTGTTATGGAGAGACAAATCAACAGCGGTGGTGCGTGCACTCCCCATACAATTGACCACCTAAATCAATTTGATGACATTACGCTGTTTATCGCATCGGGAGTCAAGCGCCCAATAGCCAAGAGGATCCCAGCACGCTGCATTGTCTGTTGATACTTAGCGGCAACCAAATCGTTACGCGCCTTATCCAGCTGAGCTTGAATCATCAACAGCTCTGACATGGTTGATACCCCTTTTTGATAACGCAACAGCTCCAACCGTTCAGCCTCCTCGGCCTGCGTTATAGACAGTTCACACACCCTGACCCGTTCGGCTGCAAGAGTAGCATCGCGCCAGGCCGCATCAAGCTGCAAGCGTAACCGATCACGCATCAGGCTTAAATTGGCAGTTTGTTGATTTAGACGTGCATTAGCCTGGTTAACTGAACCGCGCCGAACCCCGAAATCAAACACATCCCAGCTCAACACCCCGGCAACCATACTTGACGCATGTCCACCAACTTGGAAATCAGGATTATTCCACTCCTCACTGAGCATCAAGTTGAAATGAGGCAGATAATCTGCACGCGCAATTTCCACATCTGCGCTCCCAGCAGCAACCTGTTCCTGCAAAGCACGCAATCCCGGATTGTGCTGGAACATCTGCTCACGCAACACGGCAAAATCATCTGTGGGCATGACAATTTCCAGTGTTTCCGCAACAGCAAACGGTTGTTGCCCATCAAACCCAACCAGTACCTGTAACTGAGCGTAACTCTTAGCCAGATAATTTTGTGCTTCACTGTGTTGCAGCTTTACCGCACTCAGATTCAACTGGGCGCGTAATTGATCATTGCGAGCAACAACCCCTTGCGCGCAAAGCTTGTCCGTCAGTTCACTATAGGACTTGGCTACCTGCACAGTTTTAATGGCAACAGTTACAAAACCTGCAGCCGTGCGTACCCCTTCATAAGCCTTAAGCACCTCAAAGGTAAGCTGCTGACACGCCATGTCATCACCGTGATTAGCCGCATTGAGATAAGCCTTAGCCTTCACCAGATACCCATAAACTTTGCCACCGTTAAATATCGGTATCTGTAACTCAAGTTTACTCTGGTAATTACGCGTCCATCCCGGATTATTAAGATTATCCGGTTCAACATACAGACCACCAGAAGCAGTAGGATCAAACTCGCCAGCACCAAAATCATTAAAAGACGCCTGCCCCTGATTAAGCTTCATACCTAAAACATTGAGGCCATTATCTGAGCCGCTAGCGCTGTAAGATGCGTGTAATTTGGGCAGGAGATACCCCCGTGCCTGTTGCACAGCACCTTGTGCTTCTGTAATTTTAGCCCGAGATAACAGCATCTGCGGATTTTGCTGCAGCGCCAACTGATTGGCTTCAGCAAAAGTCAACACACACTGTTTCTGCTCCGCCCACACCAGTGCAGACCAGCCAACACACAACAGAACAAGTACGACAATTAAGCGCAAAGGGGATATCATTTCAATCTTCATCTCTCTTATTTAAGGGATAATCGGAGATTGTTATTATGATCAGCCAATGGCACATCGGGCACCATCAAGAAATCTCGACAACAAAAGCTATAACCATCTGATTGTACCAAAGTAACCGTACATAACCAGAATGTGACATTCATAGCCACGAAGAAAACGCTGAGAATCATTCCAACAACTTTTTAAGGTAGCTCACAACTTGTGGAGCACTCCAGTCGATTCCCCCTATAACCTTCTCAACAACTACTCCGCTTTTATTGATTATAAAAGTTTCCGGATACTGGGATACTCCATACTGTTTATGTACTATTCCTGCAACATCATAAGCAACAGTGAACTCTATCGGCTGTTGTTGAATAAATTTTGCTACTGTTGCTGGGCCATCGGCCTCAATATTAACCGCAATAATCTCCACGGGGCTACCTGTCAATATTTTTTTCAAGTTATTCATAGAGGGAATCTCTTCTCGGCACGGCGGACACCATGTCGCCCAAAAATTCAAAATCACCACTTTACCCCGCAGAGAAGACAAACGCACATCCTGGCCATCCATCCCGGTCAATTGAAAATCTGGAGCCATAGGCACATCCTGATGCATATCCAGCTGCTGGGTATTTTCACCAGAGCTATTGCCTCCCTGGTTCACAACTACAAAGGTCACCAACAAAACAATAGTACACACTACTATGCTAATAAAAATTTTCTTCACAACAACCTCCCCTAAAAATAATAGCCACAACTTCATGAATGATGAAGTGAGGACAGATCTGAATCACAATTACACATCAAAGCAATTGACGAAATTAAGCCTCACATGGAATACTCTAACCCTCGCAACTAATAAATGTCAAAGACCAGAAAGGATCAATAACGTGGGGCGTAAATTCACACCATTTAATATCGGCAGCAGATTTTGTATCTATCCCGAAGGCTACACACAAATAAACAATGACAGAATAAACATTACCATGGCTGCTGGCGCCTTTGGCTCAGGAGAGCACGAAACAACCGCCTGCTGTCTGGAAATAATGGAAAAATTGCCGGAAATTCAAGGGGCAAGAGTTCTGGATCTCGGCAGTGGCACAGGAATTCTATCCATAGCAGCACTGAAATTAGGGGCAAAGAGTACCCTGTGTGTAGATATAGATCCAGTTGCAGTAGTCACGTGCCAACGCAACTGTGAGCTAAACAACACTACTAGCCAGGTTGAGCACCTGTGTGGCACCCTGGACAAGGTAAAGGAAACAGATTTCGATTTTATTTTGGGCAATATTTATGGTGATATCTTACTCGATATAGCAGCCGATTTAGTTGCTAAAACAGCGTCCCAAGCACCACTGCTATTGTCAGGTATGTTGTACGAATATAATTTCGACGTGCGCCAAAGATATCAGCGCTTAGGCTGTCAAGTAATTCAAAACTGTATGTTAGATGAATTCAGCACGGTATTGATGCGCAAAAAATCTATAACCTGAGTAGCACTAATCTTCCGCTCTGGTTCTGTCCCCCCTGTTCGTCATCCTCGCGAATGCGGGGATCCAGAGGGTTTGCATAGATTTCTAGACTCCCGCCTGCGCGAGAGTGACGACCTTTGTGGCAATAGCGGAAGATTAGTATCTCAACTTTCGCAGACAGGAAAACAGTGTAATATCTTGAAATAATTAAGTAAAAGCATCATCAACTGTAGTAAAATAGGTTATCAACCAAAACAACCTGATACTACAAGGAGATGATGCTTTGAACAAAATTATAGCAGAAACGGTTTCATGTCAGAACCAAATTAATTCGTTCTTTGATAACCAACACATTGCACTACTGCTGAGGCAAAGCAACATGCTCAAACAATGTGGTATTGCTCCCGTTGTGGTTATGCGGATGATTTTTAGTTTAGTTTTTACCGGCAGGAACCTCTTCCGTTATCTTCAGGCAGATACCTCGACCAGCGAGATTGGGAAGGATACCGTTTATCGTTTCCTCAATTCAGTCAATACCAACTGGCGCAAGTTTCTGCATTTGCTTTGCGTTTCAGTGCTAAATAAAAAGATTCTGCCTTTGACGTCAGTTAATACACCCAAGGTGTTTATTGTTGACGATTCGCTCTACAATCGCAACCGAAGTAAAAACGTTGAATTGCTGGCACGTGTCCATGACCATAATGATCATCGTTTCTATCGTGGTTTTCGCTTGTTGACTCTGGGGTGGTCTGATGGTTCAAGCTTTCTGCCCGTATCCTTTAGCCTGCTCAGTTCCGCCAATAAAAAGAATCGCTTGGCTCCGATGGCAGAAATCGATAAACGCACCAACGGATTCAAGCGTCGAGCCGAAAGTATTTGTAAAGCACCCGATGTGCTGAATAAATTAGTGAAGCAAGCTCACGATAGCGGCATCCGTGCCGATTATCTACTGTTTGACAGCTGGTTCTCTTTTCCTGCAATAATCATTGGGCTGCTTGAACAAAAACAACAAGTTATCTGCATGCTCAAATCGGCGAAGACCAGATACTGCTACAAAGGGGACAACCTCACTCTCAATGAATTATACAAGTCCGTTCGCAAGCGTTGTGGCCGAGCAAAGATTCTTGCATCAATCCAGATTGAACTGGGAATAAACTCCGCCAAAGAACCAGTCATGGCTAAAATTGTTTTCGTTCGGGCTCGTAACGCCAAAAAGAAATGGCTGGCACTGCTGTCTACCGATATCGACCTTGCCGATGAAGAGATCATAAAACTCTACAAACGTCGCTGGGATATAGAGGTATTCTTCAAAATCACAAAAAGCTATTTGCGGTTAGCCAAAGAGTTTCAAAGTCGCAGTTACGATGCGCTGGTTGCCCATACAACGATTGTTTTTGCTCGCTACATCATGCTGGAATTAGTCAGACGTTCGACAAAGGATCCTCGCACACTGGGAACGTTGTTCCACGCTGGATGCGATGAGTTGCGGCAAACCAGTTTTATCGAAGCCATTACGCTGATATTGAGCTCATTACAGCAATTGATAAAGGGTTTCGGTGACAAAATAACAGTACCTATTATTGAAGCACTGAAAGAATTTATGACACAGATACCGGACTTATTTCGCAAACCAATGCTAATTCCGGCCTGTATATTCTAAGAAAACAAAGTGATATCATGTTGTTGTGCTGTCTACGATGGTGCGAAAGTTGAGTTAGTATTAATCAGTATCTATAATAACATGGCAGTAACATTTTTATCCATTATCAAAATCGGGCAGGATACGTCAAAGATCCATAAATTTCGACTGGTTGCAATATTATGAGAATAGATTAGAATCAGTGTCGTGTAGATAAAACCTAATCGCCCAGACATAGGAAATGCAATGAATAGCGAGGGTTATCCTGAATTGATGCACAAAGGGTTAAACGCCATTGAGCAGGAAAGTTATGTTGAAGCCCTGATGCTGGTTGAGCATGCCCACCATAAACAGGATACACCGCTTGCCCGATCTTACTTGGCTTATTGTCTAGCAAGAGTGAATCAGGACTACCAACAGGCACTTACGTTGTGCCAAGACGCGTTACGTGCCGATCCTCATGTTTCAGACCACTACCTCAACATGGGGCGTATATATTTACTGATCGGAAAACGCGAACAAGCGTTACAAATATTCAAACAGGGTATCAAGCTAGGGCCTAACGCCACCCTGCTGAGTGAACTGAAAAAATTTGAGCGTCGCCAGCCCGTTGTTTTCTCCAATATGCAGCGCTCAAACCGATTAAATAGAATATTCGGTAAGCTGATGTCATTTATCGGGCTGCGCTAGCACAAACCCACCCCGTAAAACTAAACCACATGTTTGTAACATCTATCTTCCGTATAAATAAAACTTAACTACGTCATGTAGTTGGTATTTTCTCTATTTCTTCTGGTCCATTTTTTACAATTGTCATCCTCCGCAAAGCATACACAGACACAACCGTTCTAACCCATTGAACACCCAGTAACACCATAAAATTGTTTAAATTTAAAATAATCAGTGGTAGTTTGTTAAAAACTAATCCACAGTCTCAATAGCAGTTCACTGATAATGGAGAGAAATGGACGGACAAACACTCATCATTGTGATCTCAGCAATTCTCGGTTTAGCCAGTGGAATCGTTATGCATCGTTCTGATTTCTGTATTGCCGGCATGTTTCGTGATCTGTTTTTATTCCGCAACAGCCCATTGCTGCGCAGCCTGATCCTGCTAATTGCCCTCAGTATGCTGTTATTTGAATCTGCCCGTCTCGTTGGAATACTCAGCTACACCCTCCCTTCATCACTCTTCGGCTTGCCATCTCTAACTAATCTACTCGGTGGCATGATATTCGGCGTTGGCATGGTGTTAGCTGGCGGCTGCGTAGTCAGCACCCTGTATAAACTCGGGTCCGGCAGCTTGCCTGCCGCCTGCGCATTTGTAGGACTAATAACCGGCAGCGCTCTTTATGCCGAGTTTCACCCCCAATGGAAACAGTTAACCACCGCAACCCGCCTCGGCAATTCTGCTACCCTACCTCAGCTTTTAGGGCTATCTCCAACTTTGGTAATTTTTATTATACTAATCGCTACTGGAGGCATACTTTATCAATGGCAAAGAAAGGGGTTGCTGCTACGACCCAACCGGGTAAAAGGCTATCTGCAACCACGGACGGCTGCGTTACTACTGGCCGTTATCGGGTTGATTTCTTTTTCCCTGCTCGGCATGCCGCTGGGGATCACTACCAGCTACGCCAAAGCCGGGGCATTTTTCGAACAACTGCTAATTCCACAACATGTTGCCAACTTAGGCTACTTTCAGGGGCGTGGATTTGAATATTTCTTACCCCTGAGCAACCAGACTCTCCACGCTGGAGCTGGTCCATTCTGGGATGGTCTAGCGCTAGTGCAATTCCCACTGATCGCGGGAATTGTTATCGGCTCGGCACTCTCTGCTATCAACATGGGCAAATTCAACTGCCGTTTTAACATTCCCCGGAGGCAATTGTTTTCTGCCCTTATCGGTGGAATTATTATGGGGCTGGCCTCACGGATGTCTCCTGCCTGTAATGTCTGGCATCTGCTCGGAGGTCTGCCATTACTCTCGTTGCAAAGCATTTTATTTACTTTGGGATTGATCCCTGGGGCGTGGTTTGGAACTATATTATTTACCCGCTATGTTGTGAAACAGTAAAAGGGGGCACAAAAATTGATTGAGCAAATAAACAACTCTATAGAAATAAATGTATGTGGGCAGATCTGCCCATCTGCACTATTAACTGCCTTGCGTGAAGTAAACAAACACAAAGAACTCTTACGTGGCGGCAAGCTGTGCTTGGACATTTTAACGGATAACCACGACTCTATTAATCGTATTTGCGAAGCAGTCGGCAATATGGGCTACCGCGTTGAAGTTAAAGATCAAAACAACTATTATAAAATTTCAATAGCGAAAATGGCTATAAACAAGAGTCGATAAAAATATGCATAACAAACATAATAAACAATCAGCAGTACCAAAAGAGCCTACTCCAGCAACGCCAATTGCCGAAGTACACAGCGACATTGAACAGCTCTGCTTAGAAAATAAAAAACTAAAAAAGCGCGAGCATGAGCTGCACACCTATATTCGTGAAAAAACAGATCAGCTGTTATACGTCATGGGTACCCTGCCACTCAAACCAGAAGAGTTGGACGATGAAACTCTGATCAGTGTTGATCCAATTGGCATTGTCGGAGAATCTTTCGCCCAAGTCATTGAGCACCTGCATGAGACCAATGAAGACCTGAGCTTTGCCATGGGTGAACTTCAGGCAATATTAGATTCTGCCGGTGCCAGCATTATGGTCGTTAATACCCAAAAGAAGCTCACATCCTTCAATCGCAGCAGCCGCGAGTTATTTTTCCCTGATAAAAAAAACCCAATGAATCTATGTTGTCACGACGCCATCTGCCACACCAAAACATCCCCGGCAGATTGTATTCTCGAACGGGTTCTGACGTCTGGGACAGTACAAAATAATTCTGAATTTAACGTAAATGAGCGCTACTACAACGTTGTTGGCACCCCTATTAAAAACAAGGATGACGACATCTCCCACATTGTCTTGGTCTACTCTGATATAACTGAGCGCAAGGAAAATGAGCAGGCATTACTCGAAGCTGAAAAGCGCCTCGAAACAATTTTAAACAGTGCCCAAGCTGGAATTCTGTTGATCGATCCACAGACCCACAAAATTATCTATGCCAATCAGGCAGTAGTCGACATAACTGGCATCACACGCGATAACTTGCAGGGACAAAAATGTCAAAATTTTATCTGTCCCACCACTGAAGGTCGCTGCCCGATAACCGACGATTTACAGAAAATGGATAATTCAGAACGTAGCATACTGACTAGTGATGGTCGGGAAATTCCGATATTAAAAACTGTCACCAAAGTAAAAATCAATGGCAAAGAACATCTGGTGGAAAGTTTTATCGACATCTCCGAACGCAAGAACGCCGAAGAGAAATTACGTGAAAGTGAAGAACGCTACCGCACTCTTTATTTAACCATGCAGGAAGGGGTAGCCCAGTATCGCATGCACTACGATGCAAATGGAGCTGCCTTCGACTACGAAATTATCGACATTAACCCGGCCTACGAAACCATTGTTGGTCTAAAACGCCACCAAGCTATCGGGCGCATGGCAAGCACCATCTACCCCAAAGAAAATGGCAAAGTCGCTTGCCTGGAGGCTTTTAATCATGTGGTAAAGAGCGGCGTGTCTACCAGCTTTGAGTTTGAATTCCTAGAAATGGGAATGACGGTTAATATTTCGGCAGCCAAAATCTCTGAAGGGCATTTTGCAACAATTTTTGAGGACATCACCCAACGCAAAGCAGATGAGGAGCGCATTGAAAAACTAGCTTTTTTTGACCATTTAACCGAGCTGCCAAATCGCACACTTATGCATGATCGTCTGTATCAGATGACCTGCCGAGCCAAGCGCAGCAACGAGAAAGTCGGTCTGTTTTTCCTCGACCTTGACCATTTCAAGATTATCAACGATACCTTTGGCCACGACACCGGAGATCAACTACTGATCGTTGTCGCCAAACGCTTACGCAGCGTATTGAGAGATTGTGACACCATATGTCGCCTAGGCGGAGATGAATTTGTTATCCTGGTCGACGATATGTTAAATCGCAACGACGCATCAATGATCGCCTGTAAAATACTGGAAGCATTGACGCAACCAATTATACTCAAAGGGCGAGAGGTTTACACCTCGACCAGCATTGGCATAAGTGTCTTCCCTGAAGATGGTGCCGACCCTGACTCATTGCTGAAAAATGCCGATGTAGCCATGTACCAAGCGAAGGAGAGCGGTCGTAGCACCTATCGTTTTTACTCATCAGAAATGAATTCCACCGCATTGGAAAAAATGTTGTTGGCCAACGACCTGAGAAAAGCGTTGGAGAGAAATGAATTTTATCTCGACTACCAACCGCAGATTGATCTGCATGAAGGGCGAATAACTGGCACGGAAGCACTTCTGCGCTGGCAACATGCAGATTTAGGGACGATTTCACCGGATCAATTTATCCCACTGGCGGAAGAAACCGGTCTGATTCTCTCAATCGGCCAATGGGTTATGGAACAAGCCTGTCAGCAAACCAGTGAAATCCAGCAACGCTGTAATATTCCGCTGCGCGTCGCGGTAAACCTCTCCACTAAACAGTTTCAGGATCCAAAACTACTCTCTTACATCAAGGAGACCCTTGCCACGACAGGATTAGCCGCACAGGATTTGGAATTGGAAATAACCGAAAGCATTTTGATGGAGAACGTTGAAAAAGCACAACATATTCTCTATCAACTTAAAGAGATGGGCGTTACTCTGGCCATTGACGATTTCGGTACCGGCTACAGCTCTTTAAGTTACCTAAGAACGTTCCCCATTGACCGGTTAAAAATAGACAAAAGCTTTATTCAGCGGATTACCACCAATCAGGATGATGCCGCTATCGCCAAAGCAATTATCGTTATGGGGCATATTATCGGCATCAAAATCGTCGCTGAAGGGGTTGAGCACAAAGAGGAGCTGAAATTTTTACAGGAGAACAACTGTGATGAGGTACAGGGTTTTTATTTCAGTCGCCCAATTGACCCTGAGACTCTGATCGAACAGATTTCCAACCAAGCGGAGTTCTGTTTTTTCAATGCCAAAACTAACAAACTCCGTGTCAGATGATTTTTTTACCGATCTCTTCAACAATCGATAGACATCTTCTCGATAAGCTATATGGACAACAAGAACAAACTATACATTATCTTCTATGCGATAGAGAATTCTAAAAACACCTAACTACTATCAAAGTGCGGAAAGATGTAGCACTCCTTTAATACAACCACAGGCAAATTGTACCCGGTAATAAAAAAACTGACAGCATATCCTCCATGAATTTGCTATAGTCTGCCCAGCATAGAAAACTTCATAAACAATAATCGGAATAGTGGAAGATGGTGCAAATCCATCACGGACCCGCCACTGTAATCGCCAGCCATCGCGGCCAGCGTAAGTCAGATACACGCCCGATTGATTTGTTCGCTCCACCTCCGTGGTATGAGGTAGTTAGAACAAACGCGTGGATTAAATACGCAATCCCCGCAACCCAAAAAAGGTTGCGGGGATTTTTTATACATATCGGAGGCTATTGCATGCCCAGAAAACTGACACTGATTCGCCATTCTGCCATCAATAACGCTTTTGCCCACTGCTATGTCGGGCGACGCGACGTACACCTGAGTCCTGAAGGGAAACTGCAGGCAGGATGTCTCGCTCACCAGCTGCAGGCAACAAACAACGGGATTGACACCTTGTGGTGCAGTCCAGCAGCACGTGCTCAACAAACGGCAGACCCTATTGCTGAGCAGCTCAACCTCCAGTACACGCTGCACGAGAAGCTACATGAGGTTGATTTTGGTAGTTGGGAAGGTCTTACTTTCGATCAGATCTGCGCAATGGACCCACAACAAGTAAACGCCTGGGCGCGGCTAGAGGAAAGTTTCTGTTTCCCTAACGGAGAATCACACCGTCATTTTAACCAGCGCATTACCCAGATCGCCACTGCCGTCCATAACAGCACAGCAGAGCATCTGGCCATCGTCAGTCACGGCGGAGTCATTCGCGCCTTGATTTGCCAGCTCGTCGGCTGGCCAGTGAGTGACACCATGAAAATCATAATTATACGTGGCGGCTACGCCACGTTGGACTTTTACGACCACCACGCCGTTTTAACAGGACTTTACAATGACATCTGACACCCACATCCTTTACATCAGCGGTGGCAGCCGTAGCGGTAAGAGTCACTACGCCGAACAACGAGCCACTACGTTACCCGGTCCGCGCAGCTACATTGCCACCTGTCCCATCATCGATGACGAGATGGACGCCCGCATAGAAATGCACCGCCACCAGCGCGACGGTCAGGGCTGGGTCACTATAGAGGAACCCCACGATCTGGTCGAGGCACTGCGCACCAGCGCCAACTGCGCCGTAGTATTGGTAGATTGCATCACTCTGTGGATCAACAACCTGCTGTACCGCGCCGAGTTGCAGCAGCAGACCATCACCGAGCAACAGATTGTGCAACGAACTATGCAGGTAATTGACGCCAGCCGCCATGGTCAGCGCACGGTAATCTTTGTCAGCAATGAACTCGGCATGGGATTGGTTCCCGCCGATCCCAGCTCCCGCCGTTATCGCGATCTCGTCGGGCGCTGTAACCAGACACTAGCCGCCGCTGCCGATGAAGTGGTGTTTATGGTATCCGGCCTGCCCCTGACCTTAAAGGATAAAACCCTCCATGATTGATACTGCAGATAGTTTATTAACCACTACCATCGCCGCCATTCTCCCCAGCGATACCGCCATGCGCCAACAGGCACATCAGCGGCTAGAACAGTTAGCCATCCCCCACTGGTCCTTGGGCAGTATGCTCGACCTTGCTGAAGACCTGGCCGCTATAACCTCCAGCATGCACCCAGCGGTAAAACGTAAATCAATTGTAGTAATGGCCGGTGATCACGGCATTGTCGCCGCCGGAGTTAGTAAGTTCCCCCAGGCGGTCACCGTGGAGATGGTACGCAACTTTGTCAACGAAAAAGCCAGCATCAACGCTCTGGCCCGCCAGGTAGGAGCACAGGTAACCGTCGTCGATGTCGGGGTGGCAGGAGATCTCAGCAACCTGCAAGCAGCCCCCAGCTTGTTGCACATGAAGATCGCACCGGGCACTGCCAATTTCACCACTGGCCCGGCCATGAGCCGCGCGCAAGCCATCCGCGCCATCGAAGTCGGCATCGATGTCGCTAATCAACTCGCCGCCACCACCGACCTGTTCGGCACCGGCGATATGGGAATCGGTAACACCAGCCCATCCAGCGCCATCATTGCCACTCTCTGTCAGCGCACCCTCGCCGATGTCACCGGTCGGGGCACCGGTTTGGATGATGTGGCCCTCGCTGCCAAAATCACCACCTTGCAAGATGCCGTCACCCTTAACCAGCCCGATGCCAGCGATGGTCTCGACGTTCTGGCAAAGGTCGGCGGTTTCGAGATCGGAGCCATTGCCGGACTAATCCTCGGGGCCGCAGCCCAACGCAAACCAGTGGTCATTGATGGCATCATATCAACCGCCGGAGCTCTGATTGCCGCCAGTCTAGCTCCGACCAGCGTCGACTATATGATCGCCGGGCATTGTAGTGTCGAACAAGGACACCGCATAGCCCTAGAAACCTTAGGGAAACGTCCCCTGCTTGACCTTGATCTGCGCCTGGGCGAGGGAACCGGGGCTGCCATCGCCATGAACCTGGTCGAGGCTGCGGTTTCCATTCTAACCGAGGTAGCCACCTTTGAAGAAGCCGCTATTTCTAAGGCACCAGAGCAATCAAGTTAACCAGTCAGATTTCGGGAACGGTCAAGGGCAACAAAGGTGACCTTCGTTACACAACGCGTAGAAACGTAACCTTATTCGTAACTGTTCAGCGTGATAGGTTCGCAATCCCTCAAGGGACACATGAGCCCATCCATGGGGATTACGAACCCAACCTGAAAGGTGCTGAATAGTTACCTTTATTATATAACTGGAGAAAAAATTATATGCTGACCCAAGTTGAGCACGCTGTAAAAGGAACAATTACCGAACAAATGATCGCCGTCGCTAAGGTTGAAGGCTACGACCCGGAGTATATCCGCGCCCTGATCGCTGCCGGTAAAATTGTCATACCCAACAACATCAACAGCAAACCTAATCCTGTAGGAATCGGCAAAGGACTGCGCACTAAAGTCAACGCCTCTATCGGCACTTCATCAGATATTGTTGATTACGCAGCTGAAGTAAGAAAAGCAAAAGTTGCTCAAGAAGCTGGTGCAGACACGCTGATGGAGTTATCGGTAGGCGGCAATTTAGATAAAGTACGTCGTGAGGTTCTTGGGGCAGTTGATATGCCAGTGGGCAACGTCCCCCTGTATCAGGCATTTTGCGATGCGGCTAAAAAATACGGTCGTGCTGACAAACTAGACCCCGAGGAGTTATTCGATCTAATAGAGAAACAATGTGATGACGGGCTGGCATTTATGGCTATCCACTGCGGCATCAACCGCTACACTATTGAGCGCTTACGCAAACAACACTACCGTTACGGTGGCTTAGTCTCCAAAGGGGGAACAACCATGGTAGCGTGGATGGAACGTAACAACAAAGAAAACCCGCTATACGAACATTTTGATCGCGTGGTAAATATTCTTAAAAAATACGACGTGTGTCTATCTTTAGGCAACGGGCTACGCGCTGGCGCCATCCACGACAGTCACGATCGCGCCCAGATGCAGGAGTTGATCATCAACTGTGAGCTGGCGCAGATCGGTCGAGAGATGGGCTGCCAAATGTTGGTCGAAGGCCCAGGGCACATGCCACTCAACGAGATTGAAGCCAATATTCTAATTCAGAAGCGGATGAGCGACGAAGCGCCTTACTACATGCTCGGTCCTATCTCCACCGATGTCGTTCCTGGCTTCGACCACATCAGCTCTGCCATCGGCTCCGCCCAATCGGCGCGCTACGGTGCCGACCTCATCTGCTACATCACCCCAGCAGAGCACCTAGCCCTGCCCAACGAAGATGATGTGCGGATGGGCGTCCATGCCGCCCGCGTGGCCACCTACATTGGCGATATGAACAAGTACCCGGAGAAAGGGCGCGAACGCGACAAACTGATGAGCAAAGCCCGCCGCGATCTGCAATGGGACAAGCAGTTTGAACTGGCACTGATCCCGGAAGAGGCTAAGGCTATTCGTGCCTCCCGCGTACCAGAAGATGAAGCGACATGCACCATGTGTGGTGAATTTTGTGCCGCTAACGCCTCCAGCAAGATATTTCATAAAGACCTCAAGGGGGATAAAGTTTGATCTTTTTGCAACCATTCTTTGCTGCGGTGACATTCCTGACCATTATACGCTTGCCCCATAGTTGGTGCGGTGAGCAATCCGCTATGGAGCGCAGTTTAATCTGGTTTCCCATCGTCGGGCTTCTGATTGGCGCAAGCGTGGCGCTTCTGGACACTGTTATGTGCGCTGTATTCCCTGGCATCATGGTTCCCAGCGCTATAACAGTTATTGCTTTAATCGCTGTTTCCGGAGGATTACACCTTGATGGCGTGGCCGACAGTGCCGATGCGTTTATGAGCTCGCGCAGCAGGGAGCGGATGTTGGAGATTATGAAAGACAGCTGTGTTGGTGCCATGGGATCCTTAGCTATCGCGGCGCTGTTATTACTCAAATTCAGCGCCTTGGCAACCCTGCCCCACCACTGCCGCATAGCCGTTATTATTTTGCTGCCCCTGGCCGGACGCACAGCATTAGTAGTTAAAACAGTCAGCTTGCCCTACGCCCGCAGCGGTGGCGGATTAGCCAGCGCTGTTCACACCTCCTGTCGGCGCTGGCATGCACTAGTAGCGACTATTTTTTTAGCAGTGGTAGCCATAGCTCTTTTGGGTGTTATCGGTATATGGATTACCTTAGCAACAGTTGTCACAACAGGGCTGTTCTCTGTGTACTGCAAAAAAAAGATTGGTGGTCTTACTGGCGACACCCTCGGTGCTTCATGTGAATTGGTGGAAACGGTGGCAGCTCTTACCCCCCTAATCTGCCTTAAATTTGGTGGTTTGCTATGAACCGTCATCAACATGGCGGCAACCTGCACCGTTTCAGTCAGCTGTCAGGCAAAAAAGTCACTGACATCATTGATTTTTCCGCCAACCTTAATCCCTTGGGGCCACCGGAGTGGCTACGCCCACTGATCAGCGCCAACATCAGCGAACTGGCTCACTATCCCGACCCCGACTGTTGTGATCTGGTGGCAGCTATTGCTAAGCACAACAACATCTCCACAGATCAGGTTTTGGTAAGTAACGGAGCCACGGAGCTACTCCATCTCTTGCCACGGGTGTTGCCTATAGATGAGGTGCTAGTGCCTGTCCCCTCCTATGCCGATTACCAAGATCCCGCACGCCTGAACGGAACGCCTATTACGCTGTTACCGCTTTCACCGCAGGAGAATTTTCGCCTTGATCCGGCACAACTAGCCGCTGCACTGCACCCACGACAGCTGGTGATAATCGGCCAGCCCAATAACCCGACGGGAGCTATCACACCCGCCGCCGCGCTGCGTCTGCTGACCAAGCACCATCCCCAGACAATCTTTGTCATCGATGAATCGTTTATTGATTTCACCGATGGAAGCCATAGCCTGCGCCAAGAGCGGTCAAGCAATGTCATCATTGTTCACTCCCTGACCAAAGCCTATGCCATACCCGGTCTGCGTCTGGGCTACGCCATTGCTGATGCCGCAATTATCAGTCAGTTGCGCCAGCATCTACCCAGCTGGACGGTGAATACTCTAGCGCAGGTGGTTGGTATCCATGCGCTACAGGATGAGGATTATCGCACGCGCAGTCGCGTCTTTGTCGAGCGCCAACGCTTAAAATTACACCAGACTCTCGCCGCCGTGCCCGGTCTGACTGTCTACCCCGGCAGAGCCAACTTTTTGCTGCTGCGCCTCGATCATCCAACCATTGATGCTCGGCAACTGTCCCAACAGACCTTGGAGCAAGGGATCGCCCTGCGCGTTTGCGATAATTTTACCGCCCTCGATAAGCGTTATTTTCGCGTCGCTGTTCGCACCGAAGAGGAGCAACAGCAGCTGTGTCGTGTGCTGCAACATATCCTGTGTCCACGTCAGGTAGCGCCGCAGCGTAAAAAGACCCCAGCCATAATGTTCCAGGGCACCAGCTCCAATGCCGGCAAAAGTGTCCTGACCGCCGCGCTGTGCCGCATTCTCTATCAGGATGGCTACGATGTGGCGCCGTTCAAAGCGCAAAACATGTCCCTCAACTCCTTTGTCACACCGTCCGGGGAAGAGATGGGTCGAGCGCAAGCGGTGCAGGCCCAGGCATGCCGCCTCGACCCCGATGTGCGGATGAATCCGGTATTGCTCAAACCCAACAGCGATACCGGCTCACAGATTATCGTGCTGGGCCAGGCCATCGGCAATATGCATTTTCGCGCCTATGCCCAGAACCGCAGTAACATTTTCACCACGGTGAAGCAAGCGTACGACAACCTGTCCAGCGAGCACGATGTTATGGTACTGGAGGGGGCTGGCAGCCCGGCAGAGGTCAATCTCAAAACGGGTGATATTGTAAATATGAATATGGCGCGTTACGCCGCTGCTCCCGTTTTGTTGGTAGGCGATATCGATCGCGGAGGCGTGTTTGCCTCCTTCGTCGGCACTATGGAGGTTCTCAACGAAATCGAGCGCTCCCAAGTAGCCGGATTTATCATCAATCGCTTTCGTGGCGATGCCAGCCTACTTGGGAGCGCTATGGATTACACCCTGCGCCATACTGGCCGCCCAGTGTTGGGAACAGTCCCCTATATCCACGGTCTCGGTCTGCCGGAAGAGGATTCAGTCTCCTTTAAAGAGAGGGGTATTCACCACGACCCCGCCCCAGAGGATCGCATCGATATCGCCATTATTGATCTGCCGCACATTTCTAACTTCACCGATTTCGATGCCCTGAGTATCGAAGCAGATCTTCACGTGCGCGTAGTGCACAGCTTACAAGAGTTAGGGCAACCTGATGCCGTGATTATCCCCGGCAGCAAAAATGTCCTCACCGATCTGCACCATCTGCACAACAGCGGACTCGGTGAGGCTATTCGCCACCTCGCGCACCACGACCAGAGTGAAATCATTGGCATCTGCGGCGGCTTTCAGATTCTCGGTCAACACATTAGCGACCCGCACCATATCGAATCATACAGCAACCAGCTCGACGGGTTGGGGCTGCTCCCAGTATCCACAGTTTTAGCTCAAGATAAGACCACGGTGCAAACCAGCTGTCGCCATCTGCTCTCCGGCCACGAGCTGCGCGGTTACGAGATTCACCACGGCCACACCAGCGCTGAAGGTCTTACTCCCATCGCTCACAATAAGCACGGGGAACTGATCGGCGGCGGTGACGCTAATGGCAGGATCTGGGGCACCTATCTGCATGGCATATTTGATAGCGACCAATTTCGCCGCTGGTTTGTGGATGGTCTGCGTCGCCGCCGCGGCTGGCCCTGCGATGGAAAAATTCACGCCTGCTACGATCTGGAACCCGCCTTCGACCGCTTGGCTGAACATGTTCGACAAGCGCTGGATATCCAAAATATCTACCGGAGTATTGGCTTATGATCTCGCTGCCAGTACAGATTATACTGGCCATCGGGCTCGATGCCCTAGCAGGCGACCCGCGCTGGATGCCCCATCCGGTGCAGGGCATTGCCGCCCTGGCCACCAGTCTCGAAACACCGCTGCGCCGTACCATCGCCGCACCGCGCCTCGCCGGAATTATTACTGTGATCAGCGTGCTAAGCGTAACGGCAGGCGTCAGCGCCCTGCTGCTGTGGGCGGGGCAAAGTATTCATCCTCTCATCGGGGATGGCGTCGCCATAGCTCTGCTCTACACCAGCATCGCAAGCCGTAGCCTGACCCAACACGCCCGCCAAGTACAGCAGCCGTTAGAGCAGCACGATCTAGCCACGGCCCGTCAACGCGTGGCGTGGTTGGTGGGACGCGATACCGACCAGCTAAATGAGGCTAAGATCACCCGCGCCACGGTGGAAAGTGTGGCGGAAAACACTGTCGATGGCGTTACCGCGCCATTACTGTTCGCTGTGATAGCTGGCCCAGTGGGAGCCATGGTCTACAAGGCGATTAACACTCTCGACTCCACCTTCGGCTATAAAAACGCGCGTTACCTAGAGTTCGGCTGGGCGGCCGCCCGTCTCGATGATGTTGCCAATTTTATCCCCGCCCGTTTGACCGCCCTGCTAGTGCCGGTGGCAGCAAGAATAATCGGTCTAGATGCCCACCAAGCCTGGGTTATGTGGCGACGCGACCGCCATCAGCACCCCAGCCCGAACGGCGGGCAGACCGAAGCGGCAATGGCTGGAGCCCTCAATGTGCGCTTGGGTGGCGAAAACAGCTATTTTGGTGTCCCCGCATTTCGCCCCTACATAGGAGAGGCTCGACAAACACTAGAAGCGCGTCACATTAGCGCAGTGATCCACCTTATGTGGACCACCTCAGCGCTGGTGGCAAGTGGTGCCCTGGCAAGCTGGCTGCTACTCGCCAGCTAAAAACAGCACGATAAAGCAATATTGATTAATATCAAGCTTTCGCACTGGCTCTGTACCTTGTACCCGTCATGCCAGCGCAAGCGAGTATCCAGAGGTTTTTACTGGTTTCCGAACTCCCGCCTGCGCGGGAGAGACGATTCTTTCGACTATAGCAAAAATCAGTGCTAATCAGGTAAGGCAATGTTGATGTTAAATAGATCTATACAGCAGGGATAAATATATAGCTCCGGTCCCATTGATTGCAGCACCTTTAACACCAGACCAATTTCAGCAACAATGCTAACCTGACCATAAGCTGTATCATCCTGCTCTTTTTTCGTATCATCTCCTGACAAAAAAACAATTTATCCGTTCGGTAATATTCTGACTGACAACAGACAAAATCAGGTTATTTGTCTGGTCTAACATCTTGAATACAAAAAAAGGGAAAAATAGAATTATATGTTTGCTAGGATATTGATCTGGATGGCGACTAGGCAAATTTGAACAAAAAAAGGGCTGATCATAAGATCAACCCTTTAGTATTTTATGGAGCGGGAAACGAGATTCGAACTCGCGACGTCAACCTTGGCAAAATTGACATCAAGACATCAACATATTTCATAACTGCCAGTAATGTCTTTATATTTTATATAGTTATGATTTTATATTGATGTCCTTGTGCCATTTAATACCCCTTAAACCCTGATAGAATCATCTAAATAATGGCAAATAATGTCACAAAATTCCAAAAGTGAAAAGTCAGTTTTTGACGTCAACCCAAACAAAAAATCCATACATTTCAGGCTTAACTCAATTTTTCAATAAGCAACTTTTACGTTTTACTTGAAACGTATGATCTCATCTCGAAAAAGTACTATAATTGCATTTTACAACAACAATAAGAGCGAAATATTTGACTATGCCAACTGGCAAATGAGTACTTTATTGATTGAGTGCAATTATAATACGACTATAATGGCGCCACTATAATTATCAGAAAACAGCAAGAAATTCTTCGTTGGATTGCATCACCATTGATATTTCCCCTCAGCTAGAAAAGAAAAATCATTGTCAAAGTCATACAAGTTCGGCAGGCCGAATGGTGCTCATATGGACTATTTAATTCAAAAGTTAGCTTATAACTCGATTAGAAGTAAGTCAGCGACAAGTCTATTGGTTGGGAGCATAATCGAGCCATCTAGAGTGAACAAAATGTAAACACTTCCTATTTTCTGACGTACCTATATAATAACCGTAATCTATACAACTTTTACGATTGTCAGGAGATTCAGCCTGTATGCTATCAACTGAGGAGCAATCTGAACTGCACAAACTTCGTGACGAAAATCAGAGACTAAAAACCTTGCTGACACGTCACGGTATTGCCTGGAAAGATTCTTTGTCCGCCGATTCAAGGCGACAAGCCACGCAGATACTAGATACAACACCTGAAACCACTCGTTACAGTACCGCCGATAAAATTTCTTTATTTCGCAGACTTTTTCGTGGCCGTATTGATGTTTACCCACAGCGATGGGAGTCTACTAAAGGACGATCAGGCTACTCACCAGTATGTACGAATGAATGGAAAAAAGGGATTTGCCTCAAGCCAAAAATTAAATGTGGTGATTGCAGTAACCGAACACTCCAGCCGATTAATGACCATGTGATTTATAATCATTTAGCTGGGAAATGTACAATTGGTGTTTATCCTCTTTTAACAGATAACTATTGCTATTTTTTGGCCATTGATTTTGATGATGCAAGTTGGCGCAAAGACACCAAGGCCTTAATGCAAACCTGTAATGAACTAGCAATTCCTTCTTCGGTTGAAATTTCTCGCTCTGGAAAAGGTGCACACATCTGGATTTTTTTTGCCGTTCCAGTCTCAGCGCGTGATGCCAGACACCTTGGAGCCGCATTAATCAGCCGGACCTGTGATCGCACTCATCAATTGTCCTTAGAAAGTTATGACCGGCTGTTTCCCAACCAAGACATCTTGCCCAATGGTGGGTTTGGCAACTTAATCGCATTGCCTCTACAGAAAAATCCCCGGGAACAGGGTAACA
>Ga0307990_1000493_pt1 | contig 34904 bp, 26 predicted proteins | sample EllFjometagen129_FD_203168 | JGI IMG/M metagenome (GOLD analysis project Ga0307990, IMG submission 203168) | Marine microbial communities from Ellis Fjord, Antarctic Ocean - #129 | ecosystem: Environmental > Aquatic > Marine > Unclassified | place: Southern Ocean | collected 2014-10-08
ATTGTCGGTTGGTTTAAAAGCAGAAATGAGAGCGAGAGCGAGCCGCCCGCCTGCCGGGCTCATTCTCAAACTGTTTTTAGCCGCCTTTCCTTTCTAACTTTATACTTTTAACTTTCAACTTTCAACTGTGTTTTACTACTCCAACTTTTTTGAAGCATTACCCATTTGAAGGATTACTAGAATTTTCTAGAATCCAATAAAATACAGAAAGTCTTCGTCTAAGAAATCTAATAAATACATTGCAAATTCTGAGTTTATTTCACCTTTCTTTTCTTTCATTAAGATTAAGTTCTGTACACTATCTTTCCCAATTACTTCAGACTCATAATAATACTTTTGTGATATTGCTGTACTTAAGGGGCTTGATAATATTTTATCAAGGGAATTTATTTTGCAAATTGAATCTACGCTTTTATGATTTTTTTTCAAATATTCGTTAATCTCTTGAGTTATTTCTAATAGGTTTTTATTTCTTTCTTCCCAATTATTACTGTTTTGTGCTTGCATTGCTTTAAAACGGAGTGTCAATAAGTTTTTGTAATAGGGTAGTTCTGAAAAGGGTTCAGTATCAAAAGTATTAATAAACTGCAATGCTTCATTGTAGTCCTTTTTAACCGCTAAAATACTTAGTTTTCTTAGAGACAGTAGATTGTGGGATTTTTCACAATTTTTGACTCCTTCATTTATGACAATTAAAGCAGAATCCAAATAGGAAGAATCATTTTTGAAATAAAACTTCTGATAATAATCTGCAGAAGAATTATTATATTCTTCACATTTTGAAGACAACAAAGGCTCGTCCTGTTCTTCAATATTATTGCGACAACCCAATGTTAACAATAATATAAATATGAATGCTATTGTAAATAAATATTTTCTATTTTTTTTCATAAAATGATGGTCTGTTTTGCAAATTCCAGAAATGTTTAATAGGTTTTGGGGATATAAGAAAACTATTATTTGTACACCTAAACTAATGTATGTATAATTGAAATTACGACCTTTAATTATATCTTCTGAGGAAATTCTAATTGTTGTTTTCATTGTAACAACATCGGGGTTGTTAATATTTGATTCTTTTCTCGAAAGCGGTTTTAAGAAAGAAGAATATTGATCTTGTGTACTTAACTTAACAGCAAAATAACCTTTGTGTTGCATTTTAAGACTCTGATTTCCACTATTTGAATTTTGATAATATATAGACGTAAAAGAAACACCTTCAAATCTTCTCCCGTAACGATTATTTTCATCTTGACTACTTAGCCTGCATTATTCATGGAATTCCCTTTGTGCAGATTTGAATCATCTAAACCCGCAGTCATATTTTTATATTTCAAGGGTTTAGATGGTTTGAAGATGTGCAAAGATAATTTCAAGCATACCTAAAATTAGGTGTAACCTATTAATTGTTTTTAGGCTTTAAAATGTTAGTATATTGACATATGCAAATACGCTTAATTTTGCGATGAATAATGCAGGTTAGATTATAAGACACAATGGGTTTGATACTTAGATGAACTGATACACTTGTTTTTGATCCAATAGGAATCCCAGTTTTACCATCTCCATCTAATCCTGCAGAGACTCTATTCAATTGTTCATTATTGTATTCTAATGGCAGGTTTAAATCTTTTAATATATCGTTGTCATGCTTCCCAATATATGAATAACCTTCTGGAGTTTCATTTGCAGATGTTACATCATCATGCCATTCATATTCCTTTGTTTCTATATTTTTAACCCAATCAGCTGCTTCGCCAGTTGGATCAATCTTATTTGTAGGGTTCCCATCAAACGTTAGATATGGTGATTGCCAAGGGAAGTCTGCGATTAGTGGGTCAACATTCCAACGTCGTGCAATGCGTGTATCATACTCCCAGAATGTTGCGGTGTAGTGGCTTCCCTCTTGCCCGGTGATTTCGGGGTCTTTCTCCATGCCGTTGAATCCGAAACGGTACTCCTGCCAATAATCTGTACTTATGAGTATCTCAGGTATCAATACACGCGAATTTTAGTGATTTTTGCTGATTCATTCATGTATTGGGGTTCAATTTCAACCAAATCAGATTGCATCAACAAGTCATCTTCGCCTTGATAAGAAGAATTTTCAATGGCAAACTCAACATCTTTAATCGATTCGCTCGTCATCCAGAAAATGCCGCTTACATAGGAATAATAAATTTTTGCATCCGCATATTCTCCAAAGAAATCTGCCATTGTCTTGTTGACATGTATTTTTGCCTCGGTTTGATATTCCGGTGAAAAAATCCAAAATCCATAATCATCAATGCTTATTAATGTATCATTGTTTTGATTTAAAATATGATCAATTTCTGCTTCATATTTTACCCCTTCCTCGTCCATGGGTCGGGTTTCGTGAATATGATGCTCGCTGGGATTTAACATAATTTCATCAGTTTGTACCTTAATATGTCCTACCTGACCTTCAGCAATCAAATAATTATACTCAACCGCCAATTTTATAATTTTTTTGGCTGGCTTAACATCTTGAGTTTCCTCAGTATCAGATCTTGTTGAGTTTTTAGATTGTTTGTCTCCCTGATTTTGACAGGAAATTAAGCTAAAAATAATAGCTGCAAAAATTAAAATTTGTGTTTTCATATGTTTTTTCTCTAAAGATAAAGATTTTTTCATAAAAATGTTTCCCTTAACCCGTAAAATTCATGCCATTCCCTTTGTGCAGATTTGAATCATCTAAACCCGCAGTCATATTTTCATATTTCAAGGGTTTTACCTTCATTATTCATGGAATTCCCTTTGTGCAGATTTGAATCATCTAAACCCGCAGTCATATTTTTATATTTCAAGGGTTTAGATGGTTTGAAGATGTGCAAAGGGAATGGCAAGCATTACCCCAAATTTGAGTTATCCCACTTTAAAATCAAAAATTCCGGTATCTCCGATTATTGGGAGTAAACAATTTTGATTCACAATCGGTATTAACATATAACTATTTGCGGTGAATTTTTCGGGTTAATCTGGAGAATTCAGGTTAGATTCATTTTTTGAAATTTAGGCGTAATGTCGTGTTGCTACTATTCATTCTCGGCATCAAATTGTTCCAATGCTTGTTGTGCTTCATCCCAGGTTTCCATGGACAGATTCAGTTTGTGGCTTAAGTCATGGTATTTATCGAAATGTTCCTGATTGGCATTTTCGGGTTTAGCCATGAGTTTTTCCAATGCGGCAATTTCCTGCTCAAGGGTTTCTATGGTTCTTTCGGCATCATCCACGCGACGTTGCAATTTGCGCCTTTTCTTTTCTTTGGCTTTCCGGGCTTCAAAATTCTGTTTTCCGGAATTTGATGTCGAAGATTTTTGTCCCTGTTTAGCTTGTTTTGCCGCATTCAGACTTTGTAAGTTTTCAATCCGTCGTCGTTCGATAAAGGCAGAAACGCCTCCAAGATGCTGCGTGATATTTTTATGCTTAAATTCGTAAACGATATCTGCAAGGTCATCAAGAAAATATCTGTCATGTGAAACAATAATTAAACTGCCGTCATATTCCTGAAGTGCTTGTTTAAGGACATCTTTTGAGCGAATGTCAAGATGATTTGTCGGTTCATCAAGCACTAACAGATTATGTGGTTTCAATAATAATTTTGCCAGTGCTAAACGGCTTCGTTCTCCTCCTGATAAGACAGAGACTTTTTTATCAGTATCATCTCCGGAAAACATGAATGCTCCGAGAATTCCCCGTAAGTTTTTACGCACATCGCCGATGGCTTCATCATCTAGTGTTTGAAAAACGGTTTTTTTGTTGTCCAGCATTTCGTCCTGATTTTGCGCATAATATCCGATGCTCAGATTATACCCTTGAATCAGTTCTCCGCTTTCAAATTGCAATTGTTTCATGATAATTCGTGACAAAGTGGTTTTCCCTTCGCCATTTCTTCCCACAAAAGCAACTTTATCGCCCCGTTCTAAAATGAAATTCACATTTTTCAGTACTTGCAACTCGCCGTAGGATTTTGATAAATGTTTGGTTTCTACTACAATACTTCCTGAGCGTGGAGCAGGAGGGAAGCGGAAATGAATTTTTGAATTATCGGTGACTTCGATTGTAATTTTCTCTGTCTTTTCTAATTGTTTTACCCGCGATTGCACTTGTTTTGCTTTGGTTGCTTTGTATCTGAATTTTTCCACGAAGCGTTCTGTGTCGGCAATTTTCTTTTGTTGATTATCCAGTGACGATTTTTGCATAGCAAGCCGTTCTTCGCGCATTGCTTCGTATTTAGTAAAGCTTGCCGGATAATCATATAAATTCCCCAACTCAAGTTCCAATGTGCGTTTCGTAACATGGTCGAGGAAAAGCCGGTCGTGCGAAATTAAAATAATTGCGCCTTGGTAATTAATCAGAAAATCCTCAAGCCACTGAATGGATTCAATGTCAAGGTGGTTCGTGGGTTCATCAAGCATCAAAACAGTTGGTTGACTCAGCAAAAGTTTTGCAAGCTCAATGCGCATTCTCCATCCGCCGCTAAATTCAGAAGTGTTGCGCTGCATGTCTTTAGGACGAAATCCCAACCCCCGCATGGTTTTTTCAATTTGACCTTCAAGGCTGTCGGCATTTAAAAGTGCACGTCGTTCAGATAACTCGGATACCGATTGTATGATTTCATGATAAGCTTCCGATTCGTAATCTTCTCGTTGATTTAGCGATTCGGTAAGCTTTTCAATGGATGCATCAATTTTTACAATTTCGGGAAATGCAGATCGTGCTTCGTTAAGTACTGAGCGTCCGGTATCTTCGAAAAGAATGTGCTGTGGCAGATATGCAATGCTGCAATTGCCAGGTTTTGATACTGCTCCTTTAGATGCTTCTAACTCCCCATTAAGGATTTTCAGGAGACTGGTTTTTCCTGCTCCATTTTTCCCGGTTAAACCGATACGGTCTTTGGGTTTAATCATAAATGAAATGCCGGAAAAAATCGCTTCTCCGGCAAATCGTATTGTCAAATTGTTGGCTGCAAGCATATGCAGGTTTATTTTTTTTGTTTTGGATTATATCCTCGTTGTTTTGCTGACTCTGCAAGTCGTTTTTGCCATTTGGATTTTGGTTTCGATGGCTTTTTCTTATTTGCTTCGAGTTTTACAAGTACTTTATCTTCGCTTACAATATATTTTCGGATAATAAAGGTTTGTCCGATGGTAATTAAGTTAGCAAGGAAATAGTAATAGCTCAATCCTGAAGCATATCCGTTAAACATAACCAAGAGCATAACTGGCATAAACCACATCATCATTTTCATGGTTGCCTGATTAGGTCCTGATGCTTGATTTGCATTGGTTAATTTTGATGAAATAACCATTGATACTGCCATTAGCAAAGTAAATAAGCTCACATGATCTCCGTACATCGGGATCTCGAAGGGCAGGTGAAGAATGGAATCGTAACTGGACAAATCCTCTGCCCAAAGAAATGATTGTTGTCGTAATTCGATTGATGCAGGAAAAAAACGAAACAGAGCAATCAAAACAGGCATTTGTAACAACATGGGCAGGCATCCTCCCATCGGATTTGCTCCTGCTTTTTTGTATAGTGCCATGGTTGCACGTTGTTTCTCAGCTTCTTTTCCTTTTGGATATTTTTTAGCAAGCTCGTCGATTTGCGGTTTCAATACGCGCATTTTTGCTGTGGACAGATAGGACTTGTAGGTTAAGGGGAAGAGCACAAGTTTTATCAGAACTGTCATGATAAGGATGATAATTCCGTAGTTGTTAATCCAGTTTCCTAACCAATTAAACAAGGGGATGACAATGAACCGGTTAACCATACCAAAAACTGATCTGCCCAGCGGGATTAACTCTTCCATGTCGCGGTCATAAGATTTTAGTGTGGAATATTTATTCGGTCCAAAATAAAATTGCATGTCGTAGGTCTTCTGCGATTCATGCATGTATGGCAAGGTGAGTTCTGCGTGTAATTCTTGAATAAACGAACCGGTTTCCATCGTTTTTGCACTGAAAACGGGCTCTTCGAAATTGCTGTCGTTAATTAAAATGCTAGAAAAGAATTGCTGTTTGAAAGCTACCCAGTTGACATTTCCTGTAGAGCTGGCTTCATCTTCTTCTTTTCGCTCGCTGAGCTTTTCAATATCTCCATCATCAAAACGGTATTGCACGGTGGTGTTTTGTGTTTCATATTTTCTGCCTTTTTCAAGTTGCGGCAGTTTGGCTGTCCAATTTAACCGAATGAAATTCACATTCTGTGCCAGTACATCGTTCATGTTCACCAGATTCATATCATAATCGAGCATCCAATCTTTATCCGTAAGCTTGTAAACATATTCGATATAGCTGTATTCTCCTGCATACAAACGGAATGCAATACTGGCAGAATCATTCTCATTGACAGTGATGTGTTCCTTGTCGCCCATGTATTTAAAATACATGTCGTTAGTGTTTACAGCACGATTGTCCAGTAGCATTTCATATCCGAAATTAATGGCAGAATCTCCTTGAAACAAGTATAATGGATCGCCATCATGAGTTTTGTAATTTTTTAACTCAACGGCATAAATTCTTCCTCCTTTTGAACTGAAACTGACAATCATTCTGTCATTTTCAAGGCGGATTATGTCATTTTCACCGGTCGCTGCAGCTACAAGAACTCCATATTTTTGCGTTTGCTCAATTACTTTTATTGAATCTTGTAAACGCTTTAAAGTTTCTGCATCTTGATTGTCTGCATTTTGCTCGTCCTTTAGGCTGTCAGGAATTTGTGCGTCTTGTTGCGCTTTACGGGCTTCTTCGAGTTCAATGCTTGCAAGCGAGTCTTTTATGCGTTCAGCTTGAATGATAGAATCTCGCTTTTGCTCTAATTCTGCACGTTCTTCGGAATTTGGAGTGGAGAAAATAGTGTATCCAACCAAAATTACACCAATAATAAGTAAACCGATTATACTGTTTTTATCCATAATAATATATCAAATTATGAGAGAGTTGCTTTAACAAATTCTGTGAATATGGGGTGTGGATTAATTACGGTACTTTGATATTCGGGATGAAATTGTACCCCAACAAACCATTTATGGGTCGGAATTTCAATGATTTCAACAAGCTCAGTGTCTGGGTTTGTTCCTGTTGCTATCATCCCGTTGCTAACAAAATCGTCTAAATATATACTGTTAAATTCATAGCGATGTCTGTGTCTTTCAGAAATATTAACCCGTTGATATGCTTTATAAGCTAAGCTGTCTTTTTCCAAAACGCAAGGATATGCTCCCAAACGCATTGTTCCGCCCATATTGGTAACTTGTTTCTGTGATTCCATTAAGTCAATTACCGGATAAGGGGTGTTATGGTCCATTTCTGCCGAATTGGCTTTCTTCATTCCAATCACATTGCGTGCAAATTCAATGACTGCACATTGCATCCCAAGACAAATTCCCAGAAACGGAATGTTGTTTTCCCGCGCATACCGGACGGCTTCAATTTTACCTTCAATTCCACGGCTGCCAAATCCCGGGGCGACTAAAATTCCTTTGTAATCTTTTAATAACTTTTCAGCAGAATCTGCATTGATTTCTTCAGAATTAACCATGTGGACATTGACTTTCACTTCATTTACCACTCCGGCATGAATGAATGATTCGTGAATGGATTTATAAGCGTCCGGTAATTCAATGTATTTACCAACGAGCGCAATGTCTATACTGCTTTTCGGATTTTTTAGGCGTTTCAGAAAACTGTTCCAGGTTTTTAGTTCGGGAGTTTCTTTTACTTCCAATCCGAGCTTTTCTAAAACAATCACGTCCAGCTTTTCTTTTTGCATCATCAGTGGAACTTCATAAATGCTGGGTACATCGCGTGATTCAATAACTCCGTTCGCCTGTACATTACAAAACTGTGCAACCTTTGCCTTAATGCCGTCTGTTACCGGAGTTTCTGTGCGAATCACGATGATGTCAGGTTGTACGCCTTCTTCCAATAATTTTTTAACTGAATGTTGTGTGGGTTTTGTTTTATGCTCTCCGGATGCTTTGAGAAAGGGAACCAATGTGAGATGAATACTTACAGAATGTTTTCCCATTTCCCAACGCAACTGTCTTACTGCTTCAATATAGGGTAGCGATTCAATGTCTCCAACGGTACCGCCAATTTCGGTAATTACAAAATCGTAATTGTGTTTTGTGCCGAGTATTTTAATGCGCCGCTTTATTTCATCGGTAATATGGGGAATGATCTGAACGGTTTTCCCCAAATAGTCGCCACGACGTTCTTTGTCAATAACCGTTTGATACACTCTGCCCGTGGTTACATTGTTGTTCTGACTAGTGTGTTGATTGAGAAAACGCTCATAATGCCCCAAATCAAGATCGGTTTCTGCTCCATCTTCTGTCACATAGCATTCGCCGTGTTCATAAGGATTCAATGTGCCCGGATCAATGTTGATATAGGGATCTAATTTCTGAATTGTTACTGAGTAACCTCTGGCTTGCAGTAACCTTGCAAGTGATGCTGAAATAATTCCTTTCCCAAGCGATGAGGCAACTCCTCCGGTAACAAAAATGTAATTGGTTTTACTCACAACAACTGAATTTTAAAACGTTAGATTGATTCCTAAACTTGGCATAATAGGTAACTGATTGACACGTGAGAAATTCACACGGTCAAAATAAAATATATTTTCTCGGTTATAGACATTAGTTACACTTGCACTAATTTCAAGTCTGGAATGCTCGCTTAAATCAAAATGTTTTTTGACATTGATATCAAATCGATGATACATTGGCAATCTACCGTCATTGATTTCACCGTAGATAATGCCGAGGTCTCCATTAAGTTGCCAGTAATCGGTGTTGATGTTTCCATAAAGTGGGAGCTGCTCATAAAATCCTTGTGTTTGTGTGAACGGAAATCCACTTCCAAGATTCCAGCGGGCACTTATTTCCCATGAACGAGCCTCTCCAAGCTGATATGTTCCGACAAAGTTAACATTGTGGCGACGGTCGAAATGCGGGGAGTAGGTTTCAATACCATCAAAACGATTGACCCATCCTAAACCATAAACCATCCAAAGATATAAGCGGTTGTGTTCGTATTTTAGCAAAATGTCCATCCCGTAGGCAGCGCCTTTTTCAATGATAAAATCTTTTTTCTGATAATCCGGGATTTCATAGTTCTCAGGAGTATCATCATAAAGTTTATTGCGGTTGATGTTTGTGAGTTGTGAGAAATTCTTGTAATAACCTTCAACATTGAGCTCCCAATAATTTGTGATATCATATTCGAAACCTGCAATGGCATGTTGAGATTTTTGTAGTTTATGAGTAATTGGAGTGCCGTCAAATTCATCAGGAATGGCATCTGAGCCTGATAAGAAACCGTAAAACAAGTTCACTACATCTCTGTCAGAGCTTGCAGCAATTAGGTTTTGCGAGTAAAATCCGCCGGCAAATTTCAAACGAAATACTTCGGTAAGATTATATTTAGCGCCAAGTCTAGGTTCTAGTGAAACATCTGAAAGTGATGCGTAATAATGAATTCGGAATGAGGGCTCCAACACCAAAGCTCCACGATTCATTTTGTATTTTGTGTAAGCAGCTAATTCTGTCGTGTTTTCACGTTGATTGAGCGTGCGACCTATGCTGTTTTGAAAAATGTAGTCGGTTTTGAATCCCAATGTTTCAAGTCCCCAAACAAATTCGTTTTTGCCAAGGAAATAAATAAAATCGAGCCCACCATTATAGCCGGAAATTTCACTGCTGCGGGGAACATTATTTGCATCCGACAAGGAAATTAAATAATTTGAGTAGGATAAATTGGCACGAATCATAACGCTGGAACCGTCTGGGACAATGATGAAATTACTTCCTAGTCCGCTACTATTCCAGTTTAAGTCTGAAAGGGCACCGTAATTTACCTGATCACGGAAATTGAAACCAAAAACACTGACTTTACTACCGTTGGCAGCATTAAAGGATGTTTTTGCAAAAATATCTGTATAGTTAAATGGCAGGCTGTCAGCAATATATCCGTATAAATACTTGGATGTTTGCTCAAGATAGGATGTTTTTGCCGAAACGAGATATGAAGCACTTCCTTTTCCCATTTCAAATTTCTTGAAAGGACCTTCAAGCAAAAGTTTTGATCCGAACGGACTGGCTGAAATTTTTCCCGCAAAGCGATTTTTGTTTCCGTCTCGTATAGAAAAGTCCATAACAGAGGATATCCTTCCGCCATATTCAGCAGAAAATCCGCCGGTATAAATATCGGTGCTTTGAATAATGTCAGTGTCGAAAACTGAAAATAAGCCGATGGAGTGAAACGGATTGTAAACCACCATCCCGTCAAGGAGCACCAGATTTTGAATCGGCGAACCTCCACGAATATATAATTGTCCTCCTTGATCACCGGTAAAAACTACTCCGGGAACAATTTGTAGGTATTGCGCAATGTCAGGCTCGGCACCTATACTCGGCAGCCGTTTGATTTGCACCGGTTGTACTTTGGTGACCGAGGCTCTTACCTGTGTTGTTTTTTCTCTTCGATCGGCTGAAACCAGTGCTTCATCAAGGATGACAGAGCTTTGTTCTAGATAAAAATTTTTGGAAAAAAGTTGTCCTTGTTTAATCACTACAGGGGTGGCAAGTGTGTCGTATCCAACATATGAAATAATGATCTTATATTCTCCGGCGGGCACTTTATTAATATTAAAAAAACCGTTCATGTCGGTTGCTGCTCCAAGGCTTGTGTTTTTAATAAACACATTGGCAAAAATGCAAGCTTCTCCATTCGTTTTATCATAAACAAATCCTTTGATATTTGCCGATTGAGCAAAAATCAATAGTGGAGAGATTGCTATTAAAAGGGTTAATAAAAGTTTTGACTTCAATATATTCATTCTTCGTTTTTTAGATTTCGTAATGCGAGATCAAGAATTTTCCGTTTTTCCATCAAATGCGATTTCTCTGTCTTCGATTTTTCTATCTTCTTCTTGACGTTATCTAATAGCGATCCGCTGCTGCTGCCTGTGAAAAAACTCATGTTATTTTCCTGCAAAACGATGTCTTCTTTAATTTTATTGACTTTCTGGTTAATCCGTTGTCTTTCGCCTTCGATTTTTTTGTTGTCATTGGCTTTTACCCATTCGTCCACTTGTTTTTGAAACTGAATGTCACTAAGGCCAGATAAAGAGACGTCAATTCCCTGAAAGGCTTTTTTGATTGCATCCTTGTATTCATCTTGGAGTTTGTCTTTTTCCCATTTGGGAACAAAACCGACTTGTGTCCATGTATTTTGAAAATCCTGCAAAGCTTTTAAGTTTTGTGCTTTGTCATCAGAAACTTTAAAGGTTTTAATTGCTTCAATCAAATCTTGTTTCTTCTTTAGATTTTCTTTTTCTTCATTTTTACGGGTTTTAAAATAATTATCGCGAGCCGTAAAGAAGTTGTTACAAGCAAATCTGAAGCGTTTCCAAACCACATCAGACTGTTTTTTTGGAACCGAACCAATGGTTTTCCATTCTTCCTGTAGTTTTAAAATCTGATCGCGCGTGTCATTCCAATTGGTGTTATTTTGCAATGTTTCTGCACGAACACAAATGTCAGTTTTCTTTTGCAAATTTTCATCAAACTCTGATTTGCGTTGTTGGAAAAACTCTTGCTTCTTGTCAAAAAACAGATTACAGGCAGAACGGAAACGGTCATAAATTGCAGCATTGTGTTTTTGGGCAACCATACCAATGGTTTTCCAAACTTTCTGTAGCTCCATCACCTCATTGGTGCGCTCATGCCAGTCCTGAATCTTTTCAATATTCAGATTGGCAATGATTTCAGCTTTTTCACACAAGGCATTCTTTGCACTGAGATTATGCCCCCGCTCTTCTTTTTTCTTTAGGAAATAATCTTGATGTTTTTTGTTAATTTCCTGTGATGTCATGCTGAAACGCTCCCAAATTTCCTCGCGTTTTTCTTTTGGAACAGGACCAATTTCACGCCACAAATCATGAAAATCCTGAAGTTTTCTGTATGCATCAATAATTTTAGGCTCCAAAATGAGTTTCTCCGCTTTTTCACATAATTCAAGCTTTAATTCCAAATTCTTTTTGAAATCCATATCGCGGAGCTCATTATTGATTTTTATGAAATCATAAAAACGTTCTATCTGAAGATTGTAGTTATTCCATAATTCACGAGCGTTTTCTTTCGGTACATTACCAATTTGTTTCCAATCATTTTGCAACTGCCGAAATTCTTCAAAGGTTTTGCGTAAAGATTCTTCCCCGTTGGCAAGCACCTTGATTTTTTCAATAATTGTCTCTTTCTTTTTTAGATTTTCAAGTTTAACAGCCGCTTGCTCCGCATTAAATTTGGCTTTTTTAATTTTGAAATCTTCCAGTAATTCCTTTAAATAGGTCTCATCTTTATCTTTTGGCGGGTCAAAATCCATCGGATCCTTCCCGTTTTCTACGAATAATTTTTTTAGGTCAGCCAGTTTCTCATGCTGCAGTTTGTAAAAGCTGGCTTTTATTGCATCAACTTGCGGACGTGCCTTTTGTACATCATCTTCCTGTACTGCAGTTTTTAACGCATCAAGCAACGCTTGTTTTGTGAAGCTGTTGTAATCTGGGATTGTTTCTGAATTGTCATCTTTCCCGTTATCGTTTTTAGCATCATTGTCCGAAGTGTCGGGTTGATTTTTTTCGGCTTCTGGTTTCAAATCTGCAGTTTCGGCATTTTCTGCTTCCGGTGCATTCTCTGCTTCTGGTACCTTCTCTACTTCCGGTGCATTTTCTGCTTCTGGCAACTTCTCTACTTCTGGTGCATTTTTAATTTCGGGGGAAGACATTTTGTTTTCAGAGTTTTCGGAGGTCGCTTCTGTATTATCCTGAGCACTTGTTACAGTATCCGATGCATTGTCAGATTCCTGTGGGCTTTCCTGTGCTTCAGGTTGCGTAGTTTCCGGATTTGAATCTGATACAATTTCAGATGCACTTTTTGCTTGTGCTTCTTCCTTTGGATGATTATTCAAATCTTCGTTTTCTAAGTTGGCGTTCTGTTTTTCTTCGTTCATTACTGATTATTTTAACTTCAGATTTATTTGCAAATATCTTTAGATTTTTCAAAAAGATTGCAATTTTAGTAAAAATGTTTGAAATTAAGACTTAAAGCTCAAACTTTCAAAGCATTTCTAATCAAATCGGGTTAATATTAACAATTTAGACTGAATCTGACTTTGTCTCAAAGCTTTTCATTAATTTTGCACAAATTTAACAATATGCGCATTGATATTATCACAGTTTTGCCTGAATTATTAACAAGCCCCTTGGGTCATTCTATTTTAAAACGGGCGCAGCAACAAAATCTTGTTGAAATTCATCTCCACGATTTAAGGGAGTATGGTATCGGAAAGCACAGACAGGTTGATGATTACGCATACGGAAACGATGCCGGAATGGTGTTGATGCCTGAGCCGGTTGATCGTTGTATTGCTGATTTGAAAAAAGCGAGAAATTACGATGAAATTATTTATACCTCACCGGATGGTGAGCAATTCGACCAGCCCATGGCAAATGCAATGTCAATGTTGGAAAATATTATCATTTTATGCGGACATTATAAAGGCATTGATCATCGAATTAGAGAACATCTCATCACAAAAGAAATCAGCATAGGCGATTTTGTCATGACGGGTGGTGAGTTGGCAGCAGCTGTAATGGCGGACAGTATTGTGCGATTAATTCCTGGAGTATTGTCAGATGAAACCTCTGCATTGAGCGATTCATTTCAGGATGGTTTGCTTTCCCCGCCGGTTTATACCCGACCTGCTGATTATAATGGCTGGGAAGTGCCTGATGTGTTGCGAAGCGGAAATTTTAGGAAAATTGACGAGTGGAAAGCTAATCAGGCTTATGAGCGAACAAAGAAATTGAGACCCAGACTGTTGGGAGATACGGAGGATAAAGCATGAGGAGTTTATTACAGGCGGAAAACATTTCAAAACGTTTCGGTGTTAATCTGCTCTTTGAAGGATTATCAATAAGCGTATCCGAGGGACAAAAAATCGCCTTGATTGCGAAAAATGGAACCGGAAAATCTACCTTGTTAAATATTCTTGCCGGCATGGAAACTCCCGATGAGGGAAAATTGTCCTCTGTTCAGGATTTGAGAATCGGATATTTGCCTCAGAACATTATGTTGGATGATTCCAAAACAGTAATTGATGCAATTTTTCATCTTGATTCTCCTTTGATGAATGCCGTGCGGGATTACAGTGGGGCGCTTACGTCCGATGATGCTGATAAATTGCAGAATAGCATTGATGAAATGGATCGCTTAGATGCATGGGATTTGGAGCTTAAAATGAAACAAATCCTGACAGTGTTGAGAATTGACGAAATCGGAATGAAAGTTGGTCAGTTGAGTGGCGGACAGCGAAAGCGCGTGGCATTGTCTGCAGTTTTGCTTGAGGAACCCGATTTGCTAATTCTCGATGAGCCTACCAACCATTTGGATTTGAATATGATAGAGTGGCTTGAGGCGTTTTTGATTCAATCAGGAAAAACCCTCTTGATGGTAACACATGATCGGTATTTTTTGGATCGTGTGTGTAATGTTATTTTGGAAATTGATGACAATCAGCTGTATGTTTTCAAGGGAAATTATTCCTATTATCTGGAAAAACGTCAGGAACGAAAAGAAAATCAAGTGGTTGTTGCCGAAAAGGCTGAAAATTTATTGCGAAGTGAGTCGGAATGGATGCGACGCATGCCGAAAGCTAGAGGAACTAAAGCAAAATTTCGGGTTGAGAATTATTACGAGCTTAAGCAAAAAGCACAGCAACAGCGTGATGAAGCTATGAATATTGCAATTCCTTCAACACGTTTAGGAAGTAAACTTTTTGATATTTATCATCTGAAAAAAGCGTTCGACGAGAATCTTTTAATCAGTGATTTTAATTACAAATTTGCGCCTTTCGAGAAAATTGGAATTATTGGTGCGAACGCTACCGGTAAAACAACCTTTCTTGAGTTGCTGTCAGGAAGACTAAAACCCGATTCCGGACGGATTGAAGTAGGACAAACCGTTAATTTGGCGTATTACCGCCAGGATGGAATGAATTTTAATGAAGAAGATCGCGTGATTGACGCCGTTACCAAAATTGCAGAGTCTGTTCAACTTGATAAAGATAAACTGTTTTCTGCTCAGCAATTTTTACTCTACTTTATGTTTCCCGTGCCCAAGCAACAGCAACAAATTAAAACGCTGAGCGGAGGGGAAAAACGACGGCTTTATTTATGCACGGTTCTCATGACGAAACCCAATTTTCTGATTTTGGATGAACCGACCAATGATTTGGATATTGTTACTTTACAAGTTTTGGAAGATTATCTGCTCCAATTTAACGGGTCAATGCTGATTGTTTCTCACGACCGCTATTTTATGGATAAAATTGTGGATCACATGTTTGTGTTTGACGGCAACGGAAATGTTAAAGATTTTCCGGGAAATTATTCGGTTTACCGGTCAAAAAAGGATTTTGAAGAGCGGGTTGAAAAATTGAATGCCTCAAAGAAGAAAGAAATAACAAAGAAGGATGCGCCTCAATCTGCCAATAACTACGCGAATAGATTGTCGTACAAAGAAAAAGTAGAGTTCGAAAAACTTGATACTGAAATTGCAACCTTAAGCTGCGAAAAACAAGAAATAGAATCCAATTTAGCTTCAGGGGATTTGTCAGCAGAAGCATTACAAGCAAAATCTAAACGTTTTTCTGAATTGAGTGATTTGCTTGACGTAAAAGAAATGCGTTGGTTAGAGTTGAGTGAGAAGCAGTCCTAGTTTATTTGTGATATTCAATGCTGATTTTATTTTTTTAATTCGTGATGTGGTTATATATTTGTGTTGATTAAAAAAAACAGATAGATGTTGTCTATTATTACGAGCGTTTATAACCAAAGAGCAATGAATGAGTTGTTTTATAGCTCATTATGCAGGCATACCAAATCTGATTTTGAGCTCATTGTTATTGATAATGGTTCTACAGATGGAAGTCGTGAATATTTTTTGTCAAAACCCAATGTTAAACTCATTCAAAACAAAGGGAATTTTAATTATCCATATTGTCAAAATATTGGCATTGAACATGCAAAGAATGATATTTTGTGTTTTTTTAATAATGATATACTTGTAACGCAAAACTGGGATAAATACATTCTACAAGCTCTTGATGAAGATTCCCGTTTGCAAATTTTATCAGTTTCAACAAATGATCATCTGGAGAGTAAGTCTCGACTTAAAACCCTATCTCGAAAATGGAAACGGATAAAGTATCCAATTCAAATGGTATTCGGGAACAGTAAGTTCAGTTTAAAGTTGATGTGCAAATTGATGTATGGGAATTTAAATCATTTTGCTGACAAGCGTTATAAAACTTTTGGACTTAAGCGAATTGAAGGTTATAGTGGTTCGGCAATTATCGCAAAAAAAAGATTGATGTATGATATTGGAAAATGGGATGAGCAAATACAATCCGCAGATTTTGATTTGTTTAACAAAGTTAAAAAAAACTCACTTGTAAACAATAATATTTGTCCTATTCAAATGGTATTAGGTGTTTATTTCCATCATTTTCAAAGATTAACTGTTAAAACAAAATATCCTCCATTTGTGAATCGTCACACTATGATAAATTTAGTTGAAAAGTGGGGAAATGAAACATCAGAACTTAGAAAAGACATTGTTGGGTAGTCGTTTTTTTTATTGCATCAACAATTAGTAGTCCTATCTGACATTAAAACAAAAAGTACATCAGCGCCAATCAACAGTGAGCACAGCAATCAACAATCAACAATCAGCAATCAGCAATCAGCAATCAACAATCAACAATCCTCCGTAGCTCATAAACAATAAGTGCATCCACACGACGTTTATTTATCAAATTTTAAATGATTAAATTGCAAAATAGTCTTTTATCTTTGTCCCATGCGAATCGTTGTTGTCATATCGTTTTTTATTAGCATACTTGCCGTAATATCCTCCTGCGAGAGAAATCCCTATACAAGCAGTCCGTCTGACAAACTTGCTTTTTCTACTGATACCGTTCAGTTTGATACCATTTTTACAAACATTGGTTCAACAACAAAATATCTGACCGTCATTAATCCACACAGCAAAGCCATGAAAATTGATGAGATCGCATTAGCAAAAGGTGATGCTTCGGTATTTCGGCTAAATATTGACGGGCGACCAGGAGTTAGGGTGTCAGATGTTGAGATTGCTCCAGAAGATTCCTTGTTTATTTTTGTTGAGGTCACAATTGATCCTTTAAAAAATGAAATGGTTGAGCAGGATTCCATTGTTTTTGTATCAAATGGAAATGCTCAGGATGTTGATTTGGTGGCATTTGGACAAAATGTATTCTTAGTCAATGGGGCTTATATTTCCAATGATACAACATGGACACCTGAAAAACCAATTCTGGTTTACAATTCAGTGCTGGTGGAGGAGGACGTTAGCTTGCAAATAGCTGCCGGAACACAAATACATTTTCATTACGGGTCAAGTTTATTGGTTAATGGGACTCTGAAAGTACAGGGAGAAATGGATAATATGGTGGTATTTCAGGGAGACCGTCTGGAATCTGCCTATAACGATATTTCCGGACAATGGGGAGCATGGATTACAATGGAGGGAGGCGGAATTTATCTGCTCGGCGGAATTCATTTTTTTACTGGTAGTAAATACAATGAAATGCGCTATGCAGAAGTGAAAAATGCTATTGTTGGGATACGTGCTGATTCTGTCGTAACTGCTGGTGTTCCAACGCTTACGCTTGATAATGTCATCGTGCAGCATATGAATGTTGCCGGATTGTATGGAGCCGGAGCGCATATTATAGCAGAGAATTCTGTCTTTTCAGATTGTGGACAATATACTGCAGCCTTGCTTTATGGCGGATTATATGATTTCAAACATTGTACCTTTGCAAATTACTATTCCGGAAGTCGGCAAAGTAGTTCCTTGGCATTGAATAATTATTTCACTTATGCTAATAATCAGGAGATTGATGTTTATGATGTTAGGGCATTCGATGCGTATTTTGGAAATTGCATCATTTATGGTAACTTGTCCGAAGAACTAATGCTCGATGTGAATTTGAATTATGGGAATTACCTTTTTGACCATTGTTTGGTAAAAACTGGTGAAAACACAGAAAATGAGCGGTTTACAAATGTGATAAATAATCAGGATCCCCAATTTATTGATCCATATGATACATACGATTTCCGGTTGGATTCTCTCTCTCCTGCCATTAATGCGGGGAGAATTGAACTCGGGCAACAAGTTCCGGTGGATTTTGACGGAAATAATCGTTTAACCGATGAAGGACCAGATTTGGGCGCTTTTGAACGAATTGATTAAGACAATGAAATTATGATGCGACATTTAATTTTTATACTCCTGACAAGTCTTGCGCTCCAAGCTGCTGCTCAGTCAGAAAATGAAAGCCCGGAACGCAGTTTTCGTTACATGTTTTACAATGTTGAAAATTTGTTTGATACAGAAGACGATACTGAGAAAAATGATCAGGAGTTTCTCCCCAACGAAGGCAAATTCTGGAATAAGTATCGCTATAAAGACAAACTCTTTAAAATCTATCAGGTTATTACTGCAGTTGGAGGATGGAAATCGCCTGAAATTATTGGATTGTGTGAAATTGAGAACCGTAAAGTGCTGGAAGATTTGATTTCACGAACTCCATTATACAATGCCGGTTATAAAATCATTCATTTCGAATCGCCTGATTCCCGTGGAATTGATGTGGGACTGTTATATCGTGAAAGTGCATTTGAGCCGTTAATTCAAGCGAAAATTCCAGTTCGTTTTCCGGGAAACCAGCGGTCAACGCGGGATATTTTATACGTGAAAGGCGTTGTTTATTCTGTTGATACAATTCATGTGTATGTAAATCATTGGCCTTCACGATGGGGCGGACAGTTAGAGACAGAAGAAAAACGCATGCGTGCTGCATCGGTTTTACGAAAACACGTGGATTCGGTTTTTTATGCCGATAAGAATCCAAACATTTTAATTTCCGGTGATTTGAATGATTATCCAGACAATAAATCCTTAACTGAAAATTTGCGTGCAAAAACAGAAAATTATGATAAAGCTCGAAATGAATTATTATATAATTTGTCTTATTATCTACAATTTAGTAAAAAACAAGGCTCACATAAATACCATGGAGAGTGGGGCGTGCTTGATCAGCTAATTGTCTCAGGAAACTTTTTGAATAAATCTCAGACATTACAGACATCTTTAAATCATGCTTCCGTTTTTATGGAAGATTTCTTGTATGAAGATGATGAGAAATACACCGGAAAAATCCCGAATCGAACCTATATCGGGTACAGGCATCATGGAGGCTTTTCAGATCATTTACCAGTTTATATTGATTTCTTTAAAAACGAAAAGCTGGCGGATTAACTAAGGAGACTTCTAATAGATAGTTAGTTCTTGTAATTCGATTTTTCCTGTTTTGTGCATTACATGACCCAAATTTTGTTTTAATTCTTGGAAATTCATAAATTGAAATGATTTCTGTTGAATCCAGTTTGACAAAATGCTCATTTCGACTGAGCTCAACACATCGCATTGCATCGCTTATCAGGGTTCTAACCCGTATTATTCATGCGATTAACTTGGGAAATTAGAGTTTTCATACCAGTTAAAAGACCCTAAAAGGGTCTAATTTTAATAGCCCGGGGAAGCGAGGGCCGAGCGTAACCCGGGGTTTGAAAATTTGACATACAGAAGCTTTTTGCAAATTTCCCGCCAAAAGTTTTTTTTAAGTCACACATAAATTATGTAATTTTGAAAAAATCAAAACATTTATATAATGTCTGTAAAACTTTCAAATACAATTCAAGCCGGAGTGGCAACCGGTGATGATGTGCAAAAAATCTTTGAGCATGCAAGAGAGAACCAGTATGCTATTCCAGCAGTTAACATTGTCGGAACTGATTCAGCAAACGCAGTGCTAGAAGCTGCAAAAGAAGTTAATTCTCCAGTAATTATTCAATTATCCAATGGTGGAGCTCATTTTTTTGCAGGAATGGGCTTGTCCAATGAGAATCAAATGGGTTCTGTTGCAGGCTCCGTTTCAGCAGCTCAACATATTCACCATTTGGCAGAGTTGTATGAGGTGCCTGTGATTTTGCATACCGACCATGCAGCGAAAAAATTGTTGCCATGGATTGATGGTATGCTTGATGCCGGTGAGGAGTTTTTCGAAGCCTACGGAAAACCATTGTTTTCATCTCACATGATTGACCTTTCCGCTGAAGAGCTTGAAGAAAATGTGCAAACCTGCAAAAAATATCTAAATCGCATGGATAAAATCGGGATGACTCTTGAAATTGAACTTGGAGTTACCGGTGGCGAAGAAGATGGTGTTGATAATGAGGATATTGAAAATACCAAGCTGTACACACAACCTGAAGATGTTGCTTATGCATACAATGAGTTGCATCAGATTAGCGATAAATTTACAATTGCAGCCTCATTCGGAAATGTACACGGTGTTTATAAACCCGGAAATGTGCGTTTAGAACCGATTATTCTAAAAAATTCACAGGAGTATATTCAGAAAAAATTTAATACTGCCGAAAATCCGATTAATTTTGTTTTCCACGGAGGATCCGGTTCATCTCAGGAGCAAATTCGTGAAGCAATAACGTACGGAGTTATCAAAATGAATATTGATACAGATACCCAGTGGGCTTTCTGGAATGGCGTTCGTGAATATTATTTGGCGAATGAAGCATATCTGCAAGGGCAAATTGGGAATCCGGATGGAGAAGATAAACCCAATAAAAAATATTATGATCCGCGAAAATGGTTGAGAGCCGCTGAAGACTCAATGAAAGAGCGAGTCAAATTGGCTTTTGATGATTTGAATTGCATTAATCAATATTAGCCTTTTAAAACTTAAAAAATTGAGAGCCGTAAAAAAACGGCTCTTTTTGGTGACATTATTTCATAACAAAGGACTTTTAAAAAGTCTTGTTATTCAGGGAAATATGAAGTTTTCGTATTGAATAAATTTCGCTGTACATTGCTTTATTAGCTTTGTCATAAAGTAGTTGCCTTGATTTACATTGATAAATTATTAACTTTGATTTTTGTTTTGAAATTAAACTAAACTATGACAGGTAATATTCCGAGTTCTCGTGACGGGTTTACTTCAAAATTCGGTGTAGTCGCAGCAGCTGCAGGTTCCGCAGTTGGTTTAGGTAATATCTGGAGATTCCCCTATGTGGTAGGGGAGAATGGCGGTGGTGCCTTTTTGTTAATTTATCTGGGATTTATTTTAACAATTGGTGTTTCTGTAATGCTCGCTGAATTTATTATCGGGAGACGATCACAGTCAAATGCACTCGGAGCATTCAAAAAACTGGCTCCCGGCTCTGTCTGGTGGTTGGTCGGTGTCATGGGGATTATTTCAGCATTTGTTATTCTATCATTTTACACTACGATTGCCGGATGGACTCTGGAATATCTGATTCAGGCAATTGGTAACGGATTTTCCGGTAAAAATGCCGCTGAAATTAGTGGAATGTTCGATTCGTTTCAACACAGTACTGCCCGTCCGCTTTTGTGGCAATTGCTTTTTATGGGCTTAACTGCTGCAGTTATTCTTGGTGGCGTTCAAAAAGGAATTGAAAAATACACAAAATTGCTTATGCCAATGCTGGTCTTGCTCATTGTTATTATGTGTGTGAGATCTGTAACACTTGATGGAGCAGGCGAAGGACTTCGGTTCTTGTTTAAACCTGATTTCTCTAAAATTAATGGTAATGTTGTGCTCGAAGCACTTGGACAAGCATTCTTTTCTATGAGTATCGGTATGGGTGCATTAATCACTTACGGCTCTTATGTCCAAAAAGATAATCACTTACCGAGCACAACGTTTCAAATTGCATTGGCAGACACCGGAATTGCAATCCTCGCCGGAGTAATGATTTTCCCTGCCGTATTTGCTTTCGGCGTACAACCTGATGCCGGTACAGGCTTGGTTTTTCAGGTTCTGCCGAATATCTTTCAGCAAATGCCGGGCGGATATATCTTCGGGGTATTTTTCTTCTTATTACTGACAGTTGCAGCGCTTACATCAACAATTTCACTGCTGGAGGTTGTCGTTGCCTGGGCAATTGAAGAATTGAAAATGACACGAAGAAAAGCAACAATCTTATTCGCCGCTGCAATATCTGTGCTCGGTGGTTTGGCGACCCTTTCATTTTCTGAACTAAGTGAATTCAAATTGTTTGGGAAAACAATTTTTGATAATTTAGACTGGTTGTCTGCAAATTTTTTGCTGCCCTTAGGTGGTGTCTTTATTGTGATTTTTCTGGGATGGATACTTGGTTCGAAAATTATCGCCGATGAGGTTACTAATCAGGGCACAATTAAAATGAAATTACTGAAAATATTTATTTTTATCCTCCGATATCTTGCTCCAATTGCAATTTTGCTCGTTTTTTTAAATGGAATTGGTGTGTTTGGCGGAAATTAGAACCTTGTGTATGGAGGCAAACTGGATAGATTCGTTTTTACAAGCATTGCATAGTGGAATTGACTGGTATAATAGTTATATCGGAGGGGTTTTGATTATTGTACTCTTAATACCTGTCGGGATATTTTTTACCATTAAGCTTAGACTCCTGCAACTCACACGAATAGGACATACTTTTCGGATTATTGCCGGAAAATTTGATAATAAGAAAGATAAAGGAGATGTCAATCATTTTAAGGCTTTAACAACTGCGCTTTCTGCAACCGTTGGCACCGGAAATATTGTTGGAGTAAGCCTTGCTATTTTATATGGTGGACCGGGAGCTATTTTTTGGATGTGGGTAACTGCTTTTTTTGGAATGATACTGAAACTTGTAGAAAACACCTTAGCCGTAAAGTATCGCGTCATAAATTCTGACGGAACGGTTTCAGGTGGACCAATGTACTATCTGAAAGCACTGAAACCAAAAATCGGAAAAACAGCAACTGTACTTGCAACTGTCTTTGCAATTGCAGCAGTATTGTGCTCACTCGGAACTGGAAATATGGCTCAGTCAAACTCCATGGCTGAGGCATTGCTGGACACCTACCAAATTCCAAAATTGGTGTCAGCTTTAGTTATTACCGGATTTGTTTTATTGATTGTCGTTGGAGGATTAAAACGCATCGCTAATGTAACATCACGTCTGGTGCCGATTATGGCAATCTTCTATGTGTTGCTTTCTTTGTTAATTATCGGCATGAATTATGACCAGATATTGCCCGCTTTTGGTTTAATCTTTCGCAATGCATTTACAGGAACCGCTGCAACCGGAGGATTTGTCGGTTCTGCATTTATCATGACAATGCTCATGGGTGTCAGGCGTGGTCTATTCTCTAATGAAGCAGGACAAGGTTCATCACCAATGGCACATGCCGCCGCAAAAACTGAATATCCCGTCAGGGAAGGACTTGTTGCATCCATCGAGCCTTTGGTTGATACCATTATAATTTGTACAATGACTGCCCTCGTGATTATTACTACCGGAGCCTGGAAATCAGGTGAAGAAGGTGTCAGAATGACCCTTTTAGGATTTGAAACCGGGCTGGCGAAAATCCAAATGGGACAGATTGCTAAACATGTTGTGACAATCGGGCTAATGCTTTTTGCCTTTTCAACAATTATTAGCTGGTCATATTATGGAACCCGCGCCGTGCAATATCTTATCGGCGAAAAAGCAATCAAACCGTATTATTATTTTTACAGTTTGTTTGTTCTTCTGGGAGCAGTCGGTAGACTTGATTTGGTGTGGAGTTTTGTGGATATGGTAATTACTTTTATGACGATTCCTAATCTTATCGGGTTAATATTGCTGGCTCCTGTCATGAAGCAGGAGGTCGATAAATATTTCGCAGCAATGAAAGAAACAAAAACGCTTTATTAATGAAATCCCAACGATGGAAAGATATATTAGATTTTACTTCACGTGAAAAACGGGGAGTTGTCATTTTAGTTGCAATATTGCTGATTACCATTGGATTAAAGGTGTTTCAGCCGTGGAATCAGAATAAAGAAGCAATCGATTTTTCTGCTTATGAAAGTGATATTGACAGGTTTGAATCCGAATTGATAGAAGAATCTGCTGGAAGGCGTAAAAACTATCAGCAGCATCAATCAGATAATGATAGGTATGCTTTTAATATGCAGACAGAAAAATTTGATTTCAATCCGAATAAAGCCTCAAAAGATTTAATGAAAACGCTTGGGTTTAGTGATGCATTAATTGACAATATCATAAATTATCGTAAAGCCGGAGGATTTTTTTATCAGACCGAAGATTTGAAGAAATTGTACACTATGGATGAGGAGTTTTTCGAGACAATTGAAGCTTACATCCGTTTTGACGATGAACAGTCCGATGGACAGCAATTTGAGCGCTTTGCCTTTAATCCGAATGTTATATCAAAAGATAGTATTATTTTGCTCGGATTTCCTGAGTACATTGCAGAGCGATGGGTAAACTTTCGAAGTTCAGGAGCCGGATTTCTTACAGTTAAAGATATTCAGCAAATTTATGGAATTGATACAGCGCTTTTGAATGAACTTAGCGCCTATCTGGTTTTCCCGGAATCTACAACAGAAAACAATGTGACACAAGAGATACCAGGCCTGAATCAATGTGAGTTTAAAGATTTAGTTCGCATCGAAGGAATTAGTTCATCAACGGCATCGAAAATATTGTCGTATCGAAAGTTGCTGGGCGGTTATGTAAATCATGAGCAGTTGCTTGAGGTATATGATATGACCCGCGAAATTCACCAAATACTTACGGAAAACATTCAGATTGATTCTAATACAATTACTAAAATTCCGGTAAATCAGGCTGAATTTTCTGATTTGTTACGACATCCATATCTCAACATAAAAGAAGTAAAGGCCATCATGAATTTTCGGGAATTTAAAGGAGAGATTCAGAGCATTGAAGAACTCCGGCAAAACAAACTTATCTCGGACAGTACATTCAATAAAATTCATCCATATTTAAGTACAGAGTAAAAATATTTGATTTTTTGAAAATAAATGTTTAGTTTTGCGCTCCCAAAATGAATAATTAAAAAAGAAACAATATGATTATTGTACCTGTAAAAGAAGGCGAAAACATTGACAGAGCGTTAAAACGCTTTAAACGGAAATTTGAAAAAACCGGAGTTATTAAAGAACTGAGAAATCGTCAGGCATTTACCAAACCGTCTATGGTAAAACGTAAACAAATGATACATGCCAAATACGTTCAGAAACTCCAGGAACTGAATAATTAATTTCCTGTCATGTGTAACCAAAAATCTGAAATTTACGTAAAACTTAATTACAGATTGTTGTTGAAAAATCGCACATGGATAAATTTATTCAATATCTGGAATTTGAAAAACGTTATTCCAGACTTACAGTAAAAGCATATCGGAAAGATTTACAAGCATTTTATAAATACTTTTCTATTGATAATGACCAGGCATTAGACACCCTTGATGCAAAGGAAATCCGTGCCTGGATTATTTGTTTAATGGATAAAAACTCAGCCAAAACGGTCAATCGAAAACTGAGCACACTTCGTTCATTTTATCGATATCTCCAAAAGCAAGGTCGGGTAATCCACAATCCCACCTTGACAGTGCAGGCTCCAAAAATTAAGAAATCGTTGCCTGAGTTTGTTCCCGAGTCTCATATCAATAAAATTCAAAATATCCTTTCTGACAGTACCGAAGATTTTAGCGAATTGCGGGATTTGTTAATCCTTGAATTTATATATAATACCGGAGTACGAATGTCAGAACTGATTAACCTGACACATGACCATCTATATATGGATCAGAAGTTGGTAAAAGTGCTTGGAAAACGAAACAAGGAACGACTAATTCCAATCAGCGATTTTTTAATGAAAATTATAGCCCGTTATGAAACTTTTAAGAAAGATATGGGTTTCTCATGTAATAAAGATGCTCCGTTTTTTGTTACAAATAAAGATGCAAAATTGTATCCGGCGTTTTTATATCGGAAAGTGAATTTTTATTTAAGTAAAATAAGCAGTGTTGAAAAGAAAAGCCCACATATATTACGGCATAGCTTTGCCACTCATATGTTGAATCACGGAGCAGATTTGAATGCAATAAAAGATTTGCTGGGCCATTCAAGCTTGGCAGCAACACAAGTATATACGCATAATAGTTTTGAGCAATTAAAAAAAGTTTATCATCAGGCTCATCCATGGGCCGAAAAAAAGGAGGAAAGATTATGAACATTGCAGTACAGTCATTGCGTTTTGATGCAGACAAGAAATTAGTTGATTTTATTGAGAGTCGTATTGAAAAATTGTCGCAAGTGGCTCCAGATATGCTAGGAGCTGATGTTACCCTTAGTCTAGAGAACGGAGAACATGAAGAAAACAAGGTCGCCGAAATAAAAATTGAAATCCCTGGAAATACAGATATCTTTGCAAAGAAGCAAGCTAAAAGCTTCGAAGAGGCTGTGGATCAGACCTCTCAAGCACTGAGAAGACAGCTCAGAAAATACAAAGAAAAACAAAGACAAAAATAATCTTAAAATATTTTTGGAAGTAAAATAAAACTGACTATATTTGCACTCCATTTTAGAAAACAGGTTACCTGTAAGGTTCTTTAAGAGACAAATGCCGATGTAGCTCAGCTGGTCAGAGCAGCTGATTTGTAATCAGCAGGTCGGGGGTTCGAATCCGTCCATCGGCTCTTTGTTTTACATGTTATTTGTTGGGGAGATACCAAAGTGGCCAACTGGGGCAGACTGTAAATCTGCTGTCTTATGACTTCGGAGGTTCGAATCCTCCTCTCCCCACGTTTTTTATTTTAAGGACGCGGGAATAGCTCAGCTGGTAGAGCACAACCCTTCCAAGGTTGGGGTCGCGAGTTCGAATCTCGTTTCCCGCTCGAGTGCCGATGTAGCTCAGGGGTAGAGCGTTTCCTTGGTAAGGAAGAGGTCATGGGTTCAATTCCCATCATTGGCTCAAAATTTTTATTTTTTTAGCATATACGTAATTAATAAGTAAAACCATGGCAAAAGAAAAATTTGAAAGAACGAAACCGCACGTCAATATCGGAACCATTGGTCACGTTGACCATGGTAAAACTACGTTGACCTCTGCAATCACTGTAGTACTCGCAAAAAAAGGCTTGGCAACTTCTGCTAGTTTCGATTCTATTGACAACGCTCCCGAAGAAAAAGAAAGAGGGATCACAATTAACTCTGCTCACGTTGAGTATGAAACTGAAGCACGTCACTACGCACACGTTGACTGTCCTGGGCACGCCGACTATGTGAAAAACATGGTTACTGGTGCTGCACAAATGGATGGTGCAATTTTGGTTGTAGCTGCAACTGACGGTCCTATGCCACAGACTCGTGAGCACATACTGCTTGCTCGTCAGGTAAACGTACCTAGATTGGTTGTTTTTATGAACAAATGTGACCTCGTTGATGATGAAGAGTTGCTCGAACTCGTTGATATGGAAGTTCGTGACTTGTTATCATTCTACGAATTTGATGGTGATAATTGTCCTGTAATTCGCGGTTCTGCACTCGCAGCACTGAACGGTGACGCTGACGGTGAAGCTCAGGTTACTGAGTTGATGGCGGCTGTTGATGAATGGATTCCAGTACCTCCACGTGAAAACGAAAAACCATTCCTGATGCCGGTAGAGGATGTATTCTCTATCACAGGTCGTGGTACCGTTGCAACTGGTCGTATCGAAACCGGTACAGTAAACACTGGTGAAGAAGTTCACCTCATTGGTCTTGGCGCAGATGCTAAAAAGACTGTTGTAACTGGTGTCGAAATGTTCCGTAAGATTCTCGATACCGGTGAAGCTGGTGACAATGTTGGTCTCCTACTTCGTGGTGTTGACAAAAAAGAAATCAAACGTGGTATGGTAATCGCTCATCCCGGTTCCATTAAACCACATACTACTTTTAAAGCAGAGGTTTATGTACTGAAAAAAGACGAAGGTGGACGTCACACTCCATTCCATAACAATTATCGTCCTCAGTTCTACCTGCGTACACTTGATGTAACCGGTGAAATTAAACTTCCTGAAGGAGTTGAAATGGTTATGCCTGGTGATAACGTGACAATTAACGTGGAATTGATTTACCCCGTTGCTTGTAATGTTGGTCTTCGTTTCGCAATCCGCGAAGGTGGACGTACCGTAGGTGCTGGTCAGATTATCTCTATTGAAGAGTAAATTAACGTTTTGAGATATAAAATTAGTCTGGCTAACACCATGCGGTTTTAGCCAGATAATTTTTATCGTTTTACGGGTGTAGCTCAATTGGCAGAGCGACGGTCTCCAAAACCGTAGGCTGGGAGTTCGATTCTCTCCACCCGTGCTAAGTGTTTGAAAAATGGCAAATATCAAATCATATCTAAGAGGAACTTACGACGAGTTAGTTCACAAAGTGTCATGGCCTGCGTGGCCTGACCTACAGAATAGCGCAATAGTAGTAATGGTTGCTTCCGTAATAATAGCACTTATTGTTTATTTGATGGATGTTTCATTCAGGAATCTGCTTGAACTCATCTATAGTATTTTTTAATCATTGATTTGAGTATTAGCATGGCTGATGTTGAAAAAAAATGGTACGTAATCAGAGCAATTAGTGGCAAAGAAAACAAGGTGAAAGAATACCTTGAACTCGAAGTCGCTCGCCGTAGTATCGAAAATCGAATTTCTAATGTGCTTATCCCGTTGGAAAAGTTCTATCAGGTGCGCAATGGAAAAAAAGTGTCTAAGGAAAGAAATTTCTTTCCTGGGTATGTATTGATTGAAGCGATACTTGATGGTGAAGCAATTCACGTTATTAAAAGTATTCCTAACGTGATGGGGTTCTTAGGTTCTAAAACTGGTGAACCGGTACCCCTGAGGGAAAGCGAAGTAAATCGAATTCTTGGTAAAGTTGACGAACTTGCAGAGAAAGAAGAGGAAATTAGCGTACCCTTTTATGTTGGAGAATCAGTGAAAGTCACTGATGGACCATTCAACGGTTTTAGTGGAACCATTGAGGAAGTCCTCGAGGAAAAAAAGAAACTAAAAGTAATGGTGAAAATCTTTGGAAGAAAAACACCATTAGAATTGAGTTTTATGCAAGTAGAAAAAGAGTAAAATTATGGCTAAAAAAGTTATGGCCCTCATTAAACTGCAAATTCGTGGTGGTGCTGCAAATCCTTCACCTCCGGTTGGTCCTGCATTGGGTTCCAAAGGAGTAAATATAATGGAGTTTTGCAAGCAGTTCAACGCGAGGACGCAAGAACAGCCAGGAAAAGTCTTACCTGTAATCATAACTGTTTACGGTGACAAATCTTTCGATTTCGTTATTAAGACTCCACCTGCTGCCGTTCAAGTGCTTGAGGCCAGTAAACAAAAAAAAGGTTCTGCTGAACCTAACCGTGTTAAGGTAGGATCTGTTACCTGGAATCAGGTAAAAGAAATTGCCGAAGATAAAATGCCAGACTTAAATTGCTTTTCAATTGAATCTGCAATGAAGATGGTAGCTGGCACGGCTCGTAGTATGGGGATCAATGTAAAAGGTGATGCCCCCTTTGATAATTAATTAAGCGTGACTCGACATGGCGAAAAAGACAAAAAACAGAAAACAGGCTTTAGAAACGATCGAACTAGGTAAACTGTATCCGATTCAAGAAGCTTCACAAATTTTGAAAGAAATGACATTTACAAAATTTGATGCTGCAGTTGATATGGATGTCAGGCTTGGGGTAGATCCCCGGAAAGCAAACCAAATGGTAAGAGGGGTAACCACCTTGCCTCATGGTACTGGGAAAGAAGTCAAAGTGCTTGTGCTGTGTACACCTGATAAGGAAGAGGAAGCCAAAAATGCTGGAGCCGACTTAGTCGGTCTCGATGATTATGTCGAGAAAATCCAAAACGGATGGGTCGATTTTGATGTAATCATCACTATGCCTTCCGCAATGGGGAAAGTCGGTAAACTTGGTAGAATTCTCGGTCCGCGTGGTTTAATGCCAAACCCTAAAGCAGGGACTGTTACTATGGAAGTCGGTAAAGCCGTTGAAGAAGTGAAGAAAGGTAAAATCGATTTTAAAGTTGACAAATTTGGAATTATCCACACTAGAGTTGGAAAAGTTTCTTTTACTCCTGAGCAAATTGCTGATAATATCAAAGAGTTGGCTCAGACTATCATGAAATTGAAACCATCCTCCTCTAAAGGAACTTATATGCTAAGTGTACATATTTCTAGTACAATGAGTCCTGGAATTCGTATCGACCCAAAGTCGTTAGTGTAAATTTTAAATCAACCTAACATGAAAAGGGAAGACAAAAAAATCCTAATCGAACAGATTACCGAAGAGATTAATAAATATGATCATTTTTACCTAACTGATATAGCTGGTTTAGATGCTTCAGATTCTACTGAACTCAGAGGGAAATGTTACGAAAATGGGATTAAGTTAATGGTAGTAAAGAATACTTTAATGAAACTCGCTCTGGACAAAGCAGAAGGCGATTTTGATGAATTCTATCCGGTTCTGAAAAAGAATACCGCTGTGATGTTTGCAGATACTGCAAATGCCCCCGGTAAAGTCATTAAAGATTTCTTGAACAAACATGAAAAACCAATACTGAAAGCTGCTTATGCAGCAGAAAGTATTTTCATTGGTGAAGAAAACCTCGATATGCTCGCTTCTATGAAGTCTCATGATGAGCTCATCGGAGATATCGTTTTACTGTTACAATCACCTATGAAAACACTCATCTCGCAACTCCAAAGCGGAGGTCAAACTATTTCTGGTGTCTTGAAAGCACTGGAGGAAAAAGAGTAATTAACTTATTAGTAGAATATCATTTAAAAGTATAGTATAATGGCAGATCTAAAAAAAATGGCAGAAGAGCTTGTAAACCTTACTGTTAAAGATGTCAGCGAACTTGCAGAGATTCTTAAAGAAGAATACGGTATCGAACCTGCAGCTGCAGCTGCTGTAGTTGCCGCACCTGGTGCTGGTGGCGAAGTTGCTGAAGTTGAACAAACTGAATTCGATGTAATGCTGAATTCAGCTGGGCAAGCAAAACTGAAAATTATTAAAGCAGTTAAAGAAGTAACTGGTCTTGGTCTTAAAGAAGCTAAAGCGCTTGTTGATAGTGCTCCTACTGCAGTCAAAGAAGGAATTCCTAAAGATGAAGCAGAAGCGTTGAAAGCGAAACTCGAAGAAGAAGGCGCTGAAGTTGAACTTAAATAAGTTTAGCTGTTTATAGCGAATTAAGGTTTAAAACCGGTATTCCCGGTTTTAAACCTTTCGTTGTTTATGTTTTTCTTTAACTAATTCATCGTCAATGTCAGTACAGAACCAACAGAGATATTCTTTCTCTACAACGAAAAATCAACTCGAATATCCGGATTTCCTTGAAATCCAGATGAAGTCGTTTAAGGATTTCCTACAACTGGAAACCACCCTTGAAAAACGAAAAAACGAGGGCTTGTATAAAGTTTTTAATGAGAATTTTCCAATTACCGATACGCGGAATAATTTTGTTCTCGAATTTCTGGATTACTCAATTGATATGCCTCGGTATTCAATTAAAGAGTGTCTTGAAAGGGGGTTAACTTATAGCGTGCCGCTGAAAGCGAAACTCAAGCTTTATTGTACAGACCCCGAACATGAGGACTTTGAAACAACCGTACAGGATGTCTGGTTGGGAACAATACCTTATATGACTCCAAAAGGATCATTCGTGGTCAACGGAGCTGAACGTATTGTCGTTTCCCAATTACACAGATCTCCAGGGGTGTTCTTCGGTCAAAGCCTCCATGCAAATGGTACAAAACTTTATTCCGCCAGAATTATCCCATTCAAAGGGAGTTGGATGGAATTTGCAACCGATATTAACTCTGTCATGTATGCGTACATTGACAGAAAGAAAAAATTGCCGGTAACGACTTTGCTTAGAGCAATTGGCTACGAAAGTGATAAGGAAATTCTTGAAATTTTCGGACTTGCTGATGAAATCAAAGTCAATAAAACCGCACTGAAAAAAGTCGTCAATAGAAAATTGGCTGCAAGGGTGTTAAGATCCTGGATTGAGGATTTTGTCGATGAAGATACTGGGGAAGTGGTGTCTATCGAAAGAAATGAGGTAATTCTCGACAGAGAAACCGTAATTAGCGCTGAAGATATTCCAACAATCGTTGAATCAGGTGCTAAAACAATCCTTGTCCATAAAGAAAAATCAAAAACTTCTGATTACGCGATCATTTATAATACATTACATAAAGATCCATGTAACTCAGAAAAAGAAGCAGTAGTTTACATTTACAGACAGCTTAGAAGCTCTGAGCCGCCTGATGAAGCAACTGCGAGAGAAGTGATTGATAATCTCTTCTTCTCACATAAACGATATGATTTAGGTGAGGTCGGTCGATTCAGAATTAATCGTAAGCTTGGGCTAGATACCGATTCCGATACTAAAACCCTGACTAAAGAAGACATCATCGCAATTATTAAATATTTGATTGAGCTAATCAATTCAAAAGCTGATGTCGATGATATAGATCACCTTAGTAATCGTCGTATCCGTACCGTTGGAGAACAACTCGGAAATCAATTCGGCGTTGGACTTGCACGTATGGCCAGAACAATTCGTGAACGTATGAATGTCCGCGATAATGAGGTGTTCCATCCGATTGATCTGATTAATGCGAAAACATTATCCTCTGTCATTAACTCTTTCTTCGGAACGAACCAGTTATCACAGTTCATGGATCAAACCAATCCCCTTGCTGAAATGACGCACAAACGTCGGCTTTCTGCACTCGGACCAGGTGGATTATCTCGTGAGCGTGCAGGTTTCGAAGTTCGTGACGTGCATTATACTCACTACGGACGACTTTGCCCGATTGAAACTCCTGAAGGACCAAACATCGGTCTGATTTCTTCTTTATGTGTATATGCAAAAATTAATGAACTTGGATTTATTGAAACACCATACCGTAAAGTGGATACTGGAAAAGTTGATCTTAAACCAGAAACAGTCGAATATTTGAGCGCTGAAGAAGAAGAAACACTCGTGATTGCTCAGGCAAATGCTCCGATCGATGATGATGGAGTCTTCCAGTCTGATAAAATTCGGGTGCGCCATGATGGTGAATATGCCGTTACTAATCCTTCAGAAATCCAGTTGATGGATGTTGCACCGAATCAGATTGCATCAATTGCTGCATCTTTAATTCCTTTCTTGGAACATGATGATGCGAACCGTGCGTTGATGGGATCAAACATGATGAGACAAGCGGTTCCGTTATTGAATAACGACTCTCCAATTGTTGGTACAGGAATTGAAGCTAACGTAGCTCGTGATTCAAGAATCCTTGTTGTCGCTGAAGCTGATGGTGTTGTCGAATTTGTTGATGCTAAAGAAATCCGTGTCCGTTATGATAGAACCGAGGAAGAACGATTCCTGAGTTTTAGAGAAGACACTGTCGTTTATCCATTGACAAAATTTTCGAAAACAAATCAAAATTCAATCGTTAATATACGACCAATTGTCAATAAAGGCAATAAAGTCAAAAAAGGACAAATCCTTACTGAAGGGTATGCAACAGATAAAGGGGAGCTTGCTCTCGGACGAAATTTGAAAGTTGCTTTTATGCCTTGGAAAGGTTACAACTTTGAGGATGCAATTGTTATTTCAGACCGTGTTGTCCGTGAAGATGTCTTTACCTCTGTTCATATTATTGAATATCAACTTGATGTTCGTGATACAAAACGTGGACTCGAAGAGTTAACTGCAGATATTCCGAATGTTAGCGAAACCGCAACAAAAGATCTCGATGAGAATGGTATCATTCGTATCGGTGCGAAAGTAAAACCCGGTGACATTATGATTGGTAAAATCACACCAAAAGGTGAAACCGATCCCTCCCCGGAGGAAAAACTGTTGCGTGCGATTTTTGGAGATAAAGCAGGAGATGTAAAAGATGCTTCATTGAAAGCTTCTCCTTCAACTCACGGTGTTGTTGTCGATAAAAAATTGTTCTCAAAAACAATTAAAGACAGAAAAACCCGTAACCAAGAAAAAGTCCTGATTGAAAATATTGAAAACGAACTCAAGCAGCAGGCAGAAACTCTCAAAGCAACACTTGTTGAGAAACTGTTTACCATTGTAAACGGTAAAACATCACAGGGTGTATCTGACCATTATGGCGCAGAGCTGATTCCTAAAGGGAGAAAATTCACACAAAAGCAGCTTAATGCAATTGAATTTTTGAATGTGAATCCTTTAAAATGGACAACAGATAAAAAGAAAAACACACAAATCCAGATAGTTCTGCAAAATTATGTTGTTGAACACAAGGAGCTTGAGGGAGAATATCGTCGTAAAAATCTGAATTTAACCATTGGTGATGAATTGCCAAATGGAATTATTAAGATGGCGAAGGTATATCTCGCGAAAAAACGTGTGGTTAAAGTAGGAGATAAACTCGCCGGTCGACACGGGAATAAAGGAATTCTGGCACGTATTGTCCGTCAGGAAGACATGCCATTCCTTGAAGACGGAACTCCGGTTGATATCGTACTAAACCCGTTGGGTGTGCCTTCTCGTATGAACCTTGGGCAGATTTATGAAACCGTGCTGGGTTGGGCAGGTGAAAAACTCGGAATGAAATTCGCCACACCAATCTTTGATGGTGCAACGCTGGACCAAATTAATGACTACTCCGATAAAGCTGGAATTCCAAGATATGGTAGAACCTTTCTGTTTGATGGCGAAACCGGAGATCAGTTTGACCAACCTGCAACGGTCGGTGTTATATATATGCTCAAAC